>Ga0105239_10000056_pt1 | contig 157615 bp, 146 predicted proteins | sample KBSC44metaG_FD_92761 | JGI IMG/M metagenome (GOLD analysis project Ga0105239, IMG submission 92761) | Corn rhizosphere microbial communities from Kellogg Biological Station, Michigan, USA - KBS C4-4 metaG | ecosystem: Host-associated > Plants > Roots > Rhizosphere > Soil | place: Michigan... | reverse complement strand
TACATCGAGGGCTTCTACAACCGGCACCGTTTACACAGCAGCCTGGGCTATCGCTCGCCGGAAGCATTTGAAAGAATGGCCCAAGTGCCCAATTAAACCGTCCGAGAAATCGGGGGTGGTCCATACTGACCCCTTTGTTTTGATCTACATCAACTAGTGACCGTAAACCGCCGCCGAAGGTTTGCGCGAGTCGAGCCAAGCGAAGTAGCCCATTTTTTAGTTGGGCCATTCATGGTAGATGGGCAGTGCTTGGGGCTTCAAGCACGGCAATATAGTTGAACTTGGCTTCGCTTTCGTTGAAGCCTGGAAAGCCGATCCGCGCCTCAGACGCCTGGACTCGCCAAAGCTCTAATAGGCGCCGAGCATGTGCGGTGCGTGCCTTGTCGATGGATGCTGCTATTAGTGATTCATCCTGCTTGGATACTCGTTGGCCGATCAAGCGGGCGAAGCTCCAGAAGAACTGGACCTCATAATCGGACCACGTGGGGAAGGAGCTGACAGTGTTAACGACCATCTCAAGCACTTCATAGGACCAGCAGGCGTCAACAGCAGCGCAAAGCTGCGTTAGAATCATAGGGAAGCTATAGCCGTTCCGAAGCATCGATCCTAATAGTTCGATGCGCGTTTCAGTGGGACCTCGCGGACAAACGGCAGCTAGACTTTTTGAAAGGACCATCGGCTCTTTGATATCGCAGAGCACCACATCAATGTCTGCGTCGCTGCAATCGGAGAGGGCAAGCCTAAGATCCTCGGGTGCCGAGGCGGTGTAAAAATCGAACTTTAGGAGATCGGTCAACGAGCGGGCGGGGAAGATGCTGCGAATTTGGGCAATAACGGGAAGAAAATTCCCGGCTAACATCGTCAACTCAGAGAGACGGTGACTTGGAAGGGAACTGCTAAGCGCGGCACTGTCTTCTGGTGAAAGGGATGCAGTATCTCCTGCCTCTATTGCGACGCGGATGCGGTGCAAGCGTTCCAAAATGGAGCGCATTGAGGATTTGGCCGTTTCTGAGAGGCTGAGTTTTGCGAGCAACTCGATTGCTTTGGATGTCCTCGGAATCCACCACTTCTCTTCAGAATGGAGTCCAGCGTCACAAGCCTCGACGAGGGCGGATTGTCGCTCATGCGCCAAATCGAGGTGACGGAGGAAGTAGTTGCACGCTGCCCAGGTGTCCTCACTCCATGACTCTATGCAGCTAAAGGCATGGTCCGCGATCGGTGAGCTCTTGCAGAACAAGGCAACATCCCACAGCAGTTGACGACGGCTGTCTTTGCTTTGGGGTAACTCAATAGCGACGGCGTTAGTCAACGTATGCGGAACTTCCAGTTTTGAGAAAACGTCATTAATCATATCGGTTTTCGCGATCTCATCGTCGAAATCGCTGCTTGGTGATTGGTCATTTGCCATGATGCAATCGCACACCGCATTTATATCGATGGCTACGCCAGCGAGGAATGCCATTCGGAGCAATCGAGCTCGGTCGGTCGATGTGTGATCACCAGAGGTTTCTTGTTCAACTTCGATGGTGGCGCGATCTGGTGCGATAGCGTTGAGTGCATGAAGTGCCTTTCCCCAAGTCTTCAGGTCTTTTGCGGATCGAAGGTGATTTCGAATCAACGCCTCATCTTTTTTGTCCCTTTCGAGCGAAATGATAATAAGTGACTCCCCAACAAGATCGTTGGTTGGTTCGTTGGTAAGGCGTTGGCGAGCGGCATCCAGCCGGTTCGGCAGCGGAGCGGCTTGCCAGACGGCTACGTCACCGCCCGAAACTTTGGCGGGCAGCGCGGCCATGAGTTCCACATGGTCGAGAAGGTCTTTGAGGAATGCTGGATCGCCTGTGGTTGCCAATGCGACCCGTGCCGCATGCTGGACGTCGTCAGACTTATTTCCAGCAATGGTTTGTAAGAGCGCTATTGCTTTGCGCGAACCAAGTGCAGCTAGTGCAAATACGCCTTTGAGCCGAAGTGGCTCTGGCGCATTGGGCGTGACGCAATGTTGAAGCATCTTAAAAACATGTTCACCAAACTCGTTCGGCAAGTCTCTGGCAGAGCGTGCGCCAAGAATCAGATCTGCGTCCATCACGGCATCGAGGTAGGCAACCAAGTCGCCAGGTGGTACTAAGCGGGCAGCGAATACCCAGGCATCGTCAGCAACTTGCTCAACCAAGGATGCGCGTCTCTCGCGCCACTCCTTGGCCAGAAGCGGCGCTGCGAGTGCCCCGGCAATCAATTGGTGCTCGAAGCCGTAGTGGCCGGATCCGCTGCGCTGCAGAAGATCGTGGGCCATTAGCTGATCCGCGAGCTCCTGCTCAGGTGCGTCGGATATGCCTAGGGCACCTTGGCACCGCGAACGTGCATTCTGAATCCACTGTCCCGCCTCGGTCCCAGGGCATTCCAGGCTGCCATCCACCACTAGGCGTTGAAACGCCAGGGCGCTCGCTATCATTAGGATGACGTCGGGGTCTAACTGGTTGCGCTCTTGCTCGGCATTGCGCTCACTGCGCAATTTCAAAAGTACGTTCAGCATTGCACCGAGCGATTCAGGAAACTTGGCATCCGAGCACCACAGGCTCAGTGCGGAACGCACGGCAAACGGAGTCCACATGAGCGGAGAGCTGGAGGTATCGGCGATAGCCCTGTAGCTGCTGACGAACTGGGTGACGCCGTCTGCGTCTAGGGCTTCTTCGGCAAGACGTTGAAGTCCGATAGGGGTGATCGATTCCACCCTGGCGCAAACGTAACTGGCTTCAGGAAGGATGAGCTTAGTTCGATAGGCAGTGTCACGCGTTGTGATCACGCAGGCTACATGTTTGCTCCTGAGCAATGGAGCAAGCTCACTAAGGAAGGCTCGGCTGATTTCCGTGGCGCATTCATTGAGGCCATCGCAAAGTAGGATGATGCGGTCTGGTAAAGAACGCCATGTGCCATGGATGACCCCAATGGCTTGGTGGATGACACGGTCCAATCCGCCGGCGGTGTATTGGTTAAGGGAAAAAAGTATCGGAAGGGTAGACTCGGAATCGACCTGAAGGATCCTGGCGCGGGTGAGTTTAAGCGCCTCGGTTTTTCCAACACCGCCACTTCCCAGTACGATGGCTAGTTGGCCGAGCTCCAGCTTCGCCAACCCATGAATGTCCTCGACTGTCTTAATGCTGGGGGTGGCACGTGGGCCGGGGTCTACGGCGGATGTGGCGGATATGCCAGACGGAAAGGTTGCAGGGACAAGTCGCGGCTCAATGGCGAGGTGTAGGTTACAGTGCTCGCTGATATAGCCCACCCGGTCAAATGACGCACGCGGGTGCTCCAGGACAACGGTCTGAATCTGAAAGAAGCGCTCGGCAATGGGGAGTACATCGGACCAATGCTTAGACAAGGCTACGTTGAATTCGTGGAAACCCCAAGTGACAATACTGTCCAAGCCTCTTACGTAGGCTTCGGCAACACTTCTCGGATCTAGGTTGGCTCCTTCCAGGCGCTTTTTCAGCGTCAAAAGCTCCCCAGCTGTTGCATAGGCGAGTGCGTTGCCAGCTTCAGTGAGGAGTACCTGTCGTGATGATTCTCTTAGCTCTGCCCTCAGTTTGCTTCGCACTCCGCCCGTGCAGATGAAACGGTGTTCTGCGATTGACGCGCCATCCAGCACTGCGTTGGCCGCGACCTTGGCAAGCTCCGCTGCTAGCTGTGGTGTCCCGAGGGCTTCTCCTTGATGCTTGCACTGTATACAGACTGTCTTTCCGGTTTTGATCTGCCGAGCCTGTACGTCGAACCCTCCATCGCTGGTTCCAGAAGGCTTTGCCTCAACTTCAAAACCCAGCGTCGGCCCCAGGCACGTCAAACAGGCGAAGGTGAAATCCTCGAATTGACTTGGGCTCAGCTGACTAAAAGGAATGTCGCAACCGCTATATAGGTTTGGGCGTGGCCGGCTCGAATGTGGGTTCATTGTCAATCCTTGAGGTGCGTAAGTTCCGGTTGGCATAGGTTGCGGTCGATGTAATCAAAGGATCAGATGCCTTTTTCGGGTCATAAAGAAATTGATACTGAGCCCTTTTGTTGCGAACTTCCGGGCCCGATGCACGGCATCGCACCCGGAAGCTCAGCAGCATTACTGCAAAGGCTTCTTGAAACGAAATACGAAGCGGTCAGTCTTTCCGCGGATACTGGGATCGAACACCTTCAAGGTGTGATCGTCGCTCGGATTGGCGAGAATCTTGATCTCCCCATCGAATACGAAACCGGCTTTCTCTACCTCGGCCTTTACAGCCGCGGGGTCGATGCGATGCAGATCCTCGGTATTCTTCAGGCCCGATCCTGCGGCAGCGGCGTGGTCGGAGACCAGATAGTAGCCGCCGGGCTTCACAAGCTTGAAGACTATCGCGTTGAAAGCACCCACGTCTGCGCCGTTCATGAAGCTATTGTGGAGGTCGTGGTAGTTCTCGAAGGTCCAGAAGATGTCGATCGTATTGTCGGTCGACGCTGGTGGTTGCTCGGTCAGGGGGCGGGAAGTCGCCTCCACATTGCTGTGACCTGGCTCGTTCGTGATGGCCTTGGCGATATCGAGCGGATGGCTTTTGAAGCCGACAACCTCCGCCGGAACATAGGCGTGCACCTTGCCCTTCGGCCCTACGACTGTCGAAAAAATCCGCGTCCAGTAACCGCCACCCGGCACCGCATCCACGACCTTGTCGCCTGGTTTCACTTTGGCGAACGCGATCAGCTCAGCGGGGTGGCGCGAAGCATCCTGCTCAGTATCTTTTTCCGGTCGGGTCTTATCGGCGACGGCAGTGGTGATGGCAGATGACGGCGGCTGCGCCATCGCTATCGCAGAAAGTAGTGTGGCTGCGGCTGCCACAGCGAACAACGCTGATTTCATGGGGTCTGCTCTCCGGTTGATTTGGCTGGCATACGCAAAAGCGAGCTTATGTCGGTCTTCTTGCACGCAAACGAGATCTGGGACGCCCAGGAAATTATCACAATCAAAGGGGTCAGTTTCCTTTCTCAGGCCTAAAGAAATGATGCTGACCCCATTTGTTTGCTGATCAATCCTACATCGCTATGTAGCGTCAAATTTTTTTAAGTTGCGTTTAGCGACATCGCCTTCCGTAGAAATAACGCTGGGATTTCGCTTGATTGTGTCGGCGATGTCGTAAGCTTTTTGAGCCACTTGCTCGTTGGTCTCAGCATCGGAGAAGTAACGGTACTCTGCCGTCGGAAGCTGAAATTTATTCTTGCCATCATCATAAGAGAGGTACTTGCGGAAGCCTTTTTTTGCCATCGCCTCATGCAGGCGCTCGTAATCATCACTGTCATCACGGACGCCATGCAGTTCGACTCTAACTGTAAATTTTCCTGTCATAAGGATTCCCCGAAACTCGCCAACATTGGCGAGGTTGAAATTTGTTGGGGGCTAGGGAAAATCATTTCAAGGACGGGTTTGATGATTTATTGTCCGCCACCATCTGACGTACTCCCATGGGCATCGAATTGTGAGATCCGAGATGCCTAAGAAATGGTCACTTCTTAAACGCAAGGGGTCAGAGTCAATGCAAAAGGTGGGGTCGTGGCTGTCCAGCGAGCGGCTATGTCTCTGACCCCTAGCGCTTCAGAAAGCGACTGAGTCTTTAGGCGTCTCAGGTTCTGCAACAGGTCGTTGATATCATCTAGTTAGGTAGGCCTGAGGATTGGCAATTTCCGGGATTTTGGACGCCGTGCGGTGCTCCGATTTGAAATATGCGACGTCACATTGAATCGCAAGAACTTGCTGATTGACTCGTCGCGAACTTTGCAGTTCAGTAATACATGTCAAGGAAGAACTTACGAGAGGGCAGGATGCTTCGCTTTCTATCTGAAACAAGTCCGATTTCTTTCTATGTCGACTAGTGGCCTAGCGTCACTGGTCGGCATTGTCATGTGCTTAGTTCCGTGGCTGGGCACTCGGCGTGTCTCTATAAAGACTTTCAGCGCCAGTTTTTAGCCAGTGCTTTTCATGTGCTTTGAATCGCCAGGCGACAACGTTGCGAGCACTACAGCGTAAGCAAATTTACTTCACCAACATGTAACCAGAGGATGGGTATGTCGGCTATAGCTAGGATGGGCAGATGGGTGAGAATTTTCTCCGGATTGGTGCTGTGCTGGGTTGCTTGTGGTGTACATGCACAGAGCACGTCCGCCGCAGGGCAAACACCTCAACTCCGTAGGGTTGGGCAAGCCATTCATAAGCAGGCCAATGACGCCCCGGCTGCCATTGATGTCACAGGTTCCTGGCGGGGAACCTTGGCAGCTGCACCGGGTGACCCATCTGGGGCGGTTTGGGACGAAGAGGTAGAGCTCCATCAGGATGCGAGTGGCAATATCTACGGCACCCGAAGGTCTACTCCGGAACTCAATGCTGTTGCGTTTCTAAACTGGTCTGTGACGGGAACGCTATCTGGCAACACGCTTGTTCTCAAGGACACCACCCTGCTCCAGCAAGGGAGCCTGTCAACCTCACCATGCACTACAACGTGGACAGCCACCGTCTCTGCGGATGGCACCAGTATCAGTGGAAATTGGACTGCCCCTGAGACCAATTGCACTGGAGGCGCCTTGGGTGTCGCGAAGTTGGCCGCCGACCCTGCAAAAAACTTGGGTGATGGCGGCCGGTGCGATGGTGGTCAAGGGAGTGCCAAAGGCAAGGGGAAGAGTGGCTCGGGTGGTGGGTCCAAAGGTCCCTCTTGCTCACAGATAAAAGGCTCTCCGAGTGTTGGTGATCCTATCAATACATCAACTGGCAACTTCTTCCTGCAAGAAGATGACTATGTTGAAAATGGATGGCTGACCTTCCGTCGCTTTTACAACAGTGATCCGACGGTTGCACCTTCGCAGTCGGGTTCTCAGTGGCGCCACAGCTTCAATCGGTCACTGATGATCATGGGCAGCCCAGCCTCCATCATCACGCTTTTCCGGCCAGACGGCACGAGAGAGACATTCACCAAGTCGGGCGGCGTGTGGTCGACTGAGCTTTTGGTTGATCATCTTACGGAAAATGATGATGCGCAGGGCAATGCGCAGAGCTATGCCGTGTTTATGGGAGCGAATCAGCAGACGGAAACATACGATACTTTCGGAAAACTTATTTCTGTCGTAGACGAAAACGGGCAGGGCATCACTCTCACCTACAGTACGAGCGCTACTCCCACTTCGGTTGCGCCTGTTTCTGGGTTGTTGATTGCGGTGACGGACCCCAATGGGCGTCAGTTGAAATTCGTCTACTACAGCAACATCAAGCTCGAATCGGTCACGTTGCCTGATGGCGGTCAGCTCGGGTATTCCTATTCGTTGTCGACCGGTGATACGACCGAAGTCTTCTACCCTGACGGCAAAAACCGCCAATATTTCTACAACGAGTCATCGTTGACAGGTGGGGCCAATCTCCCGAATTCGATGACAGGTATTCAAGATGAAGCAGGGATTCGATACGAAAGCATCTCGTACGACAGCCAAGGCCGGGCGACTTCATCGGTGTTCAAGGGGAGCGTCAGTGCAACGCACATTGTCTACAACGCAGACGGTTCATCATCGGTAACCTATCCCTTAGGACACACCGCGAATCTTGGTGTGACCATGATCAACGGGCTTGTTCGGTCGGGCACGGTAGACCAGCCGTGCAACCCCGATTGTGAACAGCCCTGGAAAAGCCGTACGTATGATGCAAATGGATATCCCGCCTCATATACGGATTTCAAAAATACTACTTCCGCTACAACGTACGATTCATATGGGTTGCTGGAGCAGGAAGTTGAAGGTGTTGGCACGTCCAATCAGCGGACTACCGTCACGTCGTGGGATTTTAATCTTCGGAAGAGACTGAGTGAGCGTGTTCTAGACGCGCAAGGCAACACCGTATCGTTAAGAGGGTGGTCCTACGACACAGCAGGAAATGTGGCTGCAAGTTGTGAGATGGATACGACAGTATCTAATGCTTTGAGCTACACCTGTTCTGCCTCTGGTGCCGCCCCAGCCGGGGTGCGTCGTGCGACGTATACGTACTGCACCACGGTGGACACGACACAGTGTCCGGTGGTCGGCCTGCTTTTGACCTCTTCTGGGCCGAGAAGCGATGTCAATCAAACTTACGCCTACGCATACTATCTTGTGGATAGCAGCACTTCTCGGCACGGTGACTTGAAGTCAGTGACAGATCCACTCGGTCATACCGTGACTTACGCATCCTATGATGCAGGTGGTCGGATCACCCGTGTGATTGACCAAAATGGAGTGGTGAAGGATCTGACCTACACTCAGCGAGGGTGGCTGCAAACGGCAACTGTTCGCGCTAATGCGAATGGCTCTACATCGTCAAGTGACGCGAAAACGACCATAGCTTATACAAATTATGGGGCAGTATCGTCGGTGACGGATGCAGACGGCGTGGTCATTAAGTACACATACGATGATACCCATCGCCTGATCAAAGTCACGGATGGTGCTGGCAACTTCATCCTCTACACGTTAGATGCTGCGGGGAATCGAACACTCGCGCAAACTGCCACCTCAGGTGGAACATTGACACGGTCATCGAAGGGTACTTTCAATTCTATCGGCCAGCTGGTTGGAGCAATTGATGGTTTGAATCACTCGACCTTTGATGCGAGCGCCGTTGGCAGTTACGACAACAATGGGAACTTGGTAAATAGCAGTGACGGATTGGGTATCAAGCGAAATCGAAGCTATGATGCACTCAATCGAACCATAGAGTTGTTGGACAACTTCAACGGCACGGACCCAACGACAAGCAATGCAACCGCTACGTATGGATACGACGCGATGGGTCGTTTGGAGGGTATTACTGACCCAGACAACTTGAGTACTACCTATGACTATGATGGCCTGGGCAATCCAAAGGCCACCCATAGTCCAGACACGGGTACGTCAAGTAGGGTCTATGACATTGCGGGCAACGTAGTTCAGGCGACAGATGCGAAGGGTGTCGTCGTCAATCGGACCTACGATGCGTTGGACCGCGTTCAAGCCGTGACTTACAGCGATTCATCGCTCAATGCTTCGTATCATTACGATGAGTCGAACTCAATCACGGGATGCGCAGGTTCGTTCCCCGTTGGTCATTTGACTCGCCTGGTCGAAGGGGCTGTGACGACTGTGTATTGTTACGACAATCAAGGGAATGTTACGGCGAAATCGCAGACACAAGGGGCGCAAACCGATATCATTCGATACGCTTACACCCTAGCCAATAGGCTTAAGAGTGTGACCAGTCCTAATTTGAACGTGACTCAGTATTCCCGCGACGCCGTGGGTCGAGTTACATCAGTGTCCATCTCGATTGCAGGTGGAGCGAATCAAACTGTTGTCAGTTCCATTACCTATCTTCCGTTTGGCCCGGTCGCAAGCTATACGCTGGGGAGCGGCCAGTCCGTTGCGAGGACGTTCAATGCAAATTATGCGTTGACTGACGTCACAAGTTCACCCCTGACCCTGCACTTTGCGCGAGATGTCCTCGGTAATATCACTGCGCTGGGTAACACAAGTGGGGCAAATCCCGCCATTGAGAGTTACTCATACGATGCGCTCCACCGATTGACTGGGATTAGCGGCGCTTCAGGACAATCGGTTGAAGGGTACAGCTACAGCAAAACCGGTGACCGCCTTGCTAAAACGAGTCTGGTAGGTTCGTCGACGGGTGCCTATGGGTATCAGAGTGGGACGCATTGGCTCGCCAGTGTTGGAAGCTCTGCGAGAAGTTACGACACCAATGGCAACACGACAGGCATTGCAGTCGGTGCCGGTACGCTGGGCTTTGGCTATGACGGCCGCAATCGACTTGTGGTCGTGCAGAACAATCAGCAGACCGTTGCCAGCTACACATACAATGCAGTGGGGCAAAGGGTTGGTAAGGTCGTCACTTCGCCACAAGCGTTAAACGAACGATTTACTTATAATGAAAAGGGTCAACTTCTCAGTGAGGTTGGGACCAACGTTCGCGACTACGTGTGGGTTGGTGACTTGCCTGTTGCAACAGTCGATATGGCCTCAGGAACTTCCTCGGTTAACTATGTCATTGCCGATGGTTTGTCCACACCGCGTGTTGTGACCAATGCGACGGGAAGCGTCATTTGGCAGTGGCCCTACCAAAGCAATGCCTTCGGTGAAGCATCGCCGACCGGTAGCTACGTTTACAATCTGCGATTCTCAGGGCAGTACTTTGATAGTGAATCTGGCCTCGTCTACAACGGCCAAAGATACTTTGATCCCACAACCGGGCGATACGTCCAAAGCGATGCTCTGGGGCTGAACGCAGGTTTGACGACCTATGGTTACGTCGGGGGGAATCCGCTAGCTGATTCCGATCCATTTGGTCTTGCGGGAGGAAAGACAAGCGTTTGGCTGGGAAGCAAATCGCTCGGCTACAAAGCGCATGAATTCCTCGCATTTCAGAATCAGGATGGAACGGGCCCGGTGTGGGTACTTCGAGCAGGTCCTAGCAATGGTGAGCCATGGCTTACAAACATTGTTTTAAACCGAGTAGAGATAGACCCGGGTACAAACGCTCCTAAGTATATTCAGGCAGCAGTGCAATACGGGCCTAGCTCTGAGGATTTGAAAGATCCTTCCTATTCGAGGGAGGACGCAAGCGTTACAGTGGTCGATGAGAATGTAACCGAGGTCTTAAAATGGGCCTGGTCAGTGCAGTGGGGCTTCAATCCCCTGCAAATCCCATATCGAGCTCAAACAATGAATTCGAATACATTCGCTAGCAATGCATACAAGTGGCTGACTGGAAAAGATGCTCCCGGTCAGGGGAGTGATTATCCGGGGTCTCTGAGCACGCTGCCCGTTGACTTCACCATTCATTGCCATCAATAACGTTTATTCATGCGAGTGTGCCTTGCACTTTTGCCCTGACGTCACTCAGCCTTGGTCTTAATCGTTTTCGGAGCGTACATGCGTAACTTTCAATATCTAGTGGTGCTTACCTTGGCCCTGGTTCCGGTTTTGGCGTTTGCTCAAAATAGCCAGGACGTCGTCGTCATCCCTTGGCCAGCAAAGCCACCTTGCAATGCTCGTGATCAACTGCCCAAGGGGAGGCTATCTGGATTTTCTGAACGACATTCGGAGCCCTCATTTGCAAAGCGTTATGCTCCTTCATTGGTGCTACCGGCTTCGGAAGAGCAGGTATTCAAGATTGCCAAGGCGCAGAATTTCAAGATCTTTCTTGATGGCGAGGGTGAGGATGCGCTCTGCATACACCCACCACGGGGTCAGCCGGTCAATGATGAAACGATCAGAAAGGTATACATGCTCGTTGATGATGCCCCAGGGCGCTCGCGCACGACTCAGATTAGATATTTTGCCTACGCTGACGGTAGCGGCATGGTGACTTATATCGAGCCTGACTACTCCTATACGGGACTTTGAGGCGATTGAGCTTAACCACAAATGCGGGAGGGCTTCCTCACGTCCTAAGGGGATGGATTTCTAATCACTGTGCTACTCAAAGCAGAGAAGGGTCACTAGCATCAGTGATAAGGGGTAAGGCTTCGATTCAGGAGTTGGGGATGTCTTCGAAGAAGAGGATGCTTTAGTGTGCCGGGGACGATGATAGTTAGTGCCATCTAAACTTCCTTTGGATATCCGAACCAGAAGCTCTTTAACGATGTCAATTCTCTATCTACATCAAAATGGCGCGGTTCTCGGTGATGCCAGCTCGGACGGTGGCATCTCGCTGGGAGGAATTTGCCCCTTTGCGGGTGCAATGTCACCAAACAATGGGTTGCCATTGACGCAGCTTGCGGTGGTAGAGCTCGATGCGATAGGCCTCGACTCATCGGGGTGGCGGGTGGCGAAGATTTCGTTCCTCTACTCATGGAAGTGCGGGATATTTGAGGGGGACTTTTCTTATCGTATCATCGATGGGGCAGTGGATATTCTCGAGCACGCGTCAGGAAATCCGGATGTTGAAGATTTTCCTTATCCGGATTTTCAGATTGTTTTCCCAGCTAAGAGCTATCAGGCCAGGTCACTTACACAGGATGAACGTGACTAGATGACTTGGGTGAACGGACTGACAGAACGAAACATATCGATCGACGTAGATGGCCCGCTCTGGTCACTTACGGTCCCAAGGCACCAGTTTTTAGGTGTGCCGTTCCTCCTGGACCCAGGTGGATCCGAGAAGAATTGTCCCCAATGCTCGAAACCTATGTTTGTGCTCGCAACGATTGCGAATCAGATCGACGGTTTCGAGCAGGGCTTTTTCGGGAATGACTTTGTCCAGGTCGTCTATCTCGCATGTAACGAGTGCAACGTTCTATCAGCTAGGAATTTTGCAGATTAGCTAAGAAGGTAAGCATTCTTACGGCGGCGTCCAAACCCTCATTGGGCCAGGTAGAAATCCATAGGGATAAGCTCGACAGCCCATTCGCCTTCTTCGCCCAACGTGGCGGCCGGGTGCATGGATGCGATGCTCAGCGCCTCTTCATGGCTTTCCGCCTCGATGATGAACAGGCCGCCGACTACCTCCTTCGACTCGGTGTAAGGCCCATCGCTGATATGGGTCTTGCCGCTGCGCGTGCGAAGCGTCCTCCAGTTTTCCAGGTCGCCAAGCGACGCGGAGACCAGAACCTTGCCGGTGGCGCGCATCTTCTCGTCCAAGGCCGGGCATTGGCTGACCAATGCCTTGACGTCGTCTGGCGCCATCGCGGCGAATTTCTCGGGAGTGAAGTAGGCCAGGCCGAGGTATTTCATGGGAGTTCCTTTTGGTGGGATGCACTATCGACGAAGCAGGCGTTCGGAAATCGACAACGTACTAGGAGCGTTTTGTAGCGGGCTCCGTCAGCCTGTCGACGTTGGGTCGAAAGCTGATCTTCAGAAGATAGCCTGTCAGGTTGGCAGGCTCAGTAGAGATTCGGGACACCCAAGAACTGAGAGTGGGCTGTGGTGGGTGTCCCGTTCCTTGCCCTCAACCAAAGTCCACGTTACCGCAAAGCAGCCCGGAGACTGGCCGCCAACTCAATGCGCTCCTCGGTGGTATAGAGCACTTTCTGCCCCGCATACAGCCTGTCGTTTGAGTAGCGAGGAAATACATGAAGATGGTAGTGCCACACATCTTGATTGCCGGCTGGACCGTTGTGTTGGCGAGTGGAGATTCCTTCACACCCGAAGGCATTCCGCATAGCGTGCGCCAGGCGACGCGTGGCACGAAAGAAGTCGCTACCAAGGTTGTCCGGGATGTCCAGCACGTTCTCATAGTGGCCCCTGGGCACCACCAGGCAGTTGCCTTTTATTCCAGCGTAGTGGTGAGTCGGAACCAAAGCGAACACGTTGGCATCCACCAAGACAACGGCTGATTCTGGAGCAGGCGATGGAAGCGTCTCGGCAATACCGCAGAACGGACACTCGTATCCGGGTGGAGCATTCTTCATAAGGCCTGACTACGAATGGACCCCCTAGTGGGCGTATTCCGGATTCTGTGGCGCGCTCCGGCTGCTCGTCAAGGAACTGAGGGTCAGGATTCACGTGGAGTGGCGCGTGATGCCCAATTTTTGATCGAGGCAAGATATGGTGCGCCCGGGAAATTACCATGATTCATTGGGTTGGCTTTCTCGCTTTATCCCGATCAAACGATGGGAGTCCCGCTCCTTCTCTTCCTCGCCGCTTCGTTTATGATAAATCCTGAGATTTCTGAGGACGTTGGACGTTACAAGCGCAAGCCTTTTAAGCCTGATCACCTAAGGGGACATCAGATGGAACTTGGTAAGCGAATGAACTCATATGCACCCGTCACCGTTCTATTCACCAACGGCATTTTTCTAACAGTCTTAGTAGTTATTACCGTTCTGGCTGGTCACGTCGCCTCCAGTGCGTCGGACACGGATGCGCTGTGGATCAACGTTTTGGTATCGCTAATAGGCGGTTTGTGCGGCTGGATCGTCGGTACGGGTTTGGCCCCTTACTCCCCACAAGAGCTGAAACGGTTTCGTGACATTTCGGTAACCGCGTCGGCCTTTCTGTCGGGCTACGTCGTAAGCAAGCTGGATCGGCTTCTTGACGCGACTCTATTACAGAATCCGACTGACCACGCTATCGCGTGGGAGCGCGCGGGCCTCTTCATTGCTGCGTTCTTGGCGACAGCGATAACCGTGTTCATCAATCGTTTTTACTCACCTCCAATCAAGATGGAAGACGAGATTGGCGGCGGGGAGGAGGATAAAAGGGGCGGTAGGGGGCTGAAATACTTCAGCATCATTTATCGAGTCTAAAGAAAGGATGCCGCCCTTTTTTCTCAGCGCCACTCGCTTGGCTGATAGCATCGCTTTGAGGCCCTTTAGCCAGCATCGTCGCCGCACTGCCCTGGCACTTCGGTTCCACTATGTCCCGCGGAGGAGAATCAAGTACTTATGAAAGAGTATGGCCGGCCGTGGAAAATCAGCGCACTAGTCATCGGGATTGCTCTTCTCATCGCTGGCTCGTACGTCTATCAAGCACCGGATTGGGACATTCCCATCAGTTTGATCATGGCGCTGCTCGCTTACTTCACCGCACCGTGGAGCCTTCGCGCCTTGCTTGAACGCCAATGGAGGCGTTGGCCAGCGGCGCTTTTCGCAACATGGTTCACCGTGGATGGCTGCTACGCGATCTATTGGCATTTCAAGAACCCTGTGGCACTGGAACAAATGCGAGATGCAAACTTTCCGGCATCGCTCGCGCTCTATGGCATGTGCGGTGTCATCTGGCTCTACCGGGGTAGCCTTTCCGATCTACGGTCCGAATTGCTGGCGCACTTATCAGCAATCAGAGTACGCAAGCGATGAATTCGGGGGATGAAGTGAGGGGTGATCTGGGGTATCCAAGAAATAGCCCCGCTAAAGGACCCGAAAAGGGGATGGGGCATCTGACTGCGTATACGCTGCGGTGACGTGTGAGTTCTTCAGGATCAGCCGCGCCACTTAATAACCCCGTTCCTTATCGGGTCTCATCGCAACAGGCTGCTGATGGATGAGCGCGCGGTTCAATGCGATCCAGAGTTATCACATCATGCTGCGCTAGCTACCCGTTGCGCGATTCGTACGATCGAATCGACAACCATCACGCACGCTTCCAACGGCAGCTCATGGCCCATCCCGTCGATCAGCATGAACTCTGCGCCTGGAATCGATTTGGCCGTATCCTCGCCACACGCCGGAAGTATCAGCGGATCCTCCGCGCCATGGATCACCAGTGCGGGTAACTTGATCGTCGCCAATTGCGCGCGCCGATCGCCGGCTACCGCCATGGCGGCGACATGCCTCGCGAATCCCCCAGGCGCATGACCTCGGCGAATTTCCTCTTGCACGATCATGCGGTGCGCCTGCTCGTCAAAAGGAAAGCCCGTGCCGGCAATGCGTCGCGCAAACGCGAGACTGTGCGTAATGAATCCGGCCTCGTCATCTGCCGGGTTGGGCGCAGGGCGCATCATTAGCGCCATGACCTCCGGCGATGCGGCGGGAAGTGCGGGGTTGCCTGTGCTGGACATGATGGAGGTGAGCGACAGCACTCGCCCGGAATGCTCGCTCGCCAGTATCTGCGCAATCATCCCGCCCATGGAGCGCCCGACGACGTGCGCGCGTTCGATGCTCAACGCATCGAGCAATCCCACGGCATCCGCTGCCATGTCGTGCAAGGTATAGGGCACCTGCGGCCGTTGTCCTGCCATGAGCGCGGCAACCAATGCACCAAAATTCGGTGCAGGGTGTTGGGTGAAATACGTCGAGCCGCCGGTGTCGCGATTATCAAAACAGATGACACGAAAACCCTGCGCCGCTAACGCCTCACAGAACGCCGGTGTCCATCGAATCCGCTGCGTGCCGAGCCCGGCGATGAGCAGCATTGTTTCATCGGTTTCCCGGCCGTAACTATCGTAGGCCAGGCGTATGCCGTCGGCCGTGAGTGCATGCATGGTTGTGCTTCCTTATGGGCTCAGACGGGCAGCGGTCTTGCGGTTAGCGGCAGCAGGCGGGCATCTTCGATGGCTGCCACGCGATGTCCTATGCCCGCGAGGTAGTCACCATGGTTGGCGAACGCGAGAAACGATTGCGCGCTGTGCTGCCTGACCACCATCGCCAGGTCCCATCGCTCGTGCTCGGGGCCGATAAGGAACGGACCGCCTTCGCCTACGAGCGTCAGCTCGCCGCCGCTGGCGCGCAGCAGAGGTAGCGTGTGCTGGATATAGCGATCGAACGCGGTGGCACCACTGATCGGGGCAGGGGGCGCGAGTTCGGGGTGCGCTGAATAGTCGGCGATGTCGCGAAAGCGCAGCAAGTTCAGCATGAACACAGGGCCTTCGATGGCGCGTTCAACGAAGCGCTTCCCGGCACTTTGGGTCGGTTCGAGATAGTGGGCAGCAGCTTGATGAGTCACAGGCAGTCTTTCATCGGCACGGGCGGCATTTTTACCCAGGTAAAATTATCCTGTCAATATCACCCGGGTAAATTGTGTGCAAAGGCCGATAAGGACGGCGAGCTGCTCAGCTGGCTATGCGGCACGCGGATGCGTGAGTTTTCTAAGGAGATGTGAGGGGAAATATCGGAATGAAATCTGGGGCACCAGGGCATGGTCATTGCCTCGGCAAGGGGATTGGCCGATGTACCTCTCCATGCTGTGATCCATGCTACTCGGCTATTTTCGTAGTCAAACGTATGCAAAGGGTGGCGATGGTTAACCGGACGTCGCCGCGCAGAAGCGAGGATTTTTCAGGAGCAGTTTCGTCATTTAGCTAGCCCCGTTCCTTTATTCTGGAACGGCTATAAATCAAGAGGGCAGAGCATGAGTGACGAACACGCAACCGATGCAGTGGAAATCGCGACATCAGGAGAAAATGGTAGGCAGATTCGGTTGAGAGATCTCGACCTGCGAATCGACGAGCACGGGCGTCTGGTCATCTCGTTTCCCGACCGGACGTCACTAGACATCCTCGTCGCGGGACGCTTTACCAAGGAGCATGTCCACATCAGTGTCGACACTGATGTTGGCGTTGTCCTCCGTGTGAGCAACCCCAGATAGTATGTGACGGAGATTGGGGCGCCCAGGAAATGATCGATCCGCAAGCAATGAATGATGGATATCCCGTTCCGTCTCCTCCTTATTGCTAACGGAATAGCGCGGCTCGGCGGTTACCTATAAAGACGAACATCGGATCAAGTGATACGCCTATAGTATCGATCCAGTGATCTTGGGGGCGTCTCAATGCATTCTGTCGAGATATTTGAACTCGTACTGGTTCTGCTCACCGTCGTTGTCGCCCTGCATTGGGCGGCGCGACGCGTGGGCCTGCCACCGGCCACGGCGCTGCTCGTCGGTGGTGGCGCTCTCGCATTCGTGCCCAGGCTTCCGCCGTTTGAGCTCGATCCCGCGTTGATCCTGGTGCTCTTCCTCCCGCCACTGCTGATGGATGGGGCGTATTTCACGGCGTTGGGCCGCTTCCGGCGACACTTGCCGGGGATACTTTCGCTCGCCGTCGGCGCGGTGGTGTTTACCACGCTGGGGGTGGGCGTCGTGACCCACTGGCTTGTCCCCAGCCTGCCGTGGGCTGCCTGTTTTGCCTTGGGCGCCATTGTTTCGCCACCGGATGCCGTGGCGGCGCGTGCTGTGCTTCAGCGAGTAAAACTTCCGCGCCGGTTATCAGCGCTGTTGGAAGGGGAGAGCCTGCTTAACGACGCAACCGGCCTGGTGCTTTTCCGCTTCGCCGTCGTGGCAACGCTGAGCGGCGCATTCAATGCCGGTGCCGCCGTCTCCAGCTTTGCCTTCCTCGCTCTTGGTGGCATCGTTGCCGGCCTCGCCGTTTCGGCAACCTGGGTCTTCATCGTTCGTCGCCTGGGCGATCAGACGCTGATCGTCATGGTGAGCACGCTCATGTGCTGGGCCGCCTACATTGTCGGCGAAGCTGTCCATGTCTCTGGCGTGATCGCCACGGTCACAGCGGGGCTTGTGCTTGGCTGGTACCAGCATGTCATCCTGCCGGCGCGGGTTCGACTTCGCGGTAGCGCATTCTGGGAGACCGTGGTGTTTGTCCTGGATGCCCTCGTCTTCATCCTTATCGGCTTCTCGCTGCGTGGCGTGCTGGATCGAGTCGGCGGGATCGAGGCTGTCACCACCACGATGGCCCTTCCTGTGCTTGCTGTGGTGCTCACCGTCACGGTGACGCGCTTCGTCTGGATCTTTGGTGTCGACGGCCTGCTCGCAGCACTCCGCGGCATGGGGCTGAAGCGCGCCCGGCCGCTGGGAGTGCGGCAAGCGACTGTGTTGAGCTGGGCCGGGATGCGAGGCGTCGTCACGTTGGCGGTGGCGCTCACCTTGCCGATATCCATGCCAGGCCGAGACCTGATGCTGGTCACCGCGTTTGCCGTGATCTTCGCCACCGTTGTCATGCAAGGGACAAGCCTGGGGTGGTTGATCAGGCGGGTTCGGCCGGTCGATCAGGATCCTCCGGCAAAAATGCATTTGCCCGCATCGGAGGCAGCCATCGCTCGCGCCATGGCCGCGGCTGTCGAACTGCATGCCTACGCGCCGGACGGAACGTTGATCCATCCCCGCCTATTAGAGGAATATCGCAAGCGCTCGGAAATCACGACGCGTTACGCCGAAGACGCGGACACGTTTATGGAAGGCGTTCGGACGCATTTCGACGTCGTCCTGATTGCACTTGCCGCTGGGCGTACCGAGCTGATTCGTATTCACCGGGCTGGGCTTATTGAAGACGAAGTGCTTCATGAGCTGGAGCGCGATCTGGATGTTGAGGAGCTGCGGATCATTCTGCAGCGTGGGGATTAGTCAGAATTTTGGGCTGGGGCCGTCCGGTTGCGTGTTCTTGCCGTTCTAGCACGCCTTGTTGAAAACGTGCTTGACCCCGCACTTGGTCGCATGCGCCGCATCGCGGAAGCCGTGGCCGACCGCGCGTGCACCATTTGCCGTGGCATGGCCGACTTCCCGTGCGCCATTGGCGGTGGCATGCCCGACGTCACGCGCGGCGTGTCCGGTCTTCGTGGCGGCGTCTTTGGTGCCTTGCTTGATGCCCTGTTTCGTATCGGACTGGTCGGCGTGAGCGAAGGGGCTGGCGAGCGCCAGTGTCAGCGTGGCAAACAGGAATAGACGGTTTTTCACGACGGCAATCCTTCCAAGCGGATTCATACAATAGATGGCATCAAGCGACGCAGCGGCAGGGTCGGGTAACAGCATGCGCTCGCTGTCATGAACGGTAAAGCTATACGTCCAGTCGCGCCACCGTGGTTAGTAAAACGCCCCTGACACCGATGCCAGGGGCGTTTCATCGCGATCAAAACCCGCGGCGTCGCTCAGTGGTGATCTTTGTCATCCTTCTTTTCCGGGTGCGGCGGGGCCTTTTGCGGATGATTCTGCTGAGGTGCCGGATGAGGCTGCGGGTTCTGGTGTTCCGGCGCCGGACGTGCCTCCGGTTGAGGACGTGGCTCCGGTTGCGGGTGCTGTGGTTGAGGATGCGGGGCAGGCTGGGTGTGCTGCTCGGGTTGCTGATGCGGTGCCTGCATATGCTCGGCGGGGCGCGGCTGTGGCATAGCCGGATGCGGAGCCGGCACCGCATGGGGCATTTGAGTCGGCTGCGGTGGCTGTGCGTGAGCCGCGTTCGCCGGCTGATGGAATGCTTCCTGCGGACGTGGTGCTGGCGCATGTCGTTCGTCGACTCGCGGCTGCGCTTCGTGGGGTTGCGGAACGGCCGCGTGGGGTGCCGCCGGGTGCGCGTTGTTTGCTGCCGCCGGTTGCCGCGCCTGCGAGAAATTAGGCATCGACATATGGTTGGGCTGCGCTGGCGCTGCCGTCGGGGCAGGGCCATTCGGTCCATTGCGATGGTCGAACTGCCGGTTATCGACATGGTTCGTCACTTCGCGATTCTGCGCAATCTGATTGTGACTATTGTTGTTGCTGTTGTTGACACTGTTGTTGATGTTGTTAATCGTATTGCGGTTGTTGACGACATTGCCGTTGTTGTTGGTAACGGTGCGATTGTTGCTGTTGATATTGGTGATGTTATTCGTCGTATAGCGGTTGACTACGGTAGTCGAGCGCGAGACATAGGTCTGGTTGTTGTAGACCACGGCAGGGCGGTGCCAACCGCCGCCGCCACCATCATTGCCGCCCCGGCCGCCACCCCAGTTCATGCCCCACGAGTGCCAGCCACTACCATCGTGATAGTGATCGTGCATCGCGCCGACAAGAATGGCGACGCCAAACGTCACCGCGCCGACGGCCACCAGGTCGCTCCCGCTATAAGATGGGCGCTCATAGGTATAGCTCGGGTAATAACCGACATCGCCACCGTATACCGCTTGTGGATCGTAGCTGGGTACATACACGGTATCGGGTTGAGTCGGCTCGATCTCGATCACTTGTTCAGGAGCAGGGACCACAGAAGGGCCCGAATAAACTGGTTGGTTTCCACTGTCCTCGACGTACGTGGCACTAGCGGGAGCGGCCGCTTCGACGACTCGGGTTTCCACACGCTGTGTTGCGTGCTGCGCAGGTTGCCATGCGCCGACGCGCGCTGGCGCATCACCTGGATCGCGTTGAGTACGTCGGTGGGATCGTTGACGTAAGCTTCGCCCAGTGCGGTAGTCCACTGGATATTCTTTGCCATCTGATCCAGCGTCGATGGAAATGCAGTCAGTCCCTTCACGCTTGGATCCCAGGGCTGTGGATCGACCGCAGCTTGCAACAGCGTGCCCTTCAAGTTCGGGTTCTGCGCCACTAAATTGTCGGCGGCCGTTATCTGGTCGGGATAGGTCGAGCCGGCCAATACCTGCGCGACCAGCTTGTCGGGGAAGAGCGCGATCGGTGCGACCAACTGGTACAACTGGTCTGCCGACGGTGGCGTATATGCCGAGGCCGGTGCTGCCGACGATGCTGGTGCAGTTGCCGGCGCGGTCGGTGCTGAGGCAGGCGCCGCTGCGGGCGCCTGCTCGGGCTGCTGATTGCAACCGCCCAGGAGCAGCGTACCCACGCAAAAACTTGCTCCGATAGCCATACTCAAAATACGTTGATTGCTCAAAGCTGATGACTCCCTATGTCATGGCGTGGCAAGAAAAGCACCGTGATCAGCGCGCTCGGCGAGCGGTTGTTTCATCGACATGCAATTACGGGTCTTTCTTGTAGATGGCGATCTGGAGTATGCCCATGCAGCGATCGCGACATTCGTAATAACCATTAAATTGTCAGCTGGCTTTCGATGTCATAGGGGGAAGCAGTCAGGTTCAGTCGTTCAATGCGTGAATGCGAAGTGCATAACCGCGTCAACGTGGGGAAGTTCGGTGCAAAGGTTAGGAGGTGGTTAATAAGGTGTGGGCGGCAGCATCGTGTAACTACGCCGTTCTCAGCCCGCTAAGCCGTGTTGCGCTGAAACCACAAACCGAGCCGGATAGCTTGAGCAGTAGCCCTGGATTCGGCGTATTGACCCGCATGCCGCATTGACACTAAATAAGGTGGTGGGCGTTCGACCCACAGGGGACACAGACGACATGATCAAGACGCAGACGCGAAGGCGTGTGATTTTCTTTCTTGTGGCCTTCGGGTCCATGCTCACCGCAGCAGCCCAACAACCGCCCGCGTCGGCTACCAGCCTACCCGAGCGCTACACCGAATCAGTCAAACTGTATGAGGCCAAGCAGTACGCCCAGGCCGCCGCAACCCTTGAGCCGTTCTATACAGCCGGCCCGGAGGGTATGGATTGGCACTGGAACACCGCCATGTATCAGCTTGCGTGCTACGAGGCGCTTGCGGGGCGGAAGGAAAAAGCGATGGATGCGCTCATGGCCTCGGAAGCCAATGGAGGTAGCGTTCCCGCTGAGCATCTGGCCACGGATACCGATCTCGAACCGCTCCATGGAGACCCACGATTCGCGCAGCTTGTAGCAGCGGCACGCGCTCGGGAACGCCTGTGGGCGCAGGAGCCTGGGCAGAGCTTGCCCCTCGCGCCGAACCTCAGTGACGACGCCAAGGTCGCGGGGTTGTCTACGGTGTGGTCGGAGGCACGGTTCAACTTTGCCTTCTTCGACCGGCAGCCCGATTTGGACTGGAACCAGACCTACGTGGACTTCTTGCCTAAAGTGCGGGCAACAACATCCACCGAAGAGTACTACCGTGTGTTGATGCGGTTCGTGGCACTGCTAAAGGACGGCCACACAAACGTGTATCCCCCTGAGCCGCTTCAGGATGCATTCTATGGTGCGCCTGGGCTGGGCACGCGGCTTGTGGAGAATGCCGTTGTAGTGACGAGGGTCGCGGATCCCGCGTTGCTCGCACAGCACTGGCGCGTGGGTGACGTGCTTTTGAAAATCGATGGCGAAGACATAAGGCGCTACGCGGAGCGCGAGGTCGCGCCTTACCAGAGTTCTTCGACACCTCAGGATCTTCAGGTACGCACCTTCGATTATGCGTTGCTCAGTGGGCATGCCGGCAGCCAGTTCCACGTCACGGTGAGGAATGCCGAAGGTAAGGAAGAGGAGCGCGTTTTGACGCGGCTTACGCTGAAGGAGCAGTCGAAATTTGAAAGAGTAGGGGCTTCGTTCAAGATGAGGTCGGACGGGATCGCTGTCCTCACGATTAATGAGTTCGAAGACACGGAGGGAACAAAGGCGCTGCTTGCGAACTTGTCGCTCGTTAACTCCTCCAAGGGGCTGATCATCGACGTTCGTGCCAACGGCGGCGGCAGCACGCCGGTGGATCTACTGCAGGTGCTGACTCGGAAACCGATTCGCGGTCCCATGATGCGGACGCGAACCTATATTGCTGCAGATCGAGCGCGTGGCGTGCTGCCTGGCTGGAAAGACATCGCTCCGTTCGAAGTCCCGGCCGATCCGACAAACCACGTAGATGTGGCGGTTGCGGTCTTGACCAGTGCGCGTACTTTTTCGGCGGCGGAAGATTTCGTGGCGGCATTCAATGCCATGCACCGGGGTATCACGGTAGGGGAGGCAACAGCGGGAAGTACCGGACAGCCGATGCCTTTCCAGCTGCCCGGCGGTGGTAGAGCACGTGTCTGCACGAGAAATGATCGTGCCTCCGATGGGACGGTATTTGAGGGCGTGGGCCTGCTCCCCACCATCGCTGTTTCGCCCACCATCAAGAGCATTCAGCGGAATACCGACCCAGGTTTGGAGCGCGCAGCAGGAGCACTGCTAGCCGCAAAGCCTACGCATGCGGGTTAGTTTATTAATGACCCCGTGTCCTTATAAGCGGGAAGGTATGGGAGAGCCACTCTATGACCGAGTTCAAATGTCGACGACGGACCACTGATGGTGGGTGACCGCGAGCTCGGATGGGACTCGGCCATGATTCGCAAGCGAGTCGTGCTCGCCGCCGATCTGGCGGGCACGGTAGTGTTTGCGATCGAGGGTGCCAATGCAGCTATCCGCGCCGGGTTGGATCTTCTCGGCGTGTTGGTGCTGTCATTCATGGTTGCGCTCGGCGGTGGCGTGATCCGTGATTTGTTGATCGGCGCGACGCCGCCGAGTGCCATACGCGACTGGCGCTATCCAGTGCTGGCGTTTGTCACCGGACTGGTCACGTTTCTGATTCATACGCAGATCGAGACGGTGCCCGCGCCGCTCTTGACGACCCTCGATGCAGCCGGTCTCGCTTTGTTCGCGGTGGCTGGTGCGGAGAAAGCACTCGACTTCAAGATCAACCCGTTTATCGCCATCCTGATGGGCGCGATTACCGGTTGCGGTGGCGGTGTCATGCGGGACATGCTGCTTGCGCGAGTGCCCATAGTGCTGGTCGCGGATATCTATGCAAGCGCGGCTTTACTCGGTGCGTTGGTGGTCGTCGTCGGTCGACGACTTGGATGCCCACCGGCCGTGGCCGCGGTGCTGGGTTTTGTCGTGTGCTTCGCGTTGCGAATAGCGGCCGTTCGGTTCGGTTGGCAGTTGCCGAGGATAGGCTAGTGTTTGAACGGGCTCTATCTGGATTCCATAAGGCTTGGCACCAAGGCTAACGTTGGAACATGACCTCAAATCTTCCAGGCTGCTGTGCTTCTTGCGGCACGAACATTGCGTTCAAGTCGATTCTTATAGCGCCGATCACTTCGGGTAGGCGGTGGAGCGTCGACTGTCCACATTGCGGCAATCGCAACTACATGCATGTGCTGGCCGACTATGTCATTTGCTTCGCTATTTTACTGCTTGCGTTTTTTCTTGTCGGTGAAATAGCTGGTGGCACTGACACGCCAAATGAAAAGTCGACCGAGTTGTTAGGCTATGGTGCTGCGTTGCTCTTGTATGTGCCATTGCGCGGGGCGACGAACTATCTCTACCTTCGCGTCGGTAAATTTCACAAGAACAGGATCTGAGGATTTGTTGCCTTAGGCCTCAAGTATTGAAGAGAGCCGTGATCATGAAGAAACCAAGCCAGCTATCTTGTAGGAGCGACTTCAGTCGCGACCAGCATGCCTCACCGCAAGCCCTTGTCGCGACTGAAGTCGCTCCTACAAATTTAGGGGGTTATTCGTAGCTGACGCCCAGACTTAATCGAGCCCGGACCAACGATGGCGCTCGGTCATGGCCAACGCCAACTTGGAGCTTCGCCGGGCCACTCGTTCGCGCTTTGCGCGCTCGGTACGAATGGTCGGCCATGCCTCGAGGTAGCTGGCAAGGGTGCGCTCGTCGCACTCATAGCGGGCAAGCGCCTCAGGTGTGGCGGCGCGTAGCGCGACCGCACCGTTATAGCCGCCAAAGCCTTGAGTGACGCACAGTGCGCCGCCACTGCTATTGCCGGGCGAGGGGGCGGCTTGCAGATGGAAATGGGCGGCCATATCGGCCAGCTCGGGGTCCAACCGACGAAGGGTGGGCACGCCTGGTGCCGTACGCCCCAAAACGAATTGCAGGGCCTGTGCCATGGCCTTGAGGCCTGTTTCGCCCATGGTGTGCCCATCGCCTACGGCCTTGGGCGTACCGACAAAGAGTTTTGGCAGCGCGCCATGGAACTGCTGACGCTGTGCCGCGCCTTGCAAGCCCGCCCATGCGGTACCGAGATCGGTCTTGGAATTGGTGCGCGTGCCGGTGGCGTGTGCTGCCAGATAGTGAAAGTCTTCGACGCCGTAGCCGTGCGCCTGATACGCCATATCGAGCGCCTGGACCAGCGCGTTTTCGCCGCCAAAGCCAACACCCGCAAAATGCGCCTTGCCGCCGGCTTCGGCGCTTTGCCCCCAGCCGACGATGATGGACGTGATATCCAGCTGGTTGCGCAGGGCAAACTCGAGCGTGGTGATCAACAGGCCCGAGCCGCCATGACCTACGACGGTGCCATCCGCGTCGATGTCGAAAGGAGCGAGCGAGTCATGGACGCTCCGAGTCGAGCCATCGGCATGCGCGGCATTCTTCGCGGCGAGCTTTTCGCCGGTCATGAGCGCGCCGCCGCCGAAGGCTTCAAGGATGCCGTAGCGGGGCTGCAGGGCGGCATCGGCGGCCGTAAGCAGCACCATCTGCGGTTTCTGAAAACCCGGGTAATCGAACAGAAGCTGCGGTGCGACGTCCGCCAGTGCAATGAGGCTGGACGCACAAGCGCCCACGGCCGTCATGGGCGTCTGCGGCACACGCATGAAACCCACATCGTCGGATCGAAGCGAATCGCGCAATGCAGGGTTCTTCAATACGCGGCTGATGCTGTAGGACGGAGCCAGCATGGTCGACACCAGGGCCGGCCCATGCGAGCCCAGCGAATGGGCCAGGCGGACGGCAAAGGTGTCCTTGGGGATACCGTTTGCAGGCAGCGGCGCATCCGGTCGTAGCCACTGGCCCAGAGCATCCATGCCACCGAACGCCGTCGCCGAGGCAACGCGGAAGCCGAACGGGTTGGGCACGAGCTCGGCAAGCGGTCGTGGCAATGCGGCCAGCGCGCCAAGTCCGCCATAGGCAAAAAGTTGAGCCTGTAGCGAAGGGCTGAGCAACGGGTCGTCCTGAAACAGCCCGTGCATGTCCTTCAGGCTCGAACCGCGGATATCGTCGAACCGTAAACCCGCCAATCGACGCAAACCCACGGTCTCCAGATCGTGCGGGAGGGGGGCGGCAATATCGGTGACCACACGCGGCGCAAGTTCGCGCACGCCCGGCACGTGGCGGATGCCCGCATTGGCGCGCAGAGCGTCCCCGTGCAGGCGGACCAGCTCTTCCCGGGTGACCGGCTCGCCCGCATGCGCACCGCCGGCCCAACGCATACCCTGCGCGGCGTCATCCACTGTGGGATCCAGCTCGACCAACCCCGCATCGAACGCCGCCAGCGGGAAGAAGTCGTCGCTGCCTGCGACTAATGCTTGGTAGGTTTCGGTCGACCCTACGGCAGAAATGGTGCAGGCCGTGCCTACGGTGACGAGAACCTGGTTGCTTCGGAGCATGTCGGATGGATGGATGGACGAGGTGGTGGCCAGTATAGAAGTCAGCCGTCAATATCCATAATGCAAAATCCGGGTCAGAACTATCCCCGACCTCACGTCGGGGAGTTCTTCATAGACTGTCTCATGCTGGCCCGTCACCCGGCATGTCCCCTGGAGGGAACCTCGAATAACCTCAGTTTCCATCGCCGGGACGACGAATAGGAAAGGTTTTTCGAGGTTCCCTGAAGTCGCCCCCACAAGTTTTGACAGCAGCTTTTTTGAGGCCTACCAGGGCAGCGTCTTGCCCAGGTAAGTAAAGCTCCCGGTCGGGCCATCGGCGCCTATCAGGGCCATGCCAACGCTGCTCTTTGCTCCGGTAGGCACGTCGATTTCGCCGTGACCGCCGTTCATCTCGGTCTGCACATAACCGGGATGGATGGCATTGACCTTGATGGGGGTGTCGCGCAGCTCATACGCCAGATGCACCGTCCACGCGTTCACCGCGCTCTTGGATACGTTGTAGGCCGGTATCTTGAAGTTGTAGATCGATGACGTCGGATCGATATGCAGGCCGAAAGATCCCAACTGACTGGACACGTTTACGATGCGTGCCGCAGGGGCTTTCTTCAATAAGGGCAGAAAGGCGTTTGTCACTTCGACGACCGCAAACAGGTTGGTGTCGAAGGTTTCGCGCCAGGCCTGGAGGCTCTGCTGCGAAGGTGCCTTGCCCAACTCATCGACCAGGATACCGGCGTTGTTGACCAGGATGTCGAGCTTGCCGAAGCGCGATTGCACCTGTGCGACGGCCTGGTCGATGCTTTCCGTGCTGGTGACATCCAGGGCAATCGGTTCGACGGGCAAGCCTTCGGCCTTGAGCGTTTCCGATGCGGCTCGGGTCCGGGCGGCGTCGCGACCCGCAAGCAAGGTCAATACGCCCGATTGCGCCAACTGACGTACCGTTTCCAGGCCGATGCCACGTGTGGCGCCGGTCACCAGGGCTACTTTTTGGTCTGCAGACATGCGTGGTCCTTTGGATGTGGTGATAACCGTGATGACATGGGGACGCACGGAAGGGTTCAAACCCCTGCGGCCCAAAGTCAATGCAAATGACCGGGATCGAAAGTCACCACCAGAGCCCGTTACGCAAATAGGGTTAACAGGCCCTAGGGTGTCGGCAAGAATGGAATGACCTTTCGCTTGAGAACCTGGATCAACGCAGGCTCCATGAAGTCGTAGTCGTCCGGGATGTCCAGGCACACGACGCGTTTCCCCTTCAAGTCACGCCCGAACTTTTTGGACAGCTTGCTGCGATGGATTTTTTCCATCACGAAGATCGTGTCGGACCAGGCGAGTAGCTCCGAAGTGACCGGAACGTCGGCATCATTTCCAAGACCCGCGGATTGGGTTTCGATCCCGGGCCAGTCTGCAAAGATGTGTTCGGCCGTCGGGCTGCGAAGGCGGTTTTGAGAGCAGATAAAAAGAATGTTTCGTATCAAGGAAAAGCTCGATCGATTTGGCTTGACCGTGTATCGCGAAAATCCTCCAGCTGTAGCGAGATCGATGCCGGGTCACCGTTTTCCATAGCTCTGATTACGGCATTCTGTTCGGCTTGCTCAATCCAGTTGCGTAGAGCGCGCCCACTCCAGCCTTGGGCGCGCGCAGCAAGGTTCGCGACTTCCCGCTCCAGGTCGAAGGCCAGCGGCTTGCCCGCCAGCATGACCTCGAACAATCGGCGTATCGCATCGGCATCGGGCAGGGGAATCTCGATCTGCTTGGGCAGGCGCGAGAGCAGGGCGGGATCGATCTGGTCGATGCGATTGGTGGCCGCCAATACGAACACATGCTGCGGGCTGGCCTTGGCGCCATCCATCTCTTGCAGCAGCTGGCCGATGATTTCGGTCTGCATGCTGTCGTTGCCGCCCCGGGTGCCGGAGATGATGTCGATCTCGTCGATGAATAGCAGTGCCGGAGCCGACTCGCGCGCGCGTTCGAACAACTCGCGCACTTTCTGGCCGCTTTGTCCCAGCCAGCCTTGCTTGATGTCCGCCGTCGACGCAGCGATGAAGCGCAAACCTGTTTCGTTGGCCAGCGTGCGTGCGATCTGCGTTTTTCCGGTGCCGGGCGGTCCGTACAGCAGCAATCCGCGCGGTACCGAGATGCCCTTGCCTTGAAAAACGGCGGCATGGGCAAGCAAACCGGCTGTTGCCTTGAGGTCCTTTATGGTCGGGTCCGGTAGCACGAGGGTGTCCCAGCGAGCGCTGGCGATCGTCTCGGTACTGCCTTGCCGGCGCAGTGCGGATGCATGGCGTTCGAGCAGGGTGTGGTCCAGCGCCGAACCGCTGCCGATGTCCCGGGCCAGCCGCTTGGCGATGCCGGCCAGATCGCGCCCGGACAAGCCTTCGGTCAGTTCGCCGGTCGTTCCGGGCAGTTCCGAGGACAAGTTCAGCTCGGTCAGCGCCGTACGCAAGATCTCCTTGCGCTGTATCGCGTCCGGCAGGCCGATCTTTACCTGTTCATCGAACCGCGACAGTACGGCCGGATCGATCAGGTCCTGCCGGTTGGTGGCACCCACGACCATGACCGTGGTCTGCTTGCTGAAACCGTCCCATTGGGCGATGAACGCATTGACCACGTCTTCGGTATTGCGGTCGGTGTTGATGCTTCCGCGCCGGGCGAACACGCCGTCGCACTCGTCCACGAAGATCAATGCCCGCGGTTCGGCCAAGGCCTTGTTCCACAGCTCCCTGACGCGTTCGCCGCTTTCGCCGATGTAGGCGGCCTTCAAGTCCGGTAGCGTCAGCGGGAAGAAGGCGCAGCCGATGCTGTCGGCCAGTGCCTTGGCGACCAGGGTCTTGCCTGTTCCAGGCGGACCGAAGAGCAGGAGGCCGCTCGGTGCTGTCGGCTTGCCCGCGGCGAAATCCGCGGCCATCGCCATCAGCCGGTGTTTCGTTTCGGCAGGCAGGATGGTGCCCCGCCACGACTGTTCCGGATCGCGTACCGGCGGCGTGGCTCGCTTCGAGCGCAGCGCACGGCTGCGTTCGGCCTTCTGGCCGGCCTGCAGAAAGAGATCGCAGCATTCGTCGAATGCATGGGCGAGCGACTTGACCTCCTCCGACAGCGGCGGCAGCACATCCTCCTGATAGAGGTTGCGGAACCAGACGATGACCGGGAGCCGTCCTTCCGTCCGCAGCAGGATAAGCGCGACGCCGTTGTCCTTGGCGTCGTTGACCGCGACCACGATATCGCCGGGCTCGACGCCGCGGGCGCTTTTCCACTGGACCGAGCTGAAGCCGGAACGGCTGTCGCGTACAGGCGCACGCAGGTACGTATCCGGGAACGTTCCTTCGCTTTGCCGGTGCTCGAGTCGCATCAGGCCAAACCGATACTTGGCCAGCGACAGCTTGGGCAGCAAGAACAGTTCGAAGGTGAATGCCAGGGCGAGGGCGACGGCAATAGCGGCATCGGTCAAGAAGGGCCAGTGGCTGACGACGGGAGCATGGACACGAATCCGGGGAACCAGCAGCAACAGCGGCGCGCCTCCCATAAGGAGACTCCACATGGACGGCACCCAGAGCGCGACCGTCTGTGACTTCTCCGCCGCCGAACCCATGGGGCGCAGCATGCGGCGCAAACGGCGATGGGCGAACTGCGCACGGAGCTTGCCATCGATGCGCTTGGAAAAATCCTTCAGCTGCGCTTCGGCGGCCTGGTGGTCAGTCGGCTTGCCGGGAGGTATCGGCGCCGATAGAGAGGTAGCAGCCATGCTGGACTCCGTATTGCCTGATCACGAATGCTGGGGAAACCCTGGTAAAGATCGGGTCGAAATGGACTTATTAGGACCCATAAGCTTGAAAAAGTGTACTACGCCACGGGTTTTCATTACGCCATAGGTGTTCATACCGTTGCAGAAAAACGGCGTTTGATTCCCATCTATTGCACAAAATCCGCGCGCGCTTTTCCTACCATGCTATGCCGAGCTACTTAAGAGCGCATTCGCATGGCCGAGCTTGGGCGATCAGATAACAGGACAGTCCTGCCACATCGAGGACGCCAACGGTTAAGAAGCTTGTTCGTGAACGAGCGAGGCTTGCGCATTCCCTGGCGGGTGGTGATCTTCATTTCGGTCTATCAGGCACTGCATACGGCGGGCTTTGCAGTGCTGCAAACTTGGAACCTGCTTGCCGTCCAGCTACCTCTTTCGCCAATAGCCTGCCTGACGCAGGAAGGATGGGAGTTGCTCTGCGTGGTTGCGGCGACGGGCGTCATGGCGCGGCTGGAGCATCGAACCCTTTTGTCCTTTGGATTCATCGATCGGTTTGCGTGGGTTCGATGGCTGAGCGGCGCGATATGGGGCCTGGCATGTCTATCCGCGGTGATCGGATTCATGTGGCGATCGGGGTTTATTGCTTTTGAGGGGCGCGCGCTCGATACGCAGGCGGCGTGGGGGTACGCCCTTGAATGGGCACTGATATGCCTGGTGATCGGTCTCTTCGAAGAATCCTTACTGCGAGGATATTTGCAGCAGGTGCTTTTACGTGCCCTGGGTTTCTGGCCGGCCGCGTGGCTTCTATCGATCGCATTCGCACTGTGGCATCTGGATAACGATGGGGAATCGACCCTGGGCTTGATTGTGGTGGGAGCTGGCGGCCTGGTGTTTTGTTTGAGCCTTTGGCACACCAAGTCGTTATATTGGGCCGCCGGCTTTCATGCCGGATGGGATTGGGGACAGTCGTACCTGTATGGAACACCCGACAGCGGTGTGACGGTGCAAGGCCATCTGTTCATCACGCACTCGGCCGGCAATCCGCTTTGGAGCGGAGGTTCGACCGGCCCCGAGGGCAGCGTGTGCATGGTGGCTCTGTTGTTACTGATGGCGGTCGGCATGTGGCTGTGGTGGGGTAAAAGTCATCGCATTCAAAAAGGGAGGGCGAATGAGCTGGGCGAGGACTATTAGGTTAGTGACGCGACTGCCTGTTTGTGCCGTAGGGATGCTGCTCGCCGGTTCGATTCATGCACAGGATTACTTCGGGCATCCCTTGCCGGGAACGATGTGCCACGCCGACGAAACGGTACTGTTTGCTTGCGATACACGGCATGCCAAGAAGATTGCCGTATGCGCGCGGTCCGTCGGAGGTTCGGTATTTGGGGACATCCGGTATCGATTCGGGACAGACACCCGCACGGAGCTCGAATTTCCTTCTAAACCCTTGCCCCTCGATACATACGCCACGGGCGCATCCATGGGGGACGGCCGAAGAGGCATGTTGATATTCCTCAGCCTGAGGCAGAAAGATACGACATATTCGGTTTACAGCATGGTGGTCAACCCAACCTATCAACGCGATGGCGCTTCGGAGAGCAACGGCGTACTGGTTGAGCAGGCAAGCAAGGTTGTCGCAAACATTCACTGCGAACCAAACGCCAATTCACATTCTGGAATGCTCACCGATAAACGGCTCCTTGGTGTTGCCGTGCCTTTGGCGAAGCAGCCACTTTCGATCTTTCCCGAATTCCGGCAGCCGCCTTGAGCTTGTCATCTCGGAACATCATGGACATTCGACCACTCCATACTGATGATCTTGAACTCGTTTGTCGGCACCGCGAAGAGATGTTTCGCGATGCGGGTAGAAACGAGGATGTCTTGATACCCATGACCGAGCATTTCCGCGAATGGGTCAGGCCACGGCTGCAGGACGGATCCTATTTTGGCTATGTGATATCCGACGGTGGCGCGCCGGTGGCCGGAATCGGCTTGATGCTTATCGACTGGCCACCGCACCCTTTGCATCCCACTCAGGACAAACGCGGATACGTGCTGAATGTCTTTGTTGAACCCGGCTACAGAAATCGTGGATTGGCTCGCGAACTGATGAATCTGGCGGATGCGGAGTTTGCCAGGCGTGGGGTTAGCTACGCCGTTCTACATGCAACGGAGAAAGGCAAGCCGCTATATCAAAGGCTAGGCTGGGACAGGACCGCCGAAATGGCGAAAGCGCTGAATGCCCCAACATAAATGTTTCACCGTGCGACCTGCTGTTTCATAAGATTCTCCAACCAGTCGGCGAACACCTGGACGCGGCGGGAGAGATGTCGGCGGTGGGGATACAGCAACGTCATCGCCATCGGCTCTGCTCTATAGCCAAGCATGACGTCGGTCAGTTCGCCCTTTTCCAAATGATTTTGCACGTCGTAGGCCGGTATCTGAATGAGCCCCAGTCCTGCGAGGCAACAAGCGATGTATGCCTCGGCGCTGTTGACGGTGACACGGCCAGGCAAGGCCAAGCCGTGGAGCGTACCGGCCTCGACCCATTCCCAGGGTTCGACGCGGCCCGTTGAGGGCGATGCATAGTTGACGACGACATGACCTGTCTTTAAGTCGTTTGGTGTTTGCGGCGTGCCATGTCGGGCAAGGTAATCAGGGCTGGCGACATTGATCAGCTGCAGCTTGCCGATGGGTCGTGCAATCAGGCCGGAGTCGCTCAAAGGTCCGACGCGAAGCACGCAATCCACACTATCCTCGACCAGGTTGACCGTTCGATCGGTTACCCCCAGATCGATATCGATGTCGGGATAGGCATCAAGGAATGCCGGAAGGGCCGGCGCAACGATCAGTCGACCGATTCGACCCGGCACGTCGACTTTGAGCTTGCCCGATGGTTTGGCGCCTCTTTGCTGGAATAGACCTTCCGCTTCTTCCACGTCGGCGATGACTCGAAGACAGCGCTCGTAGAAGGCAGCGCCGTCCTGGGTTGGCGAGACCTTACGCGTGGTGCGATAAAGCAGCCGGGCGCCGACACGTTCTTCCAGTTCGATGACGGCCGCCGAGACCGATGAGCGCGGCAGGCCCAGCATATCTGCGGCACGGGTGAAGCTCGAACATTCGACGACTCGTGCGAAAACGCGAAACAGGTCGATACGGTCCAAGAAAGGCCACTCCTGCATTGTTCGCCATATCTGACAAGATATGTCCGATATCCAGGCTTTATCTCGTAATCCTAGACGATAGTCTCAATTGCTGAAAGCGGCCGTGCGGTGCGGTTGCACAACTGCGAAACGAGGTTAAGGCCATGACCGATCACAGCATCAAGGGTAAGACCGTCATCATTGCCGGCGGCGCCAAGAATCTGGGGGGCTTGATCGCCCGGGATCTGGCGGCTCACGGAGCCAAGGCGATCGTCATTCACTACAACAGCGACGCGACCAGGTCGGACGCGGATGCTACCGTTGCCGCGGTTAAGGCCGCCGGTGCACAGGCGGTTGCCTTGCAGGGGAATCTCACCACTGCAGGCGCGATGGAGCAGCTGTTCGCCGACGCGATCGCCGCCGTCGGTCGTCCGGACATCGCGATCAACACCGTTGGGAAGGTGCTCAAGAAGCCGATGATCGATATTTCCGAGACGGAATATGACGAGATGAGCGCGGTCAATACCAAGACGGCCTTCTTCTTTCTCAAAGAGGCAGGCAAGCACCTCAACGACAACGGCAAAGTCGTGACATTGGTGACCTCGCTGCTCGGTGCCTATACGCCATTCTATTCGAGCTATGCCGGTACCAAGGCACCGGTGGAACATTTTACCCGCGCCGCTTCGAAAGAGTTCGGCGAGCGAGGCATCTCGGTGACGGCAATTGGCCCTGGCCCCATGGATACTCCCTTCTTTTATCCCGCTGAAGGCGCGGATGCAGTGGCTTATCACAAGACCGCGGCGGCGCTGTCGCCGTTTTCCAAGACCGGTCTCACGGACATCCATGACATCGTTCCCTGGGTACGCCTACTCGTTTCCGAGGGCTGGTGGATGACGGGCCAGACCATCCTGGTGAACGGCGGTTACACCACAAAGTGATGCTGTTGCAGCAAAGGCCACGCTCGACCTATGCCGGCAAGGACATTGAAAAGAACCTCAGCGTGTTTTCGAACAAAGGAGCTTGATGCCATGCACACCATCATGATGATTGGCGGCGGAGCCATTCTTCTCGGGCTGTTCCTTCTGTTTGGACATCTCTGGGGTAGTGGTGCCCCCGCATTGGTAACGGCTGCAAAGGCTTTCCTACCGGTCTGGCTAGCGCTTTCGTTGGTCAATCTGTGGATAGGCGTTGCGAAGGCCGGCTACTCGCTGCGCGACGAACTGCCGGTCCTTTTAGGCGTTTTTGCGGTGCCGGCGATCATCGCCGGCGTGATCATCTGGCGCTTGACGCGATAGGGCGGAGCAAGCTGCCCGGCACACCATAGCTACCGATGCTGGCACCCATCTGGTGGCCCGTCGGCTCTTGGGAACCTTGAGTAACCTCAGTTTTCATCGTCGCCCCGGCGAGGTGCTTTACAACAGCGAAGCTGGTCACGCCGGGACGACGGATAGGAGGGGATTTAGCGGTGCCTTCTTGTCGCTTCGAAAGTACTGGCAAAAGAACATCACCCAGCCGGCTTTTTCGCCAGTGCAGCCTTTTCCTCATCCGTCAGTGCACGATGGCCATAGCTGACCACACGCGTCATCTGCCATTGGCCGCTCTTCGTATGCTCCCAGATCATCAGGAACTTGGCGCTGCCCTCGCACTTGCCGCTGGCAAGTTCGCAGAAGCGATGCTCGCCTTCTTCGATCGCGCCAAAGTCCTTGATGGGATACACCTTGAGCGAGGCGGGGATAAGCTCGCGCCGTACCTTGTGGCAGATGTATTTCCTGGTATTGGCGACGACCGTCTCGCGGTCGAATGTTGCGCCACCCTTGTCGTGGTAGAACTCGACGGTGGGTGAGAAGTAGGTGGCGAAGGTATCCAGATCGCAGCGGTTATAGGCGTCGAATACCTTGGCATCCAGTGCCGCGATGGTCTGGGTCAATGAAACGTCATCGGCACTCTCGTCCGCCGATGCGGCTATCGGGCCGTACATTCCCAAGGCCAGAAATATCAATGCTACCGACGTATGGTGAGAACGTAAGCTGGTCACGTGAGGACGTCCTTATGGGGCAAGCGCCCAGGCTTGTCCATTGTGCGTCAAGCGCACATCGCGGGAACTGCCGTAAGTAACCCTTTATTCCCCCAGTGTCCTGAGAAAGAACATCCGCACGTCATCGTTGTAGTAGCGCTGTGCCGGCCCATCCGGACTATGTGCTTGTCCGGGCATGATCAGCAGTTCGAAGTGCTTGTCGGCCTGGATAAGCGCATCGACCATGCGCATCGTGCTCGACAACGAGGCACTGATATCGGCGGTGCCGTGCATGATGCGGAGCGCACCGCGCAGGTTGCTGGCTGCCAGGATATTGGAGCCGAGTCGATAGCCATCGGGGTTGGCCTTGGGCGAGCCCAGGTAAGGTTCGTTGACGATGGAATCTTCTTCGAGCGCTCCCGGCGCGCCGGCATAGCCGGCCTTGAAGATATCCGGTGCGGTCAGCATGCCGCGTAGCGCGAAATAGCCGCCCCAGGAATGCCCATAGATGCCGACACGCTGCATGTCCATGTAGGGGCGGCTCGCGGCGATTTGCTTTAATACGGCAACATGGTCCGGTATCTCGGTTTGTCCGATCCGTCCGTAGTTCACGTCTTGAAAGGCTTTGCCGCGGCCGGGCGAACCGCGCACATCGATGACCAGCGTGACAAAGCCAAGTTGCGCAAGCGCATCGGCAATGCGGCCTTCAAAAGAAGCGCCGACATAGCTCCAGGGTACCGCCGTAGTGAACGGCCCTGCGTAGATGCAGTCGATGACCGGATAGTGCTTCTTGGGGTCGAAATCCCACGGCTTATACAGCACGCCGTACAAAGGAGTGACACCGTCGGCGGCCAGAGCGGTAATGGCTTCTGGCGTTGCGTAGTGGATGGCCGCCAACGCGCTGATGTCGGCTTTCGCGTAGCGTGATGTGCTGGTGCCGTCGATAGCGTTCACGTCCCACACGCGGGGCTGAGTGCGGCTGGAATGCCCGTCGATGTAATAGCGACCCGATGGCGACGGATAGGCACGATGCATGCCGGGATCCGGCGTCAGTCGCTGCCATGTTGATCCGGCCAGATCGGTCCGATAGAGCAGGCGGTCGTAAGGTGCGCCTGCCTCGGCGGAAGCCAGCACCAACAACATGCCGTCGGGCGTTGCCTTCAGTATCTGGTGGACGGGGAAGGCGCCCTTGGTGACCCGACCTTTCAGTTGGCCGGCATAGTCGTATCGATAGATATGTCTCCAGCCGTCGCGTTCGGACATCCATAAAAACTGCTGGTTATCGTCCAGCGGAAGTACCTGCACATCCCAGCCCGTATCGTAGAAGTCGAGCCCGCCGACGAAGCTTTCGGGGCGCTCTTCATGGAGCACGTGCCGTACCTTTCCGGTGTGCGGATCGATGGCCGACAGATCCAATCGTTTGCCGTCGCGTGAGAGATGCACGACTAGCGCTTCGCTGCTGTCCGGACGCCATCCGACCAGCCAGTCGTAGCCTTCTCCCTGATCGAGGGCGGCGACCGGCGTCATCTGTCCTCTTGCGGGGTCGACGACAAAGAGTTCCTGACGCGGCAGCGGTGTTCCCACCTTGGCGTACGGGATCATCGCCACCTTTTCGATGGCGTCGGTGTAGTCGACGATCGGGATCTTGTGGACCGCGCGCGTGTCGTTACGCCAGACCATCAAGAAATGGCCATTGGGCGCCCAGGCATGCTTGGGGACTTCCCAGGCGAGGTTGTCTTCGCCGCGGCGCTCCAGCAGCGCATGCGTACTGTCGTTCACTGCAAACCCATCGTCGCGCTGTACTGCGACTTGCTGCCCATCCGGCGAAAGTGCGTTGTCTGGGGTCAGACCTAGTGCTAGCGGGTCCGTGGCCGCCATCTCTCGTACCTGATGCGTGGGCAGGTCCAGCGCGAAGGCGTGCTCCTGATAAGCAAAGAGCAGATGCTTTTGATCGGGCGCGATCGTGGCCGATAGATAGGCTGGCGTATCGAACTTCTTGTGCAGCAATCGGCTGAGTTGCGTCTGCAGATCGGCGGGCGAAAGCAATGGTGTGCCGGTGCCGCTACGGGCATCCATCAGCACCCAGGTGCCACGTTGGGGGGCGGTGGCTGCCCAGTACACAAAACGCTCCCCATCGCGAAACCACTGCGGGGGCACCAGCGTGTCCTTGATCAGCTCGGGATAGCGCAGGTGCCGCTCCGCGAAATCGAGCCGCGACTTGAGCGCCGGATCCTTATTCGCGAGGTCCGTGTCGCCGAACGGGAACGACGTGGAGCCGGCATTCGCGAGGCCGGGCATAGGCAGGCCGAGTAAAGGCAATAGCAATGCGCAAACAGATAGAAGCGGTTTCATAAGAGCCCTGGCGGCGTGACCTGCCAGGGCATCCTAGACGGCAGGATCATGTCGTACCAATATATCTTTTGAAGGTTATTGATACTTGAGAGGTCTTGATTGTGGAGTTTCGCCAATTGCAGCTTTTCGTGGCAGTGGCCGAGGAGCTGCACTTCGGTCGAGCCGCCACCCGGGTGCGCATGGCGCAGCCGCCTTTCAGCCAGCAGATCCGCAAGCTGGAAACCGAACTTGGCGTCGAGCTGCTGATACGCACGAGTCGACGCGTGGCGCTGACGCCGGCGGGCGTGCAGTTGCTGGAGCAGGCGAGGGCGTTGTTTGCTAAACGCGCCGAAGCGATCGCTGCGGTACGGCATGTTGCCAAAGGGGAGGCCGGGCTGCTGCGCGTCGGTTTCGGTGCCTCATCGGCGTTCGGAGTGCTTCCGGACATTATTCGACGGTTTCGTATCAAGCACCCGCAGGTGGTGTTGCGGCTGGATGATCGCGAATCGCTCGATATCGGCGCTGCATTAAGTCACGGGGATCTGGATATCGCCATCGTTCGTGCACCGTTTCAGTACGAGGGCATCGAAACGGAGCCGTTGTTCCAGGAGCGCTTTATTCTCGCGTTGCCGGAGGAACACCCGCTGGCGCGAAAAAAGCGTATCGCCATGGCGGCCTTGGCCAACGAACCCTTCATTCTGTTTCCCAGGCCAGTGGCGCCGGGCCTGCACGACACCATCACAAGCATCTGTATTCAGGCCGGCTTCTCACCGCGCATCGTGCACGAAGCGAGTTCATGGCCTTCTGTAATCAGTCTGGTCAAGGCGGGCCTGGGCATTACCATCGCACCGAACTCCGCAAAATCTGTCTTGTCGGATGGCGTGGTGTTCAAGGCGTTGCCCGAGATGGCAGCGCGCGCTGAGTTGGTGCTTGCGTATCCGCGCAGGGCGCTGTCGCCGGCAGCAATGCATTTTCGCGGGGTAGCTTCAGCCGCGACGTAATTCTGAGCCGCGACCGAAAGGAGCCTCTAGAAACCCCTCCTATTCGTCGTCCCGGCGCAGGCCGGGATCCAGTGGCTTAAGGTTCCGGTTTTCGCACTGAAGCTGATGCTTGACGATTCTCGCGATGACCGACCACAACGCCACTGGGTCCCGGCCTGCGCCGGGATGACGAATAGGCTGCTTAAAGGAAATCGAAGGTATCAGCATCCTTTTCCGCTGAGCAGCGAACTGATATCGAAGCTCGATCAATGGCTCAAGATTCATCGGCCTGACTACCATGCAAGCCTGCAATCTGGCGTATCTGAGGCGGATCTGGCCGCCTTTGAATCGCAGTTTTCTCTCAAGCTCCCTATAACGTTTCGCCAGCTTTATCAGTGGAAGAGCGGTCAAGACCCGGGGGCGTTCGAAGCCTTGCAGTTCAACCGCATGTGGATGACGCTGGCCGATATCGCTGAGGTCAAGGACATGATGGACGGCATGATCGGCTACGACTTTGAGGACCCGCGATATTGGCGCCGTGGATGGGTCCCGTTTCTTGGCAACGGTGGCGGCAGCTATCTATGCCTGGACCTGGCAGCGGAGGATGGCGGTCAGCCGGGGCAGGTTCTGGAGTTTTGGAAAGCGGACGAGGATCGACCGGTTATATGGGCCGATATCCAGGCATGGTTGGCTGATCTTGTCCGCTCCATGGAGGATGGAGCGCTTGAGATTTATTAGAAGTGTCTGCTTTTACCTGGATTATCTCGGAAGAATAGTTCCTTGGTAATCGGCGATATACAGTTAATGTGCCTTGTTTCACTAAATACAAATGCAGGCCTTAAGTCTGTCAGGGAGCTGTCGATAACCACCGCAGTAATGACGAGCGGGGAGCTCCGATGGTTCGCTATACGATCAAGGTCCGCATGGGGTTGCGGCTTGGACTGGTATTGACGTTCCTGGTGGTAACGGGGCTGGTCGGCCTGTATGGCATCGATCGTGCCAATGCCAACACCGAGACGGTCTATCAGCACGCAGGCAAGGTGCTGAGCCAGCTGGAGGCGGAACATGCCGGGGGCTCGTTTGCCGAGGCGAGGCAGTCGCTCGATGCGCTGGCGCAGGTGCAGGCGGCCCAAGGGCGCACTATCCGCAACGTGGAACTTGGTACGGTATTAGCCGGCTTGTTGCTCTCGGTGATTTTCGACGGCATTTTCGTGCGCTCGGTGACCACGCGTCTACGCGATGCCTTGGCGCTGGCGCGCACCGTCGCCGATGGGCGCCTGGATAACCGCATTCCCGAGCTCTATTCCGATGAAATCGGCGAGCTTCGCGCGGCCTTCCGCGATATGGACGAACGACTGGCCGGAGTGATCCGCAAAGTACGCGACGGTGCCGGTGCAGTGAATGTCGCCGCGGTACAGATGGTCTCCGACAACGAGAGCCTGTCCCGCCAGTTGATCGAAGACGCCACCGGTTTGCGTGACACGGCTGCAGGCATGGAAGCGGTGTCGTCCCTGGTGGAGCAGAGCGCGGAGCATGCGCGCCATGCCGACCGCTTAGCGGGCGAGGCACGCAAATGTGCGGAGGATGGTGGCGAGGTGGTGTCGCAGATGCAGCAGGCAATGAGCGCCATCGGCGACTCCAGCGGACGCATTGCCGACATCGTCGGCCTGATCGATGCCATTGCCTTTCAGACCCGATTGCTGGCGCTCAATGCCGCCGTGGAGGCGGCCCGTGCCGGCGAGTTCGGGCGTGGTTTTGCGGTGGTGGCCGGCGAAGTTCGCGATCTGGCCCAGCGTTGTACCGTGGCTGCCGGCGAGATCAAGCAACTGATCAGCGACAGCCGCGAGAAGGTAGGTGACGGCACGCAACTGGCGGGCCGCTCCGGCGACACCCTGGCCAAGATTGTGCACAGCGTGCGTGAGTTGACCGATGTGGTCGGCCACATCGCTCGCACCAGTGCCCAGCAGTCGCATGGGGTGGGCAAAGCAAGCGTGGCACTCAACCAGATCGACCAGGCCATGCAGGCCCACGAATCGCTGTTGCGCCAGGCCAACTCGGCCAGCCGCCACATGTTGGCGCAGGCCGACGGCCTGGCCGACAACGTCGCTTACTTCACCTTTGCACGCGCTTGATCGCAGGCTGCAGCGGTCAACTCTTTCATCGCAAAAGGACAATCCATGGAACAGCACTACGACCTGGTCATGGTGGCCTATTCATTCGTCATCGCGACTCTCACCGGGTATTGCGGTATCGAAATGACGGCACGGGTGCGCGCTGCCGCGCCGAAGGAGAAAGGGCGCTGGATCATCGCCGGCGCGATCGCCTTCGGCACCGGTGTATGGGCCATGCACTTCATGGGCATGGCGGCGCTGACCCTCGGCGTGCCGGTGAGCTTCGATCTACCCATTACCATCGCCTCGTGGCTGGTGGCGGTAGTGGTGAGCGCGATCGGCTTCTATGTGATCCGCGACGGCGTACGCCTGCTGAGCTGGCTGGTCGCCTCGGTACTGATGGCTACCGGTGTATGCCTGATGCATTACGGCGGCATGTACGCCATGCGCATGCTGCCGGGCATCGAGTATCGGCCACTGTTGTTCTGGGCATCGGCGGCGATCGCGCTAGGTGCGAGCGGCGCGGCTTTGCTGATCATGACCTGGTTGCGCGCGAGCAATAACTGGACCCATGTGGCATTGCGCCTGGGCGCGGCGCTGGTCATGGCCGTAGCGGTAACCGGCATGCATTACACCGGCATGGCGGCCGCCGTGTTCGCGCCCGGGGCGTACTGCTCGCCGGGCAATCAGCTTAGCGATGCGTGGACTATTTTGGGGCTGGTGATGGTTGCTACGGCGGTAGTGAGTTTGTCGCAGTGGTGGGCGCTACTCAAATGATCTGGCGATCGACGGCCTTGCTCTTGGCAAAGTACGCGCTTTTTGTGCGTAAATTTCATGATGAGATGATCACAAGTTTGACAATCTCACTCCAGGGAACCCCGAAAAACCCCAGTTTTTACTATCGTCATCCCGGCGCAGGCCGGGATCCAGTGACTTCGGTTTTGGGTTTTCGCGAGAAACCAACCACCACGCCAATGGATGACACGCTTCGCTGTTGAAAAGCGCCTCCGGCCTGCGTCGGAATGACGAGGTAGGAGGCTTTTCGAGGCTTCCTTCAGACATTGGCCGTTTCGGGGGCAGGCAGATCAATGACAGTCGACGGATCGCCAGCTGCGACCGTATGCACGATGTCGTTGCAGTCGACACCATGTCTGGCAGACCACTGGAGCAGATTCTTGGGCCGATAGGAAGACACCTTGCGCCAGCGCTCAAAGACAGAAGCATCGATGGTTTCGTTGATCGTGGTTGTGATCTGCCCATCCTTGTGAGCAGGTACTGCATCGATTGACCGGTAGAATGGACGAAAGAGCCGGAGCAATCGATAGATACCGAAGGCCATTTCGGCGAACGAATTATGGATGGGAGACTTGATGTCTTCGTCGTCGAAGAGCGCTTCGCTTCTGAACATCAGTCCGTGCTTTTGAGCCTTCTGCATAAGCCAGTTCAAGGGAATCTGCGCCAGCATGCCGTTCTCGTAGCCGCCACCGACGTCGGCATGCGCGCCAACAAACCAGCGTTGCTCCACCTGGTCGAGCGGTCGGGCCGCCGGCGTATCGCCGGGGCCGGCGTCCTTGTCGACGGTCTTTGTCCAAAGTGTCGGTGCGAAGGCTTTTCGATGCTCATCGATCGCAATGGCATGGAATGCGCGGGTATTGTTTATGCGCAGATCCGTTTCCAGAAAGCCGAAGTTGGAACGACTGATGCCGGGAATATTGCCAAATGGCACGCCGAGGGCGCCGACAGTATCCCAGACACCCTGGAACCAGATCGGGACGGCCATGGAATATTTTTTGACGAGCCGGTCCTCCTGACTGAGCTCCGTATCGGGCAGGTTGGCGAGCTTTCTTATGGTAGGTACGGCGTTGCCGCGCTTGTAGCGCGCGTACAGCTGCGGAATGGAAACTGGGGAGCCAGGCTTCAATAGCCCGCATTTGGATATCAGGCCGGACAGGCTGCGCGCCGTAAACGCGCCACGGCTGAAACCGAAGAGGAAGATCTGATCGCCTTCGTTGTAGTTTTCCATCAGCCACATATAGCCGCGGATCACTTCGGCATCGAGTCCCCAGCCGAACATGCCGCCGATCAGTCTTTGGCCGAGTTGTGTGCCGACGCCGGCGCTGTAGTAAGAGATCTGCCCAGCGTCGGTACAGCACAGCGATTTCATACGCCAGACATTGGTATTGCTTTTTACCGTATTCCAGGTGCCGTCCAAGAACAGCGCAATGCGCTTCTTTGACATATAGGATTCCCCATGAATATCTCGCCGGTTAGGCCTGCTAAAAAAGCAGTTAGTGGGCGAGGCGCGGGGTAAGGTCGCAATATGTTCTTCATCTGTCAATCAAATTCTATTGGCACCTTGGGTGCCTATATTAACTTTAATTATTTCAATGGCCTGCGCTTCCTGGTTAAGTGGTTTCGGTATGGTCGACTAACTTAGGATTTAGGCCGTTGGTTTTGGGGTCGCTGGTAAATTTTGTCTAATGCATTAGATAAAGCTGTGCACCTGCCGGCTATGATCCGAATTCGGACTGCGTCCGATGTCGACCCGGACGGACCTCTTCGGAAAAGGGAAAATCGCACAAACATGTGCCGATGGTTAAACAAACCAGGTTAGGGAGGTGTCTATGTTGCCGAGCTATGGGGTTGTAATCGGGACCTATCAGAATTACACGAAGAATCAGGGGCAATGGCTGCACGTCGATCTGAACATCAATGCGGCAGGTACCGTGTACGAGGCTGCGGTCGATGTTAACGAGCCGAATGGATTGTTCCAGTACCAGGTGTTCAACAAGCTCGATAGCTCGCTTTTTACAACCATATCGAGCCTCCCTGACGGCTATCATCAACTTGCCCCGAGTCCAGCCTCAGGTGCGATCGACTATGCGCGAAGTCTGATTCTTCAAAGGCCGCTTGGCTGTCTGTCCGTGTTGTGGGGAGTCTTCAACGCGATTTTTCGGACCAATATCCAGACCTGGACGAACGTGACCGGCGACGAGGCTGGAAACGCGCTGGTGAGCATGGTGACCAATTCGACCAAGCTGTATGCCTTCGGTGCGCCGTATACAACCGGAAACGGCGTGCACGATGTGCACTGCAATCAAGGAGACCCACCGGGGCCTTTCCAGCACCTGGATGGAATTTGGCAGGACGGTGCGGTATTCGCCCTTCTCAACGATGGCACGCTCTCGGCGTACCTGGGGAAGTTCTCTACCCAGTCGCTGAAGACGGACAACAATGGTTTGCCCATTTGACCATTGATTGGCTGCATCGCTGTGCTCCGACGTTGTCTGGAAAAACCCGTTTCTCTCATGAAGAAGGGAGGCGGGGATCTGGTCAGCACCAGCAGATGGAGCAATCGAAGGGTTGCATAGACGGACTATTCGCGTGACCCTGGAACAATGACGATGCCAGACAACATGCGTGCCATTGTAGTCATGGGAGTCACCGGCTGCGGCAAGTCCACTGTGGCGGCGGCCATATGCGAGCGGACGGGCGCCATGCTAATCGAGGGTGACGCGTTTCATCCCGAGGGAAATATCCTCAAGATGCGTGCCGGCATTCCGCTGGATGACGACGATCGTCAGGGTTGGCTTGAGCGTTTGGGAGAAGCGTTGGCGCGGGCCGGCGCACCCGCTGTGCTGACCTGTTCGGCGCTCAAGCGCCGCTATCGCGACGTGTTGCGTGCAGCGGTACCTGGGGTGGGTTTTGTCTTCCTGCAGCTATCGCCGGAAGTTGCCGCCGAGCGTGTGGCCTACCGCCCAGGCCACTTCATGCCTGCCAGTCTTGTTGATAGTCAATTCCTGGACCTGGAATCGCCTGTCGGAGAGTCAGGAGTATTAGCGGTATGTGCCGTCGATCCACTGGTCTTGATTGTTGAGAAAGCGGTTGCCTGGTGGCGAGCAGAAGGCACGTGACCATGGAGCAATACCAGGGTTTGGCATGAAGGTGATTAAAAAAAGCCTGTATTCTTTTTCTGCTGCGGAAAGCTGTTCTGACATGCTCGTTTTCTAACTCTACCCAAGGCCAGCTCATTCGAGCTGGCCTTGGTTTAGGATGAGACTCAGCTAGGCGCGTCCTTTGGTCAGGGTGCACCTGCCACAGCTTTCTCAGCGCCTGCATTGGACTTGTTGAGATCTGCCAAGATGTTGTCCGCCGCCTGAAACGCAAGCGCGGCGATGGTCAACGTGGGATTGCCCGTGGCAACGGTCGGGAACACGCCGCTGCCGACCATGTACAGGTTGCTGTGGTCCCAGGACTGCTGACGTGCGTTGAGTACGGAGTCCGCTTTTTTATCGCCCATGCGGTACGTTCCCACGATATGGCCCGCACCATAGAAGGTGAAGTTGTTTCCCTGGTACTGGAAGTTGGTGGCAGTCACTTTGCCTGCCGTCCCATACAACACTGGAGCACGTGGCACGGTGGTGTACTCCGTGGCGCCGATGGCCTTGAAGATCTCCGTCGAGACGGCTTTGGCGGAGACAAAGGCATCGCGCTCGTAGTCGCTGCGTATGCGGTAGGTCACCTGGGGACGGGGCAGGCCCAGATGGTCCTTTTCCGTCGACGAGAGCTGTACTCGGTTGTCGGGGTCGGGAAGTTGCTCGATGAGGTATCCCAGGCGAACCTGCCGGATATAAACGGCGTTGAGAGTGTTGACCAATTGCTCGCCGAAGAGCTGGCTGTTGGCGGGCAGGGCTGGATTGAAGCGAAGTGGCTGGCCTTGTTGATTGACCGAGTTGCCATTGAGTTGGCTACTGTTCTGGCCGAACACAAAGTCTGCGAGCGTGGTGTATGGGTCGTTTGCTGCCCATTGCCAGCCTTCGTTGCCTATTTCGATGCGGTAGGCGGATCGGTTCTTTCGAAACGCACCATCACGCAGCGATTCGAAGCCTGACGTGGCTAACGGTCCGCGGTACGCATAGACAGGATCTTTGGCCAAACCCCAGGCCAGGTACATGACGTGGTCCATCAAGTTGCGGCCGACCTGACCGCTGGAGTTGGCGACGCCTTGAGGGAAATGCTTGTTCTTGTTCGACATCAACAAGAGTCTGGGTGTTTCGATGGCGTGCGCGGCGAGCAGGTACTTCGTGCCCACCGCCGTTCCGGTTCCCGTTTGCGGGCCTAGATGGTCGTCGTAGGTGATGTAGTCGATGCCGATGATTTCGCCTGTCGTCTCATCCACGCGGATGTTGTTCGCAACGGTACGGTAGCGAATATCGACGTTGCCGGTCTGTAGTGCATTGTTGAGAGTAACGGTCGCGTCGTACTTGGCCTGAATCGGGCAGATGGGGATGCAATTGGTGTTGCCAGCGCATTGACGACGGTCTCCGGGCAACGAGTTGCGCCCTTGTGGCGTTGGCGTGGTGTAAACAGGATTGCCATCGACGGTCAGCGTGGTGATCTGGCCGAACACTGCGTCTACCTGGGACTCCAGGATAGGAGGCATGGGGTAGTTGTAGCTGGGGCCATAAGTGCCGGAGGGCTCTACGCCAAATTGCGTGTAAAGCTTATCCAGGGCGATTTTATCGCCTGCCACGCCGATTTCGTTGGTCGCTTTTTCGTAGTACGGAACCAGTGTTTGGTAGAACGTCTTGCCGCCAGGCCAATCCACGCCCTGGCCGTATCGTGTCTTGAGTTCAAAGTCACTGGGGAATAGGCGCAAGCTGGTGCCGAGCCAATGCCATGTCGTGCCACCGCCGATGCGCTCGTACGAACTGGCAAAGGCGAACAGTGCTTCCGGACTGTCTCCCTGGAGGCCCAGCGGCTGGGGCGGATAGATGAAGTAGCACTGGTCCGGCTTACGCCAGGCGCGTACCTGCAACACGGTGTAGCGCGGCACGTTCTCCAGTGCCGGGTTGGGCAGGCCCAATGGATTGTCCGGTGTGGACGCTTTGGGGTCTTGGGTGGTCGGTGGATACGGCGACTCCGGCGTCTTGGCATTGGCCTTGAAAAACGTGCTCATGTAGCCGCTGCGGTCGACCGGCACGGCCTGGCCGGCTTCCAGAATCAACACCTTCTTGCCTTGCTTGCCCAACTGATAAGCGACGATCGCGCCGGAGATGCCTGAGCCGACGATCACCAGGTCGTAGGATTGCGTAGTCATGTGTGATCTCCTCAATTACCCGTGTAGTCGCTAAGCGGAACAGGCGGCTTGGCCCAATATCCGTAGCGGTAATTGGAATCACCCATGGGATGGGACTGCATGACCTGCCAGACGAGACTCGAGGTATAGGCGTTCTCGGAAATCAGGTCGCTCACGGTGCTGGCAGGCTCCGTTGCCGTTGACGAAATAAGCGTGGGCCACGCGCCCGAGTACCACATGAAAATCAATTTGCGACAGGCCAGCACAAAAGGCTCACCGTTGGCCGGGTCCAGCATGGCTTCGCCAATTTGCTGTGACGTGAGTCCTTTGGCCTGAAGCGCCGAATACTTTTGAAAGATCTGGCCAACCAGCAGCGGGTTGCTGCTCTCCTGCGCGATCTTCTGCGTGAAGAAGGGCAGGTATTCCGATTTGATGTCGACCGGGTCCAGCTCGGGTGCAAGCACGCTTTGGTTGAAGCCTGTCAGCACAGCGCTAAGACCGATGAAATTATCCATATCGTTGTTCATGGCTTGTCCCCTTGATAGCTACTGCGCGCGTTGAAGCAGATAGGTGAAGTCCGAGAAGTTCCCCGTCGTCGTGGTGGCATTGTTGTGACATGCCATGCAGCTGCTGGAGGTCTGCTTGACGTGACCCTGGATATAGGTTTCCAGAGTGGTATTAGCCAGGAACGATGGAGCAGGAGCGCCGGTGGGATCCACTTTGCTTTGTGCGTTGGTTGGCCACTGCGTGCTGACCAGCTGGTAATTCAACCAGACCGAATCCGGAACAACAGCTGCCAGCGCCTGGTGATAAGACGCGTTAAGCTGCTGCGCCTCTGGAGTGATGGCAATCACGCGCTCCACTTGCGTGGGCTTTGTGTACGGAGTACCCGGATTCCAGGGGCGCGGTGGCGGCTCATTGACCTTGCAGCCTTTGCAATGCGCATCAAAGAAGTTGTACGCAGGCAAGGTAGGTTTCTGGCCCAAGGTTGGCACGTTGTCCACATGCTCGAATGTAGACCACACCCATTGGGGCTCGCCCGCCGTCTTGTGTGCGATATGAAAGCCGACCAGACCGACCTGCGTGAGCACACAAGATGGCTTGACCCCGGGCTCTTCCGCGGGATTGTCATAGACCAGTGCGTACGTGGTGTAGAACTTCGCGGGGTCGTACTTCCCGCCCATCTTGACCCACGCCGTCTTGATCATGATGGAGCCAAGTTGCTGGGCCGATGTGTTGCTGGCGGGGAAGTTGGCGTCCGCGTTGAACGCCTTTTGTCCTTCCTTGGAGTAGATCTTGTTGGTGAGGATATAGTTGAACATCGCCTCGTTGGTCATGATGGCGAAACGCGTGTACTGGCCGTTCTGGTCGATCAAAGGCCCGGTCTTGAACGGTTCGCCGCTTTCGTCGAGCACGTTGGCTGTCTTTCCCACCTGTGTCAGGTGCATCGTTCCCGGCGGGAGATGCTTGGCATCGATGTTCTTGCAGACATCGGGAAGAGGGCTGTCTTCACCCCATGGCGCGGGGGGGGCGCCGCCGGGAAGAAAAATGGTGCGGCTCTCTCGATAACTTTCCCAAACTACCGGGTTATTGGAGGCTTGTCCGATGGTGAGGTTCGTATTGGGCGTGCCATCGGGATTGGCGGGCCAATTGAGTGCAATAAACGATTGCCAGGAAAAAACGTCGAAGTCCTGTTGCAAGGAAGCCAACGTCGGCTTGGATCCGGTGACCGTAATTTCCAGCGGAACCTGTGGTGTCAAAACCGGCAAAGGTGGCGGTGCGGTCGTGCGCGTATCGGCTGCATTGAGTATTTGAATTAGCGAAAACAAGGAGATGCCGATAATTATCGGGAAAACGCCATATTTACGTCGGCCTGGAGAGAAGAGGGATTTGATTTTCATCGCTATCGTCCTTGCCCTTGAGTGGTTTAGCAAAATCGTGGGACGTCCCGGCACAACAAGGGACGCCACCACTCGTAGCGTTAGCCAATGTCAGGGCGAAGCGTGCGACCTACTTACGGGCCGAAGAAAGGCAACCGTGGCTACCGAACGCCACCATGTGGCGAAGCCATAGATATCACTGCACGTTTTCCCCCATTCCAACACGCAATGCTATTGCGCTGCGCGAGAGTAAAGGCTGCAGTCTGTCAATGGAGTGTGAAATAATCAAGTACGCGCGTGTCGCAACTTTCCTGGGGATGGCAGCGGTTGCGAGCAAGCTCAATATTTCCAGCGATTTACCTTGGGCTATTGAGTAGGGTGATTAGGTGGGCAAAGATAATGCATATGAAGCATCTATTTCCTATTGCACCGACCGTAATTTTAAGGGTGAAGGCTCGGGTATTTTTCCATGCCGCTTCCCGCCGCACTTGAATCAAGCCATGATTCGATGTCTAGTCATGTTTCGAGTCGGTAGTGTTCGCCCCTCTCGCCATCGCCACAAACGCCTTCAAGGCACTGGACACATACGCATCGTGGCGACGAATAAAGAGGGTCTCCACCCAGGCACGGTTTCGCGGCAGGGCATGCACGTTGATTCGGCCACTTTCGGCAGCCGATGCAACAACACTTCTCGGAAGCAGCGTCACACCGATGCCGGCCGACACGCAGTTGATGATGGTATCTAGCGAGCCGAATTCCAGCGGTTTGGCGGTGACGATACCCATGCCAGCGAGGATGGTTTCCAGTCGCTGCCGGTAGGAGCAGCCGAGTTGGAAAACGATGGTCCTTAAGTCGGGGACCTTGGCCAGGTCCTTGAGCGACGGAATGGCTTGGCTAGTCACCAGTACGAGCTCTTCCGTGAATACGCGCTCCTGCACGATCTCTGGATGATCGATCGGTCCTGCGACGAAAGCACCGTCGAGTTGGTTTTCGACCACCTGACGAATGAGTCCTTCCGTGGTGCCGCCGCGGATGACGAGGCGAACGTCGGGATAGTTCCGGGCAAACCGGCTCAATGCCGGCGACAGGCGTAACGCCATGGTGGTTTCGAGACTTCCAAGCGTCAGCACGCCATGGGGAGTGCCGTCATCCTTCGCGGCGCTTTCCGCCTCGGCAAGCAGTTTTGAAATCCGCGCGACGAAGGGCAGGATGCGTTGTCCCGCGGGTGTCGCGTTGACTCCGCGCGCGTGGCGTTGGAAAAGGGCGACGCCGAGTTCCTGCTCGCGTGCCTGAATCCTGGCGGTGACGTTGGACTGCACGGTATGCAGCTCCTGGGCCGCCTTGTTCATGCTGCCATGCCGGACCACGGCTTCAAATGTTTTGAGGTCAGCCACGTCCATACTCGAACTCCCGTATTGGCTCATGTGCGCGCCTATCGGCGAATGAGATAGGTGCTATCGAATCAATTCAGTTCTCTGAAATATAGATTGATTCTACGCTTAGCCTATCAAGAAATTAGAGGCTTCGCAGATGAGCCGCATCCTTGAAACGCACGTCGCCAGCGTGCCTTCCGTCAACGCCTGGTGGGCTGTTCTCGCGGGCTTCTGTGCAAGCCTGGTTGGCATTGGCCTGGCGCGCTTCGCTTATAGCCCGCTGCTGCCGGCCATCATCGGTGCGCATTGGTTCGGCGCATCCGTAGCGGCTTACCTTGGGGCCGCCAATCTTGCCGGCTATCTCGCCGGTGCGCTGCTCGGGCGCCCACTTGCGGTAAAAATCGGTAGCGTCGCTAGCTTGCGAGCCATGATGGCGCTGGCAACGCTGGCGTTCTTCACTTGCGCCTTTCCTGTTTCATTTGCATGGTTCTTCAGCTGGCGCTTTCTTTCCGGTGTATCGGGTGGCGCGCTGACGGTGCTTGCCGCGCCCGCCGTGCTTCCGCATGTGTTGCCTTCACGCCGTGGCCTTGCCGGTGGCGTCATCTTCATGGGCGTGGGCGTTGGGGTGGTCGTATCGGGAACTCTGGTGCCGCTGCTGTTGCAACGCGGTCTGCAAGACACGTGGATGGGCCTGGGGCTGATCTCCCTGGTGCTGACGATGATCGCGTGGGGTGGATGGCCAGGTCAGGCGGCGACGCAGGCTGCACCAGTTGTCCATCATCGCCATGCAGCGCCATCACGCACGCTACGTGCGCTGTATGTGGAGTATGCGTTGAACGCCGCCGGCTGGGTGCCGCACATGATCTTTTTGGTCGACTTTGTCGCCCGTGGTCTTGGACAGGGTCTGCAAGTAGGCGCCGAGTTTTGGGTCCTGTTTGGAGTGGGGGCGACGGCCGGTCCGCTTTTCGCGGGGGCGTTGGCGGACAAGGTGGGTTTCAGCCGTGCCCTGCGCCTGGCATTCGTACTGGAGATCGGTGGCGTGGCGATACCGGCGCTTGGGCTGGCCGGGTCGTGGCTCATCGTTTCCAGCGTGGTGGTTGGCGCGTTCGTCACGGGCACGGTGCCGTTGGTGCTGGGGCGCGTGCACGAGTTGCTTGCACACCATCCTGCACAGCAGGGTCCGGCGTGGAGAACAGCGACGGTTGCGTTTGCGGTGTGCCAGGCGGTGGCAGCCTATGGCCTTTCCTTTGTGTTCGCGCATGGTGGCGGAAATTACCGTGAGCTATTTGTCGTTGGAACCGCTGCGATGGTGCTGGCTTTGGCTATCGATATTGCAGTGGGGCGGACCGCAGCCAAAGCCGCACCGAATGATGAACCTTTACGACAACCTTGAGGAAAACCGTTATGAGCGTCCAGTTACACGAGATCACCGGGCAGGAGGATGGTCCTGGAGATGGCACTGCGCTGGATGCGCTGGTCGGCTTTTACCGCGCCTTCAACGCCCAGGATCTGGCAGGGCTCTCCAACAACTGGCTCGACGGGATGCGGCCCAGCATGGACAACCCGATCGGTGGCATTCGTCGGGGTTGGGCGTCCATTCGCGAGGGTTACGAGAAGCTGTTCCATGGGCCTGCCGAAGTGAAGGTGGCATTTCACGATTTCACCGACGAGGGTGGCGCGGATTGGCATCTCTTCGTTGGGCGAGAGAAGGGAACTTGCACGGTAGGCGGTAACACGATCGATCTCAGGATTCGCACGACGCGCTGGTTCGTGAAGAGCGAGGGTGCATGGCGCCAGTTGCATCATCATGGTTCGATTGAAGAGCCTGCCATGTTGGCCAATTATCAGCGTGCGATCTTTGGGCATACGCTTGATGTACAGGGCGGTAAGGTTGGCGGTTGAACTGTTGGTCTTCATGAGCTTTTCCTGGAGCAGGGCACTTCTCATGCCCCCAGTTTCCATCGTCATCCCGGCCTGTGCCGGGATGACGACTAGGAAGGGGAGTTGGTTATTCGAGGTGCCGTCACATTTGCCTGAGCTGACTCGTCATGACTTATGAACCCACCCCAAGGAGTCTCGTCATGACCAACAAAATCGATCTCTTCGCCGCCGCCCCCATCGCGATGCAGGAATGGCACCGGGCGTCGATCGTCATTTCCAACGCTGCCGCCCTGGAGCCGAGTCTTTCCGAACTGGTGAAGATTCGTGCCTCTCAAATCAACGGCTGCGCCAATTGCATCAATCTCCATGTGACCGAAGCGCGTGAGCATGGCGAAACAGATCAGCGTATCTACCTTCTCCCAGCCTGGCGCGAGGCACCGTGCTATACCGAGCGCGAACGCGCCGCGCTTGGCTGGACCGAAGCCTTGACGCGGCTGTCCGAGGGGCAAGAGCATGCAAGCGCATACGAAGCCCTGAAGGCTCATTTCACGGAAGAAGAACAGGTCAAGCTCACCTTGATGGTCAACATCATCAACGGATGGAATCGCATTGCGGTCGGTTTCGGCTTGTGGGCCGATCCCGCGGCGATCAAGGCCAGTGCGAAGGCGGTGGCCTGACGGCGAACGCACAGGGGCGCCTCCATCAAGCGCCCCTTTTTTATTTATGGCTTGAACCCTACCGATTGCCATAGTGGTGCCGGGTCATAGACCGTGCCGCCGCTGATCGTCTTGGCAATACGCCGGGTGTTGCGGATATCGGCTAACGGATCGCCGTCAAGCAGAAGCATATCGGCGCGCTTGCCGATCTCCAGCGTGCCCAGTTGCTTGTCCAGCTTGAGTACGCGTGCCGGGACAATGGTCGCCGCCTGTAACGCTTCCATCGGAGTGAAGCCGGCTTGTACGTAGATCTCCAGTTCCCTGTGAAGGGAATAACCAGGAACGTCCTGGTCGGTACCGGCCACGATGGTCAGGCCCCGCCGGTGCAGCTCGCGCAACGTCGCGAGCAGTGCCGCGTAGCGCTTGGCAAATTCGGATGCTTTGGCGGGAGGTACACCCGTCGCGTTCAACGCAGTGGCCAGTGTCGGGGCGACATGGGCGATGCCAGGCTCGAGCGTTTCCAGCGGCGTGTCGGTGGAGCGCGACAACGTTTCATATAGCGCGATGGTGTCGTCGAACACCGTATGGTGCGACTTGAACAGCGCCAGCTGTTTCTTGGCCTCCGGCGTCGTGAAGTCGATCGGTGGCGCGGGTTTACCTCGCTCCATATGCAGCAGGTCGCGAGCGACGAAGCTGATGTGGTTGATGCCGTCGTAGCCGGCGGCGACGGCCTGTGGAGTCGTCATGCCTTCGGGTACATGACCGGTCACCGTCAGGCCCAGTTTGTGCGCTTCGTCCGTGATGACCGGTACCAGCGAGGGCTTCATGCTGCTGTAGATCTTGATCTGCACCGCACCCGCTTTCTTGTAGCGCCGCACGACGTCGCGTGCTTGCTCGGGTGTATCGGCTGTGATGGCGCCTAGCGAAATGGGGCCGGTGCCGTCGACGATGCCGGCGATCAGCAGTCGCGGCCCGATCCCACGCCCGGACTGCAAGGCATCCCGAACAGTCGTGATGAAGTCGAACTCGTTGCCACAGTCGCGCACCGTGGTGACGCCGGCCGCCAGGTAGATGGGGCCCCATTCGACCTGCTCGTAGTGCGCGTGCATATCCCACAGTCCGGGGATCAGATATTTCCCGGTGCCATCGATGACGTCCAGCTTGTCCGAGGCTTCAGGCACGGCACCTGAATTCACGATGTTTGTGATCCGGCCGTCGTCCACGTACACCGCAGCAGCGTGGTGAGGTGCGGCGCCCGTACCGTCGATGAGGGTGACGTTGGTGATGGCCAGATGTTTTCCGGTGGCGTGCTTTGCCGTGGCGGTCAACTGCGCCAGCGCCGCCAGATCATTGCTGACGGCCTGCTGGATAAACTGGGTGAGCGAGTCTTTATACGTTTCACGTACCGCTTCGAAGTGATCGAACTCGGAATCCGTTGTGACGACAGCAGCGAGTTTCTGATCGTCATCCAGCCATACGGTCTCGGCACCCCAGACCAGGCCGCTGATGACATAGCTGTGCAGCGTTGTAGATTGGCCGCTGGCGGTGATGGTGAGATCGCTACCGGGTTCGATATGTATGCTGGCATCGGGTGGGGCGGCGATCTGGGTGGGCTTGCCTCGGGCGATCCAGAAGCGCATCAGCATCTGCTGCATGGCGACGGGTGAGTAGCCATCTACCAGAAAGGTATCAGCGGTAATCGGATAGTCCGTTGTCTTGCCATCGCGCAAGAGCACGATACGTTGCTGCTTGGAGTCCACCGAGAACGCATCGTTCATCGGCGAGTTGCGCGACGATTGCCCTTCGGTCTTCAGTGAAACGGGATGAAGGATGTCTGTAGCCGTATAGACTGTCTTCAGGGGCACATCGGTGCCGCGGTCGTTGAATTTGAAGTCCGAGCGAAGCGTCAGGAGGCCTTTCTCGTCGGCGATCGTATAGGTTTCCTTGCCGATGGCCTTGGCGAATTTGTACAGGACAAATGTATCTTGTTCGTTTGCTGGCTTGCCTTGTGCGTGTATCGCAAACGATGGGAGCATCCATAAGGTTGCGAGTGCGAGCGAATAGGCAAGGACAGGCTTCATGGGCGGTTCCAGGGTGGGCCGGCAGCGACTGATGGGGCTTCGAATAACCTTCCAATTCGTCATTCCGGCGTAGGCCGGAACCCAGTGGCATTGTGATCGGTTGTTGCGAGAGCCTACAAAAGTCAGCTTCATCGCGAAAACTGAAATCCGACGCCACTGGGTCCCGGCCTGCGCCGGGATGACGATAAGAAAAATCAAGGTTGTTCGAGGTTCCCTGATATTGCCCGGCAACAAGTGAAAAGACACCCTGTCTTTCGACCTAATGCTGGGAATTCAGTAATTCACGTTCACGGTAACCGTATCGGAGTAACTATCGGGCGTGTAATTGGCGCTGGCTGCTGTCGCATAGACCGTCAATGTTTGGCTTAGCCCGCTTCCCGTACCCGATACGCCATTGCCTACCGTCGTCGAGGTGGCAGTGTTGCCCCACACAACGCCGGCAGGGCCCGGCGTAGAGCTGAGCTGGTAGGGCACTTTATCCGTATTGCTGCCGATGGCGCCTTTCATGACGCCGGCACCGGTGGCGCTTCCATTGGAAGGCGCGAGGCCGACGAAATAAGGTGTGCCGTTGGTGCAGGTGGCACCGAGAGTATTGCTTGCCGTGGTGTTGAGGGCAGTGAAGGGGACGGTGCCTAGATTGACGTTGTTTGCGGTAACCACGCAGGCTTTCTGGACCGTTGCCGATGCCGTAAATGCGGCGCTTCCCGCGTTGAGTACGCGCTGGCCACTTGTGCAGGAACTTAGCGGAGTGTTGGTGTTGAGTGTGTAGGAGCCGCTGACCGTGACGGCCAGCGTGCTGTTGTAAGTGCCTACCGGAGCCGTTGTCTGTCCGCCAGGCAGCGTCGCGTAAAACGGTGTCTGGCCGGTCACTGTGGTCGACAAGATCAGGCCTGCTGGAATTGCGACCGCAATGCCCAGCGGTATCGGTGTTCCTGGTGTTGCCGTCGAGCCCCATATCTGCGTGGTGGCTGCATCGGCGTAAAGCTGATATTGCAAGGTGTTGCTGCCGCTACTGAGCAGGCGCGGGTTGGCCTGTGTGCCGCCGGTGCCGGTATTGAGGTTGAGGCACATGGCGATATTTGCCTGCGGTGAAAGCAGGATCCCCAGGATGCCCGTGCTGGTGCAGGACCACCCGATCGAGCCGGTGACATTGACGGTGCCGGTCGTCAGGTCGATCGTGCCGAACTGAACGTTATTGACCGTGGGATTGGCGCAGCTGACCGACTGAGCCTGGGCCACGCATGGCAGGCCCAGGCAGCCGATCGTCAGCAGCGCGATAAACAGCATCAGTTGTCGACAGCGGCGGCTCATGGCGCAGTGTCCTGGCGGCAAAGAAGAGGCCCGACGGCGGGAATGCCATGGCTGTCGCTCTGATAATCGAAGCTGGCCCGGCATCTACCGGTAGGCGTGCGCACGATAAGCGTGTTGTGTTCGCCCAGGGTGTCCAGATAGACCGTGCCGTCAAAGCCAACCATCGCGTCCGTTTCGGCTTGTCCGGCAAGAGCCACCCGACTGCCAACCGGTAGTGGCTGGCCGCTGGCATCGTGCAATGTCACCAAGGCTGCTTTTACTGACGTGATGGCAAAACGCACCAGTGTTCCGGCCCGATCGGTGGGTGTGGTGAGTGCCATGACATGATCGATCCGCACCTCGGCAGGAAGATCCATGGGATCGATGCTGAGGTGGTTGTCCTGATAGGCGTTCAATGGGCTGACCAGGAGCAGGCCGTTGCGGTTGGTCGTACCGATCGGATTGTTCTCCAGCTTCACCGGGACGTTGGCGACGCCTCCGGTAGAGATCACCGCAAAACCGCTGTTGATATAGCGTGCCGCGAACACGTCGCCACCCATCAGCACCAGCGCGCCGGTGGCATCCATATAGCCATAGCGGGTATCGCCAACGGCATTGACGCCGATGCCCACCTGGCCGTAGCGGCCCAGGTAATCCAGCTCGGCCTGGCCGCCATTCTGGTCACCGCCCTGCCGCGTAGTCGCCCGCCAGCCGAAGCCGCCCTGGCTGGGTGGCGACTGACTGGCATCGAGCGCAAAACCGGTACGGTGGCCATCGCGCTGCACGCTGCCGCTTACCGTGATGTTGTGATCCAGTGCGAGGGTAGCGACCAGGTAGACGCTTCGATCGGATGCTTTATTCAGGTTTTGATTGAAGTTGAGATTCAGCGACAGCGCCCGCCCGAGAGAGCGATACCAGTATGCGCTGCCATAGCGGGTAGCATCTTGTTGTGGATAGCGCAGGTGCAGGTAGCTCACGCCGAAGCTGCCCCAATACGCCGTACTGTAGCCGGCTATCGCCTGTGCGCTGATGCTCGGCGGTGGCGGTCCATAGAGCGTGGCCGCATCGCTGTAGTCGCCACGAGTGCGAATGCCACTCACGTTGAAATTGAATCGATTGTCGCGCCAGCTATAGCCCAACGCGTACAGTGAGCCGCTTCTCCCTGCATGTTCGCTCCGCGCCAGCGACGCGGAAACAATGCCGCCCGCGGTGCCCAGCAGCCATGCGCCACCGCCACCGGCATTGCCCAGCCCGCTTGTGGCTTCGGCATGCGTCTCGACGGTGAAACTGTCGCTGACGCCGTAGCGCCATGTACCGCTGCCGACGGGATCGTGGCCGTAAGTGAACGAGCTCAAGCCATAGTTCTCGCGTACGAACCCCAGTTCCGCCGACCAGTCGGACAGGCCCTGCTTGAGCAACTGGTGTTCGTCGTACAGCGAAAAATTGAGCGTGGTGGCTCTACCCAGCGCATCCGTGAGCACAACTTGCGCGTTGCCGGCACCATTGATGTTGGGAATCGTATTGAGTTGAAACGGGCCCGCCGGCACTTTGCCGTTGTACTGCTCCACGCCGTCAACATACAGCTGCACGTTCGATGGCAGGGTCGCCGAACCGAGAAAGGCGGGCAGCGGCGCCGTGATCAGATAGGGCTGCAAGGCAAAGTTGGTACCCAGCTGTACGCCGGCGATGCGAGTGGATCTCGACCACGACAGCGCATCGGTCAGAGTGTCCCCGATGCGCAGGGTCAGCAGACTGTCGGGAAACGAGGTGCTCCAGTTGGTATCCAGGCGCACGGAGCGATCCTGCCATTCATTGTTGCTGCGGGTGAGCTGCGAGAGTGCGGTGGTACTGAACACGCCGCCGCTGTTGAATGCACGCAACTCGGTGAAGGCACTCAGGCTGCTGGTGTCGTGTTGACCTTCCGTGCCATAGACATCGTAGTTCAGCACGATGCCGGGCGAGGCGGTAGGCCGGGGCCGGCTGTTGTCGGGCGCATTGAGCACGGTCGTCTCCAGTTGGAGCATGTGCACAGGCGCACGGATGGTGGTGGCCTGATGACTGGCGTCGTAGTCGACCTGGACACCGGGCAAACTGTTCAATTGAATTGGGTCGGGCGTGCCGGCCGGCAGAACGAAGCCGAGTTCACGCAGCGTCGCCGCACTGGCCCAAAGCTGGCCGTTGAGATCGACGAAATGAGCGAGACCCTGGTGGGCACCATTGAGGGTTACCTCAAGATAGACGTCCATGCCGCCAAGATGGGTCATGCCATCGCTGCTGTCGGTGATCAGAGTGGGGTTGGCCTTTGTGTCGTTCACTGTGGTCATATCGGTGGCATGGTTGCCGGACACAAGCAAACCTTGCAGCACGATGACTTCAGCGAGAGCGATCGGCCAGCGACAGGTCTTGCGCGGCCTTCTCTCCATTGATCATCGCCTCAAGAATGCCGCCGGCGGAAAATACCGCGGCGGGTGGCTTCAGCATCCACTGCATAGTGGCACCCGGTAGAACGTAACCAAGCAGACCAGGATTGATGTCCGTGCGATGACCGCTGGTGTCGATGTAGCTGAGTGCCGCCAATTGAGCGTGGCTGCCGCCATGGTTGCTTACCCGCAACATGACTTGTTCGCCATGACGCAACAGGTTCCACTGCAATTGCGGCGGAGCAGTGGCTCCGACAGGTTCGATGAAGATCGGTACCGAATAATGCAGCACGAACTGCAGCCCTTGTTTGCCCTGCACGTCAATCGGAAGCTCATCGATCGCCAGCCGATAGGCATCTTCCACGGCATCGGCGCCGTTGGGCGGTGCCCCAGTCCGGATGACGCGTATCAACTGGCGGTCTCCGGCAGCGAGCTGCAGCATCGGTGGACTGATCACCAGGCCACGAGAGGCGACGAGCTGATCACCCTGGTCGTTCTGCGTCCAGCGATAGACGCGCACTTGCGCATGCACCACGTTGTCACCGGTATTGATAAGCCACAGTCCATCGGCGTTTTGCGAGGCCTTCAGGCTGAGTGTCGTGGGTGCTACCTGCAGGCCACTCGCGCTTGCATCTACTGGCATCAGCAAGCCGGCGAACAGGGCGCTGCCTAACGTATATCGCAGCCATGTGCGCTTCATATTGAAGATCAGAAGTTCACATTGACCGTGACGGTGTCGGCATAGCTATCGGGTGTGAAGTTGGCGCTGGCTGCGGTGGCGTAGACGGTAAGCGATTGCGCCGTGCCGCTGCCGGTGCCGGCTACGCCATTGCCGACCGTCGTCGAGGTGGCGGTGTTGCCCCAGACGGTGCCTGAGGGGCCTGGAGTCGAAGTCAGTTGATAGGGCACTTTGTCGGTATTGCCGGGGAGGGCATCGGCTGTACTCATGGCGCCGCTGCCTGTCGTCGTGCCGCCATTGGCTGCCGACGGCGCCAGGCCCACGTAATACGGTGTGCTCTTTGAACAGGTCACACTGATGGTATTGCTGCCGGTGGTGTTCAGCGCCGTGGACGCTACCGTGCCCAGATTGATATTGGAGGTGGCGCCAGCGGTTACGGTGCAGGCTTTCTGGATGACCATCAGGACCTGGAATGTCGCTGTCGCGGGACTGGCGGCTTCAGCGGTAAGGGTAAAGCCGCTACTGAAGAGCAGGGTAGTGACCAGCAGAGTTTTCTTGAGCGACATGATGAATCTCCCCTGTCATGGATTGGGCGGGAATTTCAAATACGGCTCAGGTGTGGCTGTGTTAATTCGAGAAGCAGGCGCGATCGAATAGGGCATAAAAACCCGTAGCCATACCGCAAAGTGCGTCATCAGGCTGGAAGGAAATGGAGATCGATTGTATTCAATCGCGTGAAAGTCGCGTGAGTTCCCTCCCATGGATGCTGCCTTGAACTGTCCGTACGTCACGCTATGGATAGCGTGTTGAATACCCTTCATAAGGGCTGCTCTGCGATATGTAATGTATAGAGATGTCTTGGGTATTGGAAGAGGTTTTCTGAAAATCCAGAAGATTAAAAAAATATCAGGGATTCGCCGTTAAAGATCGATCTAATATCGTAATTATGCATTAATAAATAATACCAATTAATGTATACACCTATTCGAGTGGTAGCCGGTATTGCAACCGGCTATACCGTCTGCATCTGTGATTCTCGTTGAGTCGGCTCGTAAAGGAGCTGCGGCGTTATGCTTTTTCTACCGCTCCCGCCGCCTGTGCGAGCTTTCGCTGGATCGCATCGCCTTTGCGCTCGCTGTATCGGCTGACCAGGTAATCACTGCGTCCGCGCACCATCAGCGTGAACTTCATCAGTTCTTCCATGACGTCCACGACCCGGTCGTAAAAAGCAGAGGGTTTCATGCGGCCATGCTCATCGAACTCTTGCCACGCCTTTGCCACGGACGATTGATTGGGGATGGCGACCATGCGCATCCAACGGCCGAGCACGCGCAACGTGTTGACCACATTGAACGATTGAGAGCCGCCGCTTACCTGCATCACCGCAAGTGTGCGGCCTTGCGTCGGTCGCACGCTGCCATCCTCCAGCGGAAGCCAATCGATCTGGTTCTTGAAGACCCCTGTGATCGTGCCGTGGCGTTCGGGACTCACCCAGACCTGACCCTCCGACCAGGTGGACCATTCCCGCAGGCGCTGCACTTCTGGATGGCTGGCCGGTACGCGGTCGAGCATGGGCAGCTGATGGGGATCGAATACTCGCGTCTCGGCACCCAGGAGTTTGAGGATGCGTTCGGCTTCCAGCGCCAGTTTTCGACTGAACGATTGCGGCCGCAGCGAACCGTAAAGGATCAGGATGCGCGGGGCGTGGCCATCGTCTACGGCATGGTGAAGTTGAGTGGCGTCTGGCAGGGGCAGGTGTTCGACATCGAGATGGGGCAGGTCGTGGCTCATGGGTTGTCCGACAGTATTGTTTCCACTATTCTAGATTTATGGAAACGATACAAGCAATCTCTGCCCTGACGGCGCTGGGGCATGCCAAGCGCTTAGCCATCTTCCGTTTGCTGGTAGTGGCCGGTCCTGCGGGCCGTATGGCCGGCGATATCGGGGAGGCGCTGGAGATGCCCGGAGCGACCTTGTCGTTTCATCTCAAAGAACTGGTAGGCGCCGGGTTGATCGTGGGCGAACAGCGGGGGCGTTTTATCTGCTACCGGGCTGCCTTCGATGCCATGAATGACCTGATCGCCTACCTGACCCATAACTGCTGTGCCGGCAGTGCCGGTGCGGAGTGTGCGCCAGGCGATGCCTGCTGCTGATTTCCTTCGGAAGAAACCGCCATGACCCATCGTGTCCTGTTTGTTTGCACGGGCAACTCCGCCCGCAGTGTGCTTGCCGAAGCGACGCTGCGTGCCTGGGGCGGCGACCGTTTTGAAGCGTTCAGTGCCGGTAGTCAGCCTACCGGCCGCATTAATCCTTATGCGCTCGATACCCTGGCCGCGGATGGCATCGCCACTGCTGGTTTGCGAAGCAAGTCATGGGACGAATTCTCCGGTGATGGCGCGCAACCCATCGATCTTGTCGTGACAGTTTGCGATAGCGCGGCCGCCGAGCCATGCCCGGTATTTTTCGGTGACTTCGTGCGCACGCATTGGGGCTTGCCGGATCCTGCGGCAGTCGAGGGCAGTGATGCAGACAAGCGTGCGGCATTTGCTCATGCGCATGCGGTGATCAAGGCCCGCTTGCTTGTATTCCTGGAGTTGCCCGAGGCGATATGGACCGACCATGTTGCCTTGAGGGCGAGGCTGGACCGCATTGGCTTGATCCAGCCTGAGGATGTGATGCGCATCTGACGCGGCTCAAAGGGGCGTCTTGTCGATTCGGGTCCTTGGAATGCTGCACTCGTTCCACAAGCTGGCGCTCTCTCATTACTACATCATGCACGTTAACCAAGCGCCAACGTCACGCCCAGGCGAGATGCGACTCGATGTGCAGCCATGGCCGTGACGAGCCGGCTCCCGACCATGGCCGGCATCACTTCTCCACGGGCATGGATGCCGGCTGCCTGTCCATCTTCGGTTTTCCACAGCATGCCGCTGTCACCATGAAACGTGCCAGGGGCATCTGCCTGGAGAACCAGGTCGCAGCGTTCGTTGAGAGCATTGGCATGAAGGCCCACGACAATGGCGGAGCGATTGTGATCGGGCCAGTTCGGAGCATTCAATGCGCTTGTTGCTATGAGGCGCTTGCCAATCAAACTCCCTTCATCTTCGATCACTCCAAGCGGGCTGGCTGCGTTGGCTCTGCCAAGTAGTGTTCGCTCCTGAATGTCGAATAGCCCGCAATCGATGTATCCAAAATCGTCTTGCCTCCCTGGCCCGGGTGAGAACAGTGCGTAGATACTGGAGCCAGCGTCAACAAACTGGCCGGAGTCGTCCGAATACATGGATACAGGCGTTGGTGTTGCAGGGTTGCCGTCAACACCTTCCAGGCAGTGCGCACAGGAAACTCCAAAAACGCCCGCGTCAGAATGACCGAAACAGGTTAGTGTCCCTTGCAACTTGCCATCGAAGATGATCGAAGCGTCTTTAAGACTTTGTTGCGCCATGTTCGGCCATTCAAGAACATCCGTTTTGAACGTTGTCTTGCCGATAGTGAGCTGCTTGGGGATGCGCTTCCGTTTCGAAAGATGCTTGAGTGGGATCTTCTCTCGCACGAAGTATGTGATCCCCAGGTGCCTCCTGGGGACTCCTCCTACAAGCTTGAGTGCAAGCATGGAGCCGATAACATCGGCTTTCTCGCCAATACGTTCATCGGCAGTTTCACGAATCGCACGCAATAAATGAAGGCGTGATCTCATGGCATCGTGGCCTTTGTTCAGGGATAGACCTGCTTTAGCGGGTTTGTGTTGCCAGGAGAAATTTCATAGAGCTCAAAGCTTGGATTTTTGTCTGGCTGAGCTGGCGTATTCAAAAAGAGCGCATTCAATCTATCGGCCCATTCATGCACCACCTTTAGCGATGCATTCCCCTTGGTGCCCTTTGTTTTAGATGTGGTTGGAAGAGCGGCCAGGGCCGAGGCCTGTGCCTTGATACTGTCTTTTTGCTGCTGTGAAGTGGCCGTATTGGCTGGATTGGCGAGTGCGCTGCCTGCGGTTGTTAGCACTTGCCTGGCACTCTTTACGGCATTGCTTTCATTGGACTCGAGGCCATCCGTAAAGCTGCTGTCCTTGAGCTTGTTGCCCATTTCGTCTGCAATGGATTTGGCTGCCTGTCCGATTTCAGTGTCTGGTACCGCTCCCTGGGAGGTGCCTGTACCCTTCGACGTGGCGGCAGCTTCCGCAATTGTTTTGATGGCGGTTGCTCTTGAGGTAAGAAGTCCGCCGATAGAGGTTATCAATTCGTCGATTTTTGGATCGGTTTTTTGGCCGAATGTAGTCAGCTGGCCGTTTGCCAATGTCATGTTCAGGTCCGATGAACCAAATCCCGACCTCGGGACTGCGTAAATAACCTCAGTCGGGTTGCTGATGTAGACAACGGATGCTTCGATCGGCTTGTCTGTCGCTCCCGTATGGACGACCAGCAGGTAAGGGTGTCCCGGTTTCGGAATGGGAATGCCCGTTTTTTCGGTAAGCCCAGAATTTGAATAAAAAGTTACTCCCGCGCAGCCGGTCAAAAGCAGCCCGCCGAGCGCCAATATGGCGCCGCGCTGAAATGCATATTTCATCGGGAACTCCCCTTCGGAGATTCAATAATCGAAAGGATGATTGGTGGGTTTAATTATTCAAGTCAATATAACCTTTGGCCAAAAGATCTCAGCGATGAGCTGATGAAATATCTTTCATCGGAGAATATGACATTGCTTCTTCTTGTAGGGGGACTGAAGTCGATCCGACTTCCTTCCACTATTAGCCTGGATGTCGAGGACGCATGGTTCAACTCGATTCTTGAATCCAGTGCCCCAAGTTGCATGCCAGTCAGTCGATTGGGCCTACTACTTCGGACCTAGCGACATCCGCTTTTTTTCTGAGAATACTCTGGCAGCCCAGCCTGGGCTCATTCGTAGCTGCAATGCGTCGAAAGGGGGTGGTTATGGCATTCGATGGAGGTCTGCTCCAGTACGGCCTGCCTGGCCTTGCGCTTGGTTTGATGGGCGGCATCGTTACGGGGATTATCGGAAAGAATATTTCGCCGCAGCAGCATGCGACGCTGAAAACATGTTTCAAGTACGCGACGATTTTTCTTATCGTGTGTAGCGTCTCGAGTGGAGTCAGCTCGCTGTTCGATTACATGAAGAGCGGTCGCAATCCGCGCGTGACCATAGCGGTTGAAGTCAAGCCGAGTCTTGAGGGACTCGTGCCCGACTCCGCACCGCTGATCACCACCACGCTGACCCCAACGCCTTCAGAAAAACTTGTCGACGTTTCTTCTGAAGGACCCAACAGTCTCGTTCAAGTAAATGTCGAGAAGCTCGCGAATCATTACAAACAGCTGAAGATCGACAATGTGCAATTGCACGCGCAAGTCATCAACAACGCGGCGGCCAGCGCCGATCGGGCTCAGGTATTTGCGGCGGTTATCCCGACGCCCCCGGCGATGAAGAGCCGCATTGATAAAGTACTCGCATCCGCGCAGCCTTCCGTGGTTGCCGAGGCGGTCTGCAAAGAGAGCAATTCCGCACAATGCGGCTGGGCGCAACTTGCCGGCGGCAATGTCGACGCAGCAAGCAAGTCGTTTGCGGTGGCTACGACGGATACGTCGTTGCCACGGGATCAGGTTGCTTCAGCGACCAACGGGCTGGGCTACACAAAGTTGACCCAGGGTAAGACCGAGGAAGCGGTAGTGCTTATCAAGAAGGCAGCCGCCGACGGCGACAAGGGAGCCACCAGACAGCTTCAGGCAGTACAGGCGGCTGTTGCCCAGAAGTCCGCTGCGAGTCACTGACGTCTGTGCGGTAGAGGCTGAAGCTACTCGTCCTGTTTCGCGTCCCGAATCGGCACAAGCCGTAAAAAGGCTTCATGCTGATAGCGGCTCATGCGCAGCTTCTGCCCGGTATCCATGGTGACGACGTGGTGGCCGTTGAACCAGGGATGGATGGTTTGTACGCGGCGCATATTGATGATGGCGGAGCGATGTATGCGTGCGAAATGCTGTGGATCGAGACGAGAGGCAAGCGTTGTCATGGTCTCGCGCAACTCGTGGACACCTTCGGCCAGGTGAAGCAGTACGGTGTTGCCGCTGGCCTTGATCCACACGATATCGTCGACGTCGACGAAGATAATGTGCTCGTCGGTGCGCACGGGAACGCGTTTGAGATAATTGTCGCGCTGGCGCATGGCATCCAGCGCCTGCAGTATGCGCGCGGAAGAGGCTTCTTCCTCACTTTCGCGGACGGCAAGCCGCCTTTTGACGCGGGATAGCGTATCGGCGAAGCGTTCGCGACTGAACGGCTTTACCAGATAGTCCACGGCATTCGCCTCGAATGCACGGACGGCATATTGCTCATAGGCGGTGACAAAGACGGTTGCCGGCATGCGCGCCGCCCCGATGGCATTGACGACTTCTATCCCGTTCATCGCAGGCATCTGGACGTCGAGAAAGATCAGATCGGGCGACTGTTGGCGGATCGACCGGACGGCGGAAGCGCCGTCGCCGCATTCGCCCAACAGTTCGATATCCGGGTCCCCACGTAGCAGGCGTACGATCGCATGGCGCGCGATCGGTTCGTCATCCACGACGAGTGCGGTGATGCTCACGCCGTCACCACTTCCGGCACGTCGTCGGGTTCCTCGAGTTCGCGAAACGGCAGGCGCAGACGGCAGATCACGCCTTGTGGCCAGATCATTTCGAGGCGAACCTGTGCGGCATCCCCATAGAGTTCGCGTAGACGCAGTGCCGTGTTCGATAGGCCAATACCATGCCCGGACGTGGATGCGGGGCCGGCCTCCAGTCGACTGTTGCGATTGCGCACATCGATGCAGAGACTGTCGTTCTCGCGCCGGCTCTCGATTTCGATGCAGTCCGCGCCGACATGCTCGCCGATGCCGTGGCGAATGGCATTCTCCACGATCGGTTGCAGGATCAGGCTCGGCACCGAGCAGTGGAGCGTGTCCGGGGCAATATATATCTGCGTCGTGAGGCGGTCCTTGAAGCGTGTCCGCTGAATGCCGAGATAGAGATCGAGCAGTATCAGCTCCCGCTGCAGGGTGATCTCCTGGCCGTCATAGTCTTCCAGAAATGCGCGTAGCAGATCGCTCAGGCGCAGCAGCATGTCCCCCGCCGATAGCGTGTCCTCATCAAGGAGGGTTGAGATCGCGTGGAGCGTATTGAACAGAAAATGCGGCTGAAGCTGCGACTTGAGGGCCTGCAGTCGCGATTGAGCGAGCTCGGCTTCCAGTCGGCTTGCTTCCAGCTCGCGACGGGTTTTCTCCGCGTGGAATGCCATGGCCTGTTGAATGGCAAACAGGGCCCAATAGGTAAGCAGCCCCGTTGCGGCATGAAAGGCTAGAAAGAACCGGAGCTGTTCCATAAAGGAACTCGGCTCGAACACGGTGGATATGGCGGCATCGATCACCAGCGCCAGCAACGTCACGCCCAGGCTCACCAAGAATGGCTTGCCCAGCTGGCGCAGGCGCATAGGTGTCTGAACGGGATGCTTTGCTGCCAGCCGGAACACCCAGGGCGCCAACGCAGCCCACGTGTACCACTGGATCATCGACCAGCGCAGATAGTCGCTGACCGCCCACACTTTCGGACCGGCGGTAGCATCGTTCATGTATCGCTGCAGGGCAAAGATCAGGACCACGGCCGTCCACAGGGCGACATAGCGGGCCAGGCCGATGTCGGTATTGCCGAGGCGGACCTTCATTAGCGGTATATCCAGGTGGATCGCTGCCCCATCTTAAGTGTCGCGATGGGCGGTGAAAAGCAATGTGCCAGATCGCTACGATTCGCCATCGTCCCACGACGATTCGTCCCGAATGGCTTTCATGGCACGGCGAGGAAAGGGTTGGATGAGCTGCCTGTCGCCGGTGCAACGCATCGCACGCAAGACCGGCATCTCAACAACCTGCCTGGAGCGCCGCCGTGCATCTGACCCGTATCAGCGCCTTCGTTGTAACGTTTGCCGTGGCTGCCGTGGCTGCCGTGATTCTTCCCGTCGGTAATGCGAAGGCCGACGATGAGCACAAGCCCGTGCATCATTTCCGTATCGTCAATGCCACCTTCGACAGTGTGACCGGCCTGGCTTTCGCGCTACCCCAGGATCCGGTCTTCCACGATATGAACCTCGCGGCGCCGTTGCAGGGTGGGCTGACGTCGATCACCGTGGATGTTCCCGGTGGTGGCTGCATGCGCGATGTCCGCGTGACATTCCGCAACGGCCGGACGTTGATTTATCCGAACCTTGACCTGTGTCGTTCCGATGGTCTGCGCCTGGCGGCGGGCGTCGGAGGGGCGCGCGGGTCTGTTCCTTTGGTGTTTCAGCCGCCGGCAGAGTGATGTTGAAATAACATCCGGGTAAAACGGCGGCCTTCGGGGCGGGGCTGGTTGCTACTTCCCATCGATGCACAGGCTCCATCCGCGTCCAGGATGAGAGGCACCCGCAAAGCGAGCAGCGTCAAACCGCCGATGATTTGCAGCGCGTCTTGAAACCTCGGTCTTCGGAAGTGATGACGTGTGCTTTGCGTTGTGCATGTGATCCAGGGCAAAAGCCCCCTCACCCCAACCCTCTCCCCCGGCAGAGCCAGGGGAGAGGGAGCCAACTTGCGCGAGTGCGAAACAATGAGGTTGCCTCAGTCTCGCTCCCTCTCCCCTGGCTCTGCCGGGGGAGAGGGTTGGGGTGAGGGGGCGCAAGAGGCGATGCGAAGCGAGCCTAAGGCATTCAGTCTCACACACCTTCGACCATCACGACGCGATAGGTGGCACCCTTGAAGCGGTGCTGCGCTACGTCCTGGTATGCCGGGCTGTCGTACCAGGTTTTCGCCTCAGCCATCGTCGGGAAGGAGATGATCACGACGCCTTCGACAGGCGCGCCCTCAAGGGTCTCGTGCTTGCCGTACAGCGCGAGAAAGCTCACCGGGTGGCCATCGAAGCTTGGCTTGACGGACGCCGAGTAGCGTTCGAGTTCAGCGGCATCCTGGGTGCTCTCACGGATGAAGACGATATAGGCGGTCATGCGGTGTCTCCTTGGCAACAGGGCGAGAAACCGTCCCATTTGTACTCGCATGGATGTGAGTGATGCATCAGTCAAAGTCTGCTGCCACCTCCTGTCAGCAGTACCCATGGCACGGTGGCCGGAACAGTGGGTTTCATCCGAGACAGCGGGCATCATAGGCACATCACTCCCCGCTGGTCGTATCCATGTCGTCACGCTCCGCCGTTGCTCCGATCGTACTTGCGGTCGGCGTGCTGTTGATCAGCATGGTCTCGTACCAATGTGGCGCCTCACTGGCCAAGCATCTGTTTCCGCAGGTGGGTGCGCAGGGTGCAACGGCCTATCGGTTGGGGCTTAGCGCGTTGATGCTGTTGCTGTGGCGACGGCCATGGCGTCGGTTGAGCCAGGGGCGCGACTGGCGCGCGCTATGGGGCTATGGCCTCTCGATGGGGGCGATGAATCTGGTGTTCTACATGTCGCTGCGCACGATCCCGTTGGGCATTGCGGTGGCGCTCGAATTTACCGGGCCGCTGGCGCTGGCGTTGTTCGGCTCGCGCCGGCTTGTCGACTTCGTCTGGATCGCGCTGGTGATCGCAGGGCTGGCCCTGTTGTTACCCTTGCGTGGGCAGATGCAGGCGCTCGATCCGATCGGCGTGATGTACGCATTGGCGGCCGGTGTGGGCTGGGCGCTGTACATCGTGCTGGGCAAGAAGGCCGGCGACGGCTATGGTGCGGACGCGGTGACGCTGGGTACCTCGATCGGCGCCTTGCTGGCGATCCCGTTCGGTGTCGCACATGCAGGAAGCGCGCTGCTGTCGCCGGCACTGTTGCCCTATGCATTGGGCGTGGCGGTGCTGAGCTCGGCACTGCCGTATTCGCTGGAAATGATGGCACTCACTCGCTTGCCGGCACGTACGTTCAGCACCTTGTTGAGCCTGGAGCCGGCCATCGCCGCCGTGGCCGGCGTGGCGTTGCTGGATGAGCGGCTCAGCTTGCTGCAATGGCTGGCCATCGTGGCGATCATCGTGGCGGCGGCCGGCACGGCATTGAGTGCGCGCCGACCGCCGCTGACCGAGCCGCTGGTGAACTGAAAGCTACAGCTCCGGCGTGCGCGGCTGTTTTTTTTGATCGACGTTCGGAAACTGCGCAATCGCCAATTGAGTGGCATGTTCAAACGAATGGGCCACGTGGTCGGCGGCGGAGTGGTCCAGCGTGAGGTCGGGCCCGGTAAGCAGTTGCGGGAGTAGAACGACGACGATCGGAGTATCGGGAAAGCGGCCACGCATATCGGCCGCGGAGGATACGCTGGCCTTGTTCGAATCGAGCGTGTCGATGCTGACCAGATACACCATCGATACGCCATCGAGGGTGGCGCCTTCGGGAGGATTCTTTTCAAACGCGTCGACTTCTTCCAGCGAGAAGTGTCGTGCATCGATGTCCAGATCGCGCAGGATGCGCGCGAGGATTTCCGTGCACAGATCGTCGCCCAGGCCACCCAGGCCGACGCACAGGACCACGGACCTCGGCGCGACTTTCAACGAGCCTTGCCAACGTCCGCTGGTGCTTTCCCGCTGCTGCCTGAGCACCATCCCCAGATTGCTGCCTTCCAGTACCGAGGCGGGGCGCCGACGCCAGCGCGACAGCGAGCGGTCCTTGCTTCCCAGCGATTCGATCGCGCGGACGATCGCGGTTCGAACGACGACCTGTTGCTGCTGATTGATCACGCCCTGATTGAGATCGCTGCGGGCAAGCTGCAGCGCGGGAAGCAGGACAACGTCGCAGTAGGCGGCGAAGGATTTCCTGCGCAGAAAGCCACGTGCATCGGCAATGATTTCATCCGAATCGCCGGAGAGCGCGCGTTGATAAAAGCGTTGCGGCATGGTGAGTGCGGGTAGGTCGCCAAGCAGTACATCGAGCAGCATCAGCGCCTTGACGTGTCGCCCGGCGACTACCAGACATAGCGACAGCGGCGTGGATACGATCAGCCCGACCGGGCCCCACAACCAGCTCCAGAAAATGGCTGCGACCACCACGGCCAGGGGAGACAAGCCGGTGGTATGGCCGTAAAGCTGCGGTTCGATGACCTGCCCAACGATCAATTCGACAACCAGGTAAAGGCCGACGGTCATCAGCATCATCGACCAACCCGGCTCGACCGCGGCTGCCAATATGCCGGCGAAGATCGCCGCCAGCCACACGCCGACATACGGAACAAAGCGCAGGAGAGCCGTCATGATCCCCCATAGCGGCGCGCTGGGTACGCCGATAAGGGTGAGCCCGATCCAGATCACTACGCCAACGCCGAAGTTGACCGCAAACTGAGATGCAAAGAAGCGCGACAGCCGCTCGCTGGCATCGTTGATCGCTGCGGTGGTCGCGCGAAGATCGGTGCCGCCCACCAGGCGGATGAAGCGATCTCTCAGCGACTCGTATTCGAGAAGCACGAAGAACAAGACAACGAGCACGATGCCCGCGCTTTGCAGCGGCACCCATATCGACGAGAAGATATGCGTGATGGCCTGCATCGAGCCCGTTCCCGATAGATGCAGCGGTGTCGTATCGGCCGGTACCTCGGCAACGGCGGGGCGATGCGTGTCTTCGACGCGTGGCGAGGACGATGGCTTGTCGTCGAAGAGTTGCTGCATCAGCGTCTTGGTGGAACCCTGCATGGCTTCCAGGCGGCCAAGCGACGCTTCTCGCAACGTATGTACTTTTGCCTGGATGGTCGTTTCGTACTGCGGGAGGCTCCTGGCCAGATGGACGACCTGGGAGCCGACCACGGCGGCCAGATAGCCCAGGAAGATAGCCAGTATGAACACCGCTACGAAGACGGACCCACCGTGCCCCAGCCCGATTTTGCGCAGGCGGCGAACCACCGGGGCCACCAGCAGGCTCAGCAGGATCGCCAGCGTGATCGGGATGAGTACCTCTCTACCCAGATACACCAGGCCCAGCACGGTCGCACTGGCCATGATCGCAATGGCGCGATACGGCGCGGGCGTTACCGGCGACGGGTCCGAGGCAGACGGCAACGGCATGAGCGACTTCCCCTGGCAGAAGGCTTCATTCTGCCACGGTGGTGCAGGTGGATTGTTGGATGGAAGGGGCCGGAAGACCACCTGAGTTTGTAGGAGCGGCTTTAGCCGCGACCCACGGTTACGTCACGGCTTGTCGCGGCTGAAGCCGCTCCTACAAAGAGTAGGGAGGCAGTCGGGGAATCGCTTGTCCTTGAGATCGGCAAGTACCATGTTACGCAGGCATGATTGCACCCGAGTATCGCCATGATCATCCATACACGCCTCCTTTCCCGCAGTCTCGTCGTTGCCCTCGGCGTAGCGCTGGCCGGATGTGCCAGCAGCGGCCACTTGCAGCCCAGCGGTCATCTGACCGATGCACAGAGCCTCAAGTCCGATCAGAGCCTGGCAGGCGTACAGCTCAGTCCGACGGCGTGGCCCAAGGAGGATTGGTGGATCGGCTTCGGCGACTCACAGTTGACGGCGCTTATCAATGAGGCCCTGCAGAACAATCCTAGCCTGGCCATCGCCAGCGCGCGCGCGAAACAGGCCCAGGCCGCGGCGCAGGCGATCGATGCCGGCCGCAAACCCCAGGTTGCGTTGGGTGCGGCGATGCTGGGCTCCCGGTTGTCCAGCAAGGATCCGATCTATCCCCCTTATGCGCTCGGTACGTTTGTCTGGGCCAAGCAAGCCGATCTCGAACTGTCCTGGGACCTCGATATCTGGGGCGGTCGCCGCGACGCGTGGGAAGCGGCACTCGGACGCAGTCGTGCGGCGGATATCGACGCCCATGCCGCGCGCATCCAGTTGTCGGTCAATGTCGCGCGCACTTATGTGCAACTGAGCTATGCCTTCGCGCTGCGTGATGTCGCCGAACAGGAACTCGCGCGCGCCAAGCAATCGGCGAGTTATACGCATCGACTGGTCGCGGGCGGGCTGCAACGGCCGCAGCAGCAATATCTGGCCGACTCGCAGGTCGCCACCGCCGAGCAACAGAAAACCCAGGCGGACCGTGCCATCGATGCGGCGCGCAGCAGCCTTTCGGTGTTGCTGGGGCAGGGGCCGGATCGTGGGCGCACGATCGATCGCCCGACCTTGGTCGACACCGGCGATGTGGTTCTTCCCGACCAGATATCCATCGACTTGCTTGGACGCCGCGCCGATCTGGTGGCGGCGCGTTGGCAGGTCGAAGCGGCCGGCAAGGAGATCAAGGCTGCCAAGACAGCGTTTCTTCCCAATATCAGCCTGAGTGCCATGGCGGGCTTTGTCGCAGTGGGCGGCAGTACGAACCTGTTTCAGCTGCCAGCGAGGACGTATAGCGTGTCGCCTGCGCTCACGTTGCCTATTTTCGACGGCGGCAAGTTGCGCGCGAATCTGGCGGCCAAGGATGCCAGCTACGACGAAGCGGTAGCGCGCTACAACACCTTGTTGGTCAGCGCAGTCAACGACGTGGTCGACCTGGTATCGGCCGCCGACTCGGTGCGCACGCAGATCACGCAGGAAAAGCGGGCGCGGGACGATGCGCAAAAAAGTTGGAACGATGCACAAGCTCTCTACAAGGGTGGTTTGACCGATGCGATTACGCCTCTGGTAACGCGCCAGCAGTTGTTGCTGACCGAGCAGCGGCTTGCCGTGTTGCAGAGCCAGCAGACGGATATTGCCGTTCGACTGATCGAGGCGTTGGGCGGTGGTTATGATGCGTCGGCGCAGACGGCTGAGGTGGCGGCGGAGAGTCGTTGAGTTTGTAAGAGCGACTTCCTGGGACTTCTAGAAAACCCTCCTATCGTCATCCCGGCGCAGGCCGGGATCCAGTGGCTTCGGTTCCCGGTTTTCGCGATAGAGCAGCCGCTTGATGTCCTCGCGATAACCGATCGCAAAGCCACTGGATCCCGGCCTGCGCCGGGATGACGAGTAGGGGAGGTTGTTGGAAGTTTCTATCAATCGTTCCTCCGGCTGACACACAAAAAAATGCCGAGGGGATCACTCCCCTCGGCCTCTCACCCAATGATTCCAACTATTAGCCGGTTTAGTTGGACTCGGTGAACTGGATCGACGGCGTCGAACCCGACGACGCGGTGCAGCTACCCAGGTTCAGGTTGTTGGTTTCGCCTGTGGTGCCCGCATTGGACGCGCAGGTCGGAGCCGAGGTGCTGCCGTTGCTTACGGCGGCCTTCACGGTGATCGAAGAGCCGGTGTTGAACTTGGCTTCCGATCCGCCGGCATTGCCGACCACGTTGAATTCCGATTCCTTCCACACGGTCGCCAGGTAAAGCACGCTGTCCTTGCCGCTGACGCTATAGGCGTGAGTACCGTTGGTGAAGGTCACGGTATCGTTGCCGCCCGACACCACCGTACCTGCCAGCTTCAGATTGGCGAGCTGGGTAGCCGGTACATCGGGAGCCGTTACGGCGGCGCTGTTCTTATAGCAATCGCCAGCGCCGTCGCTGCCGAATCCGCTCGGGCAGCTGGTGCCGCCGTAGCCGATCAGCCAGTACTGCATGAAGACCGCGGCCTGACCGTTGACGTTGTAGTCGGGCGAGTAAATGAACTGCTGCCACACGGTACAGCCGGAGTGGCTCTTACACGCGGCCGTGGTGGAGTTGAAGTTCGAATTGATCTGCAGCGTGTATTCGTTCGGCCCCAGGATGCCGCCGCCGCCAAACGCGGCTACACCCACACCGGTTTCGGACGTGACGCCGGTGACCGAAGGGAAGGTGCCCGTCGTGGTGCTGATCAGGGTCGAGGACGAAAGCGCGTAGTCGTTGCCGTTGCCGGTGGTCTGCGACGCACCACCCTCGGCAAGGCTCAGGTTGCGGCGCGACGGTACCGGCGGTACGGAATGCACGCGTGCCGGCGCGACGTTGCAACCGACCTGCTTCCAGATGATGCTCGGATACTCAGCCTGATAGCAGCCTTCCGCTGGCGCAGAGGTATGCGAAATGGTTTCGCGCCAATCGGCGCGCGCTTGAGCTTCGAGCTGGCCGACCTGCGCGAGGCTCTCGTCACCTGCCTGCGTAGCGAAAGCGGACGGCAGCCAGGCGGCGCCCGCCAGGCTGGCCACGATCGCGATCTGAATCATGTAACGCGCCCCACGTTTCATGCTTGATTGCATAACAACCTCTCCCATTAGTAGTTTTTCGGCTCCGGACTATCCGAGAGCCGTGACTTCCCCTGAAACAAAAGCAAAAACATTCACCATGAATTCAAAAATTCATGCGTGCGGCGTTTATTTCGGCCGCAATAATGCAAAGACTGGCTAGTCTTTTCGCAAATAAATTCGATTTTGTGCCATTATGTAATTTCTTGCGAAGCGTCGAATAAAATATCGCGCATGCAAGGTATATTTCTTTAAAAACCAGCAAGTTGCAGTGTGTTTGGCACTAATGTAACAACGATTGTGCCCGTCTAAATGTGCTGGTTTTGTGACGTGTAACGGCTTTATGGAATTGAGTAACGTTAGAAAGATTCGCGTCAGAGTTTATTTATTTTTGTGATGGGGCGTAAACGTTTAATGGATAACCTGGTATTTAGCTGCGTCGGTTAATCGGGCCCGACCGCATGGGAATGATGAAACTGAGAAGTGGCTGAGCGTGCTGCTCAGCGTTCCGCGTGCCGACGCGAGAATCTCGTCGTCCACCAACACGCCACCAGGCCAATGACAGTCACTGCCAGGCACGTTGCAGGAGGCCACCACACAGACGAGCTGCGCAATAGAAGCAGGCTTGCGATAAGGCTTGCCGGCAGCGCCACGAGCGCAACACGCCACAATCGACGAAAGCCCGGCAGACCGTAAAGAAGCAACGGTAGCGCAATCAACACCGCATTCAGCAGCAGCTGATTGAAGAAGTTCAGCGGCGTAATCAAGCGGCCGTCCTGTATGGACTCGAGTATGTTCGCCTGGTATTCGACACCGGGCATGAGCGGGTTGCCGCCCGAGGCCGATGTCTCCAGGCGATCGCCCAGGCCTTCGGCGGTTGCGCCGACCAGCACCCAGCGTCCCTTGAGCAAAGCGGCGGGGACATGTCCGTCCAGTACGTCGATATAAGAGACTTGATTGAACCCGCCGATGGGGGCGGCGAAATGCAACATCACATAGTCGTCGCGTACCCATTGGTAAGGCGACCCATCGCCTTGTTCCGGATTCTGCAAACCCGGCGTCGGTATGGACGGCGACTTGTTGCCGAGGTCAAAGAGCGAAAGCGCTAACGCGGACCAGTGCGGCTGTCCCAGGCCTGCTTTCAGATACACGCCGCGTGTGACGCCGTCCGGATCCTTGGATGCATCGACGTGGCCGAATGCGGCCGCGTCGTGCGCGATGACCGGGGCCGGTAGCATTTCTTCCAGCACACCGCCCAGTTCGGTGGCTTCGGCAAAGACGGGCATGACGACGTGGCCGTTGCGTCCGATGGCTTGTGCAACGGCGAGATCGTCGTCGGGGTGATCCGCATCCGCTTCGGCCATGGTGATATCGATGCCGACGCCGCGCACACCAGCCGACGTCAGGCGATCGATAAGCTTCGCATGGACCGAACGAGGCCATGGCCAGTTGCCGATCTTGGCCAGGCTTTGCGGGTCGATCGCCACGATCACCACGTTGTCGCTGGCCGGATACGACCAGTAACGCATATGGAAATCGTACAGCGCGTCGTCTGCTCGTTCCGCGATGCCGCTGGCCATCAACAAGGTCACCGCGGAAATACCCGCGAACCAGGTCAAAAGGCGTCTGGCGAAAGTCAGCGGATCAAAGTGCATTCAACATCTCATGACTTTTAACACCAGCGCTTATAGCACCTCAGAGCACCAGCCAGAGCAGTACGACACCGCCTCCCGCTTCGACCCAGCGACATGCCGTGCACGGAATCCTGGTTCGCTGGATCGGACCCCAGGGACCGGCATAGCCATCAGTATCGATGGTTTGCACGCGTACGTACCATTTGCCGGACGGCAGTTTCTTCAGGCTGAGCTGCGGTTCGCTCACGGTGTCGTCCACCAGCAGCTTGGAGAAGTCGGTCTTTTGCGAGAGCTGAATATGGTAACGCTGCCCTGGTGTGCCTTCGGGCCAGCTCAGTACCAGATCGCCCCGCTCATGCTTGGGCGCGCCCGGTTCGGGTGCGGGGGGATCGGGAACCAGTTCGAACGGCATCGACTTGGTGTACGGGCCGACCTTGCCTTGAGCGTCACGGCTGGCCACGCGCCAGAAGTAGTGGCCATAGGACAGCGACTGCGGCGCACGCTTATCGCCGCCGTGGACGGTCTGGTCGTCGGCAAGCAATTGGCCGAAGGCCGGGTCGCTCGACAGCTGCCACACATAAGAGGCCGCCTGCTGGCTTTCCGTCCAGCGGAATGTCGGGCGCACATCGCGAACCTTGCTGTTCGGTTGCGGCTCCAGCACCAGCGGCGGTTGCGGGTTGGCGGCGATCGCCAGCATGCAGGTGGCATCCAGCCCTTCGAGCTGGTTGTTGCCGATGCCGCGTACGCGGATCGCGTAGCCACCGTTGCCCAGGTCGGGCAGGTTGATCTTGTTTTCGTCGATGACCTGGTCGAGCAGCAAAGCTTCGAACTTGGCGCTCGGTGCAATCTGTACGCGGTAGTGCTGCGCGTTCGCCAATGCGGTCCACTGAAATTCGAACGGGACCTGGCTGACGGGCTCCTGCGGGCAATGCAGTTCGGGCGCCGACAGCAAGGCCTCGGGCTGGCCGGGCGCGGCGTTGCCGGAGGTGGCTACGCCCAGGCCCGTCTTGACCATCACATGGCGTTTGTCGTTGCCGACATCGACGCGTCCGGAGACCACTTCGGTTCGCGCGGTACCGTCGTCGGCATTGGCGACAACGCGGAAATGCGTGCCGCGTACGCTGGAGATCGTGTTGGGCGTGGATACGCTGAAGCGTGCCGCATTGCCGTTCAGCGGTATGACGTCGCTATTGATGCGCCCGCGCTTGAGCCGCATGCGCGTGTCGACCATGCCGGTGCCGCCGTATTCGCTGAGGCGGTCCAGCGACAGCTCGCTATCGCTCTGCATGAGCACATGCGAACCGTCGGCCAGTTCGAGCGTGAGGCTGGCGCCAGCGAGCGTGACCAGGTCGGTGCCAAAACCCACCGACATGTCTTTGACCACCGGGATCGCCTGGGCGGCATCGGTCGACTTGGCCGTGGCATTGCCGATAACGGCGATGATCTTGGCTGGCGCGGGTCGCAAGCGCAGCCACGCCACCGGCACATGCATGGTCATCCCGGGCGGCAGATGCAATGGATCGGCAACGTTGTTATAGCCCTGCAGCTTTTGCCAGGGCACGTCGGGCTTCAGAAAGCGCGCGGCCAGATCCCAGATATTGTCGCCTGGGCGCACGCGATAGCTCCAATCGGCCGTCGGCGCTGCGAAAGCGGGTATGAGCGTGGCCGCGAGCGATGCGGCTACCAGCCACTTGCCAAGCTGACACCGTCCCCTAGTGCGGTATGACATGTAGATCCTCAACTGTTGCGCCCCCAGAAGCGCTGCCGCACGGTCCATCCTGGCCAAGGATCGTCCGGATCCCTAGGCAAAGTTGCGGCTTTCAGCAAGGGCTATTGTCTCGAACTGTGATCGAAATAGCTATTTAGGGGGTTGGGGCAGGTGGGTGGGCATTAAGTTTCACAAGAAACTTTTCGGTTTCCTGGGCGAATCCGGGGAGTTCGGACAGGGCCTGAGACCCGTGCTCTCCGTTCAGGGCCGGCAGCAATCGCCGCCCTTCCTCCATCAGCGCGCCGTCCTCGTTGAAAAGCTGCAAGGCGCCGAGCAGGCGATGCAAGGCCAACGATGCGGCCGCGCTATCGCCCTCGGCGACGCAGCGGGCGAGTTCGCGTAGGTCGTCCCGGCTGGCGTCGGTAAACATCTGCAGCATTTGCGAACGGAAGGCATCGTCGGCGCCCGCGACACCTGAATATCCATGCGTTTGGGCTGGCAGTTCGATGGCCTGATCCGGCAGCCATTGGCCGAGCTTCCGGCTGAGCGGCAGCAACTGCAAGGGCTTGCTGAGCACGTCGTCCATGCCCGCGTCCCGTGCCTTGATCGCCTCGCCACCCAAAGCGTTGGCCGTCATCGCGACAATCGGCAGCCGGCGTCGATCCGGTGTCGTCGCTTCATGGCGGCGCCATGCCGACGCGAGCTCGTAGCCGCTCATCGTCGGCATGTTGCAGTCGGTGAGGAGCAGGTCGTAGTCGCCGCCGCACAAGGCTTCAAAGGCGTCCTGTCCGTTGTCCACGACATCGCAGGTGAGCCCGAGCAGGGCCAGCTGGCGACCGATCAGTTGCTGGCTGATGGGGTGATCTTCGGCGACCAGAACGTGACCGCGATGAAGCGGCAGATCCGCTTGTGCCGTGGCCAGCAGGTTCGAGCCGGGCAGCGGTGCCTGATCGACGACCGTTCCTGGCGATGCGGCCGGTGGCTCTACGGCTGCCTCCAGTTCGAGCGAGACCATGCAGGCACGTATCAACGATTGCCAGCGCAACGGATTCGCGCTCAACAGTACGCGGCCATTCGCCGTTTCGACGCCCATGCCGCGGAGCGGCTCGCCAGTGACAGTGACCACATGAGCGCTGACCTGGGTGGCGCTGGCCTGATCGAGCGGATCGATAAAAAGCAGGCTCGCTGCCATGCCTTCGCGCAACGGCTGCGAGGGTGCTGCGTTCTCGACACTGACGCCTAACGATTTGAGCGATTCGCAAAGCGCCGCGGCGGTGTCTTCCGAGCCGAGGCGCACGATCGCGTGGCGTCCACGCAAGTTCGCCGGCGTGGTTGCTTCGCGTTGGACGATCGACAGGCGCAGGTCGAGCATGACGGTGGTTCCCGCACCGGGCTCGCTGCTCAGTTCGATGCTGCCATCCATCAATTGCGCCAGATGACGGCAGATGGCCAGGCCCAGGCCGGTGCCGCCGTATCGGCGGCTTGTCCATGCTTCGGCCTGCGTGAAGGGGTTGAACAAGGTGGCCTGCCGGTCCTTGGCGATACCGATGCCGGTATCGGTGACGGACAAGCGCAGGCGCTGATGCGAGCCATCGTCGCCCAGCAGCACAAGGCGCACGGAAACGCTGCCGCGCTCGGTGAACTTGGTGGCATTGTTCACCAGGTTGAGCAGGATCTGCTTGAGGCGGACGCTATCGCCGCGCAGTGCGCCGGCCACGCCGGCATCGACGGATGTGCGTACGCTCAAGCCCTTTTTCTGCGCGGACGAAGCCATCACGTTCATCACGCTGTCGATCAATGCGCGCGGCTCGAAAGCGGTTTCGTCCAGGCGCAGGTCGCCTGCTTCCAGCTTGGAGAAATCCAGGATGTCGTTGAGTATCTGCAGCAGCACGCTGGCGGAGTCTTCGACGGCGCGCAGGAGTTCGCGCTGCTCCGCATTGATCGGCGTATGGCCCAGCAATTCCAGCATGCCGATCACGCCGTTCATCGGCGTGCGAATCTCGTGGCTCATGGTGGCCAGGAAGTCCGCCTTGGCCTTGGAGGCGCGCTCGGCGACATCGCGCGCGATCCGCAGCGTTTCGTTGCGAAGATTGAGTTCGGTCGTGTCGATGAAGCAGCCCAGCAGCCGCAGATCGCCGTCGGGCATCCGCTGCGGGGCGAGCATGGCGTGGATCCAGCGCAATCCTTCCTGGCCGAAGGCGCGGAAATCGAGCGATCGCAGCTGCGTACCGCCGTTGGCGGACATGAAGGCATCGAAAGCCGGCAAGTCGTCCGGATGGACACGGTCATGGAGCGCACGTTCGCGCAGCACGTCGCCCGAATCCACCAGATCGGCGACGCCCAGGCCGAACAGCGCGTGCATGTCGCCCGCGGCAAAGGCCAGCCGATGTACGTTCTGAGCGTCGACGGAGCGTGTGAAAATCACCAGGGGGATGTGTTGCGCGATCTCGCGCAGGCGAAGTTCCGTGGAGCGCGCCGCCTGCTCGGCGGCATGGAACTCGGTCACCTCAAACAACGAGCTGGTAAAACCGTCCGGCTCGCCCTCAGGACTGAGCAGAAGCTTGTTCAGGACGACTGCAGCGCGCGTTTGTCCATTGTCGTCCGTGTAGCTTATCTCGTGACGATAGCCATCGACGCCCGCTTGCAGAGTTTGCGCGATGTGCCGGTCGTCCATGGCCGCCATCAGGGCATCGAAGGCTGGCCGATTGCGTTGGCAGGCCGTATTGGCACTCCGGCAGGTTCCATCGAGGTGGTGCACGGCGACCGGGAAGGGCAGTGCATTGAGGGTTTCTTCGGAAAAAAACCGTTGGCCGGCCAGTTCGGCCTGCAAGGCATGTGTCTTGCGATCTCTGCGCTGCAGGAGCCAGGTGAGCATCAGCCCCACCAGGGCCGTCGCCATTAACAGACCGGCCAAAGCCAGCGTCGTAGGGGTGATGGGGACCGCCCGATTGTCCATCCAGGCTGCCACTGGCGCGTAATCCAGCACGGATGCGAACCGCAGCACGTGGTCCGGCATCCGTTCCTGGAGGGCAAGGTAATCATTCGCCGGCACTGTCGTGGTCGATCCCATGTAATAAGCTGCTGCGTGGAGAATACCGGGTGCTACGACTCCTGTTCGAGTCCGGACGGTTGAATCCAGGATGTCGAGGACGTTGCAGTTGCAGGGTAAGGAGGGTGTGTGAGGATCATTATTTCCGACGACCATCCGGTGGTTCTGGCCGGGCTCAAGGCATCGCTACAGGCTTATGGCGACCGCTTCACCGTTGTCGGCGAGGCCTACAGCGGGCCGGAGCTGGTTTCGTTGGTTTCGCGGGTCCCCTGCGATCTGCTGATCACCGATTTTTCCATGCCGGGCAGCCACCCCGCCAGTGATGGCCTGAGCATGCTGCGACAGTTGCGCGAGGCGAGCCCGCAACTACCCATCCTGGTGCTGACCATGCTCAGCAACCCCGGCCTTGTGCAGGGCATGCTCGCCGCCGGTGTTCGCGGTGTGGTGGACAAGATGGCGGGCACCAAGGAGTTGATGCTTGCGATCGATGCGATTCGTGCCGGGCGTACTTATCTGAGCGAGCGTACGCGTCGCCAGATCGAGGGCACCACGACGCCTACGGACGAGCACGGACCGATTTCTCCGCGAGAAGCGGAAATCGTGCGCTTTCTTGCCGAAGGGCTTACCGTCTCGGAGATCGCACGGCGTACCGGGCGCAGCGTGAAGACGATCAGCCAGCAGAAGCGCGATGCGATGCGCAAGCTTGGGTTGGAGAGCGACAAGCAGTTGTTTGAGTATGCTCGGTCGCTTGGGTCGTAGAGTTCTATTCTAAGAGCGCCCCCTCACCCCAACCCTCTCCCCCGGCAAGCGGGGGGAGAGGGAGCCTACTGAGGTGACTTCAGTATTTCGCACTTGCGCAACTTAGCTCCCTCTCCCCTGGCTTCGCCGGAGGAGAGGGTTGGGGTGAGGGGGGCTCTTGGTTCATTGCGATACACACCCCTTTTATCAGCGCCTAGGACTTTTCCGATTCCAAGTGCGCCCCCGCTAGCCCACATTACGCATCAAGACGATGCAGCGGCCGCTCGACCTGGCAGCTGCACCTGCCTTCCCGCATACCAGGGATGTGTATGTGTCGGTGAGCACGCCGACGACCAACCGACCTCCGCCCCCTTGGTTCGGTTTGTTGGGAGCTTTATTCGGTGAAGGGGTGAGCTTGGGGTACTGCCGCTCGATGCACCCGCCAGCCCATCGCCATCCTTTTCGTTTTCCCGACCACGGACGGTCGGGAAACGATTCCTGGTTTCTTATGACCGTGCCCTATCAACGACCTTCGCTTATCGACATCCTCAGGCATATCGCCAGCGGCGTTGCGCCCATGCCAGGCCACGCCGGTTCGCCGGCGCGGGAAGCGGGCGAAATTGCCATGAAGCGCGAACTGGCCGATCTGCTCAGGGCGATCGATCCGGACGATCGGGCATCGTTGGAAAACATCCGGTTGCCCATGCTGCGAAAAATCCTGCTGGCGGAATGGGGCGAGCTGGCGCTGTCCGATCCGTCTTTGCAGGTCATGCTGCGCGCAGCCGACCGCCTGGTCGCGGTCGATCCGAAAATGCAGGAGACGTTGCGTCGCGCGGTCATCGCGCTCAAGTCGCAGCAGCGCGTCACCGAGACGTGACGCGCACACGATAACGAAAGCATCGTTTTCGAACCTCATACACATCTTTTTTCATCGACGGAGCAGGGAACATGGCAGCACATGGCATCATCGTCTGGATCATCATCGGTGCCGTCGCCGGCTGGCTGGCGGGTCTGCTGGTAAAAGGCAGCGGATTTGGCCTGTTTGCCGATATCGCGGTCGGTATCGTCGGCGCCTTCGTGGGCGGCTGGCTCGCCGGATTGCTTGGGATCGGCACCAGTGCGGGCCTGATCGGTTCGATCATTGTCGCCACCATCGGCGCCGTCGTGCTGTTGCTGGCGCTGCGTGCCATCAAGGTCCTGGTCAAGTAACGCCGGCACCTTGCTTCGCATGAAGATATCCCACGGGCAAGATGCATTCTTGCCCAGAGATCCTGCGCAGGTGTTCAGGGTCATCGACGATTTTTCCTCGACGCATCAATGGTTGAACCGTTGCATTCGGCTTCAACGATCGGGCGAAGGGGAAAATCGGGTGGGTGATCCACTGAAGTTTTTCTACCAGGGTGTCGCCCGCGATGGCGTGATGCCCGGGGTGATCGTTTCCAGGCGGCCGCTGGAAAACCTCGCTTGCGAGTATGTGGCCCGCCGGTTCAAGGTACTGGTCGATTTCTCGATGCGGCCGCATGGAAACGGTACCTACCTGACCCACACCATCGACATAACGGCGCGCTCGCCTCTGGCGCGACTGGTGGCACCGCTGATCAGGCGCGCGGTCAGCAGGCAAGTACGCGAGGCGATGACGGGTCTGAGGGCGTACTTGTTGCGCTCTCGCGCCATCGGATAGCCGTTACCTGGGCATATTCTTGTCCTAGGACTTTTCTGATTCAAAGTGCTGACCGACGCGAGCATATTTATGCAATGTCGAGTGATTCGACGGGTTCGGCCTCACGCGATACGAGCCTGGCGGGCGTCGACACCATCCGTACGTAAAGGGTAGGTCACCCCTTCCTTGTTCGTGTAGTCGCTGGCACCAGGACTCCAAGATCGTACTTGAGTTCATGGCGACCCAGGGGGAAGCAATGAGAAAGATGTATCGACAAATGAACGACGCGCTGCCGATCCGCCTGGTGGCCTCGTCGACACCTACACTTGCTACCAAGAACGATAACGTCGTCAAGGGCGGTAAGGGTACGTCTCTGCATGTGGCCGCCGGCACAGAGCCGACCAAGCCGGGTGCGACGCTGCTGCCCGACCGCGCGGCGCGCGATGGGGGCGCTGGCGGGCAACGCGAAGGCTGGATCGAAGACAAGACGCTGTTGTTCGATGCTTCCTTGAAAGCGGTCTACGACACCTTTCCCATGCCGATCGGCCTGATCGGTCGCGATGGGCGTTACATCGTGGTCAACACTGCCTACGCGGCCATCCATGAGTTGGAGCCGGCCCAGCTGATCGGCAATCGCGTCGAAAACTTTGTGCCCGGTGCGCTTGCGCAGTTGCGCCAGGATCTGGCTGTGCTCGATGCAGGCCTCAGGGTGGCCGATCGCGAAATTGCCTGGAAGGAACGTGTCTTCCATGAGCTGATTCAGCCGGTGAAGAATGCGGGTGGCCAGGTACTGGCGCTTACCTCGACGCTGGTCGATATCACCTCGCGCAAGCAGGCCGAGCGCGTACTGGAAAAAAATCATCGTCGCTGGCAGTTCCACGCCAGTCACGATCATCTCACCGGGCTGCCCAATCGCCGTCATATCGACGAGGCGATCGATCAACAGCTTCGTCGTTCCGTCCAGGATGCAACGCCGTTGTCGGTCTTGATGATCGACGTGGACATGTTCAAGGATTACAACGATCACGTCGGGCATCTGCAGGGCGACCAATGCCTGCGTGCCATCGCCAAGCAGTTGCGCCAGGTCATGCGGCGCAGCAGCGATGTGATGGGGCGTTACGGTGGCGAAGAGTTCATGGCAGTGTTGCCGGGTACCGGCGCCGCGCATGGGCTGCGTATCGCGCTCAACGCATTGCAGGAGGTCCGCAACCTGCAGCTGAAGCATCCGACCAGTCCATATGGATGCGTCACGTTGAGCATCGGTGTGGCGACGTTCGACGATTTCACGCGTAAGGCCAGCGTGGCGCAGCAGCGCAGCGAGCTGCTCGGCCAGGCCGATCGTGCGCTGTACACCGCCAAGGCGCAGGGCCGCAATACCGTCTGTGCCCATCCCACGACGCATCGTCCCTAGCCAGGGGCGCCGGGCCGATCCGGCCCGGCCTTGATGCCGCGCAGGCGCTGCGCACCGTCAGCACAGTAAAAACATCTGCGGCCATGCCGCAGAACCTTAGCCCTGGACGTCGTATTCGCATGACCGTTGTTGCACCACGTTCGAAACCGATCGTCTGTCGCCTGGGCCTGGCCGTATCCATCGCCATGGCATTCGGTAGCGGCGCATCCTGTCGGGCCGAAGATGCAGGCGTCGCGGTTGCGTCGACCTCGCGCGACGCGTTGCTTGCCCATGCTCGCGAACTGCAAACACAAGGGCGCCGGATCGAAGCACTGTCTGCATACCAGGCAGTGCTGCAGCGCTGGTCGGACGATCCGGCGGCGAAGCTGCTGCGTGTGCATCTGTTGTCGGAGCTGGGTGCCGCGACGCAGGCCCTGCAACTCGCTCGTTCGCTGGACCCTGCGCTTGCACCCGACGAGATGGCACGCCTCGAAGCAAACGCCGCGGCGCATCAGACCACATGGGCGGCCTGGGTCAACGAAAATCCCCGCCGCCCTTATGTCGAAGCCGATCGTGCCGTACAGAGTCTGCAACTGACGGCGGAACACTATGACTCGCGCGTTCCGGGACTGGACGAGCGACTGGCAGCCGATCGCCTGATGGCCTATGCACAGGCACAACGAAACACCGATGCCGCGCGCGAGTTCGATCGCATGCGCCAATCCGGTCAGGCGGTTCCCACGTATGCGCAGACAGCCGTGGCTAACGCGCTGCTGGAAGTACGCCGACCCGAAGCGGCCATACCGCTGTTCGAACAAGCCATACGCAACCATCCCGGCGTCTATGCGGAGTCGGAGTCCGATCCGAGGATCGGATTGATGCATGCTTATCTGGAGGCGGGGCGTCCCAAGGACGCGCTCGCCCTGATCGACACGATGTCGAACAGCCAACCCACCTGGCTACCTTCGCCGGGATCGTCCAAGCCGGTTCCCAATCCGCATCGTAGCGAGGCGGAGCTGAGTGCGGCCCAGGCACGGCTGTATCTGGAACTGCTGGCGGACGCATCGCAACGCGTGGAGGGGCTGCTATCGCGCGCTCCCGCCAATGCCACTTACTGGCGCGAATGGGCCAAGGTGCAGCGTGCGCGCGGTTGGCCGCGTAGATCGGAGGACACCGATACGATCGCCGCCGGTCTCGATCCGGAAGACATGGACGTACGCCTTGGAGCTATCGATGCCTGGCGCGATATCGGCGACTTTGCGCCAGTCGAACCTGCCTTGCGTGACGTCGAAGAAGTCATGCCGCGCGATCAGCAGGTGATCGAAACGCGCCGCGAGTGGGATCGTCAGCGCGGCTGGCAATTCGACCTGGAGCACGAGCGCGGGCAAGGCGGCGCGACCCGTTTCGGCAACGACGACCACGAGACACAGGCGACCCTGCAAAGTCCCTTGTTCGACGATCACTGGCGCGTGTATGCGCTTGCTCAGCTGGCCGACGCTTCGCTCGAAGAAGGGCATGCGCAACGCGATCGTGCCGGGCTCGGCGCACGTTTTTATATGCGCGACCTGGAGGCCTATATGCAGTTGCTGCCGGGCGTGGGCGGGCAGGCGCATGGGACGGCATGGGAAAGCGGTGTTCGCTGGAATGCCAATGACTACTGGTTGTTCGGTCTGGCCTGGAGCAACAAGGGCGATACGACGGTGCCGCTCCAGGCCGGCTATTACGGCATTACCGCAACAACCTGGAATGCGGATGTCCACTGGCGCGCCAGCGAGCTGACCTCGATCGGCATCGACGCGACACGCAGCCGCTTCACGGACCATAACCGTCGTACCGATTGGCAAGTCGACCTGCAACAGCGGCTGCATACGGCACCCTTCTTTACGCTAGATGGCGGGCTGGAGCTTGGGCAAACCCGTAACGACCTCAGCTCGGTGCCTTACTACAGTCCCTCGCGTGCGCGTTGGGCCACGCTGTCTGGCCGCCTTAAAAGCGCCTTGTACCAGCGCTACGAAACGCAATGGCGGCAACAGATCGATGTTGCCGTGGGTACCTATCAAGAGCGTTCTTATCAAAGCGGTTGGATGGCAAGCATCCAGTACGGGCAGGTGTTTACGCCGCGAGGCGGGCGTACCTATGGCTGGAGCGTCGGCTGGGCGAGCCAGCCGTATGCGGGCAGGCGCGAAACGCGTGTCACGCTCGATCTAAAAATGCATTGGGGAGAATGACGCGTGCGCCGGATTGCGATATTCGCTTTCGTAGCGATTCAATTAGGCTTCCTGGCGACGCTGGCCGACGCGGAGACTCCGGCCGCGGTCGTGCAAGTTCAGAACGCTGTATCTGACGTGATCGTTCTCAATTATCACGATGTACGTGACGACATTCGCGACGCCGGCCCCAAGGACAGCACCGCGATCAGTACGGATCATCTGATCGCGCATTTCGACTGGCTGCGCGCCAACGGCTTTCATATGGTCAGTCTGGACGATGTGGTCGCCGCCCGGCAGGGAAGGCGCGCGTTGCCCGCCAAGGCGGTGCTGCTGACCTTTGATGACGGACTGGTCAGCTTCTACACGCATGTGTATCCGCTATTGCAGGCCTATGGCTATCCGGCGCTTTTCGCGCTCGAAGGCTCCTGGATGGATCTGCCCGAGGACCAGCGCTTCGACTACAACGGCACGCTTTGCGGGCACGAGTGCTTTGTCAGTTGGGCGCAGGTGCGTGAGATGCAGTCCTCCGGCCTGGTGGAACTGGCATCGCATACCTACGATCTCCACCACGGTATCGATGCCAACCCGCAGGACAACCAGATGCCGGCCGTGGTCAGCCTTGGCTACGATCCTGCCCGGCAACGCTATGCGGATGTGGCGACGTATCGCGCGCGTATCCATGACGACCTTCAACGAAGCGCGGATGAAATAGAGCGCAAGACTGGGCGGCGGCCGCGCGCCATCGTGTGGCCGTACGGCGCCTATAGCCAGATTGCGGTGGCGCAAGCCAAAGCCGTCGGCATGGACGTGTCCCTGAGTCTGGCGACGGATCGACCGGTTGCCGACGGCACCATTGCGCGTTTGCTGGTTGCCGACAATATCGGTACGGATGGTTTGGCAGCGCTGATCTATCAGCGCAAGCAGCGCGAGGCCCAGCGCATCGTGCAAGTCGATCTCGACTATGTCTACGACAAGGATCCGCAGCAACAGGAGAAGAATCTCTCCGCGCTGTTGGAGCGCATCAAGCGCCTGCGACCCACCCAGGTCTGGTTGCAAGCCTATGTCGACCCCGATGGGGATGGCGTGGCCGATGCGGTGTATTTTCCCAATCGGCATTTGCCCATGCGTGCGGACCTGTTCTCGCGTGTGTCGTGGCAGCTGCATACGCGCGCCGAGGTTCAGGTGTATGCGTGGATGCCTGTGCTCGCCTTTCACTTTCCCGACGCAGCGGCGTTGCCAACGCTCGGTCACGGCAGCAAGGACAAGGACCACTATCGGCTGGCACCGTGGGACGCGCGCGTTCGCGAAACGATCGGCGATGTCTACGAGGATCTGGCGATGCAGGCGCCGCTGGACGGCGTTCTGTTTTCGGACGATGCCTATATTCGGGATACGGACGCGTTGGGCCCGTGGTCCGGCAGCACGCCTGGCCAGCGTACGCAGTATCTGATTGCCTTCACCAACGAGTTGACCCGTCGCGTTCGTCTGTGGCATCCGCAGGCACTCACGGCGCGGAACCTGTATGCACGGCCCGTACTCGATCCGCACTCGGAGGCGTGGTTCGCGCAGAACCTGGCGGCGTTTAACGCCGCCTATGACTACACCGGCCTGATGGCCATGCCTCAGCTGGACCAGGAGCGCGCGAGCAACGCATGGTTCGAACGGCTTGCCGCCGCCGTCGCGGCGCAACCCGGTGCGATGGAACGTACCGTCTTTGAGCTGGCAGCGGTCGACTGGCGCAGCGGAAAACCCGTACCCGAGAAAACCATGGGCGAGCGCATGCGTCTGCTGCTCGCCAGGGGCGCACGACATATCGCGTACTACCCGGATGACTTCGTGATCGATCGTCCCGCGCTGGAAGCGATCCGGCTGTATATCTCGGCGGCCACGTACCCCTATCCGGAACCATGAGGACGTCTTATGCGTGACATCGTCGCATGGCTATTCGATTTTGCGTTCTACTATCCGCTGATCATGTCGTTCGCCTGGATCAGCGGAAGCCTGGTGTATTACTTCCGCTGGGAGCGCAAATCGCCGCAACGGGTCAAGCCGCCGGCGCTTGGCGAATATCCTTTCGTTACGCTGATCGTGCCCTGCCACAACGAAGGCGAACAGGTAAGGGAGACCATTTCGCAGATCGATGCGCAAAAGTATCCGCATTTTGAAATCATCGCGGTCAATGACGGTTCAAGCGATGACACCGGTACTCAGCTGGATGCGCTGCTGAACGAATTTCCGCGCCTGCGTGTCATTCACTTCGCGAGCAATCAGGGCAAGGCGATGGGGTTGCGCATGGCTGCGATGGCCGCCAAAGGCGAGTTTCTTGTCTGCATCGACGGCGATGCGCTGCTCGACGACTACGCCACGCATTGGCTGATGCGGCATATGATCAGCTCTCCGCGTGTGGGTTCGGTGACGGGCAATCCGCGTATTCGCAACCGGTCCACGCTGCTGGGCAAGCTGCAGGTGGGTGAGTTCTCGTCAATCATTGGCCTGATCAAGCGCGCGCAGCGGGTTTATGGACGTGTCTTTACGGTATCGGGCGTGATTGCCTGCTTCCGAAAGAGCGCGCTGCATGATGTGGGTTACTGGAGCACCGACATGGTGACCGAAGATATCGACATCAGTTGGCGCTTGCAGATGCGCTCATGGGACATCCGCTACGAGCCCAACGCGATCTGCTGGATTCTTATGCCCGAGACCTTGCGTGGGCTATGGAAGCAGCGTCTGCGCTGGGCACAGGGCGGAGTGGAGGTGATCCTGCGTTACGCCGGCGATCTGCTTAGCTGGCGCAAGCGAAGAAAGTGGTTTGTCGCCATGGAGTATCTGCTGAGTGTGCTATGGGCCTATTCGATGCTTGGCATCGTCATGCTGTGGTTGCTTGGTTTGATCATCCCCATGCCGCCCTACCTTTACGTCGCGACGCTCTTCCCGCAGTGGCATGGCGTGATGCTGGGTATCGTCTGCCTGATCCAGTTCGCCATCAGCAGCCTGATCGATCGTCGTTACGAGGCACGCGTCGGGCGCAACTACTACTGGATGATCTGGTACCCGCTGGCGTACTGGATCATTAGTGCGGCAACCACGGTGGTCGCGTTGCCCAAGGCGCTGCTCAAGCGCAAGGGTACGCGAGCTGTCTGGGTCAGCCCGGATAGAGGCGTGCGATGAGAGCCGAGGCGATTCTGATTCAACGCCAGAGCCGGCCACGTCCGGCACGCAGCGCGTTCTTTGCCTTGATCACGTTCATGGCCTGGCTTGTCTGGGGCGTGCTGTGGCTGCCGATGATTACGCTGGTTGCCTGGTCGGCCGGGTTGCATAACGGCTATATCGAACTGGTCGTGCGCGAGCACGGAAAAGGCTGGCACGACCTTGTCAATATTCTGCTGATAGCGGCGGTGTGCGTCGCCATTACGTTGCTATGGTCCGGTTATAACCGCTTGCGTTACGGCAGCCTGACCCGTCGCAGGACACCGACTGCCGTGTCGCGCGAGGCGATGGCGAAATCGCTCAAGGTCCGAACAGCTACGGCAGGGGAGTTGCGTTCTCAAAGGCGCGTGGTGTTGCAGTTCCTGCAGGACGATAGCGTGATGCATCGGGTCGACTCGCATTGACGTATCAACCCGATATCGCGCCTTCGCTGTTTTCGATGCCGTTAGCCCTTTGCAAGATCGCAAGCGCCTCCTTATAGATGGCGGGGACCGGGCCGGGGACCTCTTTGCTTTCCTGCGACTGGATGGCGGCGAAATCGCCTTCGACGCCTGCGATCAACGTATGGATCAACCCTGGATGCTGCCCATTCAGATGTTGCAGCAAGTTTCCCAGGATGTAGCTGCAGGCATAGGCTTTGGCATCTGCGCGGCTGAGTTCCGTGCTCATGGAGATTTCCGGTGGGTGTGAGGACGTGGGGTGTGGGGTAACCGGGTGTCGCGACTGAAGTCGCTCCTACAAACTAGCGGTGCTTGGCCAAGTTTGTAGGAGCGACTTCAGTCGCGACCGTACCCCCGCAATATAACCCGGGCCCTATCACCAGGAATTGACGATGTGCGTCCCTATAGTGCGCTGATGGCCGCGCCGTAAAAGGACACTGCCACGCTAGCCAATTTGGGCAGGCGTTAAGCAATGGTTCGGGTTAAGGCCCCTAACCCCAACTGCTCAGTCACCACCAGGGCAGGACTCAAGGTGACGAGATCGCATGCTCTTGCGTCAACCGCGTGAGTCGATGAGCCGTTAAATCCACTTTGGCAATTTTGCTGACGATGTTTCTTTCCCCGGAGAAGCATTGCTTTCACAAGTGGTCGTGCCGTTGTAGCGAGACACGGCCATCAGGAGATGGTTTATGAGTGGCACCACCCAATCAGCTCGCCCCGTTCGCAAGAGGCGCGGGCTGCTCGTCGTTTTTGTGATTGTCGTTGTTGCCGCGATCGCCCTGATCGTGGTTCATCTTATGGGCGCCAAGAAGACCCGGGCCGGCACACCCCCGCAGGTGGTCAGTGCGGCCAAGGCAATGCAAGGCGACATGCCTGAAATTCTCAATGCCTTGGGTACCGTAACGCCGACAGCTACCGTCAACGTACTGCCGCAGTTGAGCGGCTACCTGACGGCGGTGGGCTACCAGGAAGGCCAGGATGTGGAGAAAGGCCAGTTCCTGGCTCAGATCGATCCGCGGCAGTACGAAATCAGCAAACAACAAGCCCAGGCTCAACTGGCCAAGGACGAGGCGAGCCTGGCCCAGGCGCGTTCCGATCTGGCCCGCTTTACGCAGTTGAATCAGCAGAAGTCGATTGCCGAACAGACCTATGTGGACCAGAAGTTCACCGTCCAACAGGACGAGGCGGCGGTGAAATCCGATAAGGCCAATATCGCGCAGTTCGATCTGGACCTTGCCTATTGCCACATCACCGCGCCGGTAGCCGGGCGCGTCGGGCTGCGCCTGGTCGATCCAGGCAACTATGTGACGCAGTCCAGTTCACCCGGCATCGTGACCATCACCACCATCAAGCCGACGACGGTGCAGTTCACCGTGCCGCAGAACGCATTGAACAAGGTGCTGCAGCGCTTCGGCTCAGGCGCCAAGCTGGCGGTTACCGCTTTCAGCAGCGACAACAGCAAACAGATCGCTACCGGCACCTTGTATGCGCTCGGTAACCAGATGGCGACCGCCACCGGTACGGTGACTTTGCGCGCGACGTTCCCCAACGACGACGAGGCGCTATTCCCGAATGAATTCGTCAACGTGACCCTGCTGGTCGACACGCTGCAGAAAGCGGTGCTGGTGCCGACACCCGCCGTGCAGAGCGGTGCGCCTGGCGATTACGTCTATCTGGTCAATGACGATCAGACGGTCTCCGTGCACAAGGTGACGCTCGGTCCCAGCGACGGCAAGAACACGGTCATTGCATCCGGTCTTTCCGTCGGACAGACCGTCGTCACCGACGGTATGGATCGGTTGAGCGATGGCGCCAAGATCAGGCTTGCCGGCACGAGGCCGGCGGGTGTAGGCAGTGCTCCTGCGGCTGCTTCATCGGCACAAGGCCCAACGCAGATGCATGCGCATAAGCGCGGTAACGCCACCGCTACGTCAGCTTCGTAAGCGGCGGATACCACTCCGATGAACATCTCCCGCTTGTTCGTACTCAGGCCGGTGGCGACGGCGTTGCTGATGATCGCGCTGGTGCTGGTCGGCCTGGTCGCTGTGCGCTTCCTGCCGGTGTCGTCGTTGCCGGCGGTCGACTATCCGACCATCCAGGTGCAGACGTTCTATCCCGGCGCCAGCCCTTCGGTCATGGCCACCACTGTGACCGCGCCGCTGGAAGTGCAGCTGGGCGAAATACCCGGCCTGCAGCAGATGACCTCCAACAGCTCCGCCGGGGCGTCGGTCATTACTTTGCAGTTCGATCTCTCGCTCAACCTCGACGTGGCTCAGCAGAACGTCCAGGAAGCGATCAACGCGGCCAACAGCCTGCTGCCCACCGGTCTGCCGGCACCGCCGACCTACGCCAAGATCAATCCCGCCGATCAACCGATCCTGACATTGGCGGTGACCTCCAAGTCGATGTCGCTGCCGCAACTGCAGGATGTCGCCAATAATCGACTCGGCTCGAAGATCGCTGAAGTGCCGGGCGTCGGCCTGGTCATTCCCGCCGGCGGCAACGTGCCGGCGATACGCGTCGAAGCCGATCCGCAGAAGCTGGCCGGTTATGGACTGAGCATCGACGACCTGCGTTCGCTGATCGCGAACGTCAACGTCAGCCAGCCCAAGGGCAATTTCGATGGGCCGAAGCTGGATTACACCATCAACGGCAACGACCAGATTCAGAATCCCCAGGATTACTTGAATACGGTCGTGTCCTATCAGAACGGCGCGCCGGTGTATCTGCGCGACGTGGCGCGGGTCACGCAATCCGCGCAGAACACCGAGCAAGGTGCCTGGTACAACGGTACGCAGGCGATCGTCCTCAACGTGCAGCGCCAGCCCGGCGCGAACGTGATCGCCACGGTCGATCAAATCAAGCAGAAACTGCCGCAACTGGAATCCACGCTGCCGGCCGGCATGAAGGTGGAGATCGTCTCCGATAGCACCGGTGTCATTCGCTCATCGGTAGCAGACGCGGCGTTCGAGCTTGGCCTGGCGATCGTGCTGGTCGTGCTGGTGATCTTTGTATTCCTGCGCAACCTGCCGGCAACGATCATTCCGAGTATTTCCGTGCCGGTATCGCTGATCGGCACGCTGGCGATGATGTATCAGCTGGGTTACTCGATCGACAACCTTTCGCTGATGGCGCTGATCATCGCTACGGGTTTCGTGGTCGACGATTCGATCGTGATGATCGAAAACATCGTGCGTTACCTGGAGGAAGGCAAGACACCGCTGGAAGCGGCACTCGAAGGCGCCGGACAGATCGGCTTCACCATCGTGTCGCTGACCGTGTCGCTGATCGCGGTATTGATCCCGCTGCTTTTCATGGGCGGTGTGATCGGTCGTCTGTTCAGCGAATTCGCCGTGACGCTGGCCGTTACCATCGTGCTCTCCGGCGTGGTGTCGCTGACCCTGGTGCCGATGCTTTGTGCACGCCTGCTACGCGCGCAGGCCGATCGGCATCCGAGTCGTTTCGAACGCATCAGCGAGGGCCTGTTCGACAAGACCCTGGCGGCCTACGAGCGTGGGTTGCGCTTCGTGATGGCGCGGCAGACGCTGACCTTGCTGGTCTTTCTCGGCACGGTAGCCCTGACCGTGATTCTTTACATCACGATTCCCAAGGGTCTGTTCCCGACCCAGGACGTGGGCGTGATCCAGGGCATCAGCGTGGCCGACAACTCGGTGTCATACAAGGCGATGGTGGAACGTCAATCCGCCTTGGCGGAGGCCATTCTCAAGGATCCGAACGTTACCGGCTTGACCTCGTATGTGGGTATCGACGGGACCAATACGACGCTCAATAACGGTCGCTTTCTGATCAACCTCAAGGAGCGCGACGATCGTTCGCTGACCGCCGCGGAGGTCGCCAGAAACCTGCAGAAGGAAGTGGCGGACGTTCCTGGCATCAAGTTATTTCTTCAGCCCGAACAGGATCTCACGCTCGATACGACCGTATCGCCGAACCAGTACCAGTTCGTCCTGAGAGGGCCATCGCAACAGGCTTTCATGCAATACGTGCCGGCCCTGATCGAGCGGATGAAAAAGATTTCCTCGATCACCGATGTCACCAGCGATTTGAACAATGACGGTCTGAGCGTGAACGTCGAGGTCAATCGCCAGCTGGCCGCACGCTATGGCATTACCGCGGCCACCATCGACAACGCGCTTTACGATGCCCTGGGACAGCGCATCGTGTCGACGATCTTCGAGCAGTCCAGCCAGTACCGCGTGATCCTGGTCGCCAAGCCCGAAAGTCTGCCCACGCTGGAATCGCTCGGCGATATCTATCTGCCCAGCCAGACCGGCAGCAGCGGCCAGGTGCCGTTGAAAGGCATCGCCAAGATATCGATTACCAAGTCACCTCTGGTGATCAGCCACCTGGCGCAGTTCCCCGCGATCACGATCTCCTTCAACCTGGCCAAGGGTGCTTCGCTCAGCAAGGCGGTCGAAGAAGTGAACCAGGCGGAGCAGGCGATACATCTGCCGTCGTCGATTACCTCGTCGTTCCAGGGTGCGGCACAGGCCTTCCAGGACTCGTTGTCCAGCGAGGTGTACCTGCTGATCGCCGCGCTGATCGCGGTCTATATCGTGCTCGGCGTGCTGTACGAAAGCTTTATCCATCCCATCACCATTCTTTCGACCTTGCCCTCGGCCGGCATCGGCGCCTTGCTGGCGCTGATGGTGGCGGGTAGCGACCTGGATGTGATCGGCATCATCGGTATCGTGCTGCTGATCGGTATCGTCAAGAAGAACGCGATCATGATCGTGGACTTCGCGCTCGAAGCCGAACGAGAGCATGGCAAGCCGCCGGAGGAGGCGGTCTTTGAAGCCTCGCTGTTGCGCTTCCGGCCGATCCTGATGACTACGCTGGCGGCGATGCTGGGTGCATTGCCGATGCTGCTGGGTACCGGTACCGGCTCGGAGCTGCGCCGGCCTCTAGGCCTGGCCATTATCGGAGGTCTGGCGCTTAGCCAGGTGCTGACCCTGTTCACCACGCCGGTGATCTACCTGTTCTTTGATCGGCTCGCGCAGCGTTTTGGACGCAAGAGCGCCGATCCGGCTATCGAGCACGTGCCGTGAGTATCCCGGGGTTGTTTATCCGGCGACCGGTCGCGACCACCTTGCTGGCGGTCGCGATCCTGTTGTCCGGCTTGCTGGCTTATTTCAAATTGCCGGTGGCGCCGCTGCCGAACATCACCTTCCCGGTGATCGTGGTGCAGGCAAGCATGGCCGGCGCAAGCCCGGACATCATGGCGTCCACGGTGGCCGCGCCACTCGAACGGCGCCTGGGCGCAATTGCCGATGTGTCGGAGCTGACCTCCACCAGCTCCGTCGGTTCGGCGCAGATCGTTATCCAGTTTGGCCTGAGTCGCGACATCAACGGCGCTGCCCGTGACGTGCAGGCGGCGATCCAGGCCGCGCGCGCGGATCTGCCGTCCACATTGCGCAACAACCCGACGTACCGCGAGTTCAACCCGGCTGACTCACCGATCATGGTGCTGGCGCTGACCTCGCCGACACTGACGCGTGCGCAGCTTTACGATTCGGCGAACTCGGTCATCCAGCAGCAGCTGTCGCAGGTCAGTGGAGTGGGGCAGATCACGCTCGGTGGTAGCGCCTTGCCGTCGGTGCGCGTGGAACTGCAGCCCGATCAGCTCAATAGCTATGGCATCGGTCTGGAAGACGTACGCGCGGCAATCAGTTCGGCTAATGCCAACAGTGCGAAGGGGCATATCGACCAGGGCAATCAGCGTTACGAGGTGACCTCCAACGACCAGATCAACAAGGCCGCGCCTTACCGCGACCTGGTCGTGGCCTATCGAAACAACGCACCGGTATTCCTGCGCGACGTCGCCGATGTGCAGGATTCGGCGGAGAACATCCGCAACGCCGGTTTGTACAACGGCAAAGATGCGGTGCTGGTCATCGTCTATCCGCTGCCGGGCGGCAATATCGTCAAGACCGTGGCGCAGATACGCAAAGTGCTGCCGTCAATCGAGGCGACGTTGCCCAGCAGCATCCACATTGGTGTGGCACTCGACCGCTCTCAGTCGGTCAACGCGGCGGTGAACGACACCGAACGCACCTTGTTTATCGCCGTGCTGCTGGTGATCGGCGTGGTCTTCGTGTTCCTGCAGTCGCCCCGGGCGATCCTTGTGCCGGCCGTTGCGTTGCCCTTGTCGATCGTCGGTACCTTCGGTCCGATGTATCTGCTCGGTTACAGCCTGGATAACCTCTCGCTGATGGCCTTGACCATCGGCACCGGCTTCGTCGTCGACGATGCGGTGGTGGTGCTTGAAAATATCGTGCGGCATGTCGAGAAAGGCATGGACGTACGTGAAGCGGCCCTTGTGGGTAGCGCCGAGGTCAGTTTCACCGTGATCTCGATGAGCTTGTCGCTGATCGCGGTGTTCCTGCCGATTCTGCTGATGCCGGGCGTCGTCGGTCTGTTGTTTCACGAGTTCGCGGTGACGCTGTCCATTGCGATCCTGTTCTCGCTGGTGATCTCGCTCACCGTCACGCCGACGATGGCGGCGTATGTGCTCAACCACAAGAACTCGCTTCATTCCGAGTCACGCTGGGCGCTCTGGTACGAGCGGCAGTTCGAGCGTTTCAAGAATGCGTACTCCCGCTCGCTCGATAGCGTGCTCGATCATGCGCTGTTAGTCGGGTTGCTCCTCGTCGGCCTGATCGTCGCCAATGTCCTGTTGATCAAGCTGGTGCCATCGACCTTCTTTCCCGAGCAGGACAACGGCATCCTGCAAGGCCAGATCATCGCCGACCAGAGCATCTCGTTTCAGTCGATGGAACAGAAGCTCGCCCAGTTGCAGGCCATCGTGCAAAAGGATCCAGCGGTGGCTTCGGTGGCTGGCTTTACCGGTGGCCGTGCGCTCAATTCGGCCAATGTGTTTATCGAATTGAAACCGTTGGCCGAACGCCACATCTCCGCGGCGCAGGTAGTCGACCGGCTCCGGCCCAAGCTCGGCGGTGTGTCGGGAGCACGCTTGTTCCTGCAGGCAGCGCAGGATCTGCGTATTGGCGGGCGCTCGTCGGCGGCCGAGTACCAGTACACCTTGACCAGTGACGACCCTACAGCGTTGTTTACCTGGGTGCCGAAACTGGTAGCTGCGCTTGGCAAGCAACGCGGTCAGATGCAGGACGTCAATTCGGATCTGCAACAGAACGGCCTGCAGATCTACGTCAACATCGACCGCGCCGCAGCTGCACGTTACGGCTTTGCACCCAACCAGATCGACAGCGTGCTCTACGATGCCTTTGGCCAGCGCACCGTCTCGACGGTTTACAACCAGCTCAACCAGTACTACGTGGTGATGGAGGTCGCGCCCAAGTATTGGCAGTATCCGCAAATGCTCGACCGCATGCGCTTCAGTACCGCGGCAGGCAACGCGAGCGGAACGCAGCAGACGCAGATGTCCAGCGCCCTGGTAAAGGGCGTGACCGCGCCCTCAGTGGTGAGCGGTACGCAAGGCGCGTCGACCTCGACCAATGCACGCAACGCCGACGCGGAAGCGAACCAGCTGACCAATGCCATCTCCAATGCCAAAGGCGGCAGCTCCAGCGGCAGTGCGGACAGTACGGCGGCCGAGACGCTGGTGCCGTTCCCGGCGCTGGCGAGTTACGTCAGCAATCACACCGCCACTCAGGTCAGCCATCAGGACGGTCTGGTTGCCGCTACGATCTCGTTCAATCTGCCGCCGGGCGGTTCGTTGAGCCAGGCCTCCGCGACGATCGATCAGGTATCGCAGGATCTGGGTTTGCCCGCGTCGATCCATGGCAGCTTTGCCGGCGCCGCTCAGGTTTATGGGCAATCGATGTCGACCATGCCGCTGCTGATTCTTGCAGCGCTTGCAGCCGTCTATATCGTGCTGGGCATGCTCTACGAAAACACCATCCATCCGATCACGATTCTTTCCACGTTACCGTCGGCGGGTATCGGTGCGACTCTGGCACTGCTGATTTTCGGTACGCCGTTTTCGGTCATCGCCATGATCGGCATCATTCTGTTGATCGGCATCGTGAAGAAAAACGCGATCATGATGATCGACGTCGCCATTCATCTGCAACGCGACGAAGGGCTGGAGCCGCGGCAGGCGATTCATGACGCGGCGGTGGTACGCCTTCGCCCCATCATGATGACCACCGCGGCAGCCGTGCTCGGCGCGGTGCCGTTGGCGATCGGTATCGGACAAGGCGCATCGCTGCGCCAACCCTTGGGTATCACCGTCATGGGCGGCCTGATATTCAGTCAAGTCTTCACCCTGTACACGACGCCGGTGATCTATCTCTATCTGGACCGCTTGCGTGCCCGGATCGCAAGGTGGTCGGCCAGCTTGCCGTGGAACAGATTGGACGCAAACGCATGAACATGAAACATTCCCGCACCGCTTTAACCGTATCCCTGGCATTGCTGCTCGGTGGCTGCATGGTCGGGCCCGACTATCAGCGCCCTCAGGTAAGTGTGCCGGCTGCATATAAGGAGCTGCCTGGCTGGGAGGTGGCTTCTCCAGCGGCTGCCGATGCGCCCAAAGGTGACTGGTGGGCCGGTTTCCACGATCCGCTGCTCGATCGCCTCGAGCCGATGGTTTCGGTGTCCAACCAGACCGTGCGCCAGAGTTACGCCAATTATCAGGAGGCACTGGCCGAGGTGCAGGTAGCGCGCAGCTCCCTGTTCCCCACTATCGGCATTTCCGGCTCGGGGACCCGGCAGCGCAGCGCGAGCAGCAATTTCGGCAATAGCACGACGGTCTCCAGGGGTGTGGTGAACTCCGGTTCGTTGGAGGGCAATGTGAGTTGGGCACCTGATCTGTGGGGCAAGGTTCGTCGCACGATCGAAGAGAACAAGGCGACGGCCGAAGCGAGCCAGGCGACCTTGGCCAATGCGACGCTGTCGGAGCAAACCGCGTTGGCCACCGCGGTCATCGACCTGCGCGTGGCCGATGCCAATATCGATCTGCTGCAGAAGACGGTCGACGCGTACAAGGAGTTTCTGCGTGTTGTGGCCAATCAGGGCTCGGCGGGTGTCACGCCGCCGTCGGATGTGATCGCTGCGCGCACGCAGCTGGAGAACGCGCAGTCCAGTTTGATTGCGCTGGGCGTGTCGCGCGCGAAAGATGCCCATGCCATTGCCGTGCTGGTCGGCAAAAATCCGGAAGAGCTGGATCTGCCGCACGATGCGTCGATACCGGCCTTGCCATCGATTCCTGCGGGCGTACCGTCGACGCTGCTGCAGCGCCGTCCGGATATCGCCGTGGCCGAGCGCCAGATGGCCGCGCAGAATGCGGCGATCGGCGTGGCCATCGCCGCGTACTATCCCGACCTGTCGTTGACGGGCGCCGACGGTTTTTCGCAATCGCCGCTGGCTGGCCTGCTGCATGTCGCCAATCATGTGTGGTCACTGGGTGCCGATGTCAGCGAGACCGTGTTTGATGGTGGTGCTCGTCATGGCCAGGTGGCTGCCGCCAAGGCAGCTTACGAGGCGGCCGTTGCCAATTATCGCGGCACGGTGCTGTCGGCATTTCAGAATGTAGAAGACGACCTGTCAGGTTTGCGTATCCTTGCGCAGCAGGCCGAGGTGCTGGACGCGGCCGTCAGTGATGCGAAGCGCGGCTCGGAGATTGCTTTCAACGAATACCAAGCCGGTACCGTCGACTACACCACGGCGGCCACGGCTCAGACAACCTACCTCAATACCCAGCAGTCGGCACTGAGCGTGCAACAGCAGCGTCTCCTGGACGCCGTATCGTTGATCGGCGATCTTGGCGGTATGCCAGGTAATGACACTGCTGACGCGAAAACGGCGGCGGCTGATCATTGAAAGAGCCCCCCTCACCCCAGCCCTCTCCCCCGGCAAAGCCAGGGGAGAGGGAGCCAGGTTACGCAAGTGCGAAACAATGAGGTTGCCTCAATCTTGCTCCCTCTCCCCTGGCTATGCCGGGGGAGAGGGTTGGGGTGAGGGGGCGCAAGAAGCGATGCGAAGCGAGCCTTTTTGTAGTGTGGTGCCAAGGAAATCCCCCACTAGTTGACGATACGCATCACCCGCATAGCGATACAGATCGACATGTCGTGCACCGGGAACAATCCATAGCCGGCTTCCGGCACCCGCTGCGGCATACATGGCACGCGACTCGTTGAGCCGTGTATGCCTGTCCGCATCGCCGGCAATCAGCAATATGGGCGCAGCCATCTCCCCGATATGATCTATCGGGCGCAGCTGTTCCGGATCGATCCCCAGCATCGCATGCATGGTGACGAGGAGTGGCTGGGTCAGCCATGGACCTGCCGAGCCCAGGTGTAGAGAAAGACGATCTCGCAAGGCGTCCTGGATCGTCGGATAGACCTGCTCAAGCACGATCGCATCCGCCTGCAAAGTAGGTTCGGCTAACAACACCGCCGCACCGCCCATGGACGTCGCGATGATACCGATGCGTTCTCCCGGCGCTTGCAGCTTGAGCCATTCAAGCCCCGCACCGGCATCCTGCGATTCGCGGTAGCCGAACGTGACGGCGTTTCCATCGCTTTCTCCGGCGGCTTGAAAATCGATAAGCAGGACCGAGTAACCCAGGTCATGCAGCCAACGTGCACGCGGCAACATCGCCAAACGGTTGGCGTGCACGCCGTGCAGGAGAAGGACGGCGCCATGGTGGGGCAGGCCGGGTATGAACCAGCCGCGTATCCGGTTGCCCGATGCGCTGGCGAAACTCACCGCCGTGGCGGATAGGTCGGCTGGAGGCGAGCCCATTTCTTTATGGGCAGGCAGCACGAGCAACTTGCCGACAAAGGCCATCGTGCCGACGCCGACGCTAGCAAGTACAAGCAGTGCCGCGAAGATGGCGCGTAGGGTGCGATACGGAGTCACTGACAAAGCCCTTGACCGAGCCTGTCATCGTTCCCAGCCACCATGGCCAGGATGGGGCAGGTCAGGGCGTTTGTCGGGGCGCGTTTTTTAATCCGCGGAATGCGCTTGCGCGCGCAACGCCCCAGGCGGCTGTCCAACGATGCGTTTGAACGCGCGACTGAAGGCGGCAAGCGAGCCATAGCCCAGCCGGAACGCCACGGTTTCGATCGACGCGCGGTCGTGACTGATCCATTGGGCGGCCAGGCGCATGCGCAACTCGGTCAGATAGCGGACTGGGGTCATGCCGGTAACGGCGAGGAAACGTTCGGCAAACACCGAGCGGGAACTGCCCATTTCCGCAGCGAGTTCCGCGACCGTCCAGTTCTTGCCGGGATCGCGGTGCAACGCCAGGATCACCTTGCCCAGCTTGGGATCGCGCAGTGCTTCTACCCATCCCGTCGCGTCGCCGCATCCACATTCGACCCAGCCGCGCACGATGAACGCGGAGACGACATCGGCAAGTCGAGCAAGAATGCCCGCGAAACCTGCGCGCTTGTTCTGCGACTCACGCTCCATCGCATCGAGCATCGTTCGAAGCTCGGGATACCGTTCCAGCAACGTGCCTACCAACATCACTTCGGGCATGGAGTTGACCAGCAGTTGCATGCCACCCAGGTCGAACTCCATGCACCCGCTGAAGATCAGCGCGCCGGCGCATGCGGATGCATCGTTTGTATTCGGCCTGACGGCGCACACCGTGGCACACAGATCGGTGGTCTCGAAGTCGGCGATGTCCTGGCACGGGATGTCCGGCGTCGAGAGCAGCGCATGCGCACCGCCTTGCGGCAGCAATGCAGCGTCGCCCGTCTCCAGGCGATAAAGCGTTCCGCCGGTGCCGCGTAAAAAGACCGGCCCTCTGCCGACGAAATGAAACTGCGCACGGCCCGGTGCCTTGCCGAAGCCGAGACCGAACGGGGCGACCGCCTCGATGCGCTTGTACTGCACACCGACCAGCCGCATGCCCAGCAGCAGCTCGCTGGCCAGATCGTGTGTATCGGATGGCTGGGGTAGGGGTGCGGACATGCTCGGACGAATAATCAAGAGATGCGGATTCTACATCATAGACCGTCCGAGCGGAGGCCCTTACGCTACGGTTTTGAAAGGGAAATGCCGCGAATGAATGCGTGTCTGCAAGTCGACGTGACCCCGCCGGTAGAGCAGAAACCCGCCTGGGGCGCGGTTTTCTCGCTGTCGCTCGGTGTCTTTGGGTTGGTCACGGCGGAATTTCTGCCCGCGAGTCTGTTGACGCCAATGGCGTCGACCCTGGGCGTGACCGAGGGCTTGGCAGGCCAGGCGGTGACGGCGACCGCCGCTGTTGCGATGTTGACCAGCCTGTTGATTGCGACGGTCACGCGAAATATCGACCGGCGTTGGGTCTTGCTGGCGTTCTCGGTGTTGCTGATCGTGTCGAATGTGTTGGTGGCTTTCGCACCGAACCTCCCGACCATCCTGATCGGGCGCGTGTTGCTCGGTATCGCGATCGGCGGGTTCTGGACCATGTCCGCCGCAACGGCGATGCGTCTGGTGCCCGAAGCGATGGTACCGCGTGCGTTGTCGATCATGTTCAGCGGCGTGTCTCTGGCAACCATCGCCGCTGCACCGCTTGGCAGCTACCTGGGCGGTATTATCGGTTGGCGCCATGTGTTTCTGTGGGCGGTAGTGCTGGGGGCGCTGGCGCTGGTCTGGCAGCTTGTGACCCTTCCCAGAATGGCGCCAAGCGGCACCACGCGCCTGGGCACGTTGATCGAAGTGTTGAAGCGTCCAGGAATGGGCCGAGGCATGATCGCCTGTACCCTGGTATTTACCGGCCACTTCGCCTTCTTTACGTATCTGCGTCCGTTTCTGGAGGGCGTCACGGGTGTCGGTGTGAATGGTCTTTCGGCCATCCTGCTTGGATTCGGTGTGGCCAATTTCCTTGGTACCTCACTTGCCGGTCTGATGCTTGAGCGCAGCTTGCGTCTCACCTTGATGTTCATGCCATTGCTGATGGCGCTGATCGGCTTTTGCCTGGTCGTACTCGGACGGGTTCCTGTTCTGCACGCGGCGCTGGTGTCCCTCTGGGGCATGGCGTTCGGTGCGGTACCGGTGGCCTGGTCCACCTGGATTACGCGTACTGTGCCCGACGAAGCAGAAAGCGGCGGCGGCCTGATCGTTGCGGCGGTCCAACTGGCGATCACCATGGGTGCGGCTGCCGGTGGCGTGATCTTTGACGTGAGCGGCGCGAAGGGTGTGTTTAGTGCAAGTGCAGTGGTACTTTTCGCCGCGACACTGATCATCGCGTTGAATTTCCGGGTGCGGTCGGTGGTTGCTGCGCAGGCGTGAGAGTGGCTGGGCTTGAAAGCCCCCCTCTCCCCAACCCTCTCCCCCGGCAAAGCCAGGGGAGAGGGGGCCTACTGAGGCAAGTTTCTCAACCTCGCGTGCTTTTGCTCCCTCTCCCCTGGCTTTGCCGGGGGAGAGGGTTGGGGTGAGGGGGCGCAAGAGGCGATGCGTAGCGAGCCTAATGCTTTTGAATGAAATCTGATTTTATATTCGATTAATTTCCGAATTATTTGCATTTAAGTCTCATAATCATTGCGTGATTATTAATTTCACGCTCGATCTACACGGCCTGAAACCCATTCTGGAAAGTATCCGCCCGGTGAACTGGTCCCGATACCTCGGTTCTGGACCGGTTTGCGATGGGGTGCGGGGACTTGAATTGCCTTGATTGTTGCGCCGACGCGTTGTCGACGCCGTCCGTTCGGATGGCGCACGCGTGGGTTGATCGATTCTTTCCTATACCTGGGACATGACGATGAAATCTCGACTGATATGGTGCTTCGTTTGTGCCACTGGCCTCACGGGCAACGCGTTGGCGGCTCCGCTGACGCCAGGAACCTTGTTGAGCGTGGATCAAACGGCGGGAGCCTCACACTTGGGGCAATTGTTTACGGTAAATCAGAGTACGGGCCAGCGCGTTGTCTTCAGCGATTTCAATAATCCGGCGCAAGGCGTGCTTGGCGTCGATCCTGATGCGGTTGGCTGGAAGCCACCGGGATTGCTGGGCCTGATTCCTGGCGAGGTGCTGGTCACCGACGGCAGCGGCGGAACCAACGAGCAGGGCGCGCTTTATACGATCGATCCATCGACCGGTCAGAGAACGCTGTTCAGCGATTTTGGAAATAGCGCTCAAGGTCCACTGGGTCTCTATCCGCAAAGTGTGCTGGTCGTGCCAGGCTTGCTGGGTTTATGGAGCGGCGTTCTTGTATGCGATCCCTTTGCCGGCACCAATGGGCAGGGCGCCATTTTTTCGATCGATGGCAGCGGCAATCGATCGACCGTGATCGATTTCGGCGACACCAACGGCACGCAAGGCGTTTACCCGGACAGCATGGCGCTGTACGCCGGTCTGCTTGGGCTCGGCAATGCGGTACTGGTCAGCGATGGCAGTGCGGGCACTAACCAGCACGGCGCGTTGTTCAAGGTCGACCCGGTGGCAAAGACGCGCTTGGTATTGAGCGATTTTGGCGATACCACCCAGGGCTGGGTGGATCCCAATCCATTGAGCACGCCGGTCAGCGTGCTGGTTACACCCACCAATACCATTTACGTGCTGGTCGATGAAGCCGGCACAAATGGCAAGGGCGCCTTGGTCCGAGTGGATGCCTCCTCGGGTTTTCGGACCCTGGTCAGCGATTTTGGCAACGCGACTCAGGGTGTGCTTGGCGCGGGCACCAGTGCACTGGTATGGCTGCCCAATATCGGCGGCATTGGTGTGTCCGATAGCTACGCCGGTACGAATGGCAATGGGGCAGTATTCGTGGTCAACCCCTCAACGGGTACGCGAACGACATTGAGTGATTTTGGCAGCACCGCGCAGGGGCCATTGGGTACCGAGCCGACCGGGCTGGCGTTGACTCAGTAAGCACGCGCATTGAAATCCCTTAGTCACGAGGATTCATCATGAAGACGACCAACAAACGCATGACGCGCCTGTCGGGATTACTGCTGGCTTTTCTCGTCCTAGGAGGCGCCATGTTCGCGCCAGCCGCCATGGCGATGCAGCTCTTCGTCAAGACTCTCACAGGTAAGACCATCACATTGGAGGTGGAGCCTTCCGACACGATTGAGAACGTGAAGGCCAAGATCCAGGACAAGGAGGGTATCCCGCCGGATCAGCAACGCCTTATTTTTGCCGGCAAGCAACTGGAGGATGGGCGAACCCTTTCTGACTACAACATCCAGAAAGAAGCGTATCTGCATCTCGTGCTTAGGCTATAAGAGAAGGCTAGTACCGAAGGCTTGGCAGAGCATCCGTATGAATTGCGGCAGCGCCCCATCAGGCGCTGCCGTTCCGTAGTGTGCGATGGTCAATCGCGCGCCGCCGCTTCAGCATCGGCCGCTTTTTTTGCCGCTGCCCTGGCATCTTCGGCAGCCGCATCGGCATCGGCCTTGAGTTGTTTCACATAGCCCTTGGCTTCATCGGCCTGGCAGGTGATATGGATGCTCACTTCGTCGCTGACCTGAGGAACGAAAGCGCCAAGACCGAAATCGGAGCGCTTCAGCGTCGTCGTCGCCTCGAATCCGATGGAGGGGAGGTGGCTGCGAATATTGGTGCCGACCTTGTTGATGGTTACGTCCAGGGTCACCGGTTTGGTCACGCCACGTACGGTGAGGTTGCCGATAACCTTGAGCTTGTCCGGTGAATTCCCTCGCTCGACCTTGGTGCTACGAAAGGTGGCAGTCGGATACTTCGCGGTATCGAAGAAATCGACCGTGCGAAAGTTTTCGTCGAGATCGGGCACGCCGCTGCTCAAATGAGCGAGCTCGATCGTCACCGCCACGGTGGAACGGGTCGGGTCGGCCTGATCGAAATCCAGCGTGCCCTGCACCATGGTGAACTGCGCGGTGGGATTGGAGAAGCCCAGGTGGTTCCAGCGAACGACGCCCTGGCTGTGCTGCGACTCCAGGATGTAGGTGGTGGCATGCAGCGGGACGCTTGCAAAAGCCAGGACGGTGGCGAGGGCGATGGAACGAATCATGCGACAGACTCCTTGGGTTCCGCCGCCGGCACCTTGCCAGCGCGGTCGACGCCACTGTGCTCGGGTGTGGAGCGCGAAGTCCTGAAATGCGCCTGAAATCCCCTGAAGATCTCTGAATTCGCGTTGTCGCCCGGCGTGTTGCTTTCATGCGACCTGGATGCTTGCCGACGCAAGGGCTTGCTGCCACCATCGCTTGGCCGCCGGTTCACGGCTATAAACCATGGCTTGTATGTCGTCTGGTTCGGAACCCTTGTCCAAGGCCACGTTGCGTATCGGCGACTGGTCGGTTAGTCCCCTGGCGGGGCAGATGACGCGTGGCAGCGAAACCGTCCGGGTGGAAGCGCGAACGATGCGCTTGCTGTTGTGCCTGGCCGAAAACGCCGGAGAAGTCGTCAGCATCGATGATCTGCTCGATCAGGTATGGCAGGGTGTCGTTGTCACCCCCGATTCGGTCTACCAGGCGGTAACGGCATTGCGACGCCTGTTGGGGGACGACCCCAAGCAGCCGGCTTACATCGCTACCGTTCCGCGACGTGGCTACCGCATGGTTGCCACGGTCGCTGCCGGGGAAGATTCGGTGATGTTGCCGATTCCATCGCAGATTGCGGCCAATGATGCATTCGATATACGAGCGGATGCAGCGCCAAAGAAAGCCGGTCGTTCTCTCTATCTTTGGATAGGTTTGTTAGCCGGCGTGGTCGTGCTGGCCGGCCTGGCTTCATATCTGTGGCTTCGCCATGCCCCCGCACCCCAGGTTGCCGTGGTTGCGGCCGCTCCCAATCCCCGTTCCATTGCTGTGCTTCCGTTCCTTGATTTGACCGATACCATGAACGAGGAGCCGTTCGCCGACGGCATGACCGAAGAATTGATTGGCAGGTTGAGTCAACTGCACGACTTGCGTGTGGCTTCTCCCACGTCGTCGTTCTATTTCAAGGGCAAGCAGGTGACGGTAGGGCAGGTCGCCAAGTCGCTGGATGTCGCCTACGTGCTCGACGGCAGCGTACGGAAATCCGGAAATACGTTGCGCGTGGCGGCACGGTTGGTTCGAGCCAATGACGGATTCGTTGCCTGGTCGGAAACCTATGACCGATCCTGGGACGACAAACTGATGATCCAGGACGACATTGCCAACGAGGTGAGCAAGGCGTTGAAAGTATCGATCCGGTGATATTTCGCCAATGCGTTGTCGCGACTGAAGTCGCTCCTACAAGCGAGCTGGGCATGGCTAGTTTGTAGGAGCGACTTCAGTCGCGACCGTCCCACCCAACGGACGTCGCGCTCACAGAAACTCAGCTGCCTTTTCAAGCCGGATCACTTAAGCGTCTTGGCGCCGCCGCGTTGCGCAAACGGCGCCAGCGCCCCGGCGTTTTTGACGAAGACGTCGGTGAAACTGCGTGCTGCCGTATCGGCATTGCCTTTAACGTGATCCAGCGCCTTGTGCACCTGCTTGCCACCGCCGCCGCTGAGTTCGCGGCCGCGCTCGGCCAGCATCAGGCTTCCCATCTTGTACGCCCATTTCATGCCGCGCTGGGTCAAGCCTGCCTGACCGAAGGAGGCGTGCGCCTGGTCGGGTTTCCCGGCGATCAGGTGCTGGAGGCCTTCGGCGACATGCCCGCGTCGTTCGTCTTCCGGTTTTTTTGAATTCCAATAGACCTTCTTGCTGTCCTTGGCGTTCTTTGGGCTCGCCAGTCGCTTGTCCAGCGATTGGGCCAGGTCCGGATAGTCATAGACCTTGCTCTTGCTGTTGTTCCAGACCGCGGCGATGTCGTTACCCACATGCAGCGAATGCGCGCCCATCTGTTTGCCGGGATACTCGATCTTGCGGTTGACCTCGGCCACTTTCAGGCGCGCCTCGTCGATGGTGCCGCCGGCGTCGCGCTGTTTGCGTATCTCCTTGGAGGTCTTGAGGATCGCACCCAGCTCCTTGCCGAGTTTGTTGAACTTCAACGGTTGGAAGGCGAGTACATCGTTGAGCGTACGCCCACCGGGGATGCCGACACCGCCATGCATATTGATCGTCGGTTGCGCGTTGCCGAGATCGATCGTCGCGCGATAAGCCTCCTTGCTGATCGGCGGGCCGTTAATACGCCCCGAGCGGCGCGGCGGGTAAGGGGCCGCCGAGGCGGCTCTTTCCTTGCGTCGTTCTGCGGCGGCTGATTCTGCCTTCGGCATGACAGTTCCCCTGGAGTCCCCAGGTAGGGACGCTAAATCTCGGGAGGGGTCAGGTCAAGCCGGATCGTACTAATCAGGTCACATAATCAGGCGAAGGCTTTTATCTCATTATTTCGATAATGCCCTGGGGCCATGGGAGGTTAACCGGTACCCCGGCGAGTCGGGCGCAGGGTATCTCGCCCTTAGCCAGGCCAAGGGCGAGGTGGTTCACACTAAGTCGCCGTTTCTTATGGCCTTCTTTGCCCTGGTATCCGAGTGATGATTCTTGTGCATCGACGCGGCAGTCGCGTATGGTGGCTTTGAACGCAACCCGAGGGAGGGAGCGTGCCGGTTTTATTTTCGCTGCTCTATTTGATGTGCCATGCCTTGGCAATCATGATCTTTGCCCGCCAGGCAATGATCATCTCCTTTGCGTTTCTCGTTGCCGCTCCGGTGATCGCCGCAGGCGTGTGCTTTTGGCGAGCGCGCAAGGTCGGCTTTTCGCTGACCAAGGGCTGGTCCGCGCTGGGCCTGGGCGTACTGTTGTGGGCAGCCGGCATGGCGCTGAACATGCGCCAGGAAGTCTTTCTGCAGAATCTCAATTCGACGCCTGGCGACAGCATGCTGTTGTACGTGCTCTATGGTGTCCCGTTGACGTTTGCCATTGCCAGCACCGACGAAAACATCTGGTACGTACGCTTGATCGACGGCGTGCTGGCCGCGGTACTCGGGTACCTGTATTTCGTGCACACGTTCTCGCTTGCCACGGCGCAAGGAGCCACCAGCGAGTACGGTTTGGTGCACCTGCGCATGATGTTCGATCTGGAGAACATCTTTATCGTGCTGTTTTCGCTGATCCGGTACGTAACCAGCACCGTACCGTATAAGCGACAGTTTTTTCGGGTGCTGGCGATTTTCTCGCTCGTCTATCTGCTGACGGCGTCTTACATCAATCATGTCCAACCGGAAGATACCGACTTCGGCGGTTTATCCGATCTGATCATCGACATTCCTTTTCTTGTCCTGATCATGGCCACTTCGATCGGTGCCGGCGCCACCTTTCGCGTCAAGGCATCGCGGCGCATTTCACTGGTGGTGCACGCCGGTAGCCCGCTGGTGATGCCGGTGACCTTGTTGCTGGTATCGGGCTTTGTCGTACGCTCGCATCTGGCGCTCGGGATAGCCGGTTTTGTCATCGCTACGCTCGGGTACGGCTTGCGCAGCGTGCTGATACAGGTGCGAGCCTATGAGGAGCGTGACCGGTTCAACGAACTTGCCCGAGTCGACGAGCTTACCGGCGTGTCCAATCGCCGGCAGTTCGACGAAACGCTGGCGGCGGAATGGCGGCGGCTCAGGCGTTCGGGCGAAAGCGTGGCGATATTCATGCTCGATATCGACCATTTCAAGTTGCTCAACGACATGCATGGTCACCAGATGGGTGACGAGCGGCTGCGTACGGTTGCGAGGACCGTTGCCGGATGTATATTGCGTTCGTCCGATCTGGTTGCCCGATATGGTGGTGAAGAATTTGCCGTGTTGCTGCCGGCCATATCGCTGCAGGAGGCGCTGGAGGTAGCCGAGACCATGCGCGTCGCGGTGGAGGCGCTGCGCATGGAAGCACCCGGACCGACCGGAATAGTGACCATCAGCGTGGGCGTAGGCTTTCTCGATCGCGTGACCGAAAGTGAACCGGCCTCACTGATGTCGACCGCCGACGAGGCGCTCTATCAAGCCAAGCACCGCGGTCGAAACCGGGTCGTATATCACGGTGCGCTTGATCTTTCGGATATTGCCGGCGGCCGCAACTTCACTCGTTAGAGTTTCTTCCACGCCGCTGTTTTGCGGAGACCCTCCTAAGTCCTTGTAGGAGCGGCTTCAGCCGCGACCCAGGGTTACGTCACGACTTGTCGCGGCTGAAGCCGCTCCTACAACAACCGGGGAGGGTGGTTTATATATGAAGGTAATCTTTGAAGTTTAACTTCATATATGTCACAATCCACCACATGGCCGAATCACTTGTTGACGCACGCATCCAACAAACCGCCGCTCTCGCCACGGAGTTGCGAGTCGTTGCCGGACAGCTCAAACGTCGTCTTCGCCAACAAGCGCATTTCAGCGACCTCACCTCGTCACAGCTGGCGACGCTGACCCGGCTGGAGCGGGACGGTGCATCGACGGTGACAGCGCTTGCGCGCGCGGAAAGCATGCGTCCGCAGTCGATGGGCGCCAATGTCGCCGCGCTTGAGGTCGCGGGCCTGGTCAGTGGCGCACCGGATCCCCATGACGGGCGACAGACGTTGTGGTCGATTACGCCGGCGTGCCGCAAACGGATCAAGGAAGGGCGCGCAGCCAGGGAAGACTGGTTGTTTCGCGCGATTCAACAAGAGTTTTCACACGCGGAGCTGGCGAAACTCGAGCTCGCCGTTGCCCTGCTCAAGCGCCTGGTCGAGCACGAACCATGAACCACGTCATCGAATGAAAGGTACGTTCCGCTCACTGCGCATTTTCAATTACCGGGTATGGGCGAGCGGGGCGATCGTGTCCAATATCGGCACGTGGATGCAGCGCACCGCACAGGACTGGATCGTGCTGACCCAGTTGACGCGACATAACGCTACGGCGGTAGGCGTGGTGATGGCGCTGCAGTTCGGCCCTCAGTTGCTGCTGCTGCCGCTGACCGGATTTGCCGCCGATCATATGGATCGACGCAAGCTGGTGTTCATCACGCAGGCGACCATGGGCGTGCTCGCGCTGGGATTGGGCCTGTTGACCGTGTCTGGCCTGGTCCGGCTTTGGCAAGTCGACGTGTTCGCTTTTGCGCTGGGTTGCGCGTCCGCCTTCGATGCGCCGGCGCGCCAGACGTTCGTATCCGAGCTCGTCACAGAGGAAGATCTGGGGAACGCGGTAGCGCTGAACTCTACCTCGTTCAATGCCGCACGCATGATCGGGCCGGCGATAGCCGGTGTGCTGATTGCGGCGATCGGTTCGGGTTGGGTATTCCTGATCAATGCGGCGACGTTCGGCGCGGTTTTATATTCGCTGAGTTTGTTGCGCCTTGACGAGTTGCATCCGCACCAGCGGGCGACACGTACGCGAGGAAGCCTGGTCGAGGGGTTTCGTTATGTCTGGCGGCGGCCGGATCTCAAGGCGATCCTACTGATGTTGTTTCTGGTGGGTACGTTCGGACTCAATTTTCCGATTTTCATCTCGACCATGTCGGTCAGTGTTTTTCATGGCGGTGCCGATCAATACGGCCTGCTGACCTCGACCATGGCCATCGGTTCGGTTGCCGGTGCGCTGCTTGCGGCGATGCGCGGAAGGCCGCACTTCATATTGTTGATGGGCGCGGCCGGCTTGTTTGGCGTTGGTCTGATCATGGCCGCCATCATGCCGAACGCGATAGGGTTTGGCATGGCGCTGATCGTTATCGGGATTGCGGCGCAGACATTCACCACCTCGACCAACAGCCTGATGCAGTTGACTACCGAGCCGATGATGCGCGGCCGTGTGGTGGCGATTTTTCTCGCCATTGCCATGGGAGGCACGCCGCTCGGTGCGCCGATCGTCGGCTGGGTGGCCGATACGTTCGGTCCGCGTTGGGCGTTGTCCGTAGGCGCTGCGGCCGGTATCGGGGCGGTCATGGTGGCGGTGCATTATCTGGCCAAATACCATCGCCTGCGTATGGTTCGGGACCATGGCCGGTTTCGCCTGAGCATGGACGATCCCGAAGCGGTCGTGGCGGCGCGTTCAAGACCGTAGGCCATATCTTGTGGTAATTAGCCGGGTATCGAATTGAATGCCGTGCGGTGACCCATGACTACCCGATCCTCGCTGCCTCTCGTTCTTAGCATCAACGCCGGCTTCGTCGACACCGCAGGCTTTCTGGCGTTGCATGGTCTGTTTACGGCGCACGTGACGGGAAACTTCGTCACCATCGGCGCATCGCTGGTAACAGGTACGTCCGGCATCATCACCAAGCTGCTGGCGTTACCTATGTTCTGTCTGGTGATCGTACTGGTTCGGCAGCTTCACTATTGGCTGGTCGAACAAAAATGGCCGATAGTACGCACGCTCCTGCTGATCAAGTTGGTGCTGCTCGTTTTTGCCGCGGCCTGCGCGGTTCACTTCGGCCCCTTCGAGCGCAGCGATACGCTCTATGGCGCTATTACAGGTCTCTCCCTGGTCGCCGCCATGTCGATCCAGAACGCCTTGCATCGGGTGCATATGGGAACGACGCCGCCGTCGACGATGATGACCGGGACCACGACGCAGATCATGCTGGACGTGGCCGACTGGTTGCGCAAACCGGCGCCTGGCGAAAGTCGCGTTGTTGGGCCCAAGCTTGTGCCGATGCTGCAGGCAGTCTTCGCCTTCGCGATTGGCTGCGCCGGTGGGGCATGCAGCTATGCCGCCTGGTCGATGTGGTGTTTCGCCATACCGCCAGTTATTGCGCTGGTCGCTTTCTTTCTTCGCGATCCGAGCCTGGATTTATCGCCCGCCAAGTAAGTCGATAACGAGGCTTTCGACAAATCGGCCAATCGAGAATAATGGGTCTTTGCCGACGTTTGCTCCACCCACTCCCCATGACATCCATCAGGTTCCGCCTCTTCGCCGTCTTTGCGGCCGGCTATTTCGTCTCGTTCCTGTTTCGCGGCGTCAATCTCGGTTTTGCACCTTTTCTGACCCGGGAGCTTGGCTTTTCCGCGAGCGATCTGGGCACGCTGACCAGCATGTACTTTCTCGGCTTTGCCGGGGCGCAAATTCCGGCGGGTGTACTGCTCGATCACTACGGTCCGCGTCGTGTCACATCGTGCGTCATGTTGCTGGCCGCCGCGGGCATCTTTTTGTTCGGCAGCGCCAGCAGCCTGGGCGTCATGATGATCGGCCGTTTGCTGATCGGTGTCGGCGTATCGGTCTGCTTAGGTGGTGCGTTCAAGGCCACGGCGCAATACTTTCCGGTGACCCAGCTGACCCTGATCAATGGCCTGGTGATGGCGGTTGGCGGCCTCGGCGGAGTAGCTGTCGGTGCACCACTGACCTGGCTGCTTACGGTTACCACCTGGCGGTCGGTCTGCATGGGCCTGGCTGGATTGACCGCGATCGTCGCCGCATTGATCTGGCTGTTTGCACCGGCGCCGCGCGATACGTATCAGCAACCGAATGTGCTGGAGCAATTCAAGGGGACGTGGCATATCCTCAGCAGCCGCGCATTCTGGAAGCTGGCGGCGTTTTCCGGCATCAATCAGGGCGTGTTCTACGCGATGCAGTCGCTATGGGTCGGCGCGTTTCTGCATGATGCATTGCCGGCTGCTCCCGACAGTGCTGCGCGAGTTGCCACGATGGTGTCGATACTCGGTGCCGCGTTCATTGTCGGTAACATCGCTTTCGGCGCGCTGGCACGCACGCTCGAAAAGCGCGGGGTGCCGGTTTATCTGTCGTCCGGCATCACGATGATGTTGTTTGTCGTGGTGCAAGCATTGATTGCGGCGCGCGTGCCATTGCCCGAGCCGGTGCTGTGGTCGGCCTATGGTGCTTTGGGCGGTACCGGGATATTGACCTATGCCGTGCTTGCGCATTATTTCCCGGTACATTTTATCGGCCGGGTCAATACCACATTCACTCTGGTGATTTTCCTGCTGATCTTTGCGTTTCAGATCGGCATAGGTCGTGTGCTGGCTCATTGGCCCGCCAATGAGGGCCAATACCCATTGGTGGCGCATCAAACCGTCTGGACTGGCCTGGTCGTGCTTCAGTTGTTGGCGGCTATCTGGTATTTCCTGCCGGGACAGCATCCCGGTTCGCATCAGCATGCTGTTCCCGACAGCCTCACAAATGCTAACGTAAGGGAATAGACACATTCAGTCATTGCGATATCGACAGCGGAGTGATCGTAACCATGACTCGGTACAAGGCAGTACAAGCGTGTGTGGGGATTATCTTTTTGTGTTTCGCATGGACTTGCCATGCGCAATCGCAAGATTGTGAGGGTGGGCAGGCGCCGGTTGGCGAAAATTCACCGCTCTATAAATCATCCGAATTCAAACGAATGACGCGCTATTGCGCTACCGAGGCTCCAGCCGGTCCGTTGAAGGACAGCCTGGCTCGTCTCGAAGGCGAAGCGAATGACGGTGACGATCTGGCCGCCGCCTCGCTGAGTGCGGGGCTCGGTGCATGCGCAGCCTGGAAGCAGCGGAACGATCCATTGTTCGAGCAGCGTTGCGCAGGGATTACCGACGAGGACATGGCCGGGCGCGGCAAATGGCTGACGATGGCCGCAGCCCGCGGCAATCGCGGTGCGCAATACAACTACGCGATGGCGGGAGCCAATACGATGGTTCCGGCTTCTGCCAAGGGGCCAGCCGATCCTGAGGACATCAAGAATTACCATCAGCTCGCGGCGGGTTATCTGCAGGACCTGGCCGAGCAATGCAATGTCGACGCCATCACCGCCATCGCCACTATGGGATTGGATGCCGACGGTCATTTCGGCAGTGCCCCCGAGTTGGCTTACAAATATGCTGCGGTAAAAGCGCAGCTCGATAAGAAGGCGGATTCAAATAAGAAGGCGAAGACGGAGCCTAATGATCCGCTGATGGCGAAGGCTCAGGCCAAGCTGCCTGCGGGGGTCAATCTGGCAACGCTGAAGAAGAGTGCCGCGGAGTTTGCGCAGGACCACTGCAAGTAAGTGCTGCGCATGACACGGCGCTCAGGAGCTTGTGCGTTACCATGCGCGCGATTTCGCCATAGCCTGATGTCGTGACAACCGATCTCACTGTTCATTTTTTCGAAGGCCGTGATGGTGCCCGGCTCGCGTATCGCGAGCTAGGCCACGGCCGACCGTTGCTATTGATCCACGGCTATTTCTCCACCGCCGTGGTGAACTGGGTGCGTTACGGCCACGCGGCGAAGCTCGTTTCGCAGGGCTACCGCGTGATCATGCCCGACCTGCGTGCGCACGGAGACAGCGCCAAGCCTCATGATGCGGCCTCCTATCCCCCGGATGTGCTGGCCGATGACGGCTTTGCATTGATCGAGCATCTCGCGCTGACCGACTACGACCTGGGCGGGTATTCGCTAGGTGCGCGCACGGCGGTGCGAATGTTGGCGCGCGATGCCAGGCCGGCACGGGCGATCTTGTCGGGCATGGGGTTGGAAGGGCTAGTGCATACGGCGGGGCGCAGCGAGCATTTTCGCCATATCCTCACGCATCTGGGGACGTTTCAGCGGGGCTCGGCGGAATTCATGGCCGAGGCATTTCTCAAGACCGTCGGTGGCGATTCGGAAGCCTTGTTGCGTGTGCTGGATACGTTTGTCGATACGCCGCTGGATGTGATCGAGCGCATTGAGATACCTGCGCTGGTGCTGAGCGGCGTTGACGATCGTGATAACGGCTCGGCACGGGAGCTTGCGCAGGCGATGCCGCATGCTCGCTATGTCGAGGTGCCTGGGACGCATATGAGTGCCGTGACCTTGCCGCAGCTTGGGGCGGCCATGGTTGAGTTTTTAGGTGTGGCGTAGGCTTGCTTCGCGTCGCCTCTTGTACCCCCTCACCCCAACCCTCTCCCCCGGCATAGCCAGGGGAGAGGGGGCTGACTGAGGAAACCTCAATGTTTCGCACTTGCGCAACTTGGCTCCCTCTCCCCTGGCTATGCCGGGGGAGAGGGTTGGGGTGAGGGGGGGCTCTTAAATTAAATCCCTCAAGGCAAAGGATGCGCCGCCACGCCCTCATTCGTAATCTTCACCGGCAAGATATGCCCGCGTGCATCGAACGCCATCCGGTCGATCGACACCACGCGATGGTTCGCCGCCGTGTCGCCGAGCGGTCGGCGGTGATAGACGATGTACCAGCTATCGTCTTTTTCCACATGAAATACCGAGTGATGGCCTGCGCCGGTGGCAATGGCCGGGTCCTGCTGCAGAATCTTGCCGATGCGCTGGAACGGCCCCAGCGGTGAATCGGCCATGGCGTAGGCCACGGAGTAATCCGGACCGGTCCAGCCGCCCTCGGACCACATCAGGTAATACTTGCCGTTGCGTTTGAACATGCAAGGGCCTTCGACGTAGTTCTGCGGCGTGATTTCCTTGAACTGACTGCCGTCCGGCAAGTTGGCGATGCCGCTGAAGTCGTCCTTCAGCCTGGCGATATTGGCGTGGCCCCAACCGCCGTAGATGATGTAGTACGTGCCGTCGCTGTCCTTGAAGACGAACTGGTCGATCGGCTGCGCGCCGTTATGAAAGGCGCCGATCAGCGGTTTGCCGAGCAGGTCGCGATACGGCCCCTGCGGCCGGTCGGCCACGGCCACGCCGATACCGCCCAGCTCCTTGTCGTTCTGGATGTCGTTGGCGCCGAAAAAGAAATAGAACTTGCCGTCTTTGGCCACCAGCGCCGGAGCCCACATCGCTTTCTTTGCCCAGGCCACATGCCCGGCGTCCAGCACGTGGGCATGTTTGGTCCAATGAACCAGATCGGGCGAAGAGAACGCATCGAAATACGTCTGTTCGGCGTAGCGTTCGGAGGTCGTGGGATAGATCCAGTACTGGTGCTCGAAGATCTGTGCCTCCGGGTCGGCGTACCAACCCGGGAAAACCGGGTTGCCGGCATGGGCCATGATCGATGCCATGGCCAAGGATACGAAGACGATCGCTTTACTTGTAAAACACATGCCTGACTTCCTCTCAACGCATCGCTGTATCTGACGGACGTGTTGCGCCCAGCCCCGGCGGCTTCCAGCCGCTGCGCTTGAGTTCTTCCTCGTGCGTGGCCAGCCTGCAGGCGGGGAGCTGTTCGTACCTGGCGACTTCGTCGCGGCTACCCTGATGGCAGGCGTCGATAATGTGCTGGCGCAAGCTGTCGTCATAGTAGAGATTCAAGGGGTCGTATCTCGCTGTTCGCAAGGCGTCCGCCTTGGAGGAGCAGCCAAGGATGCCCAGCGCGATGGCCACGGCGAACATGCTCAGCTCTACGGCTGAAGGCGCTCTCAGGCACCGCAGTCGCCCTGCATGGGGCATGGATGGAGTCTCCCGTGACCTGGACGCGATGACTAGGAAACGGCGCACATGCACACGCGAGCCGGCTCGATGACCGTAGGCAATATAAAGCGGCCGGAATGGAATTGCGATGACGGAAACACACTGCCATTGAATAGTCGTGACGCAAATCCCGTAGCAAGTCCGTTGCCGGACTCGCTACCTTGCCGTGGGCGTACCTGGGCCTATCAGCCGATGGGCGTGCGCTCGATTCCGTCGATCCGATCAGGATAAAAAGCCACGTGGTCCTTGATCTCGGCCACCGGGTCGTAGGGTGACTCATAGGTCCACACCGCATTGACTGCGCGCTCGCCGCCGGCGGGGATGCTGTAATACGAACAGTCGCCCTTATAAGGGCAATACGTCGAATGCGTCGTGCGCTCGAGCAGCGTCATGTCGACATCCTTGCGTGGGATATACAACACGGCGGGGTAATTGGCTTCCTGCAGGGAAAGCGCCTCGCGGCTATCGGCGATGACTTTGCCGCCGGCACGTACGACCACGTGTTCGCGGTTGGGCGTGATGGTAATCGGATGATCCGGGCCGGGTATCTTGATCGGACGGGCTGCCATGATGGGTTCTCCTGGAAACCGATGGGCAAGTGTGCTCGAAGCGATGTTCGAGGCACGTCAACCCATTCACCTTGGGGCGATCCCTGTGGTACCAAGGGGCGGCTGGGTTAATCGAAAACTCGCCTCAGCTTGTAGGAGCGGCTTCAGCCGCGACCCACGGTTGCGTCACGGCCTGTCGCGGCTGAAGCCGCTCCTACAAGGATCGCCCCGCGCCGCAATAGCGACTACAGCTTCGGAATACGGATCCGGCTGATCATGAGCGAGCCGGAGAGGACGAACATCAGCACCAGCGGATGCAGGCTCAGGCGTCCCAGGTGCACGACGCCAAGCCAGAGCTGGTCGCCGATGGCGCCGTTGGTGGCCGCGATAAACAACACTGCCACCAGGACCAGCGAGGTCGGAATCGGCGTGCCTTCGAAATATTTGACCTTGTCCCCACCCTCGGAGAGTGTTTCGGCGGTGACGTTGTAACGCGCCAGGCGCGACACGCCGCAGGCAACAAAGAACACCAGTGCCGCCTTGTCCAGCGTGCCCTGCATGCCGCAGCCGTAGGCGATGGCGGCGGGCAGAACGCCAAAGGAGATCACATCGGCCAGGGAATCCAGCTCGCGCCCCATGGCCGACGATTTCTGTCGCCAGCGAGCGATACGCCCATCGAGCACATCGAAGATCAACGCGATCACCGCCAGCGCGCAGGCCTGGTACATCCAGTAGACGTTGCCGTCGTCCAGATAGGACATCACCGAAAATATCGCGCTGACGCCGCATACGGCGTTGCCCAGCGTGAACCAGTCGGCGAGGTGGAACTCGCGGATCATCGAAAAGGGGGTATTGGTCGGCATGGCGGGAGATTAGCGCAAGCACGCAAGGGTTCCCACGGGTCTGGGGCCATGGGACGTCACTCGTGCCCTATGGCCCATGGCGTGACCTCGGTGGCTTCCATTACGGTGCCTGGCACCGCCAGCCCCGTGGGCGATGTGCGGACGGCATAATGCCGCGATCCGGCACGATCACATCTCGGAAGGGGATATCGATGAATTTGCGTTTGCTCTTGCCCGCTTTGGCCCTGGTCGCGACATGTTCGGGGGCACCATCGTTATATGCCGACGATGCGCCGATCGCTCATCGCATCGTCCGGGTCACTCTCGACGGCGCGGTCGATCACCCGACCTCGGGGCGGCTATTGGTGTTCGCCACACTGGCGTCCACGGCCAGGCAGGCGGCCAAGGACGGCAAGGTGACGGAAGTGGATATGAATCCCCTCATGCCTTCGGCGGTGTCCATTGCCGCGCGCGAGGTGACCTATATCGCGCCGGGTACGAGCGTGGATGTCGATGCCGACAGCATCGCTTTTCCCGCCGCATTTTCGACGTTGCCGCCGGGGGAGTATCTCTTCCAGGCGGTGCTCGACGTCGATCACAGCTACAACTACACCGGGCGACAGATGGGTGACCTCATCAGCCAGGTCGTGCCGGTGAAGCTTGTCCCCGGCGGTGCTATTCCCACCTTGAAGCTGAGCCAGGGCGTACCAGACAAGACCGGGCCATGGGTCTTGCCGCCAACAGCGACACAAGAGGTACGTGACGCCTTGCCCGAAGCGCAGAAGCACGCGACGGACGAATCGATGGTCAGCCCGGCACTCAGTGCGTTCTGGGCGCGCCCTGTGTCGATACGCGCTCGTGTGCTCACCCCGCCGGGGTATGATCCCAAGGCCGCGACACGCTATCCGGTGGTGTACTACACGCACGGTTTTACCGGCGGCTACAACCGGTTCGGCTCGACCATGGCAAACGTCTGGAATGCCATGGCTCGGAAGCAGATGCCGCCGATGATCTGGGTTTTCGTCGACCAGTCCGGACCGACTGGCACGAACGAATTCGTCGACTCGGTAAACAATGGGCCGTGGGGCAGGGCGCTGACCGAAGAGTTGATTCCGGCACTGGAAAAGCGCTACCGCATGGATGGCAAGGCCAGTGGCCGTTTCCTCAACGGTCATTCGTCGGGTGGTTGGGCGACGCTGTGGTTGCAGACGCGCTATCCCAAGATCTTCGGCGGAACCTGGTCCACATCGCCTGATCCGAGTGACTTCCATGACTTCACCGGCGCCGATCTGTACGCCGCGAACGCAAACATGTACCACCATGCAGATGGCAGTGCCATTCCGCTTATCCGCGACAAAGGCAAGGTCATCGCCACGATCGAGACATTCGCGAAGCTGGAGCGCGTCATCGGCCCCTATGGCGGTCAGTTCGCTTCGTTCGAATGGGTATTCTCGCCGCGTGGCGCCGATGGCCGGCCCGAGCCGATGTTCGATCGCGATACCGGCAACGTCAATGCCGATGTTGTTGCGTACTGGCATGACAACTACGACATCGCCGCGCGCGTGCAGAAGAACTGGCCGTCGTTGAAGCAGGATCTGGACGGCAAGATCCACCTGATTGTCGGCACGGCCGATACGTTCTATCTCGATGGCTCGGCGCACAAATTCCAGGCCGTGCTCGATGGCCTGCACGCCAAGAGCGATTTCCGCTATCTGGAAGGGAAGACGCATTTCGATCTTTACGTCGAAGGCGACGATCGCAATGCGCTACTGAAGAAGATCTCGTGGGAGATGTACCAGGTGGCGCGTCCCAAGCAGTAACCGCCGATAGCTTCATCGCCTCATCATCCCGGCGCAGGCCGGGATGATGAGGAAGTGGTTCCAGGACGTTTCTGTTACGCCTTCCCGAGCTCCGCCTTGAGCTTCTCCAGCTCGGCGTCAACGTTGCTGTTGCTGCGCAGGTTCTGTAACTCTCGTTCCACGCTGCTGCGATGATCGAGCGGATCCTTCAGCACGCCTGCCTGCATCAGGTCGCTCATCGCATCGGCCTTGGCCTGCATGCCGCTGACCTTATCCTCGGCCCGGCGCATCGCATCGCCCACATGGCTCAGATGGTCGCCCACGCCGGTGATCGACTCGGTCACCTTGACCTGCGCCTGTGCCGCGGCGTAGCTGCTCTTCATCACTTCTTTTTGCGTGCGGAATTGCTCGATACGGTCTTCCAGCGTGCGCTGGTAGCCGATCAGCTTGTCCGCCTGCGCAGCGATATTGGCCCGTGCCTTGCCCAGGGTGTCGACTTTCTCAAGCGCCGCCTGACGCTGCGACAGCGCGGCGCGTGCGAGATCTTCACGGGAGGACTGCAATGCCAGGCGGGCGTTCTCCTGCGCCTGGTCGGCCTCTTGTTGCGCACTTTGAATCTGCCGTTCCAGCACCTTCTGTTCGGTGACCACTTCGGCCAGATGCTGCTTGGTTTCCTGCAGGCCGCTGATCATCTTTTCATAGGAGAGATCCAACGTTTCGTTGGGGTCTTCCAAGCGGTCCAGCAATTTCTGTGTCTTGGCCTGCAGCAGGTCCGCGACGCGTCCGAGAATGCTCATGATCGTTGCTCCAGCTTCAATTGTTGACGGATAGCACCAGTTGCGGATCGGGAATCCGCGATGCATCCGGTTCTGTCGAGATCGGCGTTACCGCCGTGCCCACCGCAAAGAACTCGATGATATGCGGCTGCCAGTTGTGCGAGCCCTCATGCAGATCGACGCCGACGACGCCTTCGGCCTGCGCCGCGATGGCTTCGTGCTGCATGCGCTCCATGGCGATTTCGCGCGCGTCGTAGAGCGCCTGCGAGAAATTGGTGAGCTCGGTATTTCGGCCGACATTGCCCAGCGATTTCAGCATGCCCTGGTGAGCGACGTGATAGACACATGAGCCCATGACCATTTCCAGCGGGCGATAGCCGGCTTGCAGCAAGGTCCAAAAATCCTGGCCGGACAGATCGGAAGTAAATGGCTTGCCCTTGGGACCCTTGTAGCCCGGATGGCCTTGCGCGTGTACCACGCCCGTGCCGATGGCGATGAACTCCAGGATGTCGTTGTCCCATTCCAGGCGCTTGACGGTCAATTGGACGCCGACGATGCCGTCGGCACCCATGCCGTTGGCCTCTTCGCGCATGCGCGACATGGCCAGTTCGCGGGCGTGGTACATCGCCTGCGAGAGCACGTTCATCTCCTGGCTCTGTCCCCACTTGGCGTACTGAATGCCCAGGTGGTAGATGCACGAGCCAACGCACAGCCCGACCGGTTCGAAGCCCGCCTTGCGAACCAGTAGAAATTCATTGACCGAAAAGTCGGAGGTGAAGATGCCGCCGGGATGCCCTTCACGCCGCAGACCCTTCAAGCGTTCCAGCGCGGGTTGAGGAATCGAACTACCGTCGCTCATATCGAACCTTCTTCCTGATTGGTGTTGTAGATGTTGCGATGGGTGGATGTGGTGTCGAGCAACGGAGAGCGGCCATCGCACATGTCCACGACCGTGCGCACCGGGTGTGTCATCGAACGATGTCGCTCGGTCTCGATCACCGTACCGATCACGATATGGCGTCCCAGGTATTGCGTGCCGCCTTTGCTCTGCTCCTGCTCGACCTTGATGAGCTCGCCGAAATGCGTATGTGCCAGCACGCCATTGCCCTGGCGATGCGTGTCCTGGCGCAGTTCGATCAGTGCCTTGTGGCGCACGCGCTCCCAGAAGCCGCCGAGCTCTTTGAGTGGCTGGTTTACCCAGCCGCCTTGCGCGTCGAGGATGCGCCAACCGGAGGCAAGCCATTCGTAGTGCGCGCCGACGGCAATGCCTACCGGCACGATGTTCGCTTTAAGCAGGCGAGCGAATTCCAGCGCGGACACGGTCGATACGATCGGCTCCGGATTCGGCGGGATGCCTTCGATGCGCACCGCGGTGCCGATCAAGGTGAAATCCATGCTTGCACCGACATCCAGGTCGATCTTGCGCATGCGTACGTCGACGATGGCGTTGGCGCCGGCCGCCGCGGCTTCTCGCTGTATCCGGTGCAAGGCGCTGTGCCAGCCGCTGGCATGTCCCTGGGTCCATGAATAGCCATAGTGGTACCAGCATGTACCCGACACCGTGGCGATCGGACGGATGCCGTGGCTGCGCGTCAACGCCAGCTCCGCCGGTGTCATGGTGGCGATCCAGGGCAGTTTGCCCTGTGCCGTATCGGCCAGGCGTTGCGAGACGAAGGCGGGCGGGCGATGCAGCCGTAGCGCTTCTTCCCAGGCTTGCTGGCGTTGTTCGTTGCTGCCGGCAAAATCCTGTTGCTGATCGTCAGGATTGGGTGGTGCGCCGTTGTTGGAGGCGCCGCCTTTGAAACGGTCAAACCAGGACATCCAGGTCTCCAGGGCCAGCGTGGTGCATGTGATAACAGTGCGCGCACATCGGTTGAAATGCGATCGGTGAAAGTGCGGCGATTCAGGACATCAGAAAGTCGTGCAACACGTCTTGTGCGGAGCCGGCTTGCTCGGCAAGCGTCTGGATATCTTCACGTAGCGCGTCGAGCCATTGAGGCACTTCCATACGTTCGGTCATCAACGAAACGCCGTGCACGACTTTGCTGCGTTGTGCCGACAACCGGCCACCCTGCAGCGTCAGTTCGTAAACATGGTTTTGCGCTTCGATATGGATATTGGTGACGTGGCGCGTCTTGGAAAACAGGCTGTCTTTCTGGCGCTCAACGCGTACACGCGCAGGCACGGCTCCCTCGAGCCGTACCGCGAATGCTTCCATAAAAGCCTTGAGATCGCTTTGCGCCCTGCGAAACCACGCCGCACTCAAGTCAAAATCATTTGGCAGACCGCTCAAGCCAGTGTCCCTGTAACTGTCTGACTTACCCTTGGTCGATTCAGCTCCGGCATGGCGGTTTTCCAAACCTTTTAGCCATGTCTCCCAATTAATCTAGCACGCGCCCAGGCCGTGTCGTCCAGTGCTGGTCTGGCGCTATTTCTTGCGTTTTATGAGGTGTGTCGGCAACAGGTTTACCTATTGCGGCGCGGCTCTCGTGCAGCCATCAAGGGCGTGGCCTGGAACCATTGGGGAACAGATAAACCACGTTGTCCGCTTCGATGGCTTGCTCTTCCATCGGTGCGAACTCGTCGCTTTCGTAGCGGTGGCCTTGCGGCGCGCTTTGTTCTTCAGCTTCCAGCGTGCCGATCAGTTCGGTGAGATAGACGTCGGCCTCATGCTCGGTCGCAAAGGCTTCGGCAGGTTCGACGGCGGTCCAGAATGGCAGGCGCCATTTGCGGTAATGCGTTTTACGCCACACGGACGCGACGTACATGTCGTCGTCGCTGCGGCGGAACAGATAGGCAATCAGGTCGACGCTCGGGACATGACGTACAAAAACCAGCGTGTCGCCGTAGTCCAGATCGACGGACCAGATGCCGCCATGCTTCTCTTCCCAGAGCATCAAGCACTCGCTTCGTGAGGGCAGGGGGCGAATAGTAGGTGATTCATGGTCAATCCTACGCGGTCGGACCCAACGGTATCGCGCCAGTGAGCCCAGTTTACAATCGGGCGCCAGTTTGGCCCATGGGCACGGACCTTGCTTTACCGTGGATAGCGAAGCGGGGGCTTCGTTTGCACCGGGGAATCCTATGCTGTCACCACAAGCGTTGCAGGACGCTCACGCCGTCCTGGCCGAGTCCCAAGCCAAGATCGCGCAGCTGCGCCAGGTCGAGCCTTATCTGATCGACCTTTCCCTGCGGGAAAACCCCGTCGGTTCGCGGGTGGGCCAGACCCTGGCCGACAAACTGGCCATCCTCCCCAAATTGCGCGCCTTCGGTTTCAAGCACATTTCATTGGGAACGCTCGATTACGCCATGCCGGACGATCTGGAAGTCGATGACGACTTCATGATGTACCTGCATAACAACGGTATCGATATGACTGGCTGCTTCGCTTTTACGGCGGTGGGCGCGGTTGAGCAGGACGGTACGTTTACCCCCGATCCGTCGTTGCTGAAGCTGGAATCGTACGGTGTGCCCAACACCGTCATGGAGATCTATCTGAGCACGGCCTATGTGAAGACGCCGGAGGACCTGCAAACCCTGCGCCGTAGCCTGGTCGCCAGTATCGCCTGGGTGATCGAGCATATCCGCGGCGACGATGGTGGCCGGCCGAAGATCTTCATCAATATCGTCGATGGCTGCGATGCTTTTTCCAGCGCGCTGGATGCCGTCTGTGATGTGCTCGCCCTGTTGGCCGAACAACCGATCGAAGGCGTGACGTTCGAAGACGATCGCGGCACTTTTTTGCCGTTTCAAGTCGGTGCATTCGTGAAGATCGCGCGCAGCTTCCTGCCGCCGCCGTTGAAGCTGCTGGTACACCTGCATTCGGGCGCCGGTTTCGAAAATGCGGCCGTGATGGAAGCCCTGCTCAACGGGGCGGATGGGGCGTGGGGCGGCTTGCCCAAGCGGGCGGCGATGATTGGCCATGCGTCGTTGGGCGAGCTGATCGCCAATCTGATCCGTGTCGGCAACCCGCACATGCAGCAGGCCTACCAGGTCGATCAGCTGCTGTCGCTGGCGACCCGTCTGCAGGTGCTGGACGAGGAGGGGCCGGTACCCGAGGATCTGCCGATTTTGGGCAGCAATGCCTACCGATTGTCACTTAGCAGCTTTGCGCAGATCCCTGGGCAGTTCATGGACCTGCCGCCCGAAGCGATCGGCCGTGCCGGCTACAGCTATCGGGTTTGCCCCGTGGTCAGCGATCCGCCGGTGATTGCCGGGCGCGTGGCCGAAGTCACCGGGCGCCCGGCCGAGGTCTTCCCGCTGGGGTTGACCCAGGAAATGATCAGGCTGATGCGCGAAGACCTGCGGTCTGGTATCCGTATCGTCTATGACGAGCCGACTCATCTGCTGGAACTGCTGGCGCGTGCGGCGGTGAACTGCCGTTGGTCCTTCGATCCCGCGCTCGATACCCGTGGCGAAGACTCGCCGCTTGCTTCGCTCTGAGGTTCACGATGTCCGAGATCGACAATCTGGCCACGGATGGTGCCGTTTATAAAACTCTGCTGGAATCGACCCGCGCGATCCCCTGGAAAATCGACTGGGCGACGATGCGCTTTGCCTATATCGGTCCGCAAATCGGCGATCTGCTGGGTTGGGAGCCGGCCAGCTGGATGACCGTGGACGATTGGGCCTCGCGTATCCACGAGGAAGATCGCCAGCGGGTCGTGGATTTCTGCGTCGCGCAGTCGATTGCCGGCATCGATCACGAGGCCGACTATCGCGCGTTGACGCGCGGCGGCGACTACGTATGGATTCGCGACGTGGTCCATGTGGTGCGCAAGGAAGACGGGTCGGTCGACTCCCTGATCGGCTTCATGTTCGATATCAGCGAGCGAAAGAAGACCGAAGAGCAGCTCGTATTGCTGCAGCGTGAGCTGGAAGAGATGTCCTTCAAGGACGGCCTGACCGGCGTGGCCAACCGGCGCCGCTTCGATTTCATCATGGATGTGGAATGGGGCAACGCACGGCGCAACAAGCAGCCGATGTCGCTGATCATGCTCGATATCGATTACTTCAAGCAGTACAACGATCACTACGGTCATTTGCAGGGCGACAGCTGCCTCAAGCAGGTGGCCGCCATCCTGAGCAAGGTAGGGACCCGGGCACGTGACTTCCTGGCGCGCTTCGGCGGCGAGGAGTTCGTGTTCATTCTCCCCGAGACCAATGCAAAATCGGCGATGAAGATTGCCGAGCGTTGTCGGGAGATGCTCGCTGATGCACAAATTCCTCATGAGGAATCGCAGGTCGACCAGGTGCTGACCGCGAGCATCGGCGTCAGCACGATCATTCCCTGCCACGACGACATCATGCACACGTTTATCGAAACGGTTGATCGACGTTTGTATCAGGCCAAGCAGAAGGGCCGGGATCGGATTGTGGCGGGGGATTGAGGCGTAAGAGCCCCCTCACCCCAACCCTCTCCCCCGGCAGAGCCAGGGGAGAGGGAGCCAAGTTGCGCAAGTGCGAAACATTGAGGCTACCTCAGTCGTGCTCCCTCTCCCCTGGCTCTGCCGGGGGAGAGGGTTGGGGTGAGGGGGCGCAAGAGGCGATGCGAAGCGAGCCTACCGATATACACTGGCCCATATTCCACTAGCCGTGCCGCCATGCCACAGCGTCCATTCAAGCAAGTCGATGTGTTCACCAATACGCCGTTCAAGGGGAATCCCTTGGCAGTGGTGCTGGATGCGGAGGGTCTGAGCGACGAAGCGATGCAGGCGATCGCGCGCTGGACCAATCTTTCCGAGACCACGTTCGTATTGCCCGCAGCGGTGCCGGGCGCGGATTACTCCGTGCGCATCTTCACAACCGATAGGGAGTTCGTGTTTGCCGGGCACCCGACGCTTGGCACTGCTCACGCGCTGTTGGAGGCGGGCTTGCAGCCGCGAACGCCGGGGCGGCTTGTGCAGCACTGCGGTATCGGCCTGGTGCAGATCGAGATCGGCGAGGATGGACAACTCGCATTCCAGACACCGCCGGTGCAGATCGATGCCTTCGACGAGGTACTGCGGCCTTTGTTGGCTGCCGCGCTGAGAACGGATGCATGGCACATACAGTTGATGCCAGCGCGGGTGGATATGGGCAATCGCTGGCTGGTGGTTGGCCTGGCCGACGCACAAGCCTGCCTGGACGTGGTGCCCGATGTGGCTGCATTGCACACATTGCTGCATAAAGCCGATATACACGGCGTTGCTATATTCGGAATGCATCGACAAGGCGTATCGGCCGATATCGAAGTGCGCGTCTTCCTGGTGGAGCAGGGTTCATTGATGGAAGACCCCGTCACAGGCAGCGCCAATGGCTGTATTGCCTGGGTGCTGGAAGTCAACGGCATGATGGGCGTGGCGGCAGGCCAGGAGTCGTATATCGCGCGGCAGGGCACCAAGCTGGAGCGCAATGGCATGCTTACGGTGCACTACCGCGGGCAGACGCCGTGGATCGGTGGGCACTGCAAGACCCTGATCCAGGGTGTCATAGCGGCGGAGTTTCATTAAGAGTCGGCATGCTAAGCGGGGGGCAAAGCTATCCATGAACGGGGAATACCGCGATGGTGCAAGCGAAGCTCGTTTCTCCCAAAAAGGTTACGCGCCCAAGCAAGACAGCCGCGACGAAAAAGCGAAGCGCTGCCAAGGATAGGGTCACTATTACGCATCCGGAGCGGGAGGTTTTTCCTGGCGAGGGAATCTCGAAGCTGGATGTCGCCGACTATTACCGAGCGGTGATGGTGCATTTTCTGCCGGGTGTCGAAGGCCGGCCCATGTCGGTGATCCGTTGTCCCTCAGGCGTCGGTGAAGGATGCTTCTTCCAGAAGCACATCATCGATGGGCTCAAGCACACGCCGAGTGCTCGCCTGAAGGAGGAGTCCGGGGGATCCGGAGATTATCTATATCCGGATCGCGCCGAAGCGGTCATCGAGATGGTGCAGTTCGGCGCGATCGAGTTTCACCCGTGGGGATCGACGGTAAACGATCCCGAGCATGCGACGCAGTTGATTTTCGATCTCGATCCAGCGGCCGATGTCGATTGGTCGCGTACTGTGCAAGGGGCTCGTTACGTACGCTCGCTGCTGGACAAACTTGGGCTGGCATCGTTCGTTCGCACGACCGGCGGCAAGGGATTGCACGTCGTCGTACCGCTGAAGCCGGCCTGTGGCTGGGGTAAGGTCAAAAAGTTCGCGCGCAGTTTTGCCGATACTCTGGCCAAAACCTATCCGGATGAATTCATTGTCGTAGCGAGCAAGAGCAAGCGTCGCGGTCTGATTTTTCTGGACTATCTTCGCAATGCACGTGGCGCGACCAGCGTCGCATCGTATTCCCTGCGCGCTCGCTCAGGCGCGCCGGTTGCCGTTCCGCTGCGCTGGGAAGAGCTGGGCAAGATCAAGAGCGGTGCTCAGTTCGACATTCGTTCCTTGCCCAAACGGCTTGCGCGTTTGCGTAAAGATCCATGGGAGGGATTCGACAGGTTGCATCAGGATTTATCGAAACTTTCTTTTCCTGAGCACGATTGATTCAGCCGAAAGTCTCTTAGGTGAAGCGGGCGCGATGCTTTGCCATTTGCATCACACGCTGTGATGAACTGAACGCAGAACTTGGACACCTCTTTGACGGCAGAGGCCGCATGGTGAAAGCACAGGAGCACTACCGCTTTTTGTGCAAGTCATCCTGCACTCCCGCCGAAGGAGAAGAAGATGTCACTGATTCTGTTGATCGTGCTCATAGTTCTGCTGATCGGTGCGGTCCCGGCCTGGCCGTATAGTCGCGGATGGGGTTATTACCCTAGCGGTGGACTGGGCCTGGTGTTGATCATCGTGCTGGTCCTGCTGTTGTTGCGCATCATTTGAATGCAGCCGGCGCACAAGATGCTTGACTCATCCTTGCCAGCGATCGCATTGGTGCAGTCGGAGTTGTCCGATGCCGATATCATCGAGACCAGCCTGCGGAATGCCGGTATGCGCAATCCGATCCTTCGTTACGGCACGGCGGATGCGCTTATGGATATGTTGTCGAAGGCGGACTCGCTTTCGGTCGCGATAGCGATCGTCGAAAGTGACGCATGGAAGCGTCTTGCCCCTTGGAGGGATGCCGTTCGGCCGCATCCGCTACCGGTGATCGTTACCTTCGAGCACGATCGCGAATTGCAGGCGTTTACTCAGCTTCGCGTATTGCACGCCGCGGGTGTGCTCAAGCCGTTTGCACCCAGGACACTGATTCGCATGCTGGAGCCGCTACGTTGTCGTTGGCTGTTGATGGAGCGAGATGGGAATGAAGGTACTGCTGAGTAGTAGGCTCGCTTCGCATCGCCTCTTGCACCCCCCTCACCCCAACCCTCTCCCCCGGCAAAGCCAGGGGAGAGGGGGCTGACTGAGGCAGGACTCTCAACCTCGCGTGCTTTTGCCTCCTCTCCCCTGGCTTTGCCGGGGGAGAGGGCTGGGGTGAGGGGGGCTTTTTAAACCTAACGAGGAATATCCGTCTCGGCATACTCAACATCCAACCGATTCTGAATATCTTTGATCATGTTGCCGCAACAAGCGCGCACCAATGCCTCGACGTCATCCCTGACCTGTCGCGTTGCCACTGCTCCAGCGAGTACGACAACGCCATTCTCGATCGAGACCTCAAGCTCCTTGCCACGAATATCCGGATCGTTCTCCAGCCGTTCGCGGATGGTTTGCAGACAACGTGCCTGTTCGTTATTTGATGATGACATGGCGATGATTTGACCTCGTCGATTCAGTGCACCGGCGGCACCGGATCGCCTACCGGCGGCGGCTCGCCCGGGCTTGGCATGGGTGGCTCGGAGGGCGGCGGCGTTTCCGGTGGCGTGCCGGGTGGAATCTCAGGTGGTAATTCGGGATGCGGTGGGCCAGGTGCGGGCCCCGGCTCCGGCGGCACGTTCGGTGGGGGCATCGGTGGGCTGGGCGGTGGGATCTCGTTGGGAAGATGTGCCTTCGCGAGCATGTCGTGTGCCCCATGGCATCGAAATCAGTTGCATCGTTGCCCAGCAGCTGTTGCGTTTGCGTCGAGGCTTTGTCTATCCGCCGCCGCATATCTCCTCTTCACTTCATTTAAAGCAGGCTGCAATTGCCACCGCATGAGGACAGTGCTATGAGCAGCCACGACCGTAAAGATTCAAATCATCATCACGACAAACCTGTACCTGGCAAGGAAACGCCCGAACAGCGCGAGCAACGCAAGCGCAAGGAGAGTCAGAACCAGGATCAATCGCTGGAAGAAACCTTCCCGGCCAGTGACCCGGTATCGCCCTTCGTTCCGGCCAAGCCGCGCGAGTAAGCCATCTCGTCGGCGGCGATGCTATTGCCCTTGATCGGCAAGCTCGCGTGCCAAGGCCAGATGGTGCTGGAGAACAGGCAGCTTGGTTTGCGCGAAATGTTTCACATCGGCATCGGTGCTATTGCGGGCCGTCTTGGCGAATATCTCCACGGCACGTTGGTGGGACTGCACCATCTGGTCGACGTAGGCTCGGTCAAATTCGTCGCCGTGGAGTGTCTGCAATCGTTGCTGCACGTCGTTGTCTGCCGAGGGCGCCTTTGCCGGCTGGGCATCCTGCTTGAGATTAGTCAGCGTCACCAGTTCGCGGTTGGTCTGTATGTGATCGTCCAGCAGCTGTTGGGCCAGTTGTCGGACTTGCTGCGATTTCGCCTGCTTGAGCGCCAGGAGGGCAAGAGAGATTTCCGCCGCTCCCTCGTCTGCCGCTTGCTGCAAAAACTGGCGGTCGGTAGTGCCTACGCCATGCGTGGCCATGTCGCTGGCATGGTTGACCTGGGCCTGTGCCGTGGGCGGCATCGCCCACGGCACCACCGCCGCCAGCACCAGGGTAAAAAGAGTACGTCCAATAGCACCGGGTCTGAGCATGGGACACCTCCTTTCACTCGTCTGGTGGTTAATTCTCCACGCGCTTTCGCCGTCCTTTCCCGCCCTTGCGGCCGATCTCGGCCATGTGTTGGCGATTTGCGCTAACGGCTTCACCACCCTTATGCCCGGCCTGACGTGCTTCTTTCGTGTCGAATTCGTGTGCGTGACCACTCGCATGGGCCGCCAGGCCGCCCCTGCGGGCGATCTGGGCGCGTTGCTCGGCATTCAGTCGGGCGAAACCGCGTAAAGGCTTGCTGGAGGTTTCTTCACGTTCAGTCATGGGTTCGACTCCGTCGTTCATGGCCCTGTTTTAAGAACTGCAATAACACCCTCTGGCGTCATTACACTGCATCGATGACTACTGCCATCGTCTGGTTTCGCCGCGACCTTCGTCTTGCCGACCATCCTGCGTTGCACGCGGCCACGTCCTCGCATGAACGCGTACTGCCGTTATATATCCACGCGCCGGGGGAGGAAGGGGACTGGGCGGCGGGAGCAGCCGGTCGCTGGTGGCTGCATCATTCACTGTCATCGTTACGGGCGGCATGGCGAAAGCACCGTGCCGATTTACATATCGGCCGTGGCGAATCGCTATCAGTCCTGCGTGAGACGATTCGCCGTAGCGGCGCAAGCGCTGTCTACTGGAACCGTTTATATGAACCGGCGTCGATTGCACGTGACTCACATATCAAGAAAGTCTTGCGTGCCGAGGGAATCGAGGTGCGCAGCTTCAACGCAGCCTTGTGGTGCGAGCCGTGGGGCATAGCCACTCAGCAAGGACAGCCCTATCGCGTTTTCACGCCCTTCTGGCGAAATCTGCGTCCGCAGCTCACGCTGGAGGCGCCGTTGCCCGTGCCGACGCCCCTGCGCGTCGCGGACATGCCAGGCAGCCTGCCGATCGAGGCGCTGGATCTGCTGCCTCGTATCGCCTGGGATGTGGGCATGCGCGAGGCATGGACGCCGGGCGAAGCCGGGGCGCAGTCGATGTTGGAGCTCTTCGCCGACGATGCCCTGAACGACTATGCGAATGCGCGGGATATTCCCTCGCGGCACGGCACCTCACGGCTGTCGCCGCATCTTCACTTTGGTGAAATTTCACCGCAGCAGATTCATCACACCCTGCACCTTGGCACGCAGCGGCGCGACCTCAAGCGCCGCCCCGATCTGGAGCCTTATTTGCGTCAATTGGGATGGCGCGAGTTTGCGCATCACCTGCTTTACCATTTTCCGAAGACGCCGACAGAGAACTTCAACGCCGGCTTCGATCGCTTCGGTTGGGCGCGAGCCAATCAGGCACAGCTCAGGCGATGGCAGCAGGGGCGAACCGGTATTCCCCTGGTCGACGCAGGCATGCGCGAACTGTGGCATACCGGCTGGATGCACAATCGCGTACGCATGATCGCGGCCAGCTTCCTGACCAAGAACCTGCGCCAGCACTGGCAGCACGGCGCACGCTGGTTTTGGGACACCCTGGTCGACGCGGACCTGGCCAACAACACCATGGGTTGGCAATGGGTGGCGGGCTCCGGCGCGGATGCCGCGCCGTATTTTCGTGTGTTCAACCCGGTCACGCAGGCACGGAAGTTCGATCCGACGGGCGCCTATCTGCGCCGCTGGCTGCCCGAACTGGCCGAGGCATCGGACAAGTTGCTGTACGAACCGTGGACGGATCCGGATCTGCTCAAGCGCACCGGCTACCCGGCGCCGATGATCGATCTATCGGCATCGCGGCAGGACGCGCTGAGCGCGTATCAGGCCATGCGCTGATTCAACCCACGACGTCGGGTGTCTGCACCTTGTCCTGGCGTTTGAGCAGGATCGCCAGTACGGGCGGTGTGACCATCGCCGTAAGCAGGGACATCGCCACGATGATCGCGTAGATGCGATCGTTGAACACGCCCGCGGTCAGGCCGAGGCTGGCGATCACCACGCCCACCTCGCCACGCGGCACCATGCCGAAGCCGACAATGACGGCGCCGCGCTGACCCAGCGACAACGCGCCCAGATAACCGCCCAGCAGCTTGGAGATGATGGCGATCACGGTCACGATCGCGAGCATCCACAAGGCCTCGGCGTTGGCCAACTGATGCAGGTCGATCTTGCTGCCGGTGATCACGAAGAAGAACGGAGTCAGCAGGGCGAGCAGGGGTTGGACCTGTTTCTCCAGCGTGTGCTGCTGGCGGGTTTCCGAAGCGATCATGCCGGCGAGGAAGGCGCCGATGATCGCGGCCAGCCCGAACAGCGTGGAGAGGTAGGCCAGGCCCAGGCATAGCGCCAGTACGATCAGCAGCGGCGATTGCGGGTTAGTCGGGCGATCCAGCCAGGACGAATTCCAGCGCATCACCTTGGCGCCACCCAGGCCGATCACCGCGATAAAGCCGATCGCACCGGCCAGCACCATCAACAGATGCGTGATATTGAAACCTTCGCCACCTTGCAGCGAAGTCACCACGCCGAGCAGCAGCATGGCGAGGATGTCGTCGATCACCGCGGCGCCGAGAATCACCTTGCTTTCCGTGCGCTGCAGCACGCCCAGTTCCTGCAGTACGCGCGCGGTAATGCCGGCCGAGGTGGCGACAAAGGCGGCGGCGACGAACAGCGACTTGCCCCAGTCGAAACCCGAGCCATGCGCCCACAGGCTGCCCATGCCGAAGGGAATCAATACGCCGAGCACACCGACCAGAACGGCCGACTTGCCCACGCGCTTGAGATCTTCCAGGCGGGTTTCCAGGCCCACCGAGAACAGCAGCAGCACGACACCGATTTCGGCGAGCACGTCGAGCGGGGTGCCGGCGAGGATTTCTTCGGGTTTGATCCAACCCAGCAACGATGGACCAATCACGCAGCCGGCGGCAATTTCGCCGACCACGCCGGGCAGTTTCAGTCGTTGCGCGATTTCACCGCCGATCTGCGCGGCAAGAAACACGATGAAAAGGGTCAGCAGGATGTCGGCAGCGTGCATCGCAGGATTCTTCGATTCAGTCCATGAGCCTGAATCGTACATGCTCTTTTCACGTTACGCCTTAACGAGCAGCCCGCCCGCGATCCTTTTTCAATTGCGCAAAGATCTGGCTTGCGGCAGCGGTGATGACCGCCAACAGGATCACCGTCCAGCGGAAGGCTGCCACATAATCATCGTGCGCGTGGCCTTGCAGCAGCGCTTCCATCAACAAGGAGGCTAGCGCGATGCCGAAACTCATCGACAGGTATTGCGCGGTCGAGGCCATCGAGGAGGCCATCGAGGCGTACTTCACGTCGAGATCCTGATAGACCAGCGTATTCATCGCGGTGTACTGCAGCCCCATGAAAGCACCGTAAAAGAACATCATCAGCGCAATCACCCACATCGGCGAACCGCGGCCGAGCAGGGCGAACGACGCCAGCAGCACGGCGACGATGAGGGTATTGGAAAGCAGCAGACGGCGGTAACCCATCAGGATCAGCAAGCGGTTGATCGTCCACTTCGCGCTGATCGAACCGACCGCCTGCGGCACCATCATCAGGCCCGCCATCAGCGGCGACCAGCCGCAGCCGACCTGCAGGAACAGCACCACCAGCAGGAACATCCCCGATACGCCCAGCCGGGTAAACAGATTGCCTGCCAGCGCCACCCACACATTGCGGATGCGCAGCAACGCCAGGTCCTGCACCGGATATTCGGTGCGGCGGCTATGCCAGACGTAGAGGGTGCCAAACACCACCGCGAGCAGGGCGCTCAGGCCGATCTTCGGCCACTGACCGACGCCACCGGCCAGCTCCGAGGCGGTCAGCAACATGGCCGAGGCGGCGGCAAACAGCAAAAAGCCGAACAGGTCGAAGCGATGAGCGTGATCGAGCCGGTAGTCGGGCATGAACCGGCGATTCATCCACATGCCGGCGATGCCCACTGGCACGTTAAGGAGAAAAATCATGCGCCACGACGCGAACTCCGCCAGCGCACCGCCAAGTAGCGGACCGAGTACCGAGCCGAGCAGCCCCACCGTGGCGACCGTGCTCATCGCCCGCACGAAATCCCGCTTGTCGATACTGCGAACCAGTACATAACGGCCCACCGGCATCAGCGCGGCACCGCCCAGGCCTTGCAAGACACGCGCGCCGACCAGCTGGGGCAGGGACTGCGCCACACCGCACAGCAGGGAGCCGATGGTGAATACGGCGATGGCCACGGAAAACACCCGGCGCGTACCGAAGCGGTCGCACAGCCACGGACTGGCCGGAATAAAGATCGCCAGGGTCAACACATAACTGGTCAGCGCGGTGCGCATGCCCAGCGGCGTGACGTGCAAGGCGTCGGCCATGGCCGGAACCGCCGTGTTGACGATGGTCGAGTCCAGCGCCTGCATGAAGAAGGCCGCCGCCACCAGCCAGATCAAGCCACGGTGGCTGGCATAGTCGTTGTGGCCGGGAGGCACGGGGTTGGCGCCGGGCGGCGTGCTGGCGGCGACGGCAGCAGGGGCGGAGGCGGGGAGTTCCGCAGCGGCGGCGGTTTCATCTGACATGACCCGTCTATGATAGCTGCTGTGGCAGCTTGATTTTTTTCGATAGCGCGACCAAAGTCAGTCGCTTTTCATCGTGGCCGGAGAACAGCCACGCGTGTGTACATCGTCGCGCCGACACCACGCTTAAAGGATTAAAAGCACCCCATGACTATCCCCAAACCGCCCATCCTGTTGTCCAGCCTCGACCTGAAGCGCCTCGAAGCCTTGCTGGACAAGATGTCGCCCGCCGAAGCCGAACGCCACGAAGCGCTTGCCTCGGAGCTGGCCCGTGCCGAAGTGGTCGAACCCACCGCCATGCCGGCGAACGTCGTGACGATGAATTCACGCGTGACTTTCGAAGACGAGGCCACCGGCGACGCGACCACGGTGACCCTGGTCTATCCGAGCGCCGCCGGTGCAGCCGGCACGGTGTCGATCCTGGCGCCGGTAGGCAGCGCCCTGCTGGGGCTGGCCAAGGGCCAGCATATCGACTGGCCCACTCCGGATGGGCATGAGCGCCGCCTGCGCGTACTGGATATCAGCTACCAGCCCGAAGCGGCCGGCGACCTGCATCGCTGAGCCTCAGCGGCCCCGGCCAAACTGCTCGCGGCAGGCTTCCATCATCTGCGCGAGCACCGGTGCGGGGATGGCGAAGCGGGACGGCAACATATAGCCACCCGGCACGCGGACCCGATGCACGCCGGGCTTGACCTGATACACGATGCTGGCCTGGTGATTGACGTTTTGCAGGCCGATCGACTCGATCTCTGTCCAGCGGCGCGAAACGCCTTTGCGTAATGCACCGCTGACCGAGAAGCCTTCTTCGTCAATGCGCAGGGAAGGTGGGACGACCGTACCCAGCAGGCACAAAGCGGCAAGGAGGCCGAACAGTACAGCGCATGCCAGGGCGCCCCAGCTGCCTTCGTCACGGTAAATCCAGATGGCCACGGCGGCCATGACGACAAACAGCAGCAGGGCGAAAAGGGTTGCTCCGCGTTTGCCGCGCAATACCAGCGGCAGGCCAAGGGCGACTTCGTCATCTTCCAGATGCAGCTGCGTGTCGGTATCCATCGCGTGATGGTAGCGTCGGGCCAGGTGGCTTGCCATGGGCTTTCGTATCGCCGGCATGTGACGACGCGCATCAAATCGCTAAACTTCGGCGGCATGAGGACCATCGCATGAGCCAGCCCAACGCCAAGACCCGAGCCGCCGACCTGCGCGCGCAGCTCGAACACGCCAACTATCGTTATCACGTGCTCGACGATCCGGAGATCCCCGACGCGCAATACGATGCCTTGATGCGCGAGCTGGAGGCGCTGGAAGCGGCGCATCCCGAGCTGGCCGTTCCCGACTCACCGACGCGCAAGGTCGGTGCCCGTGCGCAAGGCGGTTTCGCCGAAGTGCGCCATGCCATACCCATGTTGTCCCTGAGCAATGCCTTCGAGCAGGCCGGCGACACCACGCGTGAGCGCTTCCACGAGGTGGCCGAGTTCGAACGTCGCATCGAGCAGACGCTGGACCGGCGCGACCCGGTGTTTTCGGTCGAGCCCAAACTCGATGGCCTGGCGATCAGCCTGCGCTATGAAGACGGCGTATTCGTGCAGGGCGCGACCCGCGGCGATGGCGAAACCGGCGAGGACGTGAGCGCCAATCTGCGCACCGTGCGCGCGATTCCGTTGCGCCTGCGTGGCCAGGGCTGGCCGCGCGTACTAGAAGTTCGCGGCGAGGTGATCATGCTGCACAAGGACTTCGAAGCCTTCAACGAGCGTGCGCGTACCACGGGTGAGAAACCGTTGGCGAACCCGCGCAACGGTGCGGCGGGCTCCTTGCGTCAGCACGACCCGGCGGTGACCGCGCGGCGCAAGCTCAGCTTCTTTGCCTACGCTGTCGGTGTAGTCGAGGGCGCCAGCTTGCCGCCGACACATTCGGAAACACTCAAGCTGCTGCGCGAGTGGGGCTTTCCTGTGTCACCTGAAGTCAGCACGGCCAAGGGCTTCGACGGGCTGATCAAGTATTTCCAGCGCATCGGCGCCAAGCGCGACAGCCTGCCGTACGACATCGACGGTGTGGTCTACAAGCTGGACGACTATGCCGGCCAGCGCGAGATGGGCTTCGTGTCGCGCGCGCCGCGTTGGGCGATCGCGCACAAGTTCCCGGCACAGGAGCAGAGCACCACGGTCGAGGCGATCGAGATCAATATCGGTCGTACCGGTGCCGCGACGCCGATCGCGCGTCTGGCGCCCGTGCAGGTGGGTGGCGTCACCGTCACCAACGCCACGCTGCACAATGCTGACCAGATCGCGCGTCTCGATGTGCGGGTTGGCGATACGGTGATCGTGCGTCGTGCCGGCGATGTCATTCCGGAAGTGGTGCGCGTGGTTCCCGAAAGTCGCCCCGCGCGTACCAAGCCCTGGCAGATGCCGACGCATTGCCCGATCTGCGATTCGGCACTGCTGCGCGAAGAGGGCGCAGCGGCGTGGCGTTGCTCGGGCGGTTTGATCTGCGCGGCGCAACGCAAGGAGGCGCTGATTCACTTCGCGGCGCGTCGTGCGATGGATATCGAAGGCATTGGCGAGCGCTTCGTCGATGCCCTGGTCGATTTCGGCTACGTGCACACGCCGGCCGATCTGTACAAGCTTACCCTCGACGATTTCCTTGAAATGAAACGTCGTGCCGACGAGCGCGACGACAGTACGCCGGAAACCGTCAAGGCGGGCAAGATCGCCACGAAGTGGGCAGAAAACCTGATCGAGGCGATCGAGGCCAGCAAGCACACCACCTTGCCGCGTTTTCTCTATGGGCTGGGCATCATGCATATCGGCGAAAGTACGGCCAAAACGCTGGCATCGTGGCTGGGGAGCCTGGATATCATCCGCGCGATGCCCGAGCCGGTGTTGCTTGTGTTGCCCGATATCGGCGGCGAAGTGGCTAACTCGATTGCCGGGTTCTTCGCCCAAGAGGGCAATCAGAAAGTCGTCGATGCCTTGCTGGCCGCGGGTATCACGTTCAACGACGAGAGCACGCCATCGCCGAAGCTGCGCAAGCAGTTGAGCCTGTCGGTACTGCTCGACAACGCCAAGATCAGCAAGCTCGGTCCCAAGAGCACGCACCTGCTGGCGGAGCACTACCCGACGCTGGACAAACTGATCGCCGGAGGCCCGGCCCATTGGATCGTCGCCGGGCTGCCACAGGCGGCGGCGTCCGGCCTGGAGGCCTATCTAGCCGACAAGGCAACGCAGGCACCGCTGCGTGAGGCCGAAGCGGCCATGCATCGTCTGCTGGATGCCATCCCCAAACATGCTGCTGCGGAAAGCGCGCCGCTCGAAGGGCAGACCATCGTGCTGACCGGCACGTTGTCGTCGCTAAGTCGCGAGGAAGCCAAGGAGCGCCTGGAAGCGCTGGGTGCGAAGGTGGCCGGCTCGGTCTCCAAGAAAACCAGCTTTGTCGTTGCCGGCGAAGCGGCCGGGTCGAAACTGGACAAGGCGCAGGAGTTGGGCGTGGAAGTGTGGGACGAGGCGGCTTTGGTGGCGTTGTTGGAGAAGCACGAGTAGGGAAAGGGCTTACGTGTTTTGTTGTGGGGCGATGCTTTAGATGGTGGCTGGAACATAGAAGCCTTAAGGGATGTTTTTGTGCCCTGGGCTTTTATGGATCACGTCAAATCGCTCCGCAAGAATGCTACCGATGCGGAGATCAGGCTCTGGTATCGCCTGCGGGGTGGACAGCTTGGCTATCGGTTTCGCCGGCAGCATCGTGTCGAAGGTTTTATTGTTGATTTCAGTTGCTTCAAGCGTAGGTTGGTCATCGAGCTGGATGGTGGTCAGCATGTGGAGCAAGCTGAGTACGACCGGCTTCGCACGCTTAGATTGAATGAAGCTGGTTATCGTGTGTTGCGGTTCTGGAATGACGATGTGTTGCTCAGGACAGATGCGGTGCTGGGTGAAATCTGGCGTGCGCTCAAGCAAGAGCTTCCCCCTCTCCCCAACCCTCTCCCCCGGCGAAGCCAGGGGAGAGGGGGCTGACTGAGGTAACTTCAGTCTTCCGTACTTGCGAAGACTGTCCCTCTCCCCCAGGCGAAGCCAGGGGAGAGGGGGCTAAGTTGCGCAAGCGCGAAACACTGAAGTCACCTCAGTCAAGCTCCCTCTCCCCTGGCTCTGCCGGGGGAGAGGGTTGGGGTGAGGGGGGCGCTCTTAAAATTTAAGCACCACAAAGCCATACTTCCCCCATGCCCCACGTAATCCGACACCCGGCCACCCAGGCGCAAGCCCTCCACCTGCGCGCCAGCCTCTACACCCTCATCCGCAAGTTCTTCGCCGAGCGTGATGTACTGGAGGTCGAAACCCCGATCCTCTCCGCCGCCGGCAATACCGATCCCAACATCGAAAGCTTCAGCACCGTATTCAGCGGACACGTCGACGCAGGCGCACGTGAGCGCTGGCTGCGCACATCGCCGGAATTCCCCTTGAAACGCCTGCTCGCCGCCGGCGTCGGCGACTGCTACGAACTCGGTCGCGTGTTTCGCAACGCCGAAGCAGGCGGCCGTCACAACCCCGAGTTTTCGATGCTGGAGTGGTACCGCATCGGCTGGGATCACCGACGTCTGATGCAGGAAACCGTCACTCTGGTGGAAGCGGCACTGGCCCTGGTAGGGCGACGCGCCGAAGTGGTTGTCGAAAACTATCGCCAGCTCTTTCTCGACGAACTTTTGCTCGACCCCCTGCATGCACCGATCGATGCCTTGCGCGAGCCGCTTGAGCGCTACGGGATCGACCCGGAAGGCCTGAATCGCGATGATTGGCTGGATCTGCTGATCACGCACGTCCTGCAACCGGCATTCCCTATCGATCGCATCACGGTGATCCACGATTACCCCGCCAGCCAATGCGCCTTGGCGAAAATCCGCGCCGGCGATCCGCCGATGGCCGAACGCTTCGAGCTGTACCTGGGCAAATACGAACTGGCCAACGGCTACCACGAGCTCAACGACGCCACCGAACAACGCGCCCGTTTCGAGCGCGACAACGCCGTGCGCCGCACGCGTGGTCACCGAGAAATTCCTGTCGACGATCGCCTGCTCGCGGTGCTCGATCGCATGCCCGATTGTGCTGGCGTGGCGCTGGGTATCGAGCGCCTGCTGATGTGCCTTGCCGGCAGCGACGCTATTGCCGACGTGCTGGCGTTTCCTTTTTCAGAGGCCTGAAATGTCACAACCCTTATTGAAGGCGATCCATCACGTCGCGCTTATCTGCTCCGACTACGAGCGTTCACGCGATTTCTACAGCAAGACGCTCGGTCTGCGCATCGTACGCGAGGTGTATCGCGAAGCTCGGCAATCGTGGAAATGCGATCTGGAAGTGAGCCCTGGCGTCGCGCTGGAACTGTTCTCGTTTCCCTCGCCACCACCACGGCCATCGCGCCCCGAAGCGCAGGGGCTGCGTCATCTGGCATTTGCCGTGGACGATATCGACGCCGCAGTGAACCACCTCCAACAGCAAGGCGTCGCATGCGAGCCGATCCGGATCGACGAATACACGGATCGACGCTTTACTTTTTTCGCCGATCCCGACGACTTGCCGATCGAACTGTACGAACAAGGCACCCCATAAACGACAACGGCCCGCATCGCGACGATGCGGGCCGTTGCGTGAAGCCATCGGATCAGGCTTTCTTGTCTTCCAGCAAGCTGCGATAAATCAGGCCGCCCACGGCGCCACCGATCAGCGGCACCACCCAGAACAGCCAGAGTTGTCCCAACGCCCAGCCGCCCTGGAACACCGCCACGCCAGTGCTGCGCGCCGGATTGACCGAGGTATTGGTCACCGGGATGCTGATCAGATGGATCAGGGTCAAGGCCAGGCCGATCGCCAATGGTGCAAAACCGGTCGGTGCCAGCTTATGCGTGGTGCCGTTGATGACGATAAGAAAGAACGCCGTCAGCACGAACTCGGCAACGATCGCCGATTGCATCGAAAAACCACCCGGCGAATGCTCGCCGTATCCGTTCGAAGCAAAGCCGCTGGCCGCCGCGTCGAAACCCGGTTTGCCACTGGCGATGAGGTACAGCACGGCGCCGGCAGCAATACCGCCGATAACCTGCGCAATGATGTAAGGCACCACGTCCTTGGCCGGAAAGCGACTGCCGGTCCACAGCCCTACGGTCACTGCCGGATTGAAATGTGCCCCCGAGATGTGCCCGACGGCATACGCCATCGTGACCACCGTCAGGCCGAACGCCAGCGCGACGCCGGCAAAGCCGATACCCAGTTCAGGAAAAGCCGCAGCAAGCACCGCGCTGCCGCAACCGCCGAAGACCAGCCAGAACGTGCCGAAAAATTCGGCGGTCAAACGCTTGCCCATACTCATCGGTTCTCTCCTTGCAACGAACGATAGGGAAGGGTGATTTGCTCTGCCTCCGGAACGCCCCCTTAAGAGACCGCGCTAGGCTAGCAAAAGTGGGAGGGAAGGGAAGGCTGTCACGTCAGCTAGTAGTGTATCTTCGCCCTCCGGGTCTTTCTTTAGGATTTGTCCGATGCAAGCCGCAACACCTTTGTCGCCCGATGTCGTTCCTTCCAAATCGCTGAGCCGCGCGGACATCAAGACGCTTTTTCTTGCGGCGCTGGGCGGTGCACTGGAGTTCTACGACTTCGTCGTGTTCCTGTTTGTGGCGGCACAGCTTGGCCATCTGTTCTTTCCGGCTGGTACGGCGCCGTGGCTGGCCAAGTTGCAGGTGTACGGCATTTTCGCCGCGGGCTATCTGGCGCGGCCGCTGGGCGGCATCGTGATGGCGCACTTCGGCGATCGCTCGGGCCGCAAGAAGATGTTTACCTTGAGCGTCTTCCTGATGGCCTTGCCCACGTTGGCGATCGGGCTGCTGCCCGTCTACGCGCAGATCGGCATCGCCGCGCCGATCCTGCTGTTGCTGCTGCGCATCACCCAGGGTGTCGCGATCGGTGGCGAAGTGCCGGGCGCATGGGTATTCGTGGCCGAACATGCTCCGCCGGGTCGCGTCGGGTTCGCCTGCGGCAGCCTCACTTCGGGCCTGACCATCGGCATCCTGATCGGCTCGTTGGTGGCCGCGTGGCTGCACCATGAGCTGACGCCGGAACAGATGCTGGACTGGGGCTGGCGCGTGCCGTTCATCATCGGCGGCGTGTTCGGCTTCATTGCCGTCTGGCTGCGCCGTTGGCTGCGCGAAACACCGGTGTTCGCGGCAATGCGCGAGCGCAAGGAGCTGAGCCGCGAGATGCCGCTGCGCAACGTGTTGCGCGGTCACCTGGGCGGCGTGGCGATCTCGATGCTGACCACCTGGATGCTGACGGCAGCGATCCTGGTGTTGATCCTGATGTTGCCGAACCTGGTGCAGAAGCCGTTCCACATCGCGCAGGAAGACGTCTCCCTAGGCAACAGCCTGGCGGCGTTCTGCCTTGCCATCGGCTGCATTTTCTATGGCTGGCTGGTCGACCGCATCGGCGTGGCCTGGGCCTTGATGATCGGCTCGCTGGGGTTGCTGCTGGGCACCTATGGCTTGTATGGCGATCTGGCGGCAGGCGGCAGCCATTTCCTTGGCTGGTATCCGGCGGTAGGTTTTCTCGTCGGTGCCGTGGGCGTGATCCCCAGCCTGATGGTGGCGGCGTTTCCGCCGGCGATTCGTTATTCAGGCCTGTCGTTCGCCTACAACGTGGCCTATGCGATTTTTGGCGCGAGCACCGCGGCCCTGATCGACTTGCTGGCCGAGCGCGCGGGCCAGACGGCTCCGGCGCATTACGTGGCGATCACCGCCGTGGTGTCGATGCTGGTGGCGTTGTATGTGATGGTGCGGCAGAAAGTGCTGGTGAATTGAGGTGCTTGTGGGAGAGCGGTCGCGATTGAAGTCGCTCCTACAAACTTAGGCAGGCACAGCTAGCTTGTAGGAGCGACTTCAGTCGCGACCGCAGGATCGCTAAAAATCCAACTCCTGCGCCGCACACAAATAATCCACCATCGGCGCAACCCGCTTGAACGTATCGACCACCCACGGCAGCAACTCGCTGGAGCAGGCAAGCTTGTCGTCAAAGCCCTCGCCGGCAGCGAAATCCTTGCGCTTGAGGTCGTCGATCAACTCATGCTCCGGGTCGTAACCGCGCGGCGGCCGGGTCAACGACTCACCCCAGAAAGTGAAGTGATCGCGAAACGCCTTGCTGCGCGTGGCGCGCTTCCAGGCTTCGGGATTGTCGGCAAGAAATCCGCGGATACGTTTCAACGCGTCCGGTTCCGGATGCCACATGCCGGCACCGCCGAAGCAGTCGCCCGGCTGGATATGCAGGTAGAAGGCCGGTGCCGGAATCTCGTGGCGACGCTCGTGAAAGAAACGTGAGCCCTGCCAGTTCTTGTACGGCTGCTTGTCGTTGGCAAAGCGCGTATCGCGATAGATCCGATAAAGCGAGCCACCGCTCTTGCGCGGGTCGGCGCGGTAATGCGGGCTGATCTTGGCAAGCGGCGCCTGCAGGTCGGTAATCAGGTGGAGAAACGGTTCGCGTACATGGCGCTCGTAGTCGTCCTTGTGTTCCTGAAACCAGCTGCGGTTGTTGTTGCGTTCCAACGCGCGCAGAAATTTGAAGGTGGCGGGGCTGAAGTAGCTGGTGGGCATGGGCGGGTCAGGCGAGGTTGGCAATTCCCGAGGCGAGTTCGTCGCCCCAGGCCTGGAGTTGGTCGAGCAGGGCAAGCTTATCGTGTCGGCTCGGATCGGCGCGCAAGGTCTCGATCTGCGCGAAATAGTCGTCCAGCGTCAGCCCGGTCAAGGGGCCGGGTTTGGTCAGGCGATCATGGCAAAACCGGTCCCAGCGCAGACGTTCTTCGGCATCCAGCGTGTCGGGCCAGTTACGCGCGCGGTAACGGAATAGCAGTTCCGGATAGCGTGCATCGCGAAAGGGGAAGGTACGCCCGCCCATCTGATCGGGTGGTGTGGCGCGGACGTCGGCCAGCAGGCGCTTGTCGGCATCGGGCAGAAAGGCGCCGTAAAGCCCCAATTCGGGATCGGCGGCAGGTGGTAGATCGGTGCTGCGGCGAAACACTTCGCGCAGTTTTTCGTTCAAGCCCGATGCCGCGACCAGCTTTTCGCGATGCGCCAGGCAGAGCTCCAGATCGAGCTGAAGCCGTTCGTGATCGACGCCATTCAATACCGAGATCGGCGCCAAAGCCGGCGCACGGTTGGCGCGCACGGTACGCAACGGGATGCGTTCAACGCCTTCGGGCAAGTCCGCCCGGGCCACGAAGACGCGGTCGGCGATATCGTCGGCATCGAGCATCAACAGTTCTTCAGGATCGGTCGACAAGTCGTAGATGATGATTTCGCCGGGCCGCGTCGGATGCGGCGTCAACGGCACGATCACGCTCAGGCAATGGCGGCTGGCGGGATATCGCGACGACACATGCACCAGTGGCGTCATATGCACGGTGTCGAGCAGCTCGAACACTTTCTGCTTGCGGCGCAGTCCGTAGTACCAGTCCCACAGGCGCGGTTGACGCACGCGTATCAGACGCGCCAGGTCGATCAACGCATACACGTCCGATAGCGCATCATGTGCACGTTCCTGCTGCAGGTGATTGGCCTGCGCCAGGTGTTCGAGCTTGAAACTGGGTGTGCCGTCCTCGCGCGTGGGCCACGCGATGCCCTCGGGGCGTAGCGCCTGGCACATGCGCACCAGGTCGATCAGGTCCCAGCGCGAGTTGCCGTTTTCCCACTCGCGCCCATACGGCTCGTAGAAATTCCGATACAGCATCTGCCGAGTGACTTCATCGTCGAAGCGCAGCGAGTTGTAGCCGACGCCGCAGGTGCCGGGCTGGGCCAGTTGCTCATGGACCCGCGAGGCGAATTCCGCCTCGATCACACCGTCGTGCTCGGCCTGCTGGGGGGTGATGCCGGTGATCAGGCAGGCCTCGGGATTCGGCGGCATTTCACGCGGCGGCTTGGCGAAAAACATCACCGGCTCGCCGACGATTTCCAGGTCCATGGTGGTGCGGATACCCGCAAATTGGACCGGTCGGTCGCGCCAGGGATCGGCGCCAAAGGTTTCGTAGTCGTGCCATAAAAACGTCTGCATGCCCGCGATGATGGCATGGACAAGCTATCGGTGGGGCGCCTGCTGCTAGACTGCGCGTCCAGGAGGGTGCATGAGCCAAGCGAACGACGACAATCTGATCTGGATCGATCTGGAGATGACCGGCCTCGATACCGACGCCGATTCCATCTTGGAAATCGCCACGATCGTGACCGATAAGGACCTTCACGTGCTGGCCGAAGGGCCGGTCTTCGCGATCCATCACCCGGTCGAGCGGCTGGAGGGGATGGACGCCTGGAACCGCAACCAGCACCGCCGCTCCGGCCTGTGGGATCAGGTGCTGACCTCGACCGACGCCCACGATATCGCCGAACAGGCCACCATCGACTTCCTCAAGCAGTGGGTGTCCACCGGCAAGTCGCCGATGTGCGGCAACTCCATCTGCCAGGATCGGCGCTTCCTGCATCGCCAGATGCCGCGCCTCGAACGCTACTTTCACTACCGCAACCTCGACGTGTCCACGCTCAAGGAGCTGGCCCGGCGCTGGTCGCCGTCGATCGGCAAGGGGTTCCAGAAAGAGTCGGCACACACGGCGCTCTCGGATATCCGCGACTCCATCGAAGAGCTGCGCTACTACCGCGAGTACATGGGCGCGCTGGGCGGTGCAGGCTGATGTCGATCGATCTGTTCGCCACCGTCCTGGACTGCGCCGGCCGCAAGCTGGTGCTCGATCGCCCGCGTGTGGTGGGCATCGTCAATGTCACGCCCGATTCGTTTTCCGACGGCGGCAAGCTTGCCGATACGGATGCGGCTGTCGCGCATGCCTTGAAGCTGGCGGGCGAGGGCGCGGACATGCTCGATATCGGCGGCGAGTCGACCCGCCCCGGCGCGGCCGACGTGTCGCTCGACGAGGAACTGGCGCGCGTCGTGCCGCTGATCGAGCGACTGGTGGCGCGCACGGACCTGCCGATTTCCATCGACACCTCCAAACCTGAAGTGATGCGCGCGGCAGTGGCCGCCGGCGCCGGCATGATCAACGACGTCTATGCGCTACGCCGCGAAGGCGCGCTCGACGTCGTGGCCGAACTGGGTGTGCCGGTGTGCCTGATGCATATGCAGGGCGAGCCGCGCAGCATGCAGGACGCACCGCAATACGACGATGTCGTTGGCGAAGTGCATCGTTTCCTGATGGATCGCGTATTCGCCTGCGAGCTGGCGGGCATCGACAAGCGCAAGGTGATGGTCGATCCGGGTTTCGGCTTCGGCAAGGATCTGGAACACAACCTGGCTTTGCTGCGTGCCCTCGAACGCTTTAGCGACCTGGGTAGCGGCGCTTATGTGGGGCTGTCGCGCAAATCGATGATCGGCAAGCTGACCGGTCGCGACGACCCCGCCGAACGTGCCGCCGGTTCCGTAGCGGCGGCGTTGATCGCTGTCCAGCGCGGTGCGCGGATGGTACGTGTACACGATGTCGCCGCCACCGTCGATGCGCTGGCGGTATGGCAGGCGGTGAAGGCGGGCGATCAGGCGCCGCGCCGGGATGATCGGCCGGCCATGCCGCGCTGGCCCGACGACGAATAAACCATAACCCGCTGGAGGGGTGCCGGCGATTTCCCCAAATAACATGCAGGGTGTAAGCATGAGTGAACGTAAATACTTCGGCACCGATGGCATTCGCGGCCTGGTGGGGCAGTGGCCGATCAGCGCCGATTTCATGTTGCGCCTGGGGCGTGCGGTCGGTGCCGTGCTCAAGCGCGAGCAAACCAAGGGCCGGCCGATGGTCCTGATCGGCAAGGACACGCGCGTCTCCGGCTACATGTTCGAATCCGCGCTCGAGGCGGGCCTGGTCGCCGCCGGTGTCGACGTCGGCTTGCTCGGCCCGATGCCGACGCCGGGCGTGGCTTTCCTGACCCGCTCGATGCGTGCACAGGCCGGCATCGTCATCAGTGCCTCGCACAACCCGCACTACGACAACGGCATCAAGTTCTTCTCGGCACAGGGCGAGAAGCTTTCCGACGCGATCGAACATGCGATCGAGGAAGAAATCGAAGCCGACTTCATTACCGTACCGTCCGAGCAGCTGGGCAAGGCCACGCGCGTCGACGGCGTGCTGCGCTATGCCGAATTCTGCAAGGCCACGCTGCCGGAAGATTTCAGCCTGCGCGGCATGAAGCTGGTGGTCGATTGCGCCAATGGCGCGACCTATCAGGTGGCACCGAAAGTGTTCAGCGAACTGGGTGCCGAGGTCATTGCCATCGGCAACCAGCCGGATGGCTTCAATATCAACCGCGACGTCGGTTCGACCCATCCGCAGGCCTTGCAAAAGGCTGTGCTAGCGCATGGCGCCGATCTGGGTATCGCTTTCGACGGCGACGGCGACCGCGTGCAATTGGTCGACCGCTTCGGCGTGCTGGCCGATGGCGACGACATTCTCTACGTGCTCGCGCGCAGCCTGCACGCCAGCGGGCAGTTGCGCGGCCCGGTGGTCGGCACGCTGATGAGCAACTACGGCCTGTTCCTGGCCCTGCGCGAATTCGGTGTCCCGCTGGTGCGCGCCAATGTCGGCGACCGTTACGTACTGCAGCAGCTCAAGGAGCACGACGGCATCCTGGGCGGTGAGACGTCCGGCCATATTCTCTGTCTGGACCGCGCCACTACCGGCGACGGCATCGTCTCCGCGCTGGCCGTGCTCGAAATGCTGGCCAACGCCGGTCAGGACCTGGCCCAGGCGCGCCAGGGCCTGCACAAGTTCCCGCAGGTGATGGTGAACGTGCGCGCCGAAGGCGCCCGCGAGGCCCTGCAGACCGAGGAGGTGCGCAAAGCCCTGGCCGAGGTCGAACAGACCCTGCAAGGTCGTGGCCGCGTGGTATTGCGCGCTTCCGGCACCGAGCCGCTGGTGCGCGTTACGGTCGAGGCCGCCGACGAGGCGGAGGTGAAACACTTGGCAGATACCCTGGCTGCTGTCGTAAAATCCACAGCCGAACGTTTGTGAACCTGACATAAGAGTTCCGCAGGTCGCCATGGAATGGCCCGACGTGCCCCGCCCCTGCGGTGGCGGATTACATCGACCGCACGCCAACTTATGGACATGTCATGAAAAAGGTTCCCACTCTCGATATCCGTCGTTTTGATACCGATCGCGCCAACTTCGTCGCCGAGCTTGGCGCGGCCTATCGCGAATTCGGTTTTTGCGGCATCAGCGGCCACGGCATTCCGCGCGAGCTGATCGATGGCGCCTACGACGTCTTCCAGCAGTTTTTCGCGCTGCCCAACGACGTCAAGATGCAGTACCACCTCAAGGGCACGGGCGGTGCGCGCGGCTATACGCCGTTCAAGGTCGAAACGGCCAAGGACAGCAAGCACGCCGACCTGAAAGAGTTCTGGCATGTCGGTCGCGAGATCCCGCGCGATTCGAAATTTGCCGACGTGATGGCGCCCAATATCTGGCCGTCGGAAGTGCCGGACTTCAAGGAAAAGGGTTACGGCCTGTTCGAGGCGCTCGATCAGCTGGGTACGCGCGTGCTGCGTGCGCTCGCCTTGCATATCGATTTGCCCGAGAACTATTTCGAAGACAAGACCGACCTGGGCAACTCGATTCTGCGCCCGATCCATTACCCGCCGATCACCGAAGAAAACATTCCTAATGTGCGCGCCGGCGCGCATGAAGACATCAACTTCATCACGCTGCTGGTCGGCGCAAGCGCCGAGGGCCTGGAAGTGCTCAGCCGCGAAGGCGAGTGGCTGCCGATCACTACTGAGGGCGACACCATCGTGGTGAATATCGGCGACATGCTGCAGCGCCTGACCAACCATGTGTATCCATCGACGACGCACCGCGTGGTGAACCCGCAGAACGAGAATGCGCGCAAGCCGCGTTATTCGGTGCCGTACTTCCTGCATCCGAATCCGGATGTGGTGCTCGATCCGGTGCCGCAGTGCGTGACGCCGGACAACCCCAGCCGTTACGACACGTCGATCACGTCGCATGAGTATCTGTTAGAGCGGTTGCGTGAGATCAAGTTGATCTAAAAAAGCCCCCCTCACCCCAACCCTCTCCCCCGGCGAAGCCGGGGGAGAGGGAGCTGGATCGAGGTGGCTTCAGTATCACGCACTTGCGTAACTTGCTCCCTCTCCCCTGGCTCTGCCGGGGGAGAGGGCTGGGGTGAGGGGGGCTCTTGCCCCATGACTTCCGATCCGCGCACCCACCCAACAACTCGCATAAGTTCACCGCTCCAACCCGGAGCACTCCATGCGACCCCTCATCGCCTTGCTCATCGCGCTAACCTCAGTCACGAACGCCGCCGAACCCATCCGCAGCCTCGACTATTTCCAAGGCACCTGGACCTGCAACGGCAGCTTCCCAGCTAGCGGCAAGACCATCGCCTCGACCATGCGCTATGACAGCGACCTGCAAGGCAAGGCATTGCTCAAACACCACGACGACACTTCACCGCCGCAGATGTATCACGCCGTGGAAAGCTGGGGTTACGACGCCAAGGCCAACCAGTTCCATGCGGTGATCCTCGACAATTTCGGCGGCGCACGCCGTTTCGATTCACCCGGCTGGCAGGGCGATACGCTGACCTGGACCGCTGCTGCCGACGTCCAGCCGGCACAGCGTTTCGTCTACGTCCGCCAGGATCAGAAAACCTATCGGGTCGACTGGCAAGTCACTCATGACGGCAAGGATTTCGTCGTTGGCGATACCCTGACCTGCAAACGCCAATGATTGTGTTTTGCGCTCGCGTGGGTTTTCACTCGGCAAGTTAAAGTGACAGCGACTCACCGGAGCGCCGACCATGCCCGCCACGCCGCACGTCGAAAAACACTTCACCGCCTCCGACACCGTTCGCGATGTCGTCATCGGCATGGCCGATGGTCTTACGGTGCCGTTCGCGCTGGCAGCGGGCCTGTCCGGTGCGCTGGCGGCCAGTCATGTCGTTGTCGTAGCAGGTGTTGCTGAAATCGCCGCCGGCGCCATTGCGATGGGTTTGGGTGGATACCTGGCAGCGCGAGGCGATGCCGACCACTATGCCGCCGAACGTCGTCGTGAACTCTACGAGGTGCGCGAGCTTGCCGATGAAGAAGAACGCGAGATCGTGCAGATATTTGGCCGCTACGGATTGAATCGTGCAGCTTGCGCGCCGATCCTCACGCACTTTCACAACAACCACGAAGCCTGGGTGGATTTCATGATGCGCTACGAGCTTGGACTCGAAGCGCCGGAACCAGGACGTGCGCTGCGTAGCGCGCTGACGATTGGCGGTGCGTATATCGTCGGTGGCCTGGTGCCTCTGCTGCCCTACATGCTGATTGGTGAGCTATCGGACGCGTTGCGCGTATCGGTGGTTTGCACGTTGATCGCCCTGGCGGTGTTTGGCGCCGTGAAAGGACACTTCGCAGGCATCACGCCTTGGCGTGGCGCCTTACAGACGGTAGTGGTGGGTGGGCTGGCTTCTGCCGCTGCTTTTTTGTTGGCCAAATGGATCAGCGGTTGACTAGTTGCTCCCTCTCCCCTGGCTCTGCCGGGGGAGAGGGTTGGGGTGAGGGGGCTGGGTGCTCGCGAAAGCTTTGATCAATTCGAGCTCCTCACCCGTCCTACCCCAAATCCCGATACCTCCGCGACTCCCGCCCCGAAAGCCACAAACTCACCGCGTCCGGCATCAATTTCACCAGCGCCTTGATAAACCGATTCACCCGCCCGGTGACAAACACAACATCACCACGCTCGGTCGCTGCAATACCTTGCTCGACCACTTCCTCCGCGCTCTGCCACATAAAACCCGGCAGCTTGTTCATCATGTCGCGCGTGCCGGTAACGTCGTGGAATTCCGACCTGGTAAAGCCAGGGCACAACGCGCATACGTTCACGCCGTGTCCGCGGTTCTCCAGCGCAAGCGACTGCGAGAACTTCACCAGATAAGCCTTCGATGCTGCATACAAGGTATGCCCCGCCGAACCCGGTACATGCGCAGCTAACGAAGCGACATTGATGATTCGCCCATAACCGCGCTTGCGCATGCCCGGCAGCAGATGCCAGGTCAGCTCGGCAGGCGCCGTCATCAGTACCTGGATGAAATCCGCCTGTCGTTGCCACGGCACCTTGTCGAACGTTCCGGGCACGCCATAACCGGCATTGTTGATCAACCAGTCCACCTGCAATCCCTGCGCATCCAGCGCATGGGACAACTGCTGCGATGCAGCGGGATCGGCCAGATCCGCCGCGATCACCGTGACGTTGCGACCATACTTTTCCCGCAACTCCTCAGCCAGCGCTTCAAGCCTGTCGACGCGTCGCGCCGTCAACACCAGATCATGACCGCGTGCTGCAAGTGCACGAGCAAAGGCGGCACCGATGCCGGCAGACGCGCCGGTTACCAGGCTGAGCGGACGTGCTTGGGACATGCAACGTATCCATGGGCGGAAAGTGCTGACGATCTTCGCAGGTGCATAGCGTTGCCGCTACGTGGACGCACCCTATAAGCTTGCGATTCTTCGTAGTAAGGAATGCTCGCCATGCGCAAGAAACTCGTCGCCGGTAACTGGAAGATGCACGGCAGTCGTTCGATGGCCACGGGCCTGGTGGGCGATATCGTTGCGAGCCTCCCTTCGGATATCGATGTCGCCGTGTTTCCGCCGTTGCCGTATCTGGCTGCCTTGATCGAGCAGTACGCGAGTTCGGGCCTGGGCTTCGGTGGACAGGACGTCAGCGCGCACGAGGGGCAGGGCGCCTATACCGGCGAAACCTCGGCCGCGATGCTGGCCGATGTCGGCGCCACCTGGGTGATCGTGGGCCATTCCGAGTGCCGCCAGTATCACGGCCAAAGCGACGCGCTGATCGCCCGTAAATTCGCCGCCGCCCGGGCCGGCGGGCTGACCCCGATTCTGTGCCTGGGCGAGACTCTGGCCGAACGCGACGCGGGCCAGACCGAGCAGGTCATCGGGCGCCAACTGGCCGCAGCGATCGAGCTGAACGGCATTGCCAGCTTCGACACCGCCGTGATCGCCTATGAGCCGGTCTGGGCCATCGGCACCGGGCACACCGCCAGCCCGGAGCAGGCGCAGGAGGTTCATGCCTTCATCCGTAGCCAATTGGCGAAAGAGGATGTTATGATTGCCCGTCTGACTCGGCTGCTTTACGGCGGTAGCGTCAAAGCGGCAAATGCCGCAGCCCTGTTCGCGCAGCCGGACGTGGATGGCGGGTTGATCGGTGGCGCCTCGCTGGTGGCTTCCGACTTCCTCGGTATCTGCGCTGCGGCGCACTGAACGCAACGGATTCCAAAGAAAACCATGTTCGTCATTTTCAGTGTGTTCTACATTCTGATCGCGGCGTCGATGATCGTGCTGATTCTTATGCAGCGCGGCGCCGGTGCTGATGCAGGCTCCGGTTTCGGCGGCGGTGCTTCCGCCACCGTGTTCGGCGCCCGCGGATCATCGACGTTCATGACCCGTGCCACGGGCGTGCTCGCCGCATTGTTCTTCCTGTTGAGCCTCGGCATGGGTATCTACCTGAGCCGCCATGGCGCTCCGACGGATACCGCCGGCAATGATCTGGGTGTCATGTCCGGTCTTGCCAATCCGCCGGCAAACAAACAGAATGCGCAGCCCACGGCGCCGGCCAACTCGGAAGTCCCTCAGGCCACCGTGCCCGCAGCGACCACTCCGGCGGCCACCGCCCCGGCAGCAGCAAACCATAGCGACGTTCCGGCTCCGCAGCCGGCCGCCAAGAACGACGTCCCGGCTCCGGCCCCGGACAGCAAAAAGTAAGTAACGCAAGACACCTGCCCAGGTGGCGGAATTGGTAGACGCACTACCTTGAGGTGGTAGCGACGCAAGTCGTAGGGGTTCGAGTCCCCTCTTGGGCACCATATTGAAGCGGTTCGGTCTTTGGGCTGGCTGCTGAGCTAAAAAGAAAAACCCGCGCCTGGCGCGGGTTTTTTTTATTGTCCTCACTTTCTTGGCCGCGAAACAATGCGCGCTGATCCGGGTTTCCCCCATTCTTACGACATCGTAGGTCTTGGGCCACAGATCGAGGGTCGCACAGTCAGGGTGAGCTTGGAATCCTGTACGATCAAATAACTGGCTTACCACAGGCATATCGAGAGACCTCTGCATGAAGAGTTACGACTCGCGTACATACAGCATCAATGATTTCGTCGAGTGGGATAAGGCTCGCCAGTTGCTATTGAATCCGAGTTTCCAGCGCCGTCCAGTTTGGACGGAGAAAGCGAAGAGCTTCCTGATGGATACCATCATTAGGGGCAAGCCGATACCAAAGTTCTTTATTCGACAGAAGATCAATGTTTCGACTAAGTCCTCAGTGCGAGAGGTAGTTGATGGGCAGCAGCGACTGAGAACGATTCTGTCGTACATCAAGGATGGTTTCGTAATCAGCAAGCAGCAGAACCCTGACTATGGTGGCTTCTATTACAGCCAGTTGCCGCAGCCCATCCAAGAACAAATTCTGGCTTACGAAGTCTCTGTGGACTTGTTAATTAACATGTCCGATCCCGACGTGTTAGATGTGTTTAGTCGAATCAACTCTTATGCGGTTGTTCTCAATGAGCAGGAGAAAATAAACGCTGACCACTTTGGCCCTTTCAAGGTTCTGGCAGATCGAGTTGGGCATAAGTATTTTTCGTACTGGACCGAGCAAAAGATATTGACGCCAAAAAATGTTATGAGGATGCAGGAGGTAAGCCTTGTAGCTGACTTATTGATTGCGATGGTTGAGGGGATAAAATCGAAGAAGCAGATCAAGAAATTTTACGATATTTACGAAAGCAACTTCGATAAGAATGCGCAAGAACTTGAAGATCAGTTTGATCTAGTCATGAGAAAGATTTCTCTTGTATTCCAAGACGGTCTTTCTGGAACGGAGTTTAAGAGACCGCATTTGTTCTATTCACTCTTCACAGCATTTGCCCATAGAGAGTTTGGTTTGCCGGGTATTCGTTTACCTCAAGGGCAGATCAGTGACGCGAACTCAGAGTACATACGTAATAAGCTTGATAGAATTGGCGAGGTTTTTAATCCTGAAGATGGTGATGATCTGACGGAAGAGGAGGTCCAATTTCTAGTAGATTCCCGAAGGGCTACTACCGACGAAAAAGTTCGAGCACGTCGGACCGCCTATCTACTTGAAATCATGGCTTGATGGTGTGGTATGCCCATTGCCCAAGCTCTTGTCTCCTTCAATGATGCCGCGAATCAGTGTGAATCACTCATTGCCAATGCACATCAGCAGGACGTGAATGGACAATATCTGCTTCCCGCTCCGGATAGGCGCCAGATCACAGTCGCAGCTCTTTTGAACCTATTCATAGCGTGGGAATCTTTTTTAGAAGAGATACTGTCTCATTTTATGACGGGCGTCCCGACGTTAAATGGAACGCACCCTCCGAAATTCGTTTCACCAGCAAGCCAGGATGCTGCTAAAGCTATGTTGATGGGTACTCAGCGATATTTTGATTATGGCAACCATGATTTCTTTCGAAAGATCGTTGGTATTTATTTCGTCAATGGCTACCCGTTCGAGCCTCACTTCACCTCGCTCATTGCAGATTTGGGCGATATCAGGACTCTTCGGAACTCGTCCGCGCATATAACTTCTTCGACGCAGGCGGCCCTGGATGGCCTGTATTTGCGTATCTTTGGCACGCCGGCCAACCCGAGCGCAGACCTGTATTCAATGTTGCTTGCCGTGGACCCGCGAAGCGCTGCTGGTAATACGCTTTTTGCAGAGTTTAAAGCGAAGCTAACTGTCGTTGGGCAATTGATCGCAACGGGATGAGCGAGAGCAGGTCTCGGCTGGTTTGCGATATTTTTGACAGGCATTGAAAATAAGGCCAGAGTGGACTTTCCGTACTAACGTTCCAATGCAGTTCGAAAGGCATCCCGTCCCCGAGTTGGATCAGGCCTTACGGCTTAATGCATGAAACTCGACAAGGACGCCCAGATCATCCAACGTCGGCGCCAGGAAGGCCTCACCGAACGGGCTCTTGTAGCGCTGGAAGTGCCTGTCAAACACCTCATATCCCCGCTCAACTCTTCGCTGCGTCCGATCCAGGTCGGATACACCGATACTGACACCGAGTATCTGAGTGCCGCCGCGCTTCAACGCATCGGCTGCCACGCCCGCACCATCGGGCTCGAACAACAGCAGGTGGCTCGGCCCGATCGCAATCGAATAGCCCCGGGCACCGATCTGCGGCAGGCGAACCGGCGTCGCTTCGGCGAAGCCCATGCGCGCCAGTTGCTTCAGATCCGTTTCGACCTGGTTCGACAGTAGCCAGATGGAGGTCAGTTCCCGGGCGCCATTGGGGTGTTCGCGCGAGAGCCGGTCGTCCAGGACGCTGCCCGGGTCTTTGCGGCCGGGCGCGTAGTCGATGAAGAAGAGATGGCTGGCCAGCGGAGAGGTGTCGAAGGCGAACAGACGCCAGCGTGGCGGGCTGTTGGGGCCTTGGCCATCGGGGTCGTCCGCTGCTGCGCTGAAAATCGGTGTTACGGCAAAGCCACGCTGCTTCAGCAGCGCCTGGGCGGCATCGAGCGCTGAGGTGTGGATGCCGAAGCTGCGAGCGCCCGGCTCGCCCTTCAGTTCCTTGTGGTCGGCGCGGGAGCCCGGGTCCATCTTTGCCTCAGCCACGTCTGGCTGGGCGATGCCCAGCAGCTCGATAAAGCTGGTGTCGGGCAGGCGGATGTAGCGGTTGGCCACGCCGTCGGGGGCTCGCCCAGGACGGACCTGGAAACCTAGCTTGGCGGCCATGATCGCGGTGGCCTGATCGATATTGCGGCCCCATAGCAGGATGTGGTCGAGGCGGTCGCCCGGCGGTGGCGCCTTGTCCGCGGCAAGGGCAGTGGACTGGCCAAGTAGCAGCACCAGAAGCAACGCAGTCAGCAGTTTGAAGACTCGCATGCGATATCGGATCCTGGGGGAAAGATATAGGGACGTTATTTGCAGGAACTTTCGGTGGTGCGCAAGGGCCGGATTGCACCTCGGCGATGACATTCCGCAGTCCGCTGCCATGGCATGCTCGCCATTTCCCTCCGATCGGACGAGCACAATCGGCCAATTCACGGCAAAAACGGATGCTTTTTCATGTGCGGGAAGGAAGAGTGGCCGAAAACGTTTTCATGACTCGGCCTCGATTTCAATCGGCAGCCATGGTGACGTCGCCCTCTGTTGAAGGCCTGATGCTTATTGCCGAATGGGTAGTGCTTATCAGTTTGATTCGATTAATCCGTTGCGCCTCAAGATGCTTGATCTCGCGCTGACGACTCGCTACAACGAATTGAGCAAAACTGTCGTCGAGTTGGCGGTTCCGGACGCGCATTAAGTGGTCAAATTCAAGCTCCGGAAGTTCTTTCGCATGGATGAAGCTTTTTTCCATTTCGGCAAGGATATGGCTCATTACGAGTCCCGGTAGTGGCAGCGGTGCGCGGACCATGGGGATAGGCAACGGTTTCAGCCTGATTTAAAGATTGACACGGAGTAAAAACGGCAAAGAAGATCAGGTGGGGACAACGGAGACCCTACATTGCGGGGGCAATGGAGAACCTAGTGAATACGATGAGATCGAGGATCGAACTACAGGACGAATTGGACATGCTGGAGGCGGCTGCATCTGGCATTCGGTACCCTGGACCCGGCAGCAGTGCGCTGCTGCAAGCGATTGTCGACCTGGCGGATCACCCGCTGGTCCGTGTGCGGGACAGGCCCTGGTTGAATGCGCAGCTCGATAAGCTTCGAGCAAGGCATGGGTTGCCGCCAGGTGAAGATCCTCCCGTTTCCCAATCAGAGCCACAGAGCATTTGAGCCGCCGGTATGTTTGGCTGACCATGAAGAAACCCAGCCAGCTAGCTTGTAGGAGCGACTTCAGGGAACCTCGAAAAACCTCTCCTATTCGTCGTCCCGGCGAAGGCCGGAAGCGCTTTACAACAGCGAAGCTGGTCACCCAGCGCCTTACGCCACAACGTGCTGAAGACGCTGG
>Ga0105239_10000055_pt1 | contig 158211 bp, 177 predicted proteins | sample KBSC44metaG_FD_92761 | JGI IMG/M metagenome (GOLD analysis project Ga0105239, IMG submission 92761) | Corn rhizosphere microbial communities from Kellogg Biological Station, Michigan, USA - KBS C4-4 metaG | ecosystem: Host-associated > Plants > Roots > Rhizosphere > Soil | place: Michigan... | reverse complement strand
TCATCAACATTAAAACAAAATGAAAACCTCACAGAACACTGTACTCATAACCGGCGGAAGCGCTGGTATAGGCTTTGAAATAGCCAAACAACTATCAGCCAAAAACAATCATGTTATTATTATCGGCCGTAACCCCGAGCGTTTGCAAAAAGCTGCCGCTCAATTACAAAATGTAACCGCCATCAATGCCGATATTTCCAACGCTGCCGATGTGGAATCGCTTGTTACCACTTTAATCAACGATTTTCCAAAGCTGAATATCCTGATCAATAACGCGGGTGCCGCGGCAGGCCTAAGTGATCTGCTTAACAATACGGATACCTTTGAAAGAGCCAGTATTGAAATGCAAACCAACTACCTGTCTATTATCAGGCTTAACGAAAAATTATTACCCTTACTTAAAAAACAAACAGATGCTGCTATTGTAAACGTATCATCCATAGTAGCTTTTGTACCGGGTAAGTTAACAGCCACCTATTCTGCCAGTAAAGCTGCATTACACTCTTATACCCAAGCCTTAAGAGTTGCATTAACAGATACAACAGTTAAAGTATTTGAATTGATGCCACCTTTAGTTGATACTGAATTTTCGACCGAAATTGGAGGTCATTTAGGTATCCCGCCATCGCAGGTTGCAGATGAGTTCTTAGCCGCTCTTGAAACCGATAATTATGAGATCCGGGTAGGAAATACCGAACAGCTTTACCAGCTATACCTGTCATCCCCAACCGAGGCGTTAAATTTCATGCAAGCGCGTAAATCGTAATCTTCAATCTGATGAATTTCTAATAAAAGCATATCGATTGATATGCTTTTATTGGTTTTACAAACTGCTATACTACAGGCATTAAACAAAATTATAATATTAAAATACCAATTGGTACATTTGTATTATGGAAACGGAATTATCAAAAGCCGCACGCACACGACAGTTCATTGTAGAAAAAACCGCGAGTATCTTTAATAAAAAAGGATATGCAGGCACCTCGTTGTCAGACCTTACCGAGGCTACCGGGCTTACCAAGGGCAGTATATACGGTAATTTTAAAAATAAAGAAGAAGTTGCCGTAGCCGCGTTTGAATATAACTGCTCAAAAGTACGTACGCAGATCGACCTCCATATCGGTAAAGCAACAAACTACCATGATAAGCTCATGGTTTACGCGCAGGTTTACCATAGGTTTGCCACATTGAGTTTCCCGGATGGTGGCTGCCCTATATTGAACACCGCTGTCGATGCCGATGATACCAACCCGGTATTAAAAGAAAAAGCGGCACAGGTGATCACCAACTGGAAGAAAAAATTAGAAAACCTCATAAACGGTGGTATAACCGCGGGAGAATTTAAATCTGGTATTGATGTTGCCCAAACCGCACTGTCTATTATTTCTCTTATTGAAGGAGGCATCATGATAGCCAAGGTAACCAACACCCCGGCCAGCCTGGATAAGGTATTAAAAACGGTGGATACCATCATCACCCAGCTTAAAACCAGCGTGTAACCTAATTATTACAGCAATAATTTGAGGGCTAAAAACAAAAGTTGTTAACTCAGCGTTATATAGAGTACCAATTTAACAATATGCCTAAAAAAATCTTAATCCTTGATGATAGCGAGGATATACTTGACGTGATGAAAGAAGCGCTCGAGATGGAGGGCTACAAAGTTCAGGTGATCAATTTTACCGATGACATTTGCAAGGCAGCTATCAGTTTCAATGCCGACATGGTCATCCTGGATTACATCCTGTTCGGGATAAACGGTGGCGAACTTTGTCACTTGTTAAAAACCACACCCGAAACGTGCCATATTCCCGTGATTATGGTATCGGCCTATCCCCGGGTATTGGAGTCCTTAGGTAACTATGGTTCCGACGCCTTTATTGCCAAACCTTTTAATCTTTCTGATATAACGGATACCATCAAAACTTGTTTCCTCAAAGCCGGCAATGACGTTGAACATGCCGATTGCGATTTTTAGCCGATCCCGTTCCTGTTACTTTATAATCTGTACCCGATAAGGTCAAAGCATATTTGCTGATCTGCTTTGGAGATGACCAATAAGTTGGCATTGAAAACTATGTGTTATTTATTGATCTTTAAGAAAGCTTCTGACTGCCGTTTCCCGGTGGGTATTTTGAGAAATGCCTGATAACAGGTGTTTAAATAAGCCGCCAGATTAAATTCAGGACTGCTATATGTCTTAATATCGGGAATATAAAGGGTGATGAAGTTTTTAAGCTCCTGATCTTTTATGGGCAAATAGCTCTCAATATTTTCTGGACTAAAGACTTTTGAAATCTGAGTCTTTTTTTCCTCATCGAGCAGGAATTGCTGCTCCCTTATTTTTCTATTTTCATCCTTGTTCCAGTCATGTACCATAATTTTAATGCCCCCGATGGGGCGCCCGGCAGCATCTGTTTGGTACAGTACAGTTTCACTGTTAAATGGCCCCTTTGTCGGTGCAATTTTTAACGATCCTGTCTTTAGTTCGGCAGATGTTACCTGAACCTCTTTGAGGGTTTTAGTTTTTAAATTCAGGTAGATCTTCAGATAACTTAAATTTGTGATATAAACAGTATCTGGTTGATAATAGGGCGATGAAAAAGACAACAGGTCGCCAATTTTGGCGTTGATAGCAAAGCTTCCATCCGCAGCTGAAACCTGTTTTAAATGCGAATTTAGGTTCTCGATACTTATTCCGGAAAGCGGTATTTTGGTATTGTTTTCAAATACCTGTCCACCAAATTTCCCCTGGGCATAACTTGTTCCAGCAAAAAATCCTATTAGTATTACAATCAAAAGGCTTTTCCATGCCGATTGATAAATGCTTTTACACATGATTTGATTTGTAGTAATTGTATGACTTAAATATAAACGTCTTTTTCTATAATTTCCTATGTTCTGATTGTAATAAGGAAGTCTTGTTTTTGAGCCACACACCAAAGTAAAGTTGAGCTTCACAGCAAACCTGCTCCCCTGCTTTTACCCCCATCTTTGTTTTGTAATTCACAGAAAAGAGAAAAACTGAAAAAGATCATATTAATAACCGGCGCTTCTGCCGGTATGGGTAAAGAAATGGCCAGGCACCTGGCACAGGATGGTCATACGGTTTATGGGGCGGCCCGCCGCGTAGAAAAAATGGCCGACCTTAAACAATCGGGCGTAAAGATATTGGCCATGGATGTTACTGATGAAGCATCGATGATCGCTGGTATTGAAACTATAGTAAAAGCCGAAGGCCATATTGATGTGCTGATCAATAATGCCGGATTTGGTTCATATGGAGCCATTGAGGACGTGCCTATTGCCGATGCGCGTTACCAGATGGAAGTAAATGTTTTTGGGGCAGCTCATTTAACGCAATTGGCATTACCGCATATGCGCCAGCAAGGCTCTGGCCAGATCATTAATATATCATCTATTGGAGGAAAATTTGCCGCTGCCCTTGGCGGCTGGTATCATGCCAGTAAATTCGCGCTCGAGGCCTTGAGTGATAGCCTGCGTAATGAAGTAAAACAATTTGGTATTGATGTGGTGGTGATTGAACCCGGTGGTGTAAAATCTGAATGGAGCAGCATTGCGATGGATAACCTGCTTAAAATTTCGGGGGATACCGCTTATGGTAATTTAGCCAAACAATTTTCTGCTATTGCCAAAAAAGCTAACGAAAAAAATGCAGACCCGATAATTATTGTCGACCTGGTGAGGAAAGCCATAGCGGCCAAACAACCTAAAACACGTTATCATGGCGGTTATATGGCTGGCCCGGCATTGTTTATGCGCAAAATACTACCCGACCGTACATTTGATAAAATGCTGCTGGCCCAACTGAAGTAATTGTATATTTAAACTGACAATGGAAGACAAAAGCCATATATTGTTCAACAACCTGCTATACTCCTGCGTTGATAAAAAACAACGCGCTAACGAATCATTTGTACCCGAACATGCTTTCGGGTACATCATATCTGGCGAAACACATCAGAAAACCAATGAAGGCATTCGTGTATTCAGCGCGGGCACCATCGGGCTCATCCGCAGAAACCAACTGGTGAAGTCAGAAAAAGTACCGGGACCTGAAGGAGAATTTAAATCGATCAATATATTTTTAGACCAGCCATTTTTACGCAGATATAGTGCCGAGCATAAACTTACGCCAGCCCAAACCTATACTGGTAATCATATTCATATACTGAAGCCAGATCCATTCATCAAAGGTTATTTTGATTCTTTGATGCCCTACTTTGATCACCCGGAAAGAGCCACCGATAACATGGCCGAGTTAAAAACCAAAGAAGCGGTTGAGTTGCTGCTGAATTTCAATCCTGATTTTTACGATTTTCTTTTTGATTTCAGTGAACCTTATAAGATAGACTTGGAAGCTTACATGAATCAAAATTTCATGTTCAATGTACCTACCGCTCAATTCGCCAAACTCACCGGACGCAGCCTCGCTAGCTTTAAGCGAGATTTTGAAAAGATCTTCCGCTTATCGCCAGGCCAATGGCTGCAGCAAAAGCGATTGAATGAGGCCTATTTCCTCATCAAGGAAAAGGGCCAGAAACCATCAGAAGTATATCTCGACGTTGGCTTTGAGAATCTATCTCACTTTTCTTATACTTTTAAAAAAGCTTTTGGGATAGTGCCGTCACGGGTGTAAACGGGGCTTAAAAATTATCTTCCAAATTCTGCTTTTTACTGATTTGTTTTGATAGTTTTATGCTGCCTACCCTATTTAGGCCATAAAAATGACCTCAACCGAATTTGAACTCACCGGCGGCGCTACATATGGCATGATAAATGCCACCTGGCCTTTTGCTACCCTCCGGGTTAACCAAAATGAACTCGAACTTAATATTTCCTTATTAGGAAACCTATATTTCAGGCCAGAGGATGTAATTTCTATAACCGCCTCGGGAATGAGTATCTTTTCAAGCGGTATTCGTATTACACACAAAGTAAAGGGATACTACTCAACTGTTATTTTCAAGTCGTTCACCAATACAAATTCCATTCTGCAACAAATACAGCAAACAGGCTTTTTAGATAATAAAGAACGCTTACCTTTTTATGAGGATACTGTGATTACCGCGATGCAGGAAAAAGGTGGCTTCGCTATGAAAATTCCGGCAGCTATAGCTATTGCGGTTATCTGGAACCTTTTGTTGTTACCTAATTTAGTTCATTCATTTCAGAATAGTAAAGTTCCGTTTATAGGTATTCACCTGGGATTATCTTTTATGCTGCTGCTATGCCTTACGCTTTTGATATCCGAACCATTCCGGGGCGTAATACTGAAAGAAGGCCGTACTTTAAAACATATTAAGACATTTGTGTTGTTTATGATATTCCTATCGGCATTAATGCTGGGCATGTCATTCCTGATTCCCCAGTTCTAAATCTTATTTGTTTTTCTGTTTGTTTTGGATAGATTTATACCAACAAACCTAAAATCCTTTACATGAACTGGAACCTGATACTCAAGCTCTCCATATTTGGCCTGATCATGGGCATTGCCACCGCGTTTTTTATTCCGAGTAATATTGAGGGCGCTATCTGGCCGGTTATCTTTATTATCTGCGCTTATATTATCGCCAAAAACTGCACGCAAATGTATTTTACCCATGGCTTTTGCCTTAGCCTGGTTAATTGTGTATGGATCATAGCAGCACACTCTATTTTCTATAAAAACTATGCAGCCGGTCATGCACCAGAAGCGGCCATGTATAATGGTAACCCCTATCATTTACCGCCACAAGTTGCCCTCACTGTTATTGGCGTTGTAATTGGTATAGCTTCAGGGTTGGTACAAGGCCTGTTTGCTTTTATCGCGTCAAAACTGGTGAAGAAAGCATAATGACCTTAACCCAGCTGGATAATTTTTACCTACAAAAGGACGAACCCATCCGGAGCTGTCTATTGGCGCTTAAAGACATCATTTTGAAGCAAGACGAAAACGTATCAGCCGATTGGAAATACGGTATGCCGTTTTTTTGCTACATGGGTAAAATGTTCTGCTACCTGTGGGTGCACAAAAAGTATCATCAACCCTATATTGGCATTGTTGAAGGTAAACGCTTTGATCACCACGCTTTGATCATCGAAAAAAGATCACGTATGAAGATCATGCTTTTTGAAGCTGATAAAGATCTGCCCGTGCAAACTATCGAACATATTTTAAAGCAGGCTCTTGATCTTTACAGGACAGGGATTATAAAAACCAGGTAACAGCGGCAGTTGGGAAGACGCCTTACCAGTTTGCTAAAGGCAGAATCTATTTTTTGTACAATCCATCATGAATAAAACAATTGAATGTATATCTTTGCAGCAACTGCTTCCGTAGTTCAATGGATAGAATTATGGTTTCCGGTACTAATCCAACACTCAATTAAATTATTCATATTCAATACTTTAGAAAAGAATTTCGATATCTTGTAAAACATTTGTAAAACATTTTTATTAGAATTTTTTCAACGGTTTCTCGAAAATAAATCAGGTATTTTGCTAAAAGAAGCACCGAATACATTAAGGTTGACTCACGAAGAATTATCAATTTATTCAGGGAACTTCAGAATTATTGCCGCAAAGACGGTTCTGATTTGTAATCTTTGCTCATGCTGAGAAATCGTCCAATTCCGCTCCGAGCAATACTGCAGGCATTGCTTGATTACTTACCGTTATAATCCCCAAATTGCTGAAATATTCTCCTAATCGGGGATACTTGTCTGCGGTTCTATTTTCGGAAAAAGATGCCACCAATAAAGTAATGCATCTACACTTTATGTTGACAAAATTATTTATAAAACTCTCATTTTAAGAATAGATAATAAATAATTATCTATCGCTGTAAGTCTTAAAATTGTGAAAGTCCATAATTGGTTAAAAATTATTAACCACTATGAGCGTGCCAATCCGTTGTTCACGTAATTATCTGTCTATCAATTTATAAAACTACCAGTTTCCCTGCCGGATTGTCAGGTAAGCACCTATTACTTTTTTACAAAAAGGTCGTTGACGTATAGTAGATTTTTGAAATAAAATCAATAATGAACCTAAATAAATTATGTAACAGAATTGATTTGATTAATTTGTTTATGCTGTGAACAATGTAAGGTGAGGGTTATGGTACCAAACTAAATCGTTGTCTTCAATAATGAGATAAAATGAAATTTCTTCAAGACACGGAAGTAAGAACCGTTCAATAACAGTTTGTGCTACATTGCCCGTTTCATGATGAACCGTCATAGTTTCATGATTCAGATGAAATTCAGTAGCCTTATTATGGACTATTGAATTCCGAAAGGCGTAGACCAGTTTAGGGAAAATATCAGCCAACATTGCTTCGTTAACATCTGCATAAACAAACGGACTTTTGCCGTTGATCATCATCAATTCTAGCAATCTGTTTAATTGATCTATGTTTGCGATATGGCCACCAAGTGCTTGCCAGTCAGCAAATATTTTGCGGCTGAACAACATATTAGGTTCAATTTCAAGAATAAAAACGGCTTTTAGCAGAGCTTTTATCGCATCGGCCTCGCTTTGCTCGATATTTTTGTATAGAGTTCTGAAATCTCTTATTGAGAATGGCAAATTATTTCTTCGCCGCTCAAGTTGTACGATTGGTTTACGAAACATAAAGTGTTCAATCAAATGATATATCCGTAGATATTTATCAAGTATATCATGCTGACTATTATACTCACTAAGAATCATGAGGGAATCAGAAAACTGCTGAAATTTCAGATTAGAAAGAATACGGCGTGACGCGTTAACTACAGGAAGTCCCGTATAATCTACAGGTTGATGAACTAGTTTTCCTGCCTTAACCAAATGCAATGCTGCGCACGAAAATATTGCTTCGCTTTGCCCTAATTGTACCGCTCTTATCAAAACATACTGTTCTGCAGATAAAGGTTGTGCAGGCTGACCAATTTTCTCAAGTAAATGAAGCAAAAGATTTACACTAAAAGATGCACCGTCAATGAAGTTTTGCAATTCAATAAGGTCAAAAAGACTAAACAAAACCACAGAATTATCAATTGCTGCCGGATCTTCGAAGAGGAAATTTGACCGCTGCATTGGCCGGGAGATCTGTTCTAAACAAAAAATATTTTCGTCGAGTTCTAAAGCGAGATCAATCGGATTTCCACTACTTGCAGCACCCTGTTCAAGAACATCAAAAATTTTGATGATCATCAATATTTCGTTAAACCGGCCAGCCGGGTGATCCGGAAACTCCAGTGAAAGGTCCGATAATGCAGTACTCAACGGCTGAACATTGTTAAACATTAAATTTGCTGCCATGGAAATACTAACCTCATTCCGCAATACGGCCACTTTTTCAGCAAGTTCAAAAAGCCGGTCTTTTTTTTGCTGATCGGCAAATCCGTCCTCATAGGCTTGATACCCTGCGTATGTGTCAGTATAGGTTTCAAGCAACGACAAAAGATTATCGTAAAGAATGTTCAGCGTTGCTTTCATAATCCTTTCCTAAAATATGTATCCCATTGTATGTGGTTCGTTTTGCCGGAAAGCAGATCGAATACGGCTTCAGAAACTGCCTTCTTATTTACGTTACCGACATTGACCTTGGCTAAATCGACGGAATTACGCATTTCCTCAAAGTTTGAAAGATTTAGGGAAGATGGGTTTCCAGCTATTTTAGTGCCCATTTCATCCAGTGCTGCGGCAGCGCTCACGCTGTTTTCTTTCATAAATTTGCCACTTGCGGCATACAAGCCGGTTAAAGATGTCTCACGGCCCAGCCAGCGAATTGCTGCATCTCCAAATTCGGTGGTCAGTTTGTTATCAAGCAGCATTAACGAGTCAATAAACCTGTCAATGAAATCATAGCTTATAAGCTTTTCAAAAATGGTATCGTCAAAATCGTCTGCCTGTGCCTTTTGAATCAAATTAACATTGTTAGTAATTGGACTACCGGCATTAAATGACAATACTGAAGTAATTAGGTGAGAAAAATGGAACTGACCGGAAATTCGGTTCTTTGAATATGCGATTGATGAAATTTCCCTTTCACGCTTAACTTCAAATCCAGCGTGTTTAGTGTTTTTAAATAATGGCAAGATATTGCTAAATAGCAATTCCAACTGATGCTGGTTTTTCACAGCCTTGTGGCCAGCGTTCAATATCAGCATTTTGTTTACTTCATCAGCCGGCTCAAGGCCTACCCAAAGCTCAAACCATTGCCAGCGGTCCAAAAGATCAAGTAGTAGTTTTGGATCATTATTGGTCTTTACTTTTACATAGGTTAATAATTTTTCCAAAAGGACGGCAGAACTTTTGATACTACTGAGTTGATTCCGGTAAAGCCGGGAGAGCTGGTTCCTGGAAAAGCCAAAAATGTCGATGGATTTTTCAGCTTCTTCAATAGCAAATAGTATAGTATCATAAATAACTTTTAGCCTGTACGTACGCTGAAGCCCATCAAGCACTTTAAAAGCACCTATTGCAATTGTGCCGTTATCGGGACGAAGTTTTGAATTCTCTGCGACAAGAACCATTTGCGGGATATGCCTGCCTTCAAGTATAGTCTGAATCAGATTGTCCAGGTAACTATTGTTTACGATTTCCCGTTGAACCTCATAGTCCCGGTAGTCACCAGGCAGGCTTGTGATGTAGTCCGTCAGCTTTGATCTGATAAGATAGCAGATTGCCCGGCCTTCTTTGACTTCATCAATTACTTCAGCGTTCATAAAATAATTTTAATATTCAGTAAATTTAAAAAAAACCAGCACTCTGTGAAATCCGGGATTGCCTCTTATTCCTGGCGTGCCATAATAACACTAAATAATTGCTGCATTGACGGTGGTTTACCTGTGTTCAGTGTTTTACCTATTTCATCATAGACAGAATAGTATTTATGTCCCCGTGCTTTAGCTAGCTCCCGCTGCTTTTGAAATTCTGAAATAATGTCTGTTTTATCTGAAACACAACGATTGTAACAAGCGACTATCCGATCAAAAGCGTTCATCCAGTGATCCTGCTGTGGCACATCAATGCTTTCCAACACTTCTGGCCAGGATGCGCGGATGTTTCGGATAAGCTCTTTTTCAAATTCAATATATTCTGGTAAGATATCTTCCTTAACGGCGATACAGTGCGCTATATGGTCTACTTTCTGTCTTTGCGCAGTAGTGATCCTATCTGCCAGTTTTATACCCAGCTTCCGGTAAAAATCTGCTGTTCTGCTAAAGATGGCAACATTCGCATTAAGCAAACCAAAATCAACTTCCTTTACTTTAATTTTTTTGCCAGGCTTCTCCTTGACAGTTCCTCTGGGAATAGAATATTTTAACAATATTGCTGTAGCACTTTGGGTGTTCATGAAGGATATGAGTTCTGTACTTTCCCGGATACTTTCCCATAACTCTTTCCGCTTGGAGAATTCGCCCAAATCATCGCTGGCAGCATATTTACGGATGAGGTCATTCATCAGTTCCATTAGTTGACGGGCAAGTTCAGACAGATCATCCTCAATTCCTTCCCTGAGCCACAACCTGGCGAGGTCAAATAATCTGCCTCCCTTTTGTCCGTCAGTGTACCGGTAAATTACTGAAATTGAATATGGCACCACCGCAGACCTGATCTGACCAATTGAATTTTTCCCCTGCCCGTAAATATTTTCGAAACTTTTAAACAGAATGACCCTGGCAATCAGCATTTCATAAAAAGCCCTGTCAATTTCAGGTTTATTCAGGGTATCCTCACCTGATATCGCATCAATAAAGTAGCGGAATACTTTGTCACCACCCTTCTTAACTACATAAGGCTGGTCTCCCCATGAAGTAAAGTATTTTCCTAATTGTTCTTTAGAAAAACGCATGTCACGCGGGTAATCGCGTTCGATGCGATTTCGATTATTGCCGGCAATACGTAGTTTAGTGTTGAATTCCCCTTTGGCCTTTTCAAAAAACCAGCGTTTACCGGTCGGCGTAATAATACTCTCTGATAGTGCTTTGATACGGGTAAGCTGAGGGTTCCTTGAATCAAGATCGACGGAAGATACTTTGGATTGTGAGTTAGAAAATTTACTGATGTTTGATATAAGTTCGTCCAGTTTATCTTCCGGGACATCCCGCGCAACATTAATTTTTGCCATCACACGCACCTTATCCACAGGAAATCCGTCCTTCCGTGTAAAAAAGATACTTGCGGTCGTCTGGCCACCATTGACAATCTGAAAATCACGCAGCGACCGTATATAAATCCGCCCATTTTCTGTAATCCGGTCCATATGCGTCGCGGTTACCGTAATACCATTATTGTAAGCAATGAATTTTTCAGGATTTTTACGAATAGTTTCCCGGATGCCTGCATTTGCACCCTTGAACTGCAAAAATGACCGGACGTTCTTCTCCAGCAGGCGGGAACTGTACCGTTTATAAAGATCAGCAAGCACAATTGCGGGCAGCACACAAAGGTATGACTCGAAATTATCCTCACTTGCTGCCTCCAGTGCTTCAACACGATAGCCGAATGTTTTTTCAAAATCAATAACCAGTGGCTCCCGACTTCCCTGTGAGATGACTACGTTATATAAAAAATTCAGGTCAATAAGACTTTTGAGTACCAATAATTCTTTAGATGTACGTTCACGCTTGTGACTAAACGTGATGCTGAGTTTCTCATCTTCGAACTCAAGACGGCGCGGCTGCGGAAACGAGCCGCGGTTGTCAACAGTTGCTGTCGCTGAAATAAGAAATATCTCTATCACATCGAACTGGTCTGCACCGGCACCCGATGCAAGTTGCGTAGCCAGCGCACGTACAGGGCTGGATAATTGCAGCTCTTCTGTCAGGTGACCTTTCACCGCTTGTGAAACAAAACGGAGGGCACGTTTGAACTGGCTTTCATAGTGCACCTTAGTGGATATTTTTAAATTCTCGTTTGTAGCGTTCAGGTCAATCGAGGATTCATCTACCAGAAAAAGCTGAAGGCGTTCGCCTGATTCGTTTACCAGGTAACCATTAATTTTCAGATTGTCCTGCGGATAGGTATAATAGGCATCGTTACATTCTTCTGAATCGATCAAACGGGCATCTGCCATCAAAGGTAATACTTCGGAAAGAAAAAGATTTTGCTGTACAAAACCGTCGTTGTCTGCCGATTCAGCAAGCAGTTCTTTGCGATAGATGAGATATTCGTCAATTTCCATTACAATTCCGTTGTTTGAATGATAAAACTACTGAGCAGGGAAAGGCGTAACCGGTAGGTAACCTGATATACTGCCTGTGGAAGGTCATTTCTTAAAAGAGCAGGAAAACCTTCCTGCAAACAGTCATAACGAATAATCCTCCGGATGCGGAACCGGAAATTATCATAGTCGGATAAATTTCTGAAGGTTAATCCCTTTTGAAATAAAGCATCAGGTAATAAAGACGGATCACCGAGCAACGTATCAGACAATACCCGAATCTCGTTGACCAGGCCTTTTAATGAAATCCCAACGGTCAGGTCTGGTTCCATTACTACCACTGCAAGATGCAGTTCCTTTCCTGTTTCAGTTTGCAATTGAAATTCGCTGGAAATACGTATATCAGAATTGCCATCCGTTGTCTTTACCTCAGTATCCAGGCCATCTGTAATAAAATCCCTTACCTCATCGTAAGGTCCTCTCCACGACGCCAAAATACTGTTAACCGCATCAGGAGCTGCTGGCCCAATCAGATCTCTCAGGACGATAAGTTCTCCGATAAGTCCCCGGACCGTTTTAGGTTGCATCCGTCCGTTTTGTCGTGAGTCGAAAAAACCGCTCCATTTATTAAAGATCCGGATCAGGCCATTAATATATTCATCTGCGCGGGACAGTCCGGAAACCTGCCGGTAGATAGAAATTACAAGGTCGTTAAAAAGATCATTATAGCCTGCATCAAGCAACTCAACAACGATGTAGGCGGTGTCAGGATACCAGCAAAGGCTGAGATTGTCTCTGATGACTGCCGGCCAGCTGCCAGGCGTTCCCTTAGGCAATTCAAGGATCAGACAACGGTGCAGTTTAGCATTCACTCCGATATTTAATTCGGGAATACAAATGCTGTCTATTCTTCTAAACTCAAATTCTGAACTACCGGAGTGAAGGAGTTCAGGCCATACAGCTTCAAGTGCGGCAACTGTCATCATCATTCCAGTATTGTTTTATAGTCGTCATAATTGTCGTCATCCGGCGCAGGTGGTTCCTGCTTCGGATGATGTTTACTTTGCAGATAAGTACCACCGATATCAACGCCCAATGGTGGAATTCCCATAGCATAGCCGATCAGTGGTATATTTGTTCCAACATACTCACGAACAGCTGCAAGTTCTATTATATCGCGTCCCCGGTGCCTGAAAACGTCGGCGGTGTCGATTAGGTATATCATCAGCACCGCCTGACGATGATTCATCTTTCGTCTGAACGCTTTTTCCGGTATATTTTTACGTCTGATCTCTTTTTGCAAATCGTCCTCGGTCCAGCTGGGATTCTCAGCTTTAAGCTGAATGTATAATTCGTCGCGCCAATCTTTTTTGGCTTTGACTTCTTCTTCATCCGTTAGAGCTACAGCCATATCGTTAGAGCCGGTCACGATATTAGCAGAATTTCCGCCTGCACGGAAAATGTGCTCGTCCCTGATATAACCGAGCCATCTTCCAGATTTATCAGGGTCAGGTCCGCTGCGTTGGGTCAACTGTATATCCCTTACAAATCCGGTTGCTTCTGTATCAAGGGTTGTGTCACTCGCTCCGGCTAATTTAATACCTATCGTCCAGTCGATCAGCTTGTCGTTCTGATTGGCCAGACGTATAAAGGCGATCAGATCAGCAAAATAGTTCTCTCCTGGTTTCCGGTTATCGTCGAGAAAAGTATTTGGAAGATTTAAAAAGCTGATCACATCCTCCGTTGTGGCATCTGAGATCAGCATGTAGCCATTTTTTTCAAATGTGAAACGATCATTACTCTTTACAGTATGCGTCCTGAAAGCATCCCATGCAGTTTTCATCCGTACCGGATCAAGACTGAACCATGTGGTTTGTTCCAGCTGATCAGAGAATGACCAGTTTACCTCTTTCGCATTTTTCAATATGGATGGCCGGGTTATCCTGAGCGTGCCCGGATGTTTAAGCACCAGCAAAGCATACTTGGAAGGTGTATTCTCCGGGTCGCGGTTCATATCTATAAATTTCTGTTCAAGATCCTCCATTGTATAGGTGGTCTGATCAAATTTTTCAAGGGAATCTGCGGTTGAAAAGAGTTTACAGCAATCCAGGTAACCTGGCCGGTAACCAAACCATCGCCCCATTTGCAGCAGTGTATCCGCAAAATTCGTATTACGAATAAAGTAATTGATGGTCAGGCCTTCGAGCGTGAAGCCTCGCGAAAGCCGGTTTCCACCAACAGCGATATATTTCTTTTCCCTATGATCCGGATATTCCAGTGAATCTTTGGTTTCACTGTTGATCGCTTTGACCTCAACACCGGAGATCGCCGTCATGAGCAGTGGTTTAATATCTTCAAAAGTTTTAGGTATTAAAAAAGGATCATCATATCCATGGGGAAGATAACTGCTGATGTTTTCTATAACATATGCGTAATACTTATACCAAATGCGTTCGAAAACACCATAGACAGAGTTTTTATCAGATGGCAGGTCAGAATCAAGGTCACGGGTCAATTCATCAACAAAATCCTGAATAAGATTTTTTGTCCTTGTCTGCCACTCCGTAAATCGGGAAATGTGTATCAGCATCGTATTATGCGGTTGAAAGACCGCAGAGTCTATCATATCCGGTTTACGGCTGATACGGATAGCAACAGATACGAAAAAACACATGACCGCATCCTTCAGCGATTCCGGAAGAACTTCGGGAAAACGGTCTGACTTTGCCGCTGCCCGCGTTTCACGGGTATGTTCAAATGCCGGTGTTCCGGGCTGACCGGATCTGGCATCATCTTTCCAAACCCTTTCCGGGAATGACGGGCGGTAATCCCTGACCGGCGGAGCTATAAGCGGGTCTATCTTAACTACCTCGTCAAGGCGTGTACGAAAAAAATGTTTTGGACCCACATAATTTGGTGGTGGGAAAAGCAACTCTATAAAATCATCAGGAAAAAGGCTTTTTTCAAGATCAAAATAGGTGGTAAGTGTTTCACCCCCTGCTTTTTCATCGATCCGCCACTTTAATGCCGGCGCTTCATTCCGGTCCTGCAGGACGTTGCCAAAAGGCGTGGCAGTGTATCCAAGGTAAGTTTTACGGTTAAATAATGCCAGCAGTGCGCGGATATGTCCATTGATAATTGAAGCATATTCAACGCCCTTTTCTCCTAAATTATTAAGTGAAGCGTTGTCTGCCTCGTCATCAACAATCAGGAACGGAATATTTATTTTATCCTTGTTTTTATTCAGATAACTATGAAGCCAGAGCAAAAGATTTTTAAGAACACTGGTGTTCTTTTTACATATGAGTATATTTTTATTGTTCAGTGAAAAATCTGCCTCTTTGATCGTTTTGCTGAAATCAGTATCCGGAGAAGTAGGAACGACGATCTGTTTGACTTCCGGATAAGCACCGAGAGAGCCGAATGATGATATTTCACCTACACCAATAAAACTTCCGGCTTTATATTTACCTTCTACTTCTTTTTCAATTCGTTTTTGAGTCTGGCTGCGGAGATCCTCCATGATCCCGGAAAGAACAATGATCAGGTCATATCCCGCATCGATAGCGCTGTTGATCACTGCATTAAAATTTGCCGTTTTGCCTGACTGAACGCTTCCAACTACCAGCCCTCTTACAAAAAATGGTTCCTGAGATAAAGGATCACCCATTTTTTTCAGGATCTCCAGGCTGGACCTCTCTGTTTCTTTGATATAAGACCTTGAACGCCCAATTTTCTTCAGGAAGCCCAGATACCGTGCCCTGTAGGTGATCAGTTCATCGTCGTCCCACTTGAGAGCGGATATTCGTTGTGGTGTGAGCCAGCTTCGTTGTCTTGCATCCTTACTGCTGAGGGATACGCTTGGGGTCATCCCCTGTGTATGAGCAAGACGGGATTCCCTGAGCGCAATTGTAAAAAGATCGTCGAACTTATCGTCGCCCGGTACAGGAATCCCCATGCCGGCAAGCATCTTCATATTAGCTCTTATCTCATCACGAAGGCCGGGGGCCTCGAAAAATTCGCGGGTTACGGCAGTATTCACCTGCCGGTAACTTTCAAATTTGCCGCTTACCAGAAGCTTCATGCGATCAATATAATCTCTGTTATTTTTTGCCATTATGATAGATTCAATAGGTTGCGTACGTCGGTTGGAAAAGAACTGAGCGAATAGCCCAGACCAGGTAATATTTCCTTTTTTATCTGATCGGTACTAATGCCTGATGCCTTCAGTTCTTCAATAAATAATTTAATATCACTACTGTTAAGCCCTGCCTGAACATCGTTGTTTTCGACAAACGCTATATCTTGGTGTGATTGTTTAATCTGGTTGACAGTGGTATTTACCATTCTCATAATGAGGCGAAACTGAGATTGCTGACGCGCATCAAGCGAAGCCGCCAAGTTACTTACCAGCGTAAAGTCGGTATTGATTTCCAGCAAAACCCCTTTATTTGATGACCTCCGCTGAAACAACTGAATTGTATCTTTTTTTCCTGCACCTGAAAATTTGCGGACTCCCCGGTTGAAGTACTCCCTTTCTGCCTCCGTTTTAAGTTCGGTAATGTAATTTTCAAATGCATTTTTCAGATCATGAGGTATAGCGATCTGCGATTTTGCTACATTCAGATGCAGGAGATGGTCAACACTGTTACCTACTTCGACACGCAAACGTGCAAGCTGAAGCCTGGGTGCCTTTCTGATCAGCCCGTTCCAGCCACCGAATAAAATAACCCTGTCTGCCCGGTAAAGGTAAATTCCTTCCATATCCATCAGGCCACGATTTTTAGTGGTCCATATGTTGTGATTGTCCCTGCTTTCTTCAATACTTCGTGAGGGCAGAATAAATCCTTCCATCTTTATCGTATCACTCCGGAAGGTCTTCTGCCGGAATTCCATTTGCCGGAAATCTTTTTCGTTTTCAGGAAAAGGGTTGAACGGTGATATGATACTATTATTGATCCTTATTCGGAGAGGTTTGCTGGCACGTTCCATGAACCGGTGAAACACCAGCGCCAAGTACTCACTGGTAACTTCTGTGATCTCTTTTTTCAGCGCCTTTTGCCTGTTGCCACTTTCCAGGTAACTTTCGAACTTGAAGAGCCCTTGCCATACCACCACGGTATTAGGCTCAAAACCATTAAAACCGTTCAGATGAGATTCTGACAAATGCCGCCATGCTGCCAGCAGGGACGAGACTTCATCCTTTGTGTTGATAATGAGCTTCCAGCCTGCTTTTTTCAGATAGCCCACGTCCCAGGTACGCCCGGAATATTCAGAAGTCCCTTTTTCTCTGGAGAGAACGGTGAACCGCCTTGTTTGAGAAAAAGATGCAGTTTTCATACCAAGTCCAAAACGTCCGAGGTCAATTTGCTGACGGTTCCCTTCAGGCGAACTGCTGGGGAACTGCATATTCTTACGAAGAGCTTCTTCACTCATACCATCACCGTTATCAGCAAGAAAGAGCGTAAAGGGCTCTTCATCCATCCGGATCATAACTTCGATCTGATCGGCATGGGCAGAGATGGAGTTGTCCATCAGATCTGCTAATGCGGTCTCCAGACTATAACCCTGTTCAGCAATAGACTTGATCAGGAATTCAGGGTTTGGTTCTGCGGATTCGGTTGTCGGTTGATATTCAGTTGTCATGCTTCTTAATGGCGGAGGTCATGGGCTAAATTTGCGAAAACCTGTTCAAAGACCTGGTTTACGACCGAAGCGATCTGAAAGGCAAGATATGGTGGCACTGCGTTTCCAACCTGATGGAATTGCGATGTTCTGGGGCCGCAGAAATAATAATTGTCCGGAAAAGTTTGGAGACGTGCAGCTTCCCTTACCGTAAGACTGCGGCATTGTGCGGGATCTGGGTGTATGTAATAGTGCCCATCTTTTGAGATATGACTTGTAATGGTTTTGGACGCTCTGTTTGCCAGTTGAACCCGGAAACGGTCTGCGAATTTTTTTTCTTCTATGCCCTCACGAACATTGCCATGTGCTGGTAACAATTGTTCAGGGAAATCACTTAGCTTAGGCGATATCCCTTTGACCCGCCCGAATGAAGATACAAATAAATACCGGTGGAGGTCACTGTCCATGTGCGCGCGCGAAGCATGATTTAATACGCCCCCGATACGCGGATCAAGGTACCATTCAGGCAGGTAATTCGTAACCGTTCCGGCAAGAGGTATAAAGTCAGCTCCTGTGCCAAATGACGGCTCCTCCATATTATCTGCGCGGTTTCTGATGGCAGCTTTGACAGCTTCGTCTGCACCAGCCATCACACCTTCGCCAAGTATGCCACTGATCAGCGCTCGCCAGTTTTCAAAAGTATTTTCAGATTTCGAAAGAGCACTTCTTAATGCCGGCAGGCCACCGATAACATCTGAGACCGGCACTTCTGCATGCCGCGGAATGATTCCGGGAATTACATCTATATCACTTCTCACCCCCAAAAGAATAACACGGTGCCGGGTCTGTGGCACCCCATGTTCCTCGGCTTTAATGACAAATTTTTTATGCTGGTATTCCGGATTACCGTAAATATCGATCTGATCCGGGGGATTGACAAGTGAATAGATGCGGTAACTCGGGTATTGTATTTCTGCACCTGCGGCATCGTTGTCAGAAAGATATGAAGAGGCAGGATCAGACAGGTCGTTAAGTATTTTTGAAAATACCTGGTTTTCTGAAGTTTCGGCAGATAAAATCCCTTTAACATTTTCCATCACGAAAATTGCCGGGCTGTGAACAGCAAGAATCCGAAGGTATTGTTTGTAAAGCCCAACGCGTTTATCAGTCTGCTCATTTAAAATTTTTTCCTGCCTTCTTGAACGGCCGACGATGGAATATGCCTGACAAGGTGGTCCTCCGATAAGTAACCAGTTGGTTTCACCTTTAAGTACTTCCTTAATCCTTTGATCGACCTCTTCATCAGAAACGGCGTTCAGATCCCGTTCGTCAGGGTCACCCAAAGTTCCGCACCAGGCCTCCTGTCTTGCATGTGCAGCCTGTTCCGGCCAGCGGTCGTACAAGTCATTAATCGTCATTTCCCCACGTGTAAAACTGTAGTAATCATCTGGTATTTCATTCGGAGCAAACTGACGGAAAAAACTGCGGAGCCGCAGCGTCTGATGTGCCAGTGTATCCTTCTCAATTGAAAGGGCAATCTTGAATGCGCGATCATTCTCCTCATTGATAAACGCGGAAAATCCTTCTCCCAGTCCACCTGGACCCGCAAAAATATCTATGATTGGAATAGGCATAAGCTAAATCTCGCCGCTTTGCCATCAGGCCGTAGTTATGGCTGAGTCTGATGCCTTGCAGTCTTTAAATGTTAAATATAATCGGGAAAGCTATTGAAAATTCTACCGTTAAACAATAGGCATAACCAATTTATTAGCTACGGATAGTTGCCGGTAAGATAGAAAGGGTAGCTTCACGGGTCCTGGGTTTCAGCTCACATTCCCAAATAGTCAGGATTTTCCATCCTTCTTCCTTTAACGAAAGAATATCGCGGCTGTCTTTGATTTTATTGGAGGTGATCTTATTCAGCCACCATTCACTTCTAGTTTTAGGAACAACATAGTAGCGGCATCCTTCATGGCCATGCCAGAAACAGCCATGAATAAAAATAACAGTTTTGTATTTGGGTAGTACTATATCGGGTTTTCCGGGAAGTCTTTTGTCATGCAGCCTGTAACGAAAACCCGCCGCAAACAGGAATTTTCTTACGAGTAATTCAGGTTTCGTATCCTTGCCGCGGATACGCGACATATTGAAACTTCGTGTTTCTCTGGAGTGAACATCGCTCATTTCTTGTATCCGGCAACTAAGGTGCCAAAACAGGTCAGGAAACCTGTGATGGCAAACGGATGTATTTATCCAGGCCTGTTTCGATCAGAAATACCTCCTGAGTTACATCATAAATATCTACGCCCAGAACCTCGCAGACATCAAAGCACTGAATATTTAATTCATTTCTAAGGGAGGCTTGTTCCGGAGAGTAGGTCGGCTCATCAGTCTGAATATTAATATATTGGCTAAAATCATCATCGGGATGATAGTTTAGTCCTTCATCTACCAATTGTTTGACGAAAATTTTCACATCCTCCAATGTTCCAATGCGTGTGATCATACCTATTACTTTTAAATTTTTACCACCCTGTTTTCTTCTGCTTGGCGCAGCATTATTTCAACTCCTTCATCTCTGGACATTACATTGCCAAATTCTCTTAAAGATTGCTCGTCGCTGTAAATACCATTGGGATCATTCCACATCAGCCACTCGATCATGTCTTCCCGGTTAAGCCCGTTCAGTAACAGGATAAGTTCATCTTCACTGATTTCTACAACCTTAATGAAGGGATAGGCATTATTTCTCCAGAAACTCATTTTGCTGATACTTTAATTTCCTTTTTCGTTCCATGACTGAATGTGGCTGGGAAGGTCTTCGCTGACCACCACTAACTGGTCTTTTTTTACGGAAATCCTTTCCGCTTTTTCCGGATTACGGATATTACGCTGAAGTTCTTTAAGACGTACGATAAGCACATCATCGTCATCGGCGATATCTATAGGGTCTTCAGAAACGATATAAACGTCAGATGACTCAAGATCCGGAACATCGCAAATAATTTTTACTATCTGTCCCGGTTTGGTCGGCATTAATGTCATTCCCATATGCAAATCTATTAATTTATTGAATGGTATGATTGATGCAAATTATTAACCGTCTCAATCACACCTAAATATACTAAATCTATTAGTAAATCCCAAATAATCGTTGATAACATCTGTGTTATTTTTCGTGCAAGATTTATTATTAGTACAAATGGTTCGAGGCAAATCAAGCCACTACTGAACATAATTATAACAGTTGTTTGTAAACCGAAATAGCCATTTTACAATCGTTGCAGATGTCGTTCAATCATAAGCTTAACCCCATCCAATCCAGCCCTTCATAGTACAACCAAATGCCAGCCAAGCCATACTACTGGCCGGAATTGTCTTTAAATAATAGACCACCGTAATCAAACTTACCTAGATAGGTCAATAATGGATAACTGAACATTATCAATAATCAAAACAGCAAACGAAGTTATCTAAGCATTAGTTTATAAAAGGTAATTATACTAGCGCGGATAATGACATTGAAATGAAAGGTTAGCAAAAATGTATAATTTGATTCCCCTCGTTTTCCAGGCACCACACTTTAGCGCAGCTAGCATAAGAATGGATCCGCTAAAAATCTTGATGTACATTTATGGATATTTAACGCTCTGATCACTTTGATGGTGGAGACGAAAGCTTAGTGGAGTTTGATCACAATGCTTTTTAAAATATCGATTAAAATAAGAGTCTGATTCAAACCCTAAATCATAGGCTATTTCTTTATTTGTAATTGTTGTCCACGCTAGCAACTTTTTAGCCGCTGTAATCAAGCGTTCATCAATCAGTTGTTTGGGCGTTTTATTTGCGGTTTCCCTTACTATCTTCCCTAACATTTCCTTGCTCATATTTAATTGATCAGCGTAAGTCTGAACGTCATGATGCTCTCTAAAATGCTGATCTATCAATGTTTTAAAACGGAAATATGTGGAGCGAGCGGCAGGGAGCTCTTTTGTGATAGTAGTAGTTTCCCCACAGTTAATAACCATCTTGAAAATGATCATAAGAAGATCTGCAATAATACTGGGGCCGCAACTATCGTTTTTCTGATATTCGTATAAAACAAGACTAAAATAATTATGAAAATCCTTGAGCTCAACATCATTCAACAGGATGTTATTATTAATAAAAACGCGATTCAGATAATCATTCCATGGCAGATTCTCGCTATCTAAGTAATGCTGTGAAAAGTATAATTTAATATAGCGGCTATGAGTCTCCGATATGTCCTTTCCCGTTTCTCCTTTCTCTACGAGCGATATTATTGAGAGGTGGTTAGCTCCTTCACCTGAGGGGCCTTGGCTTGAATACTCCTTATAAATCAGCTTGATACAGTAATACTCGTACCGATTTGTTCGTAGAAAAATGCCCAACTCCCTCGACGAGGCATTCGCCTTTTCGATTATAAATTTATCGCCTAAGTAATTATTGTAGTTTAAATCAAAAGTTGATAGCTCTTCAAAAAGATCTTTTTCCATATGTCCTAAGAAAGGGTGATCATCTCAAGACGATCACCCGAGATATCTTCTTTTAATTTTTCTTTACAACAAAACTAATTTTGCGTTTTTCCCATACCATATTAATCCTGGCTTCCCCATCACGTATTGATTCAATGTTATATGTCAATCTTTGAACAATTGATGGTGACTCTGTGGGCTTTACATTAAAACGTATTACATCATCCGTTTTACTATAGTCATCAGCTAAATGCTGATCAGTATTCTTGTTGAAAATGATAACCCAATCTCTCTCACCAGGAATAGTGAAAAATGCATACGTGCCTGCGGGTATTAGCCTATTGTCTATACGCACATCGCGATCGAATGAAATGCTAGTGGCATGGTTGGCACCGGTGACCCAAATTTTATTGTATGGCACAAGCTTACCCCAGATCGCCCTTCCTCTTACGCCTGGCGAGCTGTATTTGATGGTGATTTTACAACCGCCATTCGATGCGGATACATTTCGGTTTGGGCTTCCGATAAAATCATCAATCTTGATTTTGCCACTATTAACATCCTCTGCGTAACTGGCACCATTCTTAACTTTTCTGGGTTGAGGCTGTTGGAATTCATCCAGGCCGTCGAACTTTCTATAGGGCACAGCAGCGACAGTTGATGCAATCGTTAGCAAGGTCAAGATAAAGAGATATGTAAGTTTCATTTGCTTTAATATTTTCATGGTTCAGATAATATCTTATTAGTTATAAATACTTTGTCGTTAAGTGTTAGTAAAAAGGCCTTAAGGTTATCCTTTTCTACTTGTGTTAAATGAATGCCTAATTCACCGTTCTTCTTGAGGAGCGGATCAAGGTTTGGATCGTCAATGACGTGTTTATTGTAATGATCAAGTACCTGATCAAGGGTGGTAAACCGTCCGTCGTGCATATATGGTGTAGTATATTTTAGGTTTCGCAGGGAAGGAACCTTGAACTTGTAGCGGTCGGTAACATCAAGCGTTATCGCCTGTCGGCCGGAATCCGGGTTGTAGCGATGATCCAGGCCATTATTTCGGAATGAACCGTCCGTAAATAGTGGCTCCTGATGGCAGCTGCTGCAACTTTTCCTAAAAAGCAGATACCCTGCTTTTTCGTGAGCGCTAAATTGCGCACCTGACTTACGCATCACGCTGTCGTATTTTGAGTTGCTGCTTATACACATCAACATGTATTGGCTAAGTGCTTTAAATAACCGCGTCCCATTTATATCAGGGGTGCCGAACGCAGCTTTAAACTTATCCGCATATTCGGGCATCGCACGCAACTTTGTGATCACACGGTCCATCTTCTCATCCATTTCTACCGAATTAGTGATGGGGTTGATTGGAAACAAGTCCAGATGAAAAACTCCGCCATCCCACATGAATGATTGGGACCAGGCCAAGTTCATGATTGGTGGAGAATTTCGATTTCCCAGGCGGTCTTCAATGCCATGGCTGATATCATGACCGTGCTGCGTAAAGCCAGACGTTTGAACGTGACAATTACCACAAGAAATTGAGCCGTCCCTTGAAAGCGCGGTCTCGTAAAAAAGCTTTCGCCCAAGCTCGAAGCCGTTCTTAGTGACCGGATTTTTTCTAAAATCGTAAACCGGCTCAGGAAAGTTCTCCGGTTTTTGAAAACCAGAAAACACATCATTGGTAAATGCGACAATAATTACCGTTACTAAGAGGATCAAAATCACGCTCATCTTTTTCATTGACTCAAAATTTCGTCGGAGTAATGCTGAACATCCTACTGTAATTGTCGGCTACGACCTTACTTTGATCTCCAAACATCACCGTAGAAAAATCGGCTATATGCAGTTGCTTAAGTCCGTCAAAGATCTTTAGCAGGTCGGCCTGGACATTTATTATAACCTTACCTGCGTTGTTAGACGCCCTTTCAGTTGATTCCGCCAATTCAAGTCTGACCTTTTTAATATTGTTGAGCGATGGTTTTTTATAGCCGCCGTATCCTCCGATGTGATAACGAAATTTGTGCTGTCCCGTCATGTCAACTTTGGCTTGGTCGCTATTGCCTTCCATTTTAAGAAAAAGGTAACCGCTGTTCCAAGTCCAATACATCCCATCCAGCATGCCGCCGGAAATATCGAGCGCGCCAGTTCTTTGTGTCAGGTCAGATGTGCTCATGACGCTGTCAACACCTATAATGAAAGAGACAGCGGAGTAATCATTTGCTGGCACTCGAAGTTTTATGTCCATTGTTGCAGGATCTGATTGCTTAATCAGGTAGTAGGAACTGTCCAGCGGAACTACATATTCGCTTCCATCCTTAAGCTCAAATTTTATGTTACTGACGAAATAATTGAAAGTAGTGATATTGAATTTTTCACCAGACGCATTAGTATATTGGCCATCATTCAATTTAAGATCCTGTGAGCCTACAACATTTCGAAAATGTATCAAAAGCTCTTTACTGTTGTTTGTTTTCTGAGCAAAGGTGATAGATTGCGTAAAGGCGATGGCAATCAGTACCATTATATATTTAAAAATGAGTTTCATGATTTGTAGTTATAAACGTTATTATTTTTCATCTTCAGCCAGTAGAACTTTTAGGTCTTCTTTAAGCTGTTTTACTTCAGTAGTGTCAAAGCCCAAATAAGCTCCACGGATCCTTCGGTGCTTGTCGATCAGCACTAAATAGCCGGAATGGTCGAAGCCTCCTGCAGCATCGTCGTCGACAATCGCTGAGGACATATAAGAGTTCTTTGCCAAGGAATAGACTTCATCCTTAGCACCCCATACGAACTGCCACCTCGCATCATTTACACCTAATTTTTTAGCATACGATTTTAGAACACTTGGGTGATCATGCTTAAAGTCTATAGTATGCGACAGGAACTGCAAATCCTTATTATCCTTGTAATCGCGATAAATGTTATACATGTTTCGGTGCATTACCGGGCAGATAGTTCCACAGCGCGTAAAGAAGAAATCAGCAATGTAGATTTTCCCGTCAAATTCGCGATTGGTAATATTTAGGCTATCCTGGTTTAAAAAGTTAAATTCCGGTATCGTTTGATACACGGTATCTATTGTCAACTTACCGTTAACCATTTTGCTAACAGCTTCGCGGGATCCATAAATGGGAAGCTTCCTAATATTTGACTTGCAGGAAATTAGTATGGTGCCGATAAGGCAGAAAAGCATTAGAGTTATTCTGTTCATACTAGCGTATAGATTAATCTTTGATTTTTTTTGGCCAAAAGCCGTAGATATGGTTTGAGATTCCTCATCCTCCGTTATACAAAATCTGCTCGTACCATCGGATGGTACCTGTATCCTGGAAAATAGTTTGACTCTAAATTTCCCTCATCACCTCGCAACTTTACGCAACATCAAACGTCTTGCATCCAATTCGCGTAATCACAGCATCAGCCAACTTTGGCTGCACATGAGGGTAACCCTTTAAAGCAAATAGCATTAAACGGCTTGATGATAAGAAATTAAAGGCATGGCTATATATTCCGCGTCATTAGTCAGATCGCGGTTATTGAGGTCACCTTAAGCCTGTGGAGGTCGGTAAAGAGATCTCTGGTAGGGGTCTTTATATGCGTATTTATAAGAAAAAAAACCTGTGGTTAATGTTCTTTCTGTATAATCTTGCTCAAAATTAAATTTCATTTCGGACTGAAAAAAACAGATTTCCAGCCGGTTTAAATTATCCTTATCGGCCTGTTTTTTCTCATTTTCTTCAGCCGCTTTAAGCTTTCTCATAAAATAGCATCGCCCATTGCAATGCATCCAAGGCCTGGAACGGTTGACACAAAGCGTTTTTGCTATATAACCTTGGTTGATCTTAAATCCTGCATATACGAATACTCGCTGAAACTCGGATACGGTCAGAGAAAGGATGAGTAATATTGCAAGGGCTCGTTTAAGCATCATACATTGATCCGCAAAGGTAGGTTAGCTTATAGATAAGACATGTCACTTTTGACGTTATCCTTGTCACTTTTGAGGTTGGATTGAAAGTTTCCATACATTGAGGTATAAACTAGAAGAGGCCTTTTTATATGCTAACCCTAAAATTTCGCTATGAATGTAGTGCCGTAAGTCCTTGGGCTTCCTAGTAGAAAAGAACCAAAAGAGCCGTAGGCAACATATTTCCTGTCTGTGATGTTTCTTGCCCAAAAATTTAGTTCAACACGCCCGTTACTAATACCTGCCTTCGCATTGAACAAGCTGTAAGCGGGCTGGCTTAACCCATTGATAAAATCGAAATAGTATTCGCCCAGATAACGGTATTCACCTCTAACAAATATGGCCAACTTTTGCTTGTTTGCCACTAAATCATAGGTATATTGTGTCGCCAGCATCGAACTTAATGGCGGCGTATTAATCGGCTTATCCCCTTTAAAATTTACTACTGCACCCACTGTTGCATCATATAATAACAAAGACGCGTAACGGGCATGCGAGTAGCTGGCATTCCAGTCAATTTGTAATCCTTTTAAAGGTAAAGTAGTGACTTCAAGTTCTATTCCTTTATTGTGCATTTCACCAACATTCAGGACTAGCGCATTAATGCCGTCCATTGCCGTGCTGATCTGTTGGTTGTGCTGCTCCAGGTAAAAAGCGGTCAGGTTAAATTTTATCTTGTTTTTCCAAAACATATTCTTCCAGCCAATTTCGTAATTATCGGAATGTTCGGGCTCATAAGGCACCTGTTTGGGGTCTACTGCATTTGTGTTTAAGCCGCCTGCGCGGAAACCCCTAGCATAGCTGCCGTATAGGAGCATATTGTCCTGTAACTTATAGCTCAACACAAACTTGGGCGTAAAAGCGTCAAATGTGGCTTTGTATTCTTTGAACGGCGAATATTCAACCGGATCAGGCTCTTTGATATAATCCGATTGTTGCGAAAGTTTACGCCTTTCATGATCAAAACGTATTCCGGCCGTAATGTCTAGTTTCTTAGTGATCGAATACGTAGTCTGCCCGAAAAAAGCGTATCCGCTGTTACTGCCGCTACTTTTACTGATTGTTGTGAACGGCACATTAGTTGCAGTTGGATCCAACAATATGTAGTCAGGCCCATAAAATGTCGGTGTGTTCATTCTGGTATTCTGAAAAAAACCGTAAGCACCTGCTACCCATTTAAAATTACTTTGGCTGGCTGACGGTGAAGCGAATCGAATTTCCTGAGTAAAGACGTGCTGCCGTTGATCAGGCGCAGTGCTGAGCGCATCTATCGGGCCGAAGTCATAATCAACACCGCGGCCTTCGTACCACGCATGCCAGTTGATATACGAACTCACCGAAGTAAAAGAGAAGCTTCTTCCATAATATTTAGCAGAAAGCGACGCATTAAAATTGTTTCGGCGTTCAATGTTGGTATTGTTTGTATTCACCTGAAATGGTTTAGACAAAACTTCTTCGTAGGATCCGACCCAAGGGAAACTTCCTCGATCATTATCATTTTCCATCTTGGTATTCAGGGCTAATGACCAGTTTGCGGACGGCAAATAACGCAGGTTAAGATTGCCAGAGTAATCTTCCCGTCTATCAAAACCGCTTTTGGTAAACTCGTTATAATAGATAGATCCACGATGGTTATAGGTAAAAGCGCCGCTGGCGAATAATTTGTTTTTTAAAACCGGGCCTGAAATACTGGCGGTATAACGCTGTTGGCCGTAATTGCCAAGGCTAGTTTCAATATATCCGCTGGGTACGTTACCCGGTTGTTTAGTGGTAATGTTAACTACACCGCCGAAGGCGTTACGTCCATAAAGCGTGCCTTGTGGCCCACGTAGGACCTCTATACTCTGAACATCATTAAATAACGGAGGCGCAGAAAAATAGTCAAACTGATAAACCCCATCCACGTACGTAGCTACAGCCTGTTCATTAGAAAAACCCATAACACCTCGAATATTAAAAAAATTCGAGCTGGTGCTATTACCATGCTCTACCGTGAATAAACTCGGGGATATAGCTGTGAGGTTAGTGATATCCCAAATACGATAATCCTTAATTTGCTTTGCGTCTAAAACCATGACGGCAGCTGGGACATTTTGTACATTCTGCTCTCTTTTTTCAGCGTTAACAATTACTTCATCGAGCTTCTTGTCAACAGACTCAAGCTTAATTTCAAGGTTAATTGCTTCATTCGCTGATATATTGACATTTCTGATTTGCCTAGCGAAGCCCACAGCACTGAACGACAATTGATATAAGCCCTTAGACAGCGGGATTGCGAAATAACCATCCTTGTCAGCGGACGTTGCTTTATTACTATTTAATACAAAGATGCTAGCAAACGGTAGACCCGTTCCGGTTGACGTCTCAATTTTGCCTGTAACACTTTGGCTAAAGGCAGAAAAAGAAGATAAGAAAATAAAAAAGATAAATAGGTATTTCATAAGATCGCATATAAGGCGATCAAAGCGATAGGCAAAGCTATCGTTTGAGGCCAATAAATAATCGCAGCAGCGCATAGATATCTCTAGCACTTTTTCACTGCACCCAAAAATTTATAAGTTAAGCGATCGACTTTGGCGGACGGAAAATAGCGTCGAGGTAGTGATTAGAATGTCGATAGTTGTAAGCCGGGAATGGAATAGAAATACCAACCTCAAAATTGGGCTCAAACAATTTAGTTTGGGAAGTTTCTTGAAAGAAAGAAATTTCAAGCTTATTTAAGTTGTTTTTGCTTTCCTGTTTTTTCTCGTTTTCTTCAGCCTGTTTAATTTTTTTCATGAAATAGCACTTCCCATTGCAGTGCATCCAAGGTCGAGCTTTGTTAACACAAAGCTTTTCCGCGATATAGGAACGGTTGAGCTCAAAACCTGCATATACGTAGAAGCGTGATAAGTTGGAACTAATCAGCGCGAACAGCATGAATACAGAAATCACCCGTTTAAGCATCGCGGCAAATGTAAATATTATTCAACTATTAAGGTTATATATCTATACAGCTTAAATCTCCAAACGTTATGACAGCACATCGATACTTGTTTATAAGATTATCTTAACGAGTTTCACCAATAATTTTGTAAAAGGACATTAAAGGAAACATCCAGACTGTCTAGCAAATAATATTCTCTAAGTGATGCAAACGCTATAATTTAGCGCCATCTTTATTTTTTTGAAGTGAAGCAGTTAAAGAATCGGATAGCGAGAAAAACGTGTTTTAAAGCAGAAGCACAGTGATTTTATTCAGGGCCTAAGGAGGATAAATCACCTGCTTTGTATAATTGATAAATGCTATCCAATGAATCTTATTAATTGGGGACAACAATATAGTATGAAAGATATATGAAAACAATAGGAATTGTGGGAGGCATAAGTCCTGAATCTACAGCTATATATTATCAAGCCCTAAATGATGGTATACGTGAATGCACTCAACAAACACATCAGGCCAGAATTATAATTTTCTCTGTTGATGGCGGAGAGATTTGGCAATTACGACAAAAGGGTGACTGGGAAGCACAGGGAAAATTGATTGCAGATGCAGCGTTAGGTTTGGAAAAAGCCGGTGCTGATTTTATTTTATTGGCTGGGAACACTTTGCATCGGGTATCACACGCAATCGAAGCCGTCATCACTCGTCCCTTTTTACACATAATCGACGTCACAGCCGAGCGTATCAAAAAAGCCGGATTAACTAAAATTGGACTCACTGGTACCAGCTATACCATGTCTGAAAAATTTTACATTGACCGCTTGAGTCGGCATGGCATAACAGCAATTGTTCCGGGCAAAGCAGAACAAGATGAAATGAATCGCATAATTTATAAAGAGTTAATAAATGGTATTGTAACCGCTGAATCTAAGGCCTCGTATACCAAAATCATCAATGGTCTTGTAGCATCTGGAGCAGAAGGCGTTATACTTGGTTGTACGGAATTGACAATGCTTATGCCATTGGATTGCTCTACTATTCTTCTTGACACAACTCGGCTGCATATTGAAGCTGCCATCAGGTTAGCGCTTAGTTAGTTTTCCAAGGTGACTGTTGCTATAAGACCATTTTCTTTAAAACAGCCAATTTGTTGAATGAAACGAGCAAAATGAGGATTGAATTTGCGATATAAAACGAGGCACGAATCTTACTTTTGTGAGTTTAAATGATGGTACTATTTCAATGATCAAACGATATTATCTCAAATATTGGCTGATTCTGGTGCTGATATTGAATCTCACTGTTTTGTTCACACAATACAACAGTACAAAGGTTCCTAGCCTTGTACAAGCAATTTTCTTGGTGCTGAATTCATCGCTTTCTCTTTTGATCTGTTGGATCATTCTGGCAGAAACAAAATTGAAAACTCCTGAATCTTGGCCGGTATACTACAAGTTTCCCCTCAGTATTATTCTGGCTGTTATTTCCCTGTTTGTTTTTGATTATTTAATTGAAATATTGGTTCCAAAGTCTCTTCTTACCCCAGCTCAGCAACCTGGTTTTCAGAATCGCTTGCTTGGTTGCTTACTTGTAAGTTTTATTTGCTATGTCGTTTATCATGTAGTTTTTACAAGTGAGATGTTACAACGGTCACGGCTTGAAATAGAACAATTAAAGCAAGTTAATTTGCGGGCACAGGTCATCGGCCTACAGCAACAACTAAGCCCTCATTTCTTATTCAATTCCCTGAGCACGTTAAAAGGATTAACGCCTGACGAAACTAGTAAGGAATTTATTATGCATTTGTCAACCATTTATCGGTACCTTATAGTTAGTGGCGAACGGCAAATTGTAACACTTAGCGAAGAATTAGATTTTGTTAAAGCGTATATTTTTATTCAACAAAAACGATTTGGAGCAGCGCTTCAAATTCAAATGGATATCCCTAATCAATATTTAACTGTTCAACTTCCTCCCTTATCAGTACAGTTGCTAATTGAGAATGCAATTAAGCATAATGCCTTTTCTCATGATTCGCCTCTGTCAGTTATTGTCAATATTGACGCTGATCAAAACCTCGCTGTAATGAATGACCGGAGAGAAAAAACCAAAACGCCTGAAAGTTTGGGATTAGGTTTACAAAATATCAGGGAACGTTATAAATTGTTACTGAACAAAGAGATCATTGTGAGATCTCAGCCTGAAAGTTTTACAGTTTGTTTACCTCTGACATCGTATGCGAATAATCATAATTGAAGACGAATTACCTACGGCCAATGAACTGCAATCCATCATTGAAAGCATTGACCATGAAATTGAAGTGCTGGCTACACTCACATCGGTAGCTGCCGCAATAAAATGGTTGAACAATAATGAATTTCCTGATCTCATATTTTCTGACATCCAGTTAGGCGATGGATTAAGTTTCGAAATATTCAAAAAGATTCGGTTATCTGCACCGGTAATCTTCTGTACGGCATATGATGAATTCGCAATTCGGGCATTTGACAGTAACGGAATTGATTATCTCCTCAAACCATTAGATAAATCGACAGTCAAGAAAAGCCTCGAAAAATACCACCGTGTAAAAGCTCACTTTGAAGGTGCCGAAGTTTTTAAGAAACTTGAAAATGCTATGAATTTGCTTGATCAAAGCTACAAGCAGTCTATCTTAGTCCATTTTCGTGACAAAATCATTCCTGTTAAAACTAAAGACATCCAATACGTTTACGCAGCAAACGGTAAGGTGTTACTTCACCAAATTGACGGCCAAGATTATTCAGTAAATTACACAATCGATCAGCTAGAACAGTCCCTAAATCCGAAAACTTTCTCCAGAGCTAATAGGCAATTTATAATTCATCGAGAGGTCATCAAAGACATCGAACATTACTTCAACAGAAGATTGATCGTAAAAACGCTATGCGATACGCCTGAAAAGATCATCATAAGCCGTGAACGATCACAAGAATTTCTACGTTGGGTTGAGCAGTAAATCATGTTGACTACTTTTAAATAGCTATCTATCAATTCTGGAGTGCTTGCACACGCCAGGTATTTTCAAAATAAAGATTTATTAGGCTACCCAACACATTTTAGAAGTTTTTACCATCATCACATAAACGGTCTGAAGAACTGATTGAACGCTTCGCTAAGCAGTTTGGCGGGTCTACGGACTTTTCTATTTTAAGGCAGCAATCGAAGTCTAATTTTGCGCCACAGGTCACCGTAAAGTTGGAACAATATCCTCTTTTTAATCAGTAGAAAGGCCTGCGATTAATCAAAAAAATAGAAAATGAAAAACAAAACAATTGAGAAATTAAAATCAAAGAAGATCAAAATGAAATGCTTGTTAACGCTTTTCTTATTTATTAGCTCTGGACTTACTGCTTTCGCTCAAAAGTCTGTTGTAGCCGATGCACTATCAAAACATGGTATTGATCAGAGTGTGCTTGAACCGGCTAACCTGAAAGTTCCGGACGATTATTCTTACACCGTTAAAGAAAGTACTACGACTAATGGCAAAACAAAAGTTATCGTAGCTAAATTTGATCCTGCGCAATCAGGAGATGAGCAGTGGACTGTTATTGCTGTAAACGATAATCCTCCATCAAAGTCTGATATTAATTCATTTCGTAAAGCTAAAGCTAAAAAGCAAACCGTTACTAAACCTGATGATGCAAGTTATAAAATCGAAAAAGAGGAAGCTGATCAAATTGTTTTCAGTTATAAAGCAGATGCTTCGGCTGTTCCGAAAGACGCCGAGTTTCTTAAGGATTGCCGAGTTTTTGTCACTATCAATACCAAGACTAAACAGCCCGAACTTCAGCAAGTAAGAAATGAGAAGCCAGTGAAACTTGGACCGCTTAAAGCGGATCGATTTGAGGTCGTTACAAATTTCACAAAGAGAGATCCAGGCGCTCGCTATTTTCCGACCAGCGAAAACGTAACCATGGAATCAAAATTTCTTGGGCAAGCTGTCAGCGTGCAGACGGCTAATGAATACTCAAATTACACCAAAAAATAACAATCAAATCCTTGCAAAAGCAACTTCTCAGAAGTTGCTTTTTCTTTAATTGGCTTTGTTAACAGCTCGCCAGCTTGTTTGATAATATCAATCTAATGGCCGTTCCAACTCATCAAATGACACACCCGCCAATTCTAACAATTGGCTTAAAACATTTTGAGTTGAATCAATATCACCAGGTTTTGGCGCAAACTGCCAATTATAGACTTCATCAAAACCGATGTTAGTTTTTAAGAAATCAGTTTGGCTTTTCGTTACTTGAAGGGACTGTTGAGCAGTTTGTGCAAAACCAAAGAAACGGTGAATATGATGTTCTAATTGAGTCACACCTTGCCCTGTCAACACCATGTCAAGTAAGCTTTCTAAATTCGTCATAACCAGTGGTACGATGCTAAATTTGTCCTCCAACTCTTTGGGTATCGAGTCAAAGAAAACATTATGCAAGTATACGTTTAAACCACTTATACCGAAGTAAAAATCGTTGTAGGTTATTATCGGATATATAGTTAACCCTCCACTATCTAATAATTTTTTTGCTTCAGGATCGAACGCAAAGCCTTTTTCGTTAATAATTAAAATTTGCTTCTTTAATTGATTGACTCCTTTTTCTTTACCTGCTTCATTGGCGATAAATCCACGGTCGAAATACGCTTTTAATTTTTCAAAGTTTGGTTGTTCGGCTAGTCTTTCGGGAAAGAAATATGCCTTGTATTCAAATAAAAATATTTTTCTCCCAACGCGCAAATATCCGTCAGGCACACTATCTGTTCCATCGTCAAAATGAACTACATCACAGTCTTGCTTCGCAAGTAAAGTAAGAATAGGTTTTAGACAATGTTTTTCTAATACTTCTGCTATTTTTTGACTGTACTGAACGTATGCGTCATTTTGTAATTTTTCATCTACAGGCTTTAGAGAAGTTTTATGAAAAAGTTCGAAATAAGGTCCTCTCAAAACTTTTCGTTGTGCCAGGTAGCTGTCCATCACAATATATTTATCTCTTTGCGGGCTAAAAAATACCGGATGTTTTTTCAGGTCGGAAAAACGCAGTTTTCCTTTTATTTCTGGCGAGATTGTTTGATCTTTCAAATGCTGAACATTTGTATTTACCTCCACATTGATGAGAGTATATTTTCTAAGCATCTGTTTAGGATCATACATTTCAGTGGTCTTATAGATAGAGTTATAACTACCAATTAATTGTCCAGGACTCGAAAATCCGAAAGATCTCAAATAATCTTTAAGAGGTGCACGGAAGTTTTGTGCAGCGTATTGCAGAAAGCACGCTGATTTCAGCATCTCAAAGATGATGTTTCCTTTTTCATTGAGTTCAAATTGCCGGATGACAGGAAGCCAGCAAAGGCGCATCGGCCACAAAGGATCGGATTTGTCAAGGGACTTGAAATCAATGTCACTATGGTCAGCACCGTTTACTTCATCAACGACTTTTAAATATGCTTTAAAGAACCGGTAATCATGGTCAGGATGATCCGCGATATCATTGACTGTCCGGTAACAATTTAGCTCCTTAAGTATCATAGCTACAAGATACCTTCGATGAAACATCATAGCCTGAAAGCCATCGCCGGCTTTTTCTTTAAAAAGACCAAAGGCATGCAGAATGTAATTCCGTTGCTCATCAGAAAATCTTCTAATTAAAATAAAGTTTAAGCGGGCATGAATTTCCCACCTCGGCTCCGGGCATGTAAGTTCACTATTAAGCGCTGAACATAATTTTATAATTGTATCCGAACTGAGTTCAGATACTAATGAAGCGTAGCTTTGATTTTCAGAAGGAAAAATTTCTTTAAAGCCAGGAATTGTTGATGAACGCATTTTGGATTTATAATACTTTTATATCAAATAAAAATAACAGCTCACTCTTTTCTTATATAGTTTTTTTATCTAAAGATTTACATTGACCCAAACGGTGGTAGCGTGTTGCGCTTTTGTAAATTGAGACTACGTTTAATCTCAATCTTTCATATTGTTAAGTAGCAGTAAGTTAACCTGCTCTGGTGATAAATTTTCCAAAAATGCCTTGTGAGCTTTTTCTCCATTTTTCTGAATCTTTTCTTCGACAATTGCTTTTAACGTTTCAAATAGCGCCAGATAGCCAATAACTTCATCGCTTTTGGGCTTTACTAGTTTTCTGGATTTTATTAGGTATTCAGCGTCTTCACCAATTTCCTTTTCTTTAGAGATTTTCAAAAACACTAACGCCTGCTCTTTTTCAGTTTCGTCTCGATGTGCAATGTAGGAATGGCGTAAATCCATTAATTTTTCGTGTAATTGCTGAAGTTTGGGGTCGGATTCATCCAAAAACTTCTTTTCAAGTTTCGACAGTCCCGCATTATTTTCCGTAAAACACTTTCCGTATGTAACAATTATAGATTGCCATAAAGCAAAAGACAAAATATCGTCAGCAGGCTCTTGATTTTGAAAATATATAAGTCTATTAGTAACCTCGATAAGTAAATTCAAATCTTCTCGGATCAGCATAAATGACTTCATTTTTTTTGTAAACAAGTTAGGTAACACATATACATAACTATCCGGGTTCGAATCTCTTACAGTTTTCATTATGGCGATTCGTGCTTCGTCTATTTTTGTCATAACTCTAAATTAATGCTACTTCAATATACATTCCAACATTATCAAAAGATTTATATTTACCCCTATGACATTAGTTTCTCTTATAAGTGGCTATGGTTACCCCGTGATTGTCAGTGATAGGGCTGTTTCAACACCTGGACGACTACAAAAGGTTGTTTTACCCACCACGAACCGAGAAACGGCAACGGATACTCCAGTAGCGGAATTCAATGTAAAGTCTTTGATTGTACAAGATATCTTATGCGTCAGTTTCGTCGGCAACTTTGCTGTTCTAGAACAAGGCCATAGTGAAATATTAGATTTCTTTATACATAGAGTCGTCAATAAAGCAACCCTGATGGAGTTATTGGAGACACATGAATTTGCTAAAAGCAAGGAGTGTGCATGGCTATTCGTTTTGGGTGGACCGGAATTTTTGAACAATCAAACTCAAGTGATTAGAATTGGAGATTGGATCCATTATGATGAGCGTTACAATTTAGATGTTCATTCGGCCGGAAGTGGCGCAAGAGAATGGACAGAGCACTTGAAAGAAAATATAATTAAAATTGATGAGAGTAATCCGTCAGTTACACTTTGCAAGCAACGAGCTATGCTTATTTGCATGTCTTTTATCGCTCGTGAGCGCGCGAATACCCAACAGTTGATGGGCGGTTGGGGTGGCGGCTTTGATATCGTGTATTATGAATCTGGTCAATTTCGTCGCATAGATCCGGTAGCTTATATTTTTTGGGTAGTCAATATAAACACAATAGACAAATTCACAGTTGCGGCATTGATTGATAATAGTTACGTTAATCAAAACGTGATTGTACGGAATCTTACTATTGGAGGCTACAGGGTACACTATATCAGGCAATTAAATGACCGAAGCGTAAACTCTGAAAATTTTCCTTTTTGCGCTTCCCGAGACGCTGTATCGTGTATTCATCTAATTGATGATGACGGTGTGCTTGATGATGTAGTAATTTTATATCGAAATCCTGATGACACATCACCAGCCCTTTACCATACAACTTTCAAAGATAATAGGTTTGGGATTCAATTTGATGAATTGTATATCAAGGCATTAAAAGAATCCATAAAAACATATACGGATTACTACTAAAATGAACAATCAGCGAACGTTTAGAGTTTGATGGATTAGCTTAACGCAATCGAGACATAATCTAATGATTTCCCAAATATTAGATAACAAATTTAAACAACGTCCAATTTCAGCATGCGCATGTAATCTCCTTTTCGAATGATTTTGGATTGTAAGCCGCTATCCTGGCAGATCTCATGCAGCCAAGTATCAGCGGTAACAAATGTTGCTGAGAGATCATTCATGGTCGCATCCGAAACACAAAAAAGCTGGTAAATATCCCAAATGGTGTTCTCCCGGTTTCGCTTTTTATTATCCATATCAAAGCCGCCAATGAGCATTTTTTTCATGATCGCCAGATGAAGCCTTAAAGCAGTGTGAAAATAAGTTGTGACGTCAATAGCTGCAACAGCCTGTTCTGTTGGTGATAGCGGCTGATTCCTCGCGTTCATTGCCTTATGTACATAACCCAGGGCAAGGGTGTCCAATACCTGTTCCTCCTTTTCCTCCAGATATTTAAGGGTGCGCTTTCGTTTTTCCTTATCATTCGCTAAAGCGGTCCACGTCGTGGTTTCCGGATCGATACCTTTAATAACACGCAGCATGGTTGCCTTGAAATCTGTTTCGTGTTGTACGACCATTCGCCTGATTTCCGTTATCTGCTCATTGAATTTTTCGATATAAAGATCGGCAGGACCCTTGTTAAGAAAATTAACAATTTCTGCTATGATCTCGAACTTAGACATTGCCGATTCATCGTAATTCTCAAATATGAGTTGTTGTAAGTGCAATTGAGGGTGCGGGTAAATACTTACCTGGTTGTTAGGTCGAAGAACATGAAACCCGGCAGCCACGGCAGCCATTTTACAAATGTCAAAGGCCGGATCCTTTTGATCCGCAAGATGGGCAAGTAATTCCATCGCGGTCACTGTGCTAAGTACCGGTATGATGCCGTGATGTACCTCGGCTTCCTTGATGATATGGAATCGTTTCCTGCATTCCCCTTCACCAAGGCCATGGGTCAGATCACGATAAACATTCGTATCAAAAATCACGTACATGTCAGGGATGACTTAGTTTCACCATATTGTTAACGGCCAGACCATCGGTTAATGCTGGCGTCATGATATATTTTTTAAAATCGCCGATGGCATTGCCAAATTGCAGACAGTTTTCCTTGTTCAATCGCTCGATAGGCGTCTCTTTGGTTTGAAAACTAAAATTCAGGATCTCGCTGCCTTCAGGCACAATGAGGCCACCATCCTCAACTTCGAAATTTATCGGCAAGTCGAAGCTGTTCAGGTATGCCTTATTGTGCAGGAGCTGGTTACGGAAAGTGATCATTTCCTCAATCTTTTTGAATGATGCTGCATCCTCATTCATTTGAAACTGACCATTCGAAATAATATGCGGGATCATCAGCACTTTATTCTTGAAGTTGATATTGAGGTACTGGTCAAGGTAAACCTTATAACGGTCGATGCCGAAATGCTCAATGCAGTAATCAGCAAGCAGGAAATTCAGGGAATATTCAAGCGTTGCGGAACATAGGGTGAAGAAACTAAAATAGAGATACTCGGAAATGACGTCTGCCTGTATGTCTTTATAGGCGGCCCGCATCTTTTTGAAATATTCCTCTGTTCCATTGTACAGGTAGTAGCTCTGGCTACCCGTTAAATTTAAGCGAAGTTTGAAATAAGGTTGTTCCATAAACTTTATAATTGGTTAATAAACCGACGATGATTTTGGTTAAATCTACCTGAAATTTATTTTCACCATACATCAAACAACTGATCCGCTCAAAAGCGTCGTCGACTCAAATAAACAATCGAATCGACCCCGCTTCCTTTTTGCTGATGTTTAATCATCAAAACTTTTCATTAAACGTTCAAGTGTTTTGCGAAATGAAAGGGTATTGATGGTATATTGATGTGATACGGAATAGTGTAAAAGAAGGTGATCAATATAAATATATAAAGCATTCGCCGTTAACTGCATGGGGTCTACGAAAGCGCTCTTGCCTATTTCCTGCCTTGTAATTTTATCCAGATCCATTTGCCCGCTGTCGTTTTCTATATCTGACAACGCCTGGAAGCTCGGATGCGTGAACTGACTGGCCCAAATATAAAACGGGCGATAACGTTCCATTCCTGCGTCCTTTTCAACCGCCCAAAATGTCGCTCGCTTTTCTGTGACGTGACCATTCGCCCACCCGTATTCTTCGAAAAATCCGTTTCCGTATAGTTTTTTCAACTCTTCGGTACGTAAGTCGATCTCTTGCCGCCGCTCGCTTTCCAAAGGCGAAAATTTCAGCTTTTCCGCATGTTTATCGAGCGCATCGGCCTTTTTCCGTATATCTTTATGCCCATAATCAGCAAACTTGCGATACAGCAGTTCTTCGTCTTTTTGCATTAAAAATATGCCGATGACCGCGTGCTCATATAATGCGCGATAAACAGCCAGAGCGGTTCGAGTTGATCCGTTAGATAATAATACGGTCACCTCATCCGCCATCCGGCAAAGCGTACCAAGCAAGGTCATACGAACGATATCCGGTAGCCCGACGGTGGTTTTATTCATTTTCCTTTTCAGGTTATCGAAAAGGTTATGGGTCGTGTGAATAAACAAATTGAAATAGAGAAACATTTCGGGATGCTCATTTACGATCGTCTGTTGATTCCGGGTAAAAATCCCCAACCAACCATCCAAATAACTTTTGTCATGCTGGTTGATGATGTAATCCGGTAATGTTTTATCGATCAGATCAAAAGCACTACTTGCTGATACCACTTCCTGCATCTGTTCGGTCGTGAGATCCTGGTCGTTTCTGATATTCTCGAACATTTCGTCGACCATACGATCGAAGTCGGGTATCACGAGGTCGGTATATTTAAATTCCTCCATTTTTCAAAACTTTTATCAATAAGCGCTCGGATTCTTAAGGTTTCCGTCAATAACGATGACCGCGACTTTAGCGGTCGCAGCGGTATTCTCGAAGCCATGAAATTTTGCTGGGATCAAAAGAACGTTATTGGCCGCAGGAGCCGGCGGCAATGTCTTTGGGGTGAGGTCCAGTATGCAGAGTATGGAAAGATCTGATGCAAGTGCTGAAGCGTATGCGGATGGCTGCCGCCTGTATTCCTCGATCATTTTCGTACGGTCGGCTATCTTCTTCTCCACCTTTAACTCCGCAATAAGATTCTCGTACCTGATCTCAACCCGTCCACCGGCAACATGTCCCTCTTTAATGATATCGCCGCCGATCATGGGATTGGCAGATAAATAGGCGATCAGCCGATCCCTGAAGTCATCTTCGGATAAATTATCAGTTTTTTTATAGATCCCATGGTATGCACAATATCCTGCATAGTTCAATATTGCCGAAAGCAGGACGGTAAAATGCTCCAGTTCATCCTGATCGGCATGGGGCAGATCCTTTTTTATCTCCAGGCTAACATCCCACGCTTTCCGATTCAATTTTTTGAATCCAACCGGGTATTTAAAAGTTTTCTCGTCGATTACCTGGCTGATCAATTCATCATAGCCGATGAGATGCGGATAAAGTGGCGCCAGGGTCGGCGATATTAACTGGCCCATTAATTTTATGGCGATTGGCGGGTCAAATGTGTTCTGAGGGTATTTGAAGATAACCTGCCCGTTAACCGTATATGACAACGCTCCGGTCAATGGGATTTCCGGCAGCGATAGTACAAAAAAATCATCGCCGGTCGTACTGACATGCCTGATGACCAGCCGGGTATAACCTTCCGGTATATAACTTAGTTTTATGACACCGTTGATCGTGTATTGTGTTTGCGGTTTTAGCACCTGTGGGTTAGCCCAGGGCTCCTGATCGGTAGAAAAGCGCACCGAGATCAGGAGTGGTTCCGCAGCCTCGATGTCTCCGGGTTCATCCTCCGAGACGTGTCGTTTAAACTGTGCAAATGGATCTGTTTCAATCCCGCTGACGAATGGTAGGGTCATCATGGCAACCTCATCGAGTTTCGGATAAAATGACGCGAGCTGATTGCTGGTCGTTATCTCCCGGGCTAATTTGATCATCCTGTCAACAGATGGCCTGGTGCGATCAACAGACTCGCAAAGATTCAACAAATGCTCCAGGTTAAATTCCTTAGCTTCTTTGAAAGCACTGGCTTTACCATCCGCTGACTTCAATGACAAAAGATAGGCGGCCTGATTCTTTACCACGCCAAAAAAAACATCTAAAAAACGAAAATATGGTTCATCAGAAGTGTCAAGGATGGTCGTGCAAAGTTGCTCGGTGATGACGGTTAGCGCATCCAGTTGCTCAACAATTGTTGTTAAACCGATTTTAGCACCGGGATACAAGCTAAGCTTTGATTCCCTTAGCTGAAATTGTAATTGATCAAACTCCGGGGAAAGACTACGATTTGAATACATGGGCTGCTGCTTTTAGTTGTGTAAGTTTTTCCGGTATCTGACCCCTTATTTCAGCGGAAGCCACTAATTCCCAAAATTCAATATTCCGCCTGATATATTTATTGGACTCCACGTCCCCAAACTGTATTTTGAGATTTGCCGTGATGTCGACAAGTTCTGCGTAGCATTCAAAGTATCCAAGTATGCCTAACAGATGTGCGACCTCGAAATGCCGCTCCATTGCTGTTCCCGGCAGGGTAAGCATATGACGGAATTTATCCATGCAGGGGTCAATAAATTTCTTTTCCAAATGATGCATTTTAAAATACAGGTCCAAACGTTCATCCTGCCCCCCACCTCCCTCGTAAGGAAAACGGGTCATAAATGTCAACACCCCTTCCAGCCATAAACGCTTTATCTCAGGAGTTTTCCTCGACAGGTACCAAAGCTTTTCCAGTTCTTCTTTGGCATGATAATATTCGATCTTGCTGATCCTGGGACAGAGATATTTAGAAACTATATTAAAGATCGCCTTGGGTTGATCCGATACAAAAGAAAGTATTTGATCTATGACTCCAGTGAGTTTGATGTCGTCATCGTTCTTCGAATAGATATCTGCGATGCGCAATAGCAGAGCAGTCATGTCATAACGCTCAGTTTGATTCATAAAGGGCCGCAAATTAGCTGCTATATCAATAGCATTACTAAGCTGAAATAACCAGTTGGTAAAAATAGCCTCTCTATGGATCTTTAAATGGACCGGAGTAACTCTTTCCGGAAACTTTTCAGCCACCGTTCCGAGGATGACCAGCGCAAAACCTTTTATGCCTGGTGCCTTGTCGTTTAGGAAAACTTCCCATAGATCCCAAAGCGAAGAAGTGACTAGCATCGGATAACTAGTGAACACTTTGTTAAGAAACTGAAGCGCGGAAAATCGTATTTTTTCAGATTCCGGATCCAGTAAATGAGTATAAAGTTGAGGTATAAAACCGGCTAATACTGCCGGATCTTTGGCATAATCTGTAATGATAGCGATCAGCTCATTTTTATATTTTTCGTTCTTAACCGAACTAATGCCTGGAATAATCGAATAAACTTTAGGAACGTTTACCTGTGGTGTAGCGCGGCAAAGCGCTCCAATGATCATTTTCGTTTCACGATACCGGTCATTGATCGCGTGCTCTATATTTTGAACTTCAAAAAAGCCCAGACCGCTGAGGTAGTTGAAGGTGGTACGTTCGGCCGGTTCCTTCGTTTGCAGTTCCTGCTGATAAAATTTGAACAAGGACTCTTCTTCAGCGACTTTGGATAAGTAGCCTAAGAAACCATCGAAATTACTTTGAAATAACTCCGGTCGCTGATTGACAAAATAGGAAAGCCGGTGTCGCGTCTCGGTTTGGATTTCATCAGGAACATCGCTACTCAGTACCTGCTTAACTAGTTCGTCAATTAATTTAGAACTGATGGCGGGATGGTTATCTGCAAAAGCCCGATCTTCCAATAGTTTGATTGATAACCTCGGTAACAGGGTACGGGCCTGCACCGAAAGCTTCACTAACGTCTCATCAAGTTTGAGCATTGTTCCGGATGGATCCTGTTCGATTAAGGCCTGGATAGTGTCCAATGTCGTTCCGTCAGCCGATTCTTCATATTGATCATCGGTTAATTCCAGGCTCAAAATAATTTCCGTTGTAAGTTTGATCACAAACTCGGGCACAACTGGTATCAGTCTTTGAAGCAGCAGGTTAATATTAATCCGGGTATATTTTTCATTCACGGCGAGTTTTCGCCTGAAAAGCGGTACCAATTTTTCAGGCATCTCCTTCAGCAACCTGATCAGCAATTCTTCGGAATTCTGAAAGTTTCTCTTTGGGTTTGCCGATTCGCCGATGTTGCGTTTATACCATAATCGACTGATCAGGACTTCAATGATTTTCTCATCTGCTTCAAAATTGTCCGGTGAGATATAAAAGTTCAACACCCGCGCCAATTGATCGAAATGAGGGGAAGTGGCAATTTGTCCTTTAGCGACCTCAAACGCATTCACTGGGAAATAGCTGCGCCCGGCAAGCACAGCGCATGCGGCGCTGATGCAATCCGCGCCGGCCTTTTCATCTGCGAAATATATCAGCAATACATTGATGGCATCGTCACTAAAAAACAGCGGGTCAAGAACCGCTGCTGCTGCCAACTTTGCAGCCGTTGCCGACCGCCTGTCCTCGTCCGCCATTTCTGAAAGCAGTTTAAGAATCGAGATCTGGGTAGTATTTGCTTTTGATTTGCCGGCATTGATCAGGTTGGCTGCTTCCAATCTGATCTTCTCAGCGAGATCCTTCTCCAATTCCTGCTTTGCTGAACGCTCACTGTTTCGTTGTTCAATCCTGGTTACAATTACTTCACCATAATTAGGCTTCTCACGCGCCTCGTGAAACTTACAATCCAAGCAGTTCCGCTCAATGAATTCTTCCGCGATTACTGATAAACGCATCCAGTCTGACGGGACGCCGGCGTGCTGGCAGTCAAGCTTTACATTGTTGGGGATTTGAAATGCTTGGGCGACCATTCCTCGGGCATAACCCTCAACATTTAGATGAATGCACCATTTTTCCACCTGCGGCATTAGTTCCAGGTTCGATAATCCGATCTCCTTTATCTGATCAATATTTTTTTGTGTGCTGTCTATCTTGACCATGCTTAGGTTTTTAAACGGTTGACCTCTAAATTACCGAAATAGTCGCATTTGTAAATAATAAAATCAGGAATTGTAAGATGAAGCCTGCCACGGCCCAATGTTAGTTGTATCGCGTTTTTTTCAGGCTTGCCAGTCCTTAAAGTTTCGTAACTTCACGACAAATGCGACCTGTAGAAACTCCATTTGAGATTGAGAGTGATCGTGCGACAATCAGCGTTTCGGAACATAGTGTTGCCGGCGAACGGGTTTTCTATCTGGAGTTCCCGGATCAGCGAAAGCCATTGAAACTGATCGTCGCGGAAAAGCGTCCAACGGGCGAAAAGTTCTGGACGTCCATACCGCAGGGTCGACAGGAAGAAGCGGAAAAATTCGGCAAGTTAATTGCTGCATATATCAGAGGTAAAAAGAAAGTATAGCTATGTGTTATTATAACGGTCAGAAAGTAACGCGCGCCGAATATATCCGGCTAAAGTCGATGGAGCGCGAGATCAGGAAATACAATTTTCTGGATAAAGGCGTGATCAGTGGATTCAGCGGCACACCGGTAGCTGTTTTGGTGCCTACGGAGGATAAAACCAACTTCGATATCGTGCAGATGGAATGGGGATTCATCCCGCCTTACATCAGCAACCGCGAAGAGGTGGAACGTTTCCGAACGGGCTATAAAGATCCCAAAACGAGCAAATGGATACCTGGACTCACCACGTTGAATTCCACGACAGAAGGTTTGTTCGTCAACAAGAACGGACGGAAATCGATGTTTGCGGATGCTGTTCGTACGCGTCGTTGTTTGTTACTCTCTACCGGTTTCTTTGAGTGGCGTCACATTTACCGTAAACACAAAAAGACGGGCGAATCATTAAAGACTCCGGATAAATACCCTTATTATATCAGCCTGCCCGAGCACGAGTATTTTTTTATGGCAGGTTTCTATCAGCCATGGACGGATAAGGAAACAGGTGAACATATTGATACCTTAGCCATTACCACCACCACTGCAAACACCTTGATGAAGCAGGTGCACAACTCAAAGGAGCGGATGCCGACGATCTTGACCGATGACCTGGCCTGGGAATGGATGATGGAAGATCTTAGCGACGAACGTATCCAGGAAATTGCAGGTGTGCAATATCCGACTGAGCAGATGAGTGCTTGTACGATTACCAAAGAATTTCAGGCATTGCTGGATCCGACTGAGCCGTTTGCCTATGCGGATATACCCGCTTTAGAATTAAATTTGGAAGGTCCGCCATCAAATTCAAGTACAGGGGAACAAAAATCTTTATTTTAAATGTATAACTTTTGCGCTGATTCGGGAATTTGATCATTATGCTTAGTTCTCAATTTTTTCTGACCATTTTTCAATTCCTTGCGATCATTATAACGGCGGTTTAGGGATTTTTGCTTTGTCAGTAGATTATAAAGATAAAGCAACTGGCAAGTTGACTAAGAATGGAAGAATTGCTCGCTCAATTTTAATCATTTCCCTCGTCATCGGGCTCACGAGTAAGATAATTGAACTTAAGCAAAAAAGTGATAAAGATGCATCAGACGCCTACCGCGCGCGGATTGCTGCGGAACAAACTCTTCGGATTGCTAAAAATACCGAGCGGTTGGCCAATGTGATAAATAAAATAAATCTATCCCTTAAATTTAAATTAAAGTTTAAAGATTCCTTATTGCGTCCCTATGCAAAGGTTTTAAACCGATTTGAAAATGCCCCGGAAGATCAATGGCTTACAATTAAACAATTCAGGAACTTGGTCCCGCATGATCCGCGTTGGCGGAAAATTGCTGATGAACTTTTAAATTTTAACATCGGTTTGATTGTTTATCCTGGCGAAGCCAAGCCACCTGCCTGCGTTGTTCCGATTATGCAAACAGCTACAGATAGGGATGTAGAACCCGACAGCATTATTAAATTTGATATTCCTTTCAGCCTGAAATATGTCAAAGTCCCGCAAATGGAAGACGCTTTTCAATTTGAATTCGTTGGGGATGTCAAGGCTCATAAAAGTCCACAGATCATTGCGCTGATGGATTTCAACGGCGCATTTGTGAAAGTTTATACGGAAGTGATGGTTACCCAAGCTGCCCAGAGTAAAGTTATCAGTAAACCTGCAATCTCCTATACTAGAACTGCACCAATGTATTTCAAAAATTGTGATCTTTCTTTTACTATCAATCAGCAACGCAGTATCTGGCCGGAAGAAATGAAAGCTTTGAAGGATACTTGCTCTGGTTTTCCTTACTTTTTAGGAAAAATCAATATTGATCCTAAGACGCTATAGGGAGGTCTTGTAATATTGGTATGAGTTAGGCAATACCCAGCTTATCAAATAAAATCCTGTTCCTTTTTTGAGCGTCATTCAAGACCTTTTCAAATGGCAAAACTTCTATATAGGCCTTGTAATACTGACTTTTAACGGTGAAGTATCCAAGTTTATCAGGGGTCTGTATGTATTCACGGCTCCGAAGAATCTTTTCAAGAGATGGGGTAATATCGCATACTATGTAAACATAGAACGGCGTGTTTGGCTCTACTTTAATAAAGCGATCTGTCCGGTCCTTTACTTTTCCTTCCAGTAATGCATCGATATAGCGTTCACATTGTTCCATCGGATTTTTTTCAGCATCATAGTCCTGGAAATTATTTCGCTGCGGTTTCTTGAATTCAACAATTGTAAATGAATTGTGCGGCGCTCGTTTATCTTCTGAAAAGGCCAGTGCATCATTGTAAATCAGCAAGTCAGTCCGCTCTTTACTGTCAACTTCCAGATCTTTGATTTTGTCGAATTTTTTATCTGAAGACAGGAAGGAATGATAGGTTAGTCTTTCGTCTAACAGCCACAAATTCTGATGTTCCGGTAATACCTCATCCGATGTGCTTCTAATCGGAAAAAAGATGTTATGTATAATGTCTTCATCTCGGAATTTAGATGATTCAGTGATATTGATAAATTCGTCCAGCAAATCAATTACAGTTTTTCGGTGAACGACATAACGAGCCAAATCGATCTGTCCGACTTCATTAAATTGTGTAAGAAACTTTTCATAGCGGGTTTTATATTCTTCCAGATTTTGAATATCTTTAGTTTCTTCCAATAACTTCTCGCCCTCCTGTTTAACTTCTAATTTCCAATTAGATTCAATTTTATATAACTCTATATCCAACTTTTGTTTAGGCAGGCTTGGGGGTAATTTCTTTACTTCGTCAATCTTGTAATTGAAAACGGCTCTGTATTGAGGTAGTTCATCATTAACGGTAGGCCTATAGCTGTCAATCTTGCCTGACGCACAACTGTAAGGTAATCGGCCAGAATTTCTTCTATGGTATTTACGGCTGCGTTTCGGATTTTGTAGAGCGTAATTTCCTTGATGAGTGTCAAATCGTCCTCATCTTCTTCAACTGGAAAGTCGAAACCGACGCGCTCATTATTGACATGCTCATCCAAAAAGTCGCTGACGACATACGCTTGATAATAATACTGTCCCTCATCATCTTTAATGGAATACTTACCGAGATCGGGGATTTTGTTAATAAGGCCTTCTTCTTTGACGCTCCTGTGGTGGGCACAATAATGAATTTTATGACTCAGCGCGTTATAGCTTTTGGTCAGGTACAGCGTAAACTCGCTGGTCCCGATTTCGAATATTTTTGATTCAATTTCTTTTTGAAATTCTGTATTGAATAAGTTCTTACAGTTAACTTCCAGATTGTTTTGGTTCCTAATGATAATTTCGGGGGCACTATCCTGAATAAAGTAGAGCAGGAAATGATTGACAAGTTCTCGGGCAAATTCCACCAAACCAAAGGGAACATTTTTTTGGTATTCATCGCGAAATTCAGTTAGGGTGATTTTTGTCATTCTGTCGCCGCCTGTTGCCTCTTTCTGCGAAAAGTTATGAATACCTTCTTTAGTATTTTTGAATTCAAAATCTCTTTCAACGAGTGTGTCGTTATATTCAAATACGCTACTAATGGTCAATAATTTGAATGCTTTTAAGCATACAAACCTGCCTACCCCTTTGCCGCCAATCTCAATTTTGTGGTCTGTATCAGCTTCAATAAAATAGGTCATGTTTTCATCATTAAAGCCTATGCCATTATCAACCACTTCCACTGAACGTATCGGGTATTGATCAATTTCTTGTAGGTCTTTAAGAATATCGGGGCTGCCATTCCTGATTAAATTAATGATTATTCTACCATTTATTGGTTGAAGTTTGGCTACTTCGTTTATAGAATGGATCGCGTTGCTGACCGCTTCATAGACGGGTACAAGCGGTTTTGTCTTCGGCAAAACAGTATTTCTGACTTTGTTGGCAATATTGCTTTTAGGCTTTAAATCCAAAGTTGGCATTGCAGATACTGTACTCATAATTTTAATTTGACGATGGGCAGTAATAAATTTTACTAATATATTCAATAATGCCCCAATTATTTAAAATTGCGGCCTTTATCCAAGAAATCTTCCGGCGCTTTCGTTCGTACCTGGGTTCGTTTATTTACAGTCACAAACGGCCCTGCTTTTTCGTCAGCTCGGGACAATGTTAATACGGGTTGCTGGTCATTGGTTACGGCAGTCAGATTGCCTAGTAGTTTTGTATAATCAAAGCAGCGGTGTACGATAACATGAATGGTTTCTGTCTTTTGCACTTTACCTTCCACCATCAATAGCCGGGCATGCTGCACTTCCTTGCGGTATTGGTCAAATAGTTTTGGAAACACGACGAGGTTGGCCGTCGCAAATTCATCCTCGATAGTGATGAAGCAAACTCCCCCTGCGGTACCTGGTCGTTGACGAACAAGTACAAGTCCAGCTATCTTGATCTTGTCTCCATCATTGCAGTTTTGCAGTTGTTTAGTGTTGATAATATTGAACATATTGAGCTTTTCCCTGATAAAAGAAACCGGGTGCCCTTTAATGGATAGACCCGTGGTGGCGTAATCCTGAACGACATGTTCTGAAAGTTGCATGAGCGGTAGCTGCACTTGCGGCTCGATTTCGCTTTCGGAAACCTGGCCTTCGAAGGCTTCGATGGGGCGATCTTTAAGCGCGGACACTTCCCAAAGCGCTTGCCTTCTGTCCATGCCCATGGAGCGGAATGCATCCGCTTCAGCTAATATTTCCAGCGTGGCCACGCTCACCCCGGCATCACACATGTGGTGGGTGGCGAAATACTCCCCGTCATATTTTTCACGTCCTTCGATCAGTTTGAGCATCTCTTCTTCACGGACGCCCTTGATCTGCCTGAAGCCTATGCGCAGGGCTTTGTATTTACCGCCTTTATTATCGAGTGTGTTGTCCCAGAAAGAGCGGTTGACGTCGACGGTCAAAATCTGGACGCCGTGTTCCTGTGCATTGCGTATGATTTGTGCGGGTTGGTAAAATCCCATCGGTTGGCTGTTGAGCAAGGCGGCAGCAAACACATCCGGGTAGTAATGTTTGAGCCAGCAGGAAACATAGACTAACAGTGCGAAACTGGCTGCATGACTTTCAGGAAAGCCATAACTTCCGAAACCCTCCAGTTGTTTAAAGATCCGCTCGGCGAATTCCTGGGTATAACCTCGGCCAGTCATGCCACTGATCAGCTTTTGACCGAACTTGGTCACCAACCCGTTGAACTTAAAGGTGGCCATCGATCGCCGTAATAAATCTGCTTCAGCTGGTGTAAAGCCTGCGGCAACGATGGCAATCTCCATCGCCTGTTCCTGGAAAAGTGGCACACCAAGCGTACGTTCCAATATTGCTTTGATCTCTTCGGATGGGTAATCGACTGCCTCTTCGCCGTTCCTGCGACGTAGATACGGATGAACCATATCGCCTTGTATTGGGCCGGGCCTAACCAACGCAACTTCGATAACCAGGTCATAAAAACAGTTTGGTTTCATGCGTGGTAGCATGGACATTTGCGCCCTGCTTTCGATCTGGAATACGCCGAGGGTATCTGCTGCGGATATCATATCGTAAACGGAGGGGTCATCCTGCGGAATATTGGCCAATGTCAAATCACGGTCGTAATGCTCTTTGGCGAGTGTAAATGCTTTGCGGATACAAGTGAGCATACCTAACCCTAATACATCCACTTTAAGAAAACCGAGCGCGTCGATATCGTCCTTGTTCCATTCAATATTTGTACGCCCTTCCATGCGGGCATGAAAGATCGGACACAGGTCACTAAGCTGGCCTTGCGTGATCACAAAGCCGCCTGTATGCTGTCCTAATTGTCGAGGAAATCCAATCATTTCGGATGTTAGCCGAATAACATTCAGCATGTGTGGTTCTTTAGGGTTAACACCTAACTTCAAGAGTTTTTCCCCATCCAGCTCTTCGTCAGTGAACTCCCAAATCGCATTGGATAGTTTATTGACGGTATCGACGGATAAACCCATCGCCCTGCCTACATCACGGATCGCACCTTTTTGATGTAATACCGTAACGGTTGGCAGGATCGCTGCACGCTGCCGCCCAAATTTATTGAAGATGTATTGGATAACTTCCTCACGACGTTCGTGCTCGAAGTCCACGTCGATATCAGGCGGCTCTTTGCGTTCTTCAGACATGAAGCGAGCAAAAAGCAAATTGAATTTATCAGGATTAACAGATGTTATTCCCAGGCAATAGCAAACTGACGAGTTAGCTGCCGAACCACGACCCTGACAGAGAATGCCGCGTTCGCGGGCCCACCGGACGTAATCCTCGACGGTTAGGAAGTAGTTGGCATTACCCGTTTTGGTGATAAAATCTAACTCAAATTCCAGATTCTTTCGAACCTTTCCCGGTATCTCTTCACCGTACATCCGTTTAGCACCGGCCCAGGTTAACTTTGCCAATTGTTCTTCAGCCGTCAAACCATCTTCAATCAGTTCATGCGGGTATTCGTATTGCAGGCTTTTAAGGTCAAAGTTGCAGGCGTCCGCTATTTTTAGCGCGTTTTCGAGCGCTTCAGGGTAGCCGAGAAAGATCCGCTCCATTTCGTCAGGTTCCTTGAGGTGGCGTTCAGCGTTCGGATGCAGCTTATAACCGGCGCTGTAGATGGTGCACTTTTCACGTACACAGGTAAGCACATCCTGTAAGGCACGACGTTCAGGGTTATGGTAATGTACATCGTTGGTTGCGACCAGTGGCAAACCAAGTTCACTCAGGAGGTGCAGACGCTTGGCGTCATCGCCGCTGTAGTATTTCGTGGCGGCGATATACAAATGTTCCAAATACTTTTTGTATTCGGGCAACTGATGTTTGAAGTGCAATTCGAACTCAAAGTCTTCATCCAAATTTGCAGGAGGTATTACAATAAAGATGCTGCCCTCCTGATGTGCGTAAACATCTTTTTTATAAAGGAAACACTTTTCCTTTTCAGCGCGCATATTGCCGTCGGTCAATAACGCGGATAGCCGTGCGTAAGCTTTTTTATCTGTTGGATATGCCAATAAACTTGGCCCATCCAACAAGTCAAGTCGAACGGCCGGAATAAATTTTATACCGCGTTCTTTTGCGATCACATAAGCGCGCACTAATCCCGCTACGGTGTTCCTATCAGTAATGGCAATAGCAGAATAACCGAGGTCGGCAGCCTGGTCGATAAGTTCCTCGGGATGGCTGCCTCCACGCCTGAAGCTAAAATTGCTGGTGACCTGTAACTCTGCGTAACTCATGCGAAAAAGCCGTGTAAATACCAATGTCCGGCCTGCGTTCCATCGTAATGCCCGGAACGAAAAATCCAGTAGCGTTTTCCATCCTGGTCTTCGGCCATGTAATAATCACGGTGCTCCCCGGGCTCAAGCCACCATTCGCGTTCGATCCGTTCCGGCCCGTCCGCCTTTTTGATCTCATGACGTTTTCCGCGATAGATGAACAGGATCGGCGGGTAATCAGGTGTCAAAGCCGTTGCCTGTATAGGTTCTGGTTGATCCAGCAATTGCATTGGCCTGGGCCTGACTGTACGCCATTCGCTATCAGATTGCTTTTTCAAATCAGTTGTGGCTTCCGCACTGCGCTCTGGCCAGTAATGCTCAGCGGGCAGATAACGTTGTAAATGTTGTGATCCTATTCGCCCACCTACACGATCCAGCAATTCGCTAACTTCTTCACTCTCCGCACCGGGCTTGTTTGCCCATAGATCACTTTGCTTATCACTGACAGGTTCAATTTGCGGGGCCTCGATCACAAACAATTCTATTCCCAGGCCAGGCGCTACAGTGTCCAGTTTAAGGTTGAAAAGTTTAAAAATATGTGATGGCCGGTGTGTTGCATGGTTTGTGCCAATACTAATGTTACCTGTTTTTCCATCAATGCGGTACCACGTAAGTGTCGCTGTTCGTAATCCCTTGCCTTCGGATTGAAGTCGCTTACAAAGGTTTTCCAGCAAGGTATTCAGGCTGTCTTCGATAACCGGCCGGGTACTTATCGGCTCCATAAATGCCAGACGTTCGCTATAAGGAACGGGTTCTTTGATCGGCAATAAAAATTCTTCTTCCTGTCCTAAAGCTTGCAGCATGCGTAACACCATATCCTTACCAAAACGGCGGCGCAAAACAGACTTTGGCATGTGGATGAAAGTAGAAATCCGTGTCAAGCCCAAGCTTTGTAACTTGAGCAGCATGGGTGTTGGCAAACGCAAGGCAGATGGCGGTAGCGGCATTAAGGCATTTCGGTGTTCACCAACCGGAACGATCAGTCCCGAGGAGGCGCAACGAGCAACGCCCCAGGCGCAGCCGATGGTATCAGCCAAGCCTGGGCGCACATCGTAACCGATCTCTTTCAACCGGTTAACAATATCCTGTAGATACTGACGCTCGCCGCCTTTCAAGTGTGTGCAGCCGGTAATATCCAGTAATAACCCGTCAGGCTGATCAATGGCCACTAGGGGTGTGTACCGCTGGCACCATTCTGCTAATCCTTTTAACAACCGAATATTACGGCCGGGCTTACCCTCAAAATGTCTCAACCCGGGTGCAATGACTAATGCATCGGCAACGGTCATGCCTTCGCTCACGGCAAACTTTTCAGCAGCGATGCTAGCAGCAGTAATGATCAGCCGGCCATGATCGTATTCCGCAAAAACAAAAGGCGTATCTTTCAGGCCCGGCTCACGCCTTATTTTCCAATCGGTGAGCAAATGTCTGAACCACAATGCAGCAAAGCGCTTAGGCATAGCGGCGGCTCCTTTCGGCCACCTGTTCAGGTAGCACCAAGCTGAAAGCCTTACGCTTCCATTCTACAATCCAACTACCTGGCGTACCGTTGCGCACCTTTTGAAGGTCAACCTGCCAGCGCGGAAAACCAACACCCGGAACACCCGCTCTCAATTCACTGGGTATCGCGGTCACCTGCCAGCGTGCTACGCAGGCTGTGGTATTGATCTTCTTTACATCCTTACGGAGAATAAATCCCGTGGCCTTGCTCTTTTCAACTGCCAGTTGCAATCGCCTCGATTCCATAAAACTCAAATTCCGGGTCTCACAGATTACCGTGGCAACCCCATCACATTTCAATGCCTCTTCAGCAACCCATAGCACGTCCTTTTCAAAAGGCACGTCGGCAAAAACGATACGCTCAGGATCAATACCAAATGACTTTAGTGCCGGAGGATAAATTCGCCTCGTCCAGCTAACCCAGATACAAGCTCCGCCATCACTGATCAATGATCTCACAACGCCCGTAATAAACCCACCGCAAGCCGCCGTATCTTCCGGGGACGAACTGATAAATTCATGTACCGCACCCGTCGGGAACACCGCGTTCGGAAACGCTTTCTCAATCATTCCCAGGCCCATACTACCGGTCTGACCGGGCTCAGGCGGACGAAAACCTTCCCAGAACACGATGTCCTTTCGAAGTTTGCTGATGATGTCTTCTTTCGTGGCAAGCATAAAAAACTGAATTGGGCCTACAAAATTATGCTAATAATTTTAGCATTTCCTAAAGCTTTTTACAATTTATTTCTCAACTTTGTTTCATGAAGAGTCAGCTATTTCATGAAAAGCCCAAAACGGTGCAAACAAGCGCGAAAAGATGGGTAAGAATTTTGCCAGACGTCGGCGAGGGCTATGCGCTTCACGACCTGATAGAGGGTGAATTTTTAGGGCGGATATTGGTCGATGACCGTGACTTTTGGATCTATGATGGTAATGCACTGGATCTTGAAGAGCAGGATGAGGTGGCTGGACAGGTCGTAGGGTTTGGGAACGAAATGGATCAGTTATTTAAAAGTCTTAATTTCGGCGCTTAGCTATGGGACAGTTACTGCGAATCAACTTCGAAAATAAAGACCACTCCTTCAGAATCTTGAATAATGAACCGATTTCACGCGAAACAAAAATGATTGAACTTGCGTTGGATGGTCAATCGTTAAGAATCGTTAAAGCGGAGAAAGAATGGGTGGCGGAAACGCCTGTGGATGGAATACCTGCCGGATTGATCACTGCGATCGCAAAGAATATTACACTTCGTTTCCGCTTATGACCGCTATTGAACATGACGTCCACCGGATCGACCCATTAGGGCCTGACGATATCCGGCACTACGAAAATCTTGCTAATGAAATCTACCAATTGCTTTCCGACGAACATACGCTGCAATTTCTACCAGAGAAAAAACTCAACTCAGTCGGTGCAGCAAAGAACTGGTTAAGCGCAGCCATTTTGAATTTTCATTCCGGTCGTAACCAAGTGCATTTCATCCGTTCCAAAATAAACGGCGCACTTTTAGGCGTCATTGACTTAATTCCTCCTGTTGTGGTCAAGGAGCATTATCAATTAAACAGCTACCCTTATTTCCTTGAATTCTATTTAAAGGGCAATATGCGCGGGAAGGCTGTTATGTCACGCCTGTTGCCAAAAGTGGTTTCCCACCTGCAACAGGACGGTATTAAAGAACTGGCCGCGGTGGTCAATAAAAAGAATATAGCTGCCAGTAAGGTATTGAAACGTTCCGGGTTTAAGCTTGCCGGGAATTTCGACCAAGCGCAGGATCTGTATTGTTGCTGATTGTTTTTTCTTTTCTGGTGCGAATGCAGGTTTGCGATCCGGCTAAAGCCACGCCAATACCCGCACCTAATGCAGTTCCGATTGCAACATTGTGAAGCGCTACCCCCATGGCGACACCGATGCCTAATCCCAAAGCAAATAAACCCTGTCTTTTCATTATGATATTTTGTTATTTGACAGCAAACGTTGCCTGTTGTTACAATAGCCTTTTTCCAATTTATTCTATATTGCGGTATTGCAAACCTATTGGAAAAGTCGGTTGTTATAAATGCGCATCCTGGAAACAGGTCGGCATTAAAAACTGAACTAATGGAAACAGCATTGCCGGGATTTTTTCTTTATCCTGATTTTATTGATGAAACCCGCGAACAGCTATTGCTCAATGAAATCGACAGCCAGATCTGGATTGTCGACTATCTGCGCCGGCTGCAATATTATGGCTATCGGAACGAATTGGAGAAGCCGTACAATCTTGTACCCTTCCCGGTAGAAATGCCCCCACTAATGCGCGCGCTGTCAGCAGAACTGGTAGGCCAAGGCATCATCCAAATAATGCCAGACCAAGTTATCATTAATGAGTATGTGCCAGGCGAAGGAATCAAGCCGCATAAGGACCGAAACTATTTTGAGAACCAGATCTGCGGCGTCAATTTGGGCAGCAGTTGTATCCTACGTTTTATCCGGGGCGAAAATGAAGAAGTCATCGACATTGAGGTGCCCCGTCGTTCGGTATATGTGATGCAGGATGATGCGCGTAAGAAATGGAAACATGCGATTCCCCCGCGAAAAAAAGATGTCGTTGCCGGTGAGGTCAAGCACCGCGAACGGCGAGTATCAATTACTTACCGGAAAGTGAAGCCGAAAATGGTGCACGCAATCGACCCTAATGGAAAAGTTGCGCATATGCTCCACGACCTGTTTAAGGCCTGACTTAGTTAAGGCAAAATGTTTGTCAAACTACATTTGCGACTAAAAAAACGTACAGTATAAGGGAACGGAAAGATCAAATCCGCCTTAAACCGATTTGGAATATACTTTGCACTGATCACTGTATGGCAAATTACCCGATCACCATTAGTTTGGACAAGGAAGTACATCATTTTGAAGTAGGCGAATATCCGCATCATGATGAGCGAAAATGTCGCTATCGCATCTATGAAAACGGTGAATTGGTTGCCAGTTTTGAACCGGACGCACAACAATTTTTACATGTCTGCCAAAATATGGCAGGTCTTAAAGAAGAAGTACTTTACCTGCTCGCAGACCAGATAGAAGCGAAATTGCAGCATTCGGGTGACAAGCATCTTGACTTAAAGGATGAGGAACAATGAGATCGATTTGGACAGGCTCGATTGGGTTTGGCTTAGTAAGCATCCCGGTCAAACTTTTTTCTGCAGTACAGGAAACCCGCTTGGATTTGGATATGCTGGACAGCCGCGATCATGCGCACATCAAGTTTCAGCGGATCAATGAAAATACCCGTAAAGAAGTGCCGTATGACAAAATAGTCAAAGGTTATAAATATGATGATGATTATGTGATCATCGAGGATGCGGACTTCGAAGCAGCCGCGCCGGAGAAATCAAAGGTCATTGAAATAGAAAGTTTTGTTGACCTGGTATCGGTCAACCCGATGTATTACGAAAGCTCTTATTATACGCAGCCGGCAACCAAAAAGAATAAAGCTTATGCGCTCCTGCTGGAAGCACTAAAAAAATCCGGCAAGGCCGGTTTGGCCCGTTTTGTGCTTCGCAGTACGGAAAGCCTTTGTATCGTACACCCGGTAGAACAATCAATTGTCGTGACTCGCATCAGGTTCGCGCAACAGATCCGTGACCAAAGCGAGCTGGAACTCGATGCAAAGATCACGGTTAGTAAAAAGGAGTTGGATATGGGCCTCGCCCTGATCAACCAGTATGCGGAACCGCTGGAACTGTCAAAATACAAGGATGAATACCACACCCAGTTAATGACCATCATCGAACAAAAAGCAAAAGGTAAGCGCCCGACGATCAAGAAGCTCAAACCGAAGAAAGCTAAAGGCGATGATTTGTATGACCAACTGATGAGCAGTTTAAAGGTAAAAAAAGGCGCTTAACTTATTTTTCCTTTATTGTCCCAATGACCTTTGGGTTGACGTACAAACCGTTCGCCCCTGATCCTACCTTGCGCATCTTTTTTGCCAATAAACAAGAGTATGGGCTGACCAGCTGCGTCTGTCTTGAAAGCCAGATCATAACGCTCGAACTTTATTTGAATTAACACATCGGCCTGATAGATCTTTTCTAATAGTTCTACTAAAGGCGGGCCAAGTTTCATGAGCTTTGCGATCTTAAGATGTCGAGTGTATGTTGATCGCGTTCACCGTGATAGAACTTATCGAGCACTTGTCCGAAAACCGGAAAAGTGGCGGGCACCGCATCGAACAGCGTCATACTCGACTTCAGTTTTAGATTATCAGGGTTGCCGAATATCTCAAAGGCGTTGTCCGATGGCAGTTCCAGCAAAGCCTTACAGATATTAACTAGGCGGAGGCTTAGCGTCTCATCCATCAAAAACGCGGTGGCTTCTTCGATATCTTGTATCGCATAGTGGCGGGAGATCTCGGTGCTGCCCAGCCCGGCAATCTGCGGATAAATATACCACATCCAGTGGCTGCGCTTATACCCGTTCTTGATCTCTGCCAGAGCGATTTCGTAATCTTCGCGTTGCGCATCGGTGAATCGTTTCAGAGAATTGCTCATTTTTTATTTCTTAAGCTTAAGATGACTGCTCCGGCAACTAGTCCACCGATAGTGTACCAGGCAACGGTCAATAGTTTCGTTTTTTCTGTACGGGTGACGGGGGCGTCGCTCAGCCCCATGGGTTTAGTTAGTTTAAGCGCACCAACACCCGCAGCAAGGCCGGTTACTGCACCAACCCCAATGAGGTGTTTCCTCTTGGCGAGGCCGATCAGGCTGAAATAAGCGGCATTGCTGATCAAGTCAGCGACTAAGGTCGCTGTAAAAAGCTTGTCGCCGATAGGTGGTTCGATATTCAGTTTTTCCATCCCTTTCGACAAAGCTTCTTCACCGATCAGGTCGACGCGCGGGGCATCATGATCGAACTGTTTAACCGCCTGGTGGATAAAATTAAGTGCAACTGCCCCGGCAATGCCGCCGATGATACTGCTGATGGTCGTCTTCATACCAGAAACATTCAAAATATCGTGCCAGTCCCTCATCAGCCGCAAGCAGAGGCCTTGAAAATTTGACAGCGCTACGCTGAAAATTTTTCAGCAAAAATGAAAAAATTTCAGTTTTAAACAATGCTTCAGCGGTTGGCATCGGGATTGTTCTACGCTGCACAGTTTAATTAATTATATAAGTTTCAAATCATTAATTCAATTAAGGAGGACAGACCTATGACACTGGTTAAATTCAATCCCGAAAAACGCAACAATGGATCATTATTGCCATTTTCTGACGTATTTGATTCCATCTTCAACGACACCTTTTTTAATGACCGCCTGACCAGCCGTGTGCCTGCGGCCAACATCAGCGAGACCGAAGATCACTTCCATGTGGAATTGGCGGCACCAGGTTTAAGAAAAGAAGATTTTAAATTAAACCTAGACCGTAACGTGCTGAACGTTTCCGTAGAAAGTCGTCAGGAACAGACCGACGCACCAAAGAGTTACAGCAAACGCGAATACAGTTATGCTTCCTGGGTGCGTTCATTCACCTTACCGGAAACGGCTAATACCGATCATATCGAGGCTGCTTACACCGACGGTGTGCTCAAGATCGACATTGCGAAACGTGAAGAAGCGAAAGCGGTACGCCGCCAGATCGAGATCAAATAACTAAAGTCAGATCCTTTATTGAGGCCCCGTTAGGGGCCTTGTTTTTTCGTAATATGGAAAACCCTTTGACTATTTTGCTGAGTCTGAAAACGCCGACAGGATACGACGTGATCGGCGAGTATGAGCTTGGCCCTGATCAGGACGCGGCGTACGCTTTATTCGATAGCTTAGCGGGAAATCCTAAACTTGATGAGCAAGCATTACTGCACGTGGATCTGATCGAAGCGCCCCCGGTCCTGGCAGAAAAAGTTCGAAGTAAGTGCTGTACCTTGGATGAACTGACCGCAAATACACGGCTGATTGTTCGGGAGATCTTTCGGCAGAAAAATCTCCGGAGCCTGGATGAGTTGTGAGCCAGTTAGGCAAAGACACTTTGTGCCTTTTGAACGGTTTTTGCCAGGTCGATCCCTTTACCCAATACTCCTGTGAACAGACCACCTGTTTCTCTTAGCCGGTCGATCGCATTATAAATGGTGAAATCCCGCATGGTCAATCCGGGTTTGACCTCATCCCAATGCAGCGGCATAGAAACAGTAGCACCAGGTTTGGGACGTAAAGAGTAAACGCCGGCAATGGTCGCTCCCGGGCGGTTCTGTAAAAAGTCCAGGTACATTTTACCCTTACGGTTTGAGATCATGCGTTCGAGCGTGGTAAATTCAGGAATTTGCTGATGGACCAGTTTTACAATGATATTGGCAAATAACTGGCTTTGGTCATAAGTATATTGTGCACCGAGCGGAATGTAAATGTGGATGCCTGTCGAGCCGGATGTTTTTGGATAACTTGGCACACCAATAGCGTCCAATACTCTTTTAACCTCTTGAGCCGCTTGTATCACCTGATCAAAATGTTGTTTATCAGGGTCAAGATCGATCACACAGTAATCAGGGTTGTTAGGTGATTGTGCAAGACTGAACCAGGGGTTCATTTCGATACAGCCCAAGCTGGCCATCCAAAGAAGAGTGGCTTCGTCATTACCTAGGAGGTAATCTTTGTCTATACCTTCGCTATTGATGTGCGCCATAGTCTTCGCCCAATCCGGAGCTTTGTCACGCACGTTCTTCTGGTAAAAACTTTCACCATGAATACCGCCCGGATAACGGTTCAGGGACATAGGCCGATCTTTCAGATAAGGCAGCATATAGGGTGCAACCTGATCATAATAATTGAACATGTCGCGTTTGGTAATGCCATCTTCCGGCCAGTATAATTTATTGAGATGTGTGAATTTCAGTAAATGACCATCCACCTTCTTTTCTTCAGTATCCTTTTTGGAGGTCAACAACAATTTTTCGGACAGATTGAGCTTGACTGCTTTGACAGACTTTACCGGCTTGGCGTTCTTTTTTACGGTTTCATCTTTCTCGATCTCGTGTCTTTCAGCCTGTAAGTTTTGCTTCTCAACTACTTCTTTGGTATCGGCTTCCAACTCCATTACCACGTCTTCAGGTTTTTTATCGATGCGCATCCCTTTGAATGAAGCTTGCCGAACCTTGCCATCGCTGGTGATCTCGGCAAATTCGACCTCGCAAACCAATTCCGGTTTCAACCAAGTGGCTTTAGCACCAAGTCTTCTTGGGCGAAACTGCGATGGTTCGTCGACATCAGGTTCTACATCGAAAGGGCTTTCCTTGGTGATCAGCGGTTTAAAAGCTGCCATCATTTCCTTTTGCTTGATATCATTGAAGCCAGTGCCGACTTTGCCAATATAACGCAGCACGCCTTTTTGATCATAAACACCGATGGCCAGTGCGCTGAAATATTTGCCGGTACCTTCGTTTCTGGTAAAGCCGGCAATGACCACTTCCTGTCGGCGTTTGGCTTTGATCTTCAACCAATCGCGGGAACGGGCATCAGAAGAGTAAGTGCTATCTGCACGTTTGGCAATGATACCCTCCAGTTTCATTTTTTTAGCAGATTCAAAAAATTCAACGCCGTCGACAGCGAATGACTGACTCAGTTTGATGAGTTCGTTATCAGTCGGCAAAACGGCTCGCAGGATCTCTTGCCTTTGGTAAAGCGGCAGGCCGGTCAATTCTTTTCCCTCAAACCAGAGGATATCAAATACGAAGTAAACCAGTTTGGCGCTTTTGGTATTACGCCAGTTCTGTAAAGCACCGAAGTTTGCATTACCCTGCTCATTAAGCGCGACGATCTCACCATCCAAAACCGCATTCAGGTTCCAACTTTTCAGCAAGTCGTTGATGGGACTGAACTGATCAAAAGGCAGATTGTTGCGGGAGATAAGATCGGCCTGACCTTTATCAATGATAGCAATGGCCCGATAGCCATCCCATTTGATCTCATATATCCAACCGGGATCATCAAAAGGCGCGTCCACGAGGGTGGCTTTCATGGGTTTGATATTGCGCGGGAGTTTGGATTTAGGCGCATCTTTCAGTAAAGTTTTCAAGTCAGTTCCCTTTTGCTGGAGCAGATCGCCTTTAACTGCTCTCTCGACTTTTTGATCTAACTTTTTAGCCCTTGCTTTCGGCCGGATATTGTCTGGCAGGTCATGTTCGGCCAATTCGATCCATACCGGTGCATGGTCACTGCTGCCTTCCCAACCTCGGACATGTTTGTCCACTGTGGCTACTTTCAAACGTTTGGCTACACGAGGATTAAGTAAAAAATGATCGAGGCGCAAACCGGCATTTCGGCCATAGGCATCACGCAGGTAATCCCAAAAAGTATAAATGCGTTCATCCGGATGTAGCGTACGGATGGCGTCCGTCCATCCCTGATCAACGAGTGTTTTGAAAGCGGTTTTACTTTCCGGCCGGAACAAGGCGTTCTCTAAATATTTTTCAGGCTTATAGGTATCCAGGTCGGTGGGCATAACGTTATAATCACCGATCAGGATCACAGGAAGATCACGGTTGACCAGATTCTGAGCATGTTCTGCAAGCCGCCGGAACCAGCGTAGCTTATAATCGAACTTTGGCCCTGGCCATGGATTGCCGTTAGGCAGGTAGATACAGCCGATGACAATACCATCAATAAAGGCTTCAATGTAGCGGCTGTGCGTGAATTCTTCATCCTCACCCGGTAAGTCACGGATCAACTCTTTGATCTCCGATTTAGCGAGTATGGCGACACCATTCCAGCTTTTTTGTCCCTGCCAAATGGCATTATACCCCGCTTTCTTTAGCTTTTGTTCAGGGAACTTACTGTTCTCGCATTTAAGTTCCTGCAAACAGACAATATCAGGCTGCGCTTCTTTGAGCCAACGCAGGAGGTTGTCGAGCCGCCCATTGATCCCATTGATATTGTAGGTCGCGATCTTCATGGTTTAATCTAAAACTACCTGCCAATGGTTGTCATCATTCAGCATGTAACCCAGGCCATCGCTCATTTCGTGCACCTCCTTTTGATATTTATTACTCGTACGTGTATGCAATTCGCTAACAGCCCGGCCGTACTCCCTTTTCAGGTAGATCAGCAAGGAGGCCATATTAGGGGCCACATCCTTCAATTGGTCGTATTCACCTTCTTTTACAAATGCGCTGCTCATCGTCTATGATAGATAAGAAAGCCCCTTGCGGGGCTTTACATTATTTTACTTTCTTTTCAATGTTCTCGCGCTGATTACCCGCGCTTTTCTTCGCATCCTTGATGGCTTTTTGAGTAGTGCCTTCTTTGTGCGCTTCGTATTTGATCTCGTGTGGCTGGTCTGATACAGATGCTCTTTCCACTTTACTTCCTCTAGTGCTCATAGGTATATGATTTTAATTAGTAGTTTAATTTATTAACAATTCATATATCGGTATGTTTGCGAAGGCGATTAACTGGTCGCGGGTCTTCCTCTTCAATGACCATCTGCGGAAAATCAAGGTAACGTGCATACCACTGCGCTGCCAGCCGAATGATCCCGGCATCCTCGCCATCCCAGGTCTCGGTTTCAAAAGCCAGGATGGCACCATGATCGTCGCCAAATAAATGCAACTCCCCATCTGCCGGTTCATATTCTTCCACTTCCAGGCCGAACACATTGATCTTCAATCCGGACTCTGTGTGTACAATGACATCACGATCCTGGTCTTCCAAAAGGAAAAAACTGTCGGTATTCATTATTTCTCGTTTGACGGAACTTCTTCCGGATGATGCTCAAAATGTGCGCGTGCCTGTTTCAATCCGGTTGCGATCGCTTCTCCTTCATTGCCTGTAGTCTTCAACACCTCGTTGGCGATCTCGGTCGCTTTTTCACGGATGTATTTTGGCTGATTTTTATAGCTGGGTGGGTAGTCTCCGTTGTACCAAGGCATAATTTCCTCCTTTTAAATATTGATGTTGATGTCTTCCAAATAAGGCATTAAAAACATGCTGTTTTCAAACGCCCGGAAGTTAATAATGAGATGTGACCGGGTATCAAAGAATACCTCAATATATACCTGATCCAGGTTGTATAGGCGTATGTAAGCTTGTTTAGTGAAACGCTCGGCCAAAAAAGTAGCCTTTAAAACCGTCTCGGTCTTATAAGTATCATCCAATTTGTTGAATTCATCCGAGCGCATGGTCAGATAATACAAAACGTGTGCCTGATTTATATTTTGCGTAGATTTTACTATGTTTGACGACTGGGCATATTCTATGCCCTTGTGATAAGGTTTAGGTTGAATGTCCCGGCAGCGAGTGTTCGGGACTTTCTATTTTTTAACAAGTTGCTTCATCGATAACCTGGCCCAGGCGGACGATCAGCGCATCGTCATGAAACAAGCCGTTTTCCAAATGCCAATGGCCATCTTCATGATAAACCAGGCATCCGACCAATTCACCTTCGAAAAATACCTGAAAGCCGTTGTCAGAGGGCCTGAGCTCAACACGGATCACATTGGTTTTGTATTGTTCCAGCAAATGGATGCTGCCATCTTCTTGCAAGCCTGATTTTCCTCCGAATTCGATCTCTGCAAAAACATCGTCACCCTCACCATAATCTTCATCTTCAAACTGGTAGTCGGGATCAAAATCCGTCGTAGTCAGATATTCGACGATTTGAGCCTGTTGCATCATATCGAGATCATCCGATTTCCCGTCCCATGTCCAAACACTTGGGTCTGGCAGGTTGACGTGCAGCGTTCCCAGGAAAACTCCGTGGGTGTCGAGATAGGGTTCGGCATCCCAGTGCGCAGCTTTTTCATAATGGGTATCTATCTCTTCCTCTGTCATGCTATCAAAAGGTGTCAGATCTTCGAACACAGAATAATCACCGTCGTCGATCAGCCCCTGTTCGACCTGTTTATAGTTCGACTTCAGGACCAAATGCCGAATGCCTTGTTCCGTTTCCAATGAATAGTTGATTTCTAACCACATATAAGACAATCGTTCAATAGCCGTACCAATTAGTCGCGCCAGTTCTCATTGATATAAGCAAGGAAATTATCCATGTTAGCCAAAATGTGATCTATCTTAACTTCCCAATCCACTTCATCCTCGTATTCCCGGTAATCAAAGCCATTTTCCAGATCAAGTTCTTCGATCTTTTGTTCATCCAGTTCGATCAAGCTGTCATCATCATGCTCTTCAGTATCCTCGGCATAGAATGAATTAATGATCATCGACTGCATCATTTTGTTACCGGGTTCGATCCCTTGCGCATCCAGCCAGGCGTGCACCTTCTGCTCGCCTTCACTCATGGGTTTCGGTGCAGGCGGTTTGATGGCGCTTTGTTCAATGAGCGGTGCAAGGATACTGATCTCGTTAGCAGTCAGCATACAGTTACGGATCGGATGCCATTCACCGTCATCAAACATCAGATCGCCCATTTCTTGGTCGTCGATATAAATAACGTATTCAGTTGCGTCCTCCATGTGACGGGCGAAGATATCTACAATTTTACGGCCGTCACTAAAGGGCGAGGCAATAGTCAATTGTTCATAGCCATCGGAAGGCGTTAAAAACTCGGGGGCATCCATAATGTTCTTGTTAATTTAATTACTTTGCTAAGATTGAAAGCTCTTTCAGCCATAATGTAGTCAAAGCTCGTCTATTTTCTTTTGGTCTTCATCCGAGAATTTAACGTAGGAAGAAAGATCCTTGACAAACTCACGTGCAAAGACAGCGCCTTCTGAATCGTCTTTCATCACGTCATCCTCGCCAAGGTCTACGTTCGGGCCGTAAATAGCTTGTTTTAGATCGCGCCTTTGGTTTAACTCCGAAAGTTTAGAGTCAACTTTTGTTACTACCGAGTAATCAGGTGTACCTCGTTCCAACAGGTCTTTAAAATCCCGGTATGGATCCAACTTCACCTTCATTACTTTTTGCATTACCTCCCCCCATTGGAGGAATTCCTGAAGGCCGTAATTAGGATTGTTTTTTCTTGCCATATATTGTACCATGGCTAAATATTGTTCGGGCGTACCATTCCATCGACGCCCCAAACCCATCAACCTGGATATAAATGATAAAAATCCCATAAGCTATATCATTTGGTATAACACGAATTTAATGATTTTAGAAGTGTTCTCAAATTAAGAGAACCTAAAGCATAACGAGCTGCCATTAAATAAGGATAGCCCCCTTGCATTAATTGCAAGGGGGCTATCTTCTTGATTTTTCTGTATATAAGTATAATAAATCGAATTACCGGTACTGCCGTTGAAAGGACGTACTCCTCATGTACTCGTTAAATCGCTGCTGGTGCAAACGTTCGGCATTGAGTCGCTTATTGATCGCATTACAACGCCAGAAGCAAAGAACCCAGGTTACGCCAATAACGGCGAACAGCGTATAAGTTTGCTTATTCACCTGGGCCTGCCTGATCTCCCTTTGTTCGCCTGTTAATTTAGCATCTAATTTACGATGCGCACTGCTTGAACCTAACAAACCAAAAAAAGCGAAAGTAGAGATCAGAAAGGCTAATAAAAAATTTCTAACGATGGCTTTCATAGTGCAAATGCTGAACTTAAAGTTACTAATAATTTTAGTTGTAGACAAGTCATATCATCAGTTCAGCTCAACTATTTTATTGACTTTCCGGGCCTCCTGTACCCGCTCACGTATGGTGTCCAGCACATCCGATAAAGGGATACCCCTCATCCAAACGACAGGGGTTTCTGAATCGGTGCTTTTGAGCATCACGTCCATCAGGCGAAAGAGTTGCATGAACAGCGATCTCGTGATCACGTAATCTTTAATCCGGTACATTTCGATCTGGTCAATCCGTTTGATAAAGATATCAGTCCTGATCTCGATGTATTCCGGGCCGATAACATATTCACACTTTCGCAGGAACAATATGCGGTACCAGGCTACACCTGCAGCAACTAAGGAAAATAAAATATAACAGGGAGAAAGCTTCCAGGCCAAGCCAAGAAACGTTAAAGCCAATATCAACAGCGGTAATATTTTAAGAAAAGCAAAAGCCATGGCTGGTTTCAGCCGGATATCATCTTGGGGTGTCATATTTCAATTGATCTAAAAAGGTGAAATGTTTTAAGGGTTTACAGGTTCTTATCTTAGTCCGGATGCCAAACGCTTTTTCGAATGCAGAAAGGCTTAATTTATCTTCTTCAAAACTGATTGCTTTTTCTTTCAGCCAGGCGATAACACCGCCATTCTGAAAGTTCAGCCTGATCTGTTTGTTCCTTATAGCGGTTGCAATTTTGATATCCGTCAATCTGCCAATCAGGTCGCTTCCAAAAACCAATGTGATCTCACGGCGTCTAAGGTTCGACCTTATCCAGTTAAGCTGCCCTGAGCTGGTGCGCACACCTATGGCCAGGAACAAAAGATCGTTCAGGTTTTGATACTCGGACTGGTTCAGCGTTAAAAACGCTACAGCCTCCATAGCAGAATAGGTAATGATTACCTGTTTGGCGAGCAAGTCGCCTGCCATCCAGAGATTCTTCGTGGCCGGAACGAAATGGGTTGAGGGCGTAAAATATTCGGAATCATCCCCGTAGTTAAAAACGGGTTCCTCCAGTGCAAAAAAGACCTGCACATTTGGAGGAACACCAAGTTCGGTCAGGTGATCGATCATTAGCGAGATCCGCTTCGAGTATAGGAACGGCTCATCTGGTTAGGTACGCGTGGCCCATCATTTTCGGCATCCTGAACAGCATGATAATAACCCGGACTTAATTTACCCGCATCCACATCATTGCGTTGCTGGTTGAACAGCATGTTCAGGCCTTTGTAAACCACATAGGTCAGGCCACCATCGATCAGGATCGAAGCGACCAAAGCCAGCTTGTTAGCCCGGATACCTTGCGTATCTGTCGCGGAATAACTGAAAGTCGTCTTATCAGCAACAGTTACTTCTTTGCCCTTTCGATAATTTTCTTTTTGAGCTGCCGTCAAAAACTGAAGGTTTACCATGTCAGGTGCCAGGATCTTTTCCGTATCTGACACGATAAACTCCCGGGTCTCGGCGTCATACTCCACCAATATTTCCTTTTTGTTTCCTTTATCATCGGTAGTCGTTTTAAGATAATTACCAACCTCGCCTTTTTCCAGTTTACGAGCCTCATTATCATCCAGAAAAGAAGGTGTTGTAGGTTTTTTGTACACCGGATGGATCATCAGGTTGAGCTTCCCGGATTCATCGGCTTGAAGCGAGATCTTCGCATCCATCGATTTGATGCGGATGTTTTCCGCTTCCAGATTCTGTAACTGCATTAAACCCGTCCGTCGGCCCGAGAGTAAAGCCTTAAGATCGTCTACGTTCAACAATAACTGGCCACCAGCAGCAAGGCCGATCGTCTCCAGATCCTGGATCGGGAGCATTTTTTCATTGTAATGAATGACGTCCATCTTATCTGCCTATTTTTCGTGAAACATTTATTTCCTCACCTGCCGCCTCTGTAACCAATAATTGTTGCGAAGCAGGATCATTTTTTGCATCGACCAAAGATTTGAAAAGACCATCCGTTTGTTTCAGATTGAACTTTTTGCCGTCCATATCTTCCATTTTAAAGGTCTTGCCTTTCAGGTCAAGCACTTTGTAAACATTGTTATTGTAAGCGATCTCATCGCCTTTCTCCAGCGAAGGCACTTCGTTTTTGTTCTGCCCGGCTTTATTATCCTGTTTGAGTTCCCTCTTTTCGCCAAGATCGAGCACAAAGTCATAGATCTTTTGTGCGTCGGCTGAAGCCCGGAAAAGCTCAAATGGCTCATCCTTCAAAATCTTCACCCAACTGTTCACATATGCCGCATGCTGACCGAAGTTGTGACCGATCTGTAATTCACTGCCGATCATCAGGGAAGCTATCTCCGCCCTCAATTCTTCACGCGCATATTGTTCCGAACCGAAACGACCTTCCATTGGCCGGTTAAGCCGGCTCTCATGCCCCGACCAGTGCCCCAATTCATGCAAAGCGACCGCATAGTACTTGGTCTCATTATCGAATTGTTCCTTGAAAGGCAATTGAATGGCATCCTTAACCTTGCTGTAATAGGCTTCATTGCCGCCATGGTTAATCGTAGCCTGACTGGCAGCAAGTAGATTTTCGGCCCGCTCGATCGGCGTCCATTTTTGTTCACTGCGATGTTGTTGCAGATATTCTGCCAGCGGCGAAATCCCTTTGATCTGTTCAGCGTTAAAAACCCATGCATTGGTAATGATGGGTTTGTCAAGATTTGATAACCTTGTTTGGGTAACGCCGTTTTCATCTTTGATCTTGTTGCCGTCCACATCTCGGATCGCTTCCATGTTGGTCGTCTTGACAAAATTGATCAGGGTCGCCTTTGCGCCCTTTTCAACTGTATAACCAGCGAAGTCCGCCTGCTTTAAAGTCATCCAGCGCGGGTCTTCGTGGCCTTGCATAGAAAGCCAGAGTGCGTTCATCCCACGGTAATTTTTGTTAGTAGTCGGGTTTACCGGGATGGTAAACGCCGGCGCTGTCGAATGGTTCCAGGGTTTTTGAAAAGGTGAAGTACCTTCTTTTAATTCTGCGATCAGCTTGTTAGCGATCTGTTCGTGCAGTGGTTTGAAGTTTTTGCTCATGATCTGTTAATTTTAATAGTTGGTATAAAAAATCTAATGGATTGAGGTAATGATGCCTGTAGCGCATGCTGAAATGCAGATGGGCTGCGGTTACTCGTCCGCTTGCACCACTAATGGCAATTGGCTGGCCTGCGTGTACCGAGTCACCGGTAACCACCAGGTATTTGCTTAAATGGCCATAGATGGAAACCAGGTCTGCATGTTGAAGCGTGATAGCGCTACCAAGCGACTGGTCATAGCGAACCGACCTTACCACGCCGTTCAACACTGCGTAAACGGTATCATAACGCGCCCGCAGATCAACACCGGGGTGATATTCCAAATGACGATTTACAGGGTGAATGCGCAAGCCGTATGGCGAGGTAACTTTAAGCGTTTTCAGTGGCAGGCAGATGATCAGCAGCGCGGTGATGGGCTTCATCGCGAATAAGTTTTTGCGAGCACTTGTTTTTCCGCGACCCTGGCAGGCTGAAGCGCCTGATCCCAGATTGCCGGATTTTTTCCTGCCAGTTCGAGCGCCTGCCATTGTGCAGTATTGGTTCCCCGGTCGAGCAGCAGCCCGATCTTGTAGAGGTCTTTAAAACGATCGAGCGGCATTGCGGTACCGTTGGCTTTCAGATCGCTGAATATCGTATTCTTATCCTTCAGCCTTAAGAGGAACTCGGGGGGATAGACCGCCTCGCGACCGTTATCGAAATTAACATACACCTCATTAGCTTGCTGTCTGTCGTAGGTGACAATAGCTAATTTTCCATGACCTTCAGCAGGGTCAATGGTTAGATCCGGCCGCACAAGTACGAGCGTACCGTTCAGATTTGCGTTGTTGTCCATAAGAAAATAGTTAATTGATGAAATCGGGTAAGGCGAAAAGCTACCTCCCAACCTTATAAGCAGGTTTCATTTTCAGGATCTCGTCCAAAGGATCAGTAAGGAAAATCCTTAACTCGTCGTTGGCTTGCACAACTTTTAATGCACCTAACTGTGCTTCTGCGCCGTAATAATCTATGTGGCTGGCATAGTCGCCAAGGACTTGCCGGAAATGATAAGATATATTCGACGCTTGTTTTGAGGCATGATCAGAAAATACGATCACCCGATTTAGGAATGATCAGTGCATTGCTGCTGTATAATCCTTCGCTCTTATCGGCAAATTGCACTGTAAAATCGTCTTTGCTGATGTCGGCATTTATAATCGTACCGATCTGTCCGTTTCGCTTCGCGGGATCATCCAACAGCAATGGATGCACGAGGACATTGATGCCGAGCAATTCCCGATCTGTCATAATGTGTGTTTGAGATAACCTAAAGGTTTAATGGTTCAATGTCCCTTTCGGCGGCTTCGGTGGTTCCTCTGATCTGAACTTGTTGACCATTTGTTGTATTTCCAGGCTTATGCGTAAAAAATTCTGGCGAAGGATCTCGTCCTTCTTATCGCCGAAGTTGTAATAACTAGGCAGTGGCCGGTAGGCTTTCTCTTCTTTATCAATTTCTTTAAGATCCAGCGAAACACGGCAATTGACGGCCGATGTCTCGAATTTTCCGGTATAGTCCTGACGGGCGTCCGCAGCAAGTACGCCTACCATTTCTCCAGCATTTAAGGAAGCAATTTTGCCTGCCGGGATCAGGGCTTCCAATTTCTCGTTCAACGATGTGGATGTTTTATTACGGTCAATTGATAATCCTTCGCTAAGTTGCTTGGATTTACCGAACAGTCGTTCCAGCCATTCAAGTGTTTCCTTATTCCTCACCGAGCCTGATAATACGTTGCCAACGACCGCTGTGATGGTAGCAGCGGTGTCTTTTCCGTATTGTTGACTGAATTGAGGCAGTTCCTGCAAGCCCATCAATACAGCTACCTTGTTACTTCTCGCTGTAGCGATCAGGTTTTCGATCTTGTGCAGGAACAATGTGGGCACCTCATCCACGATCAAAGCTGAAGGCAGATTGCCTTTGGTATTGATCAGTTTGGTCAACCGGTTCGTAATGATGGAATAGCAGGCGGAATTGATATTCTGGGTATTCGGATCATTAGCCAATACCAAGATCCCCGGGTTTTCTTTGGCGGATATTTTGAGGTCAAAATCATCACCGGAAAAAACCCAAAAGGTTTCTTTTGTCGCAAGCCGGCTGATGAATATTTTCAATGTTCCGACCTGTCCCTCCAATTGATCAAATGCCTTGGCGTGATAAGCGCTCATAAATGGGGACAAAAGTGACTTTAGTTCCTGTTCCGAAACCAATGCGTTAAATATCTCCTCGTACGAGCGGTTCAGTAAAGCCAAAACATGCGGAAAGCTGGACAATTTGCCGCCATCATACTTGCTAAGAAAATAGATGCAGGATGCCAGGAAATTGATTGCCGATTGCGTAAAGAATTGATCACTGCCACCTGAGCGGTCACCTTTTTTCAGCGCTTCGACCAGGGCTTCAGCCGTTTCAGCAGCATCAGCGAGCGAACGGATATAGTCTGCCCGCCATGGATTGATCCGCCTGCTTTTTTCGACTTCATTAAGGTTCAAAACATGGAATGCAAAACCCTTCAGCTTGCCCTGCTGCTTGGTGAGCAAATAATGATAGTAGGCGATCTGTCCCAGGTCAGGGTACTTAAAATCATAAAGGCAGATGGTAAACTCTTTAGCGATCAGTTGCCTTATAAATGGATTAACTACTGAAAAGGACTTGCCTGAACCGGGTGTACCGATGACAATCGTACCTCGAAATACGTTGACAATGTTTATCCAGCCTTTTCTTACCATGCCCTTGTAGTAAAAAAGCATGGGTATGTTCACCGAGTATGGTGTTTGCATTAAAGTCACGGGTTGCATAAAGCTTTCCGATTCGGTGTTCCATTGATCCTTCCCAAGTCCGGAACGGATCATTTTGGATATGTTATCCATGGCCAAACTGCTCATTAATGCACCTGAAAAAGACAAAAAGATATAAACCAGATCGTACCATGATGTATAGGGCAAGGCCATTCCCGATGCCCGTCCCTGAAAGAACGTACTGCCAAAAAACAGTAACAGGCCTAAGCAGAGCGGGTAAACGATGTGATTTTTCGGATCGAGGTCTTTATTCTTTTTGGCCAGTGTACCAACACTAACCAAACATATTAAAGCCAGCGTCGTCAGTTTACTAACGAGCAAATCGCTATATATGCCGATATGAGCGATCCTTTCTAAAGGGGTAAAAAAAAAGCCCCATATCGGGGCTTTGTAATAAACGAAGATGGCAACTTCGAGCAGGATGGACAAATAGATAGCAGAGCGCATGAACCCATGCAACTTCTGCTGCTCACGGGTTTCTTCCATAAGTCGTTGATTTAATCCAGGTCAAGCGTGTCCGCATCCAGCAGATCCTGATAGCTGACGGCCAGCGCGATCGTCCTGCCGGAAATCTGTTTTTCACTTAATTCTATTCGCAAGACCTTGTTGCCGGGAAAAGACATCTTTTTGAATACGAAAACATTGCGATAGTACTTCGAAAATGCAGGTGCTGTCGAAAGTGTAAACAAAGGGTCGATCTCAAGAGATTGCACATTGGTAGCTTTGGTAACCTTTTTATCATCGATTCTGAACCGCAGGTCTTCGATGTCGTATTTCAAATTGGTTTTGTTCCTGAAAGAAATATCCAGGAATATATAATCTCCCAAAGTCGCGATATGATTGACCTGGCCTTTCATATCGAAAGCTTTTGCCTTAGCAAGTCTTTTCTCTCCCCCTTTCGTATAGAGTTTGTAAGAGATCGAGCGAAGCTGGTTTTGCGATAATCCGATACCGGAAATATCCAGCGGTCTGGTGTCGGAAGGCAGTATATTGATCTCTGTGGGTACGCCCTCGTGGCCGGGCAGCAAACGATACTGAGCGAAATACTTTTCCCCGGCGATGGTAATAACCGAGCCTTTGAATGTTTTAAGCGAATCCTTGAGTTTTATCCTGATCACATTTTTCAATGGCAAGTCTCCGATCAGGTCTTTATCAGCGATGTCAACGTATTGAACGGGTTCCGGTGAAATAAAATGAATGGTCAGGTTTTCCGGCAGGTAAACCACCGGTAATTTGTCTTGGGCATGCGTAACCGCAGCGGACAATAAAAAGAAGTATAGCAATAACTTTTTCATATCAATAATTTTTTTGAGCGTTTTGTAATTCATCCGGATCGATGAGATAGATATAGGAGTTATATTTTAGCTTGGCTTTGTTCTTTCGGATCAGTTCAGCGATCGCCGATGAGGTGGATTGAAAAATCTTATCGACCGAACTCATCAGGAACTGGCTGCCGTTAGAACCGCCATCGATGGTAATTCCCTGGATGGTGTTTCCGCCAAGGTCTTTCGTAAACTCACGGAATGACGAAGCCGGCACATATAGTCCCGACATTCCATCCAGGTCGTAAACAGACAATTTCACAGGAAGGACTTTGCCTTCAAAGAGAATTGAACTGATGCTCAGCGTTACCCTTTGCTCGGAAAAGCCGCTGATCTGGGCAAATAGATAAGCACCTTTTGAAACCAGGATATCGCCTGCTTTGATATCTTCCAGCAATCTTAGCCTGAGCCTTGATCCTGCGTAGCCCGTTATGTTTTCGTCGATCACGGCAGAGATAAAGCTTTGCGACTTTCTGGGCAGCACCGTATTAAAGTTAGCTGAGGGTTGATCTGCACGCACGACGGCTAATTTTACCTGAGCCGCCTTTTCCTTTTCCGATCGTTCCACGGCTTCGCGTTTTTTCTTTTCAGCTTTGTAGTCAGGGTCATTTGCTTTATTAATGCTGTCCATCACCGCCATTTGTTGTTTGAAGATCTCCATCGGATCTGGCTGCCGTGGTTCAGCAGGTGGATTACTGGGCGTGCGTGGGCTTGCTCTTGGGGTCACATATTTTTCTAACTGTCGATCCCGGAAAGAATTGGCTTGCGCTAAGTCATTTATTTTTGAAGCATTATTGAGCGAATCCAGCATCTTTCTTTGCCGCTCAGAATAATCATTGTTATAAGTAGGATTACTGGTGTTCTCTTTCGGGATCACCGCTACTGCGGTTACTCCTTCTGCATCTTTATAAGTGTTACGGAATGCGTCCAGCTTGTCCGCCAGTTGTTTCTTTCGGATATTCGCGGATACGCTTCCAACGTTGGGATTGAGCCCCACTTTAGGGCCACTTTCTGCCTCCGGTTTATCGAAGCTGCTGTGCCAAGCATAATAGAACAGGCAGAAAAATGGCAGCAACACCAGGGGCAGGATATATTTGGGTTGTTTAAAATTGAATTTCATAATTGTTATTGTTGGAGATGTTGTAGACTGTCCAATGCGTTCTCCAGCATAGTGCTATCAGTCGCATTTAATTGCTTTTTTGAGCTAATGCTATCAATATGTCGTTTAAGGCGCAGGCTTACTTTAATCTTTTCAGCGGTGCGTATGATCTGAGAGAAACCGTCACCGACTGGATTGACCGTCTTTATCATGCTCAGCTCTTTTCTTCCAGGCTGCCTAAAGACTGTAAACGACAAGGCCGCTGAAACGAACATCAGGATGACCATCGATACGAAAGCGACTTTAGGGTATGCGTTAAGCAGGGATTTGAAACCATTGCCGGCAACATAAAAATAAGTACCGAACTCCCTGCGGATCTCGGAGTACAGCGTATCCCTTGGATCGCGGTTAGAATGTATTTTTCTCCACATCTTGCAGGTCTTTATTTTCCAATGTTTTCCAGTTCGTGATCAAAGTTCCGTGAGGGTTATTATCGCTCCGGGGGATGTCTTTCAGGTAACCTTCCGTTATCAGCGACCGGATAACGGTCGAACTTCGTCTGTCGATCTTCAATTTGCCGTAGTAGCGAAAATATCGTTTGGGTACATCCAGCGATATCGAGTCCGTTTGCAAGGTGAGTACAGAACTGGACGAAAGGATCGAATTGAAGAAACCATTTTCCTTCAGATCATTGTATTGCTGCATACCGGACTCATCTACGAGGTACATCGCCTTTTTCATCTGGTACTCCATATAATTATCATCGGGCGTGAGCGAGAAGAACAGGGAATGAAAAAGGTCGATATGTGCGCGGTATTCGGCAGGCCGGTTCATTTGCATATCCGTTTGCCGGGCCAGTATTGGAACATTTTTATCCAGGATATAGATGCTTTTCTGCGCATTGCTGACGAGTTTGTATGCATATATGCAATTCATGCCTACGATGAGCGCAGCAGTGGCCAGGCTTCCAATAGCTATGGCCGTCGCAAGCTTTATCTTGTTTTCAATATTTTTTATGATCATGACTATGGGAAATAAAAAAGGCCGCATCGGATAAATGCGGCCTTGAATTGGATAATTAGTGATTAATTAGAAAAAACTGCCTGAGGCTCGGCGAGCCACACCGATGACGGTACCGGCGCTTCGACCAAATGTTGAGGTCGCAGAACTGATACCCGATGTGGAAATGATCCATGTCGATATGCTGGGTACCGTGAACATACAAATGGCACCTATGATGAATACGATGATCACTGTGCCGAATGACAAAATGCCATTTCCTGCGAACCAGGCCATTTTTTCAAGATTTGCATCTAATCCGCTTTCGCCAACAAGTTCCTTGTATTTACTGATCTCTGACGTCAATGCAAACTCCTGCATCAGACCGCACAAGTACATGATCAGGTAAGCAATACCACTATAAAGGTTTACAGAGACAAAACGTGCGATCCATGTACTGAAACTATCACGGAATGCGGGTAAAATACTGACAGAAACGGCGAAGGGCCCCAGTATAATCAGGATCGTAGAGTAGATGATCTGTATCATAAAGATGACATAAACGGCTATTCGGAGAATCCAGATGCCCAATAATTCCAACATTTGCGTGAACAGCAGCTGCATACCGACTTGTAATCGATTCTTCAATTCCAAAATTGGGGATACTACTGTGCTGATTCCCTGTTTGACCGTACTGCTTACCGCATCCCAGGCCTGCCCATACCAGGTATCACTTTCTTTTTCGGCAACCTGTGTTTGCGCCTGGTAGCTATACAAGGAGTTTGCCACTGCCAGCATCAGGCCGGACCGGTTCAGGCGGAGATTATTGACTATGGTTTGCTCACTTTCAAACATTTTTTCCGTTTGGTTGGCAACAATATCAGTTGGGAACGCGATCACTTTCACAAATGTTCCCCACCAAAAGATGATCATTGCCAACCCGAACGGACGAACCAGAGGCATGATCTCTAATTGCTTATCACCGACCATCATCTCATAACTTTTGATCGCAAAATAAATGATCATAAATATGGCTGCGAGCGCTTTCGCATCGGAAATAAAAAGATCAAAATGTGTCCAAACCGAATCTTTGAGTTGCTTTAAAAAGTACATCACGCCATAGTCATATACACCGTCACCCTGTAAGAATTCCAATGTCTTCGTATTATCGCCACCAGTGGTCTGGGCAAAAACTGCCGGTGCCAGCAGGCATAGCAGCATGATTAAAATAACTTTCCTTTTCATTGTAAGTGTTTTAAAACTTTGTTTGCGATCTCGATATCCGAATGCGGCGACCATTCAGGTACGTCGACCTGGTTCGCTTTCAATTTTTGCTGCTGCCTGGCCATATCCAGCGTTGATTGAGCCGAGGATGTCCTGACCACCCACACAGCTGAAAGGTTCCGGTATTCCATAAGGTAACGGTGGTAGGCAAGTATCCGCTGGCCTCGATCCATATCGGTACTATGAGCGTTGTCGATCCGTTCCTTAAGCATATCCAGTTCATCTTTGTACCAATTGTAGAGGCCTTCGGCGACGAGCTTAGCTGAAACCTGCGGTGACAAATCCTTTAGTATGGTCGTCGCTGAATTATTGATCACGGGAGAAAGCTGATTTTTGTAGTACAGCATCCATAAAGGATCTACATCACTGATGAGGCCGGATTGATTAGCAATTTCCGATAGCGCCGTATTTCTTACGGTATCAGATTGCAGTTTGTATTTATTATCCGTCGTATTCAGCACACCAACAAGTGCGAGGCGTTGGGTTTGCGGCCCTACTGCGCTAAGCGGACGCAGATCCTTCTTGTGATAATTAGGATGAAACAAGCCCCATGTCAACCAATAATACGGGTTCAGGCTAAGAAACCCTGCCTTAGGCGTGAACTTATTCTGATCCCATTGCAGGTATACCATGCGTTCCTGCTGATAACGGACACTTTGGTCCTGCACAACCGATTGGGCAGAACAGCTGCACGCCATTTTCAATAGCAGCATTGGAAGTAAAATCATGCTTTTCATTGTCTTAAATATTTTGCGTTTTGAATGATCTGTGCGACAAAAACCTTGTCGCGGTTGATGAAGTCCACGAACGGAAACAGTGCGTTGATGACGCCCCGTTCCTTTGCCCAGTACATTGCCCGCCATGCTCCGTAAGCTAAGCCATCCAGGATCTGCAAGTGTTGGGTAACCTTGCGCAGCAATTCATCCCTTGCACCGTAATCAGCCAGGACATTATCGCCTTCTTTAAGAATGAACCCTGATACATCGTTGACTAGCATCGTCGCCCTTGTCCGCATCTGAGCGGTAATATCATTGGCTACAAGTAACAATGCCGGATCGAATTTCGCGAGCTTCAGCGCTTGCTGAATATTGCTGGTCATGTCCGCGATGATCACGGCCATGTTCTTGACCGCCAATCCATTTTTCAATGCTGAATTTACGTTTGCCAATGCCCGGTAAATGATCGTTTGGGCAACGATCACCGAGCCGACATTCGTGTTAAGGTCATCAAGGTTACTGTTTATCTTACCCAGGTATTGATCATGGGTAACCTCAGCGCTACTTCTTACCGCTGCGTTTTGCGTGACTGTACTGAGGTGCTTGGTGTCGATCACCACGCGCTGTGCCTGGGCCATACCACTGTATAACAGCAGGCAAATCAAGCTTTTTTTCATTTTATATATTTGGCGTTTTGAATAATCTCCTTACCGATGGCGATATCTGCATCGATGAAATTTTGAAAAGGATTGGCAGCCTTAAGCAGTGAGGCCAGGTTCGAATACTGTAACATGCTCAACATGTTTCCAGAAAGATTTTGAATATTACTTAATTCCGATAGCACGAAATCGAAAAGCATCTTTCGGTCGGACGCTTTCATCTGGTTAACATCACCAAGAGATAAGGTCAAACCAGCCACATAACTCAACAAATCCTCCGCTTGCTTTGCAAATTGAAGTTCAGCCTGGTAACCTATCAGGAGTAACGCAGGATTTTGCTGCACGAGTTGTATGATCTGCGCCTGATTATTAACGATCCGGCTGACCATAGGGCTTGCGAAAACCCCTATGTCTGCTATCGCTATGGCCGTTCCGAGCATATTGTACCGTTGCTGCACTGTCCGGTATGTGGCCTTGATCTTTGATAATATGGTTAAGTTGGCTTGCTCGTTTACATTGACGGTTGCTTGCCTGTCGCGGGCGCTAACCTGGAGCTTATTTTCTGATTCAGATTGAGCCACAAGCTGGTGGATCCCCGGAATATCCAGCGTCTTTTGTTGCGCATAAGCATTAATACCAAAGCTTAGGAAAAAATAAAATAAGAGAGATCGTTTCATGGTTTCAGGTATTTGGCATTATTCAGCACTTCGTTAGCGATCCGTATGTCTTGGTTCTGCCATTCGGCCCAAGGGTTCAATGACCTGAAAATGCCTTGAATCTTTGCCCAGTACATTGCACGGTTCATTCCATAGGCGATCCCTCGAATTATCCGCATTTCCGTGGCGATATGATTCAATAATTTCCCACGTTCACCAGAATCCATCAAATTGTTGGTGCCGCCTTTTAGCACAAAAGCTGAAACTTCGGCGGCGAGCGCAGTTGCACGTGCTTTGAAATCTCTGGCCCCTTGTTCTGCGAAAAGCAGCAATGCCGGATTGGATTGTGCAAGCGTGATCGACTTTTGTACATCATTTACGATATCAATGCCACACTCAGCAATATCCTTGACTGTGGTTAGGTTGTTAATGATGGAGGCGACCTGGCTCAAGCCCTGATAAATCCTGTTTTGAAGGTCGTTTACGATCACCAGCTGGCTGCTGACGGCAAGTTGCCCCCTTTGTATCAGATCAAGTTTGTTGTTTGTGTTATTGAGTTGGCCGTTAATGGTTGATGAATTGATTGCGATAGCGGCCGAAACCGCCGGATCGACGACGAGTGTCTGTGCTTGTCCAAGGCCTGTCAACAGGCAGCACAAAAATGTGGTTAAGGTCTTTTTCATATTATGAATTATTTACCTGGGTGATAAATGCGGGCAAAGACTTTCCGCTTGCCTTAAAGTCACTGACAAACGCATCAAGGCCGTCAGCGTAGGTACTAAACCTGCCGATATATTTTTCTACAGCAGACTTCTCGGGTTTTTCCGTAGTATAGGTCAGATATTGATGAAGGGAAACCTCAACGCCATAAACTTCGCCGGTCGCGCCGCGCCGGATATACACCTCCTTGAACCGCCCCCTGTTTTCAGCGTTTTCCAATTGGTTGATCGTAAATATCTTCCGGCGTTCTGTCTCGCTGATGGATAAAAGTGCGGCGATGTCATTATAATTATCCCGGAACTTCGTTTGGTCAAGCAGACAAATCGTATCTGAGTTATTGATGATACTATCTTTTACAACGCTGTTTCCGATGATATCACCCAACTCCTGGGTGACTACAATAGCCTCGCCCCAAAACTTCCGAACGGTTTTGTACAGGTATAAAAGATACCCGGCCATCAGGGGACTGGCTATTGCTTTCCAGGCTTCCTCGACGACCAGCGCTTTCCGGCGATCAGAACGGTAACGCATTTTCTGAATAAACACATCCATAATGATGAGCGTTACGATGGGGAAAAGCATGCGGTGCTCCTTGATCGAGTCAATCTCGAAAACGATAAAGCGTTCAGTAAATAAGGAATCATCGGCTTGCTCATTAAGTATGCTTTCAAACTCACCATGCCGATAGAATTTTTTCAGTACGTATTTGAGCTCATCATAATCAAAAGGTATCTGTTCTTCTTTCTTGATCTCAGGGATTTTTACGAGGGCGAAATCATAAAAGGAATTGAAATTCAGGTCGGGGTTTTCTTCAACGAAATGATACGCAAAATAGGCGCTAACAGTATGCGCGATCACATCCCGCTCGATCTGGCTGATATGTCCTTCCGCGCCTTTCCATAGTAGGCAGATCAGCGTTACCAGGAAATCCTTTTTTTCGATATTGTATTCGTCCGGTGTTATGGCGAACGGATTCATCGTGATGGGCTTCTTATCCGTATAGGTGATATATTTCCCCTTGTAATAACTACAAAGTCCAGAGTAGGAATGCCCGGTGTCAACGATGACCATATCCATATTATAGAGCATATATTGCTCTATGAGCGCATTCATAAAGAAGCTCTTACCTGAGCCACTGGGACCAAGAACGAATTTGTTGCGGTTATTGATCCTTCCCGTACGCATGGGCAGATCAGCCGGGTCGATCCCGATCGGAATACCTTGCCTGTCCGTGAAGCGTAATAGGAAATCGGAAGGTTCGTCCTGCGAAAGCGATTCTTTGAAAACAAAGCACATGGCGGCGTCGCAGGTGGTCAGGAACCAGTCATAAACTTTTAATTCTGAACCGTTACCCGGCAAAGCAGTGCGGAAAAGTTCCAGCTGATTGTAAGCATTCTTACTCGGGATGATACCCAACTGAAAAAGGGAACTTTCGACAAAATTGGCTGCTTTATGAATGGTATCTTTTGATGCGCAGATCAATATATTGAAGTGGGCATTGACCAATACCTGATTTTCACGTGCGACATCCGTCAGTAAAAGATCTATATCGTCGACGCATATTTGATTTGCAGGATCAGGTATTCCTGCATGACGTTTTTTTTTCTGTTCCAACTTTCGCAAAATCATTTGCTGATTGGGGATCTCGATCACCTGGTTATAGACCACCGCATCGCACGCAGGGACTTTGAACAGAAATGACATCGGGTCGATAGGAAATCCCCTGGTACTTTCCCGCTCATTCAATTCGATGTGTGTCGATATTTCCGTAGGCAGGTCAATACTATCGATATTGACGAGACTGATCGACCTGACCGAACGCGCGCCGATTCCAATCTCTGTTTCGGTCGGCAGTAGGTTTTCCAGCGAAATATATTCGTTCGCGAAATCCATGCTCAACAATTGCAGCAACAGCTGGTTAATCGCCGCTTCTTTCATCGGAACTGCACCGGGCAACAGATCCAGCACTTTACCGACAACCTGTAGAAAATCGCGGAGCGCTTTGGCATCATAGGTGTAGAACGCACCTTTTTTTACCTGGCGCGTGATTGTTAAATAAGTGGAAACTGACAGGCACTCCCGGCCCTCGAAATGGACATTATATTGTTGTTGTAAATACTCACCTGCAGGTTTACCATGGTATCGACGACGACTGATGATATCATGCTTCTGAACAATGTGCCCTTCGCCCAATACCTTGATGATATTGATCAGCAAACGATGGAATTCTTCATAGCCCGAGGGATCCGCTGCGTACCGTGTCACCGGATTATTCATCTGGATAACAACCGAATATTCGCCGTTTAAACCCAGCAGCATGTGATAGTCGCCAGTCTTATCTATGCCGGCATACGGAATATTAAATAAGTTTTTTGCGGCCATAGTGATTCAGAATTAAAATGTTTTTGGTTCGGTCTTTAGCGTGAAGGCCTCCCTTTTGGCGGGATGCGGTATAGATCAGTCCACCGGTTATGCTACCAATGAGCACAAATGCGCCGAGCCACATATTGACCAGCGACATCACCAGAGCGCCTGCAACCAAACCGAAAAGTAAAGAGGCAATACCCCAATAAATAAACTTTCCTTTAAAGCCTTTGAAAATAAGGGGCTTCTGCAGCCCCTTATATACAGCAAATTTCCTGGCCATTCTACAAGCCAAAGAAGGCTTTGATCACCAAAGCGGATACGACTAAAAAGACGCAACTACCGCCCCATCCCATAAGCTCTTTGTTGATATCCTGGTCGCCCGAATTCCACTTGGAATAGACGCGGATAGCCCCAACGATACCCACAATACCGCCGATGACTAGCGTGATGTTCGTTACCGGAGCGATGTAAGTTTTGAGGGTTGTAGTGGCGGTGTTCAAGCCATTGACACCGTTCTGCGCGAAAACGGGCACAGAAAGAGCAAGCAGCACTGCTGATGCCCACAGTTTTTTTGTTTTGTTAAACATTAAAAAGGAGAAAAAAATCGATGCGGAGATCTTTTAAAGCCAGTTGAGAATGGCTGGTATAATAGCAGGCGTTCAGATCACGAAATACGCCCTAAGCGATACACACACCGGAGAAGTGTTGTAAGTACTATCTTGCTAAATGCCAAAGATGGCACGGAGAAATACACCGGCAAGCGTCATGAATAATGCGGCGAAGAACCAGGCGGAGACATCCGCCGTAAATCTTTCTTTGCCCATTTGCGCGTTCTTGTAAATGCGCAATCCCCCGATAATACCGAATAGCCCGGCAGTGATCAGGGAAAGGTCGAAAGCAGAAAAAAATGTTGATTGAAGGTTTTGTTGGGCTTGCTGCATTTCTGCGATCCCCGGCTGGGCCGAAGCAGTGCAGGCGGCAAAGCAGCAAGCAAGAACCAGATAGCAGAATTTCAAAAACTAACTTGTCTGATATACTCTACCGCTTCGTCACGGCAAAGATCAAACATATTTTTAAGGGATACGCCGCCGCTGGCGTATAGTGGCGAAACGATATCGGCACTTGTTAATTCAGGTGTGAGCGTTATGGCATCCACCTGTTCGGTAAATGATAACTCATTGCTTTTGTCGTCATTGCTGTTGCTCCTGCCGCTGCGAAGGTAGTCCCATGCGATCAGGGCGAGGTAATAAGCGGTGTACAAACCGCTGAGCCAGAGTAAGAATTTGATCCAGGTCATAAGTCATTGTTTTGAATAAAATGTTTAATAATTGCTTTTATCTCGGGTTGTGTATCGAGCAAGTGTTTTACTGAAAAGGCGACAAGCTTAGAAACATCCACGTTAGTAGCCATTTTAAATTGGTTCATGGTACGCACCGTTTTTTCGTCGAACCTAACGTGGACCATACTCTTATTGATACTCGTATCGTAGGCAAGTATGGCATCCAGTATAGCGGCTTCAAATTTCTTTTCCGCTTTACGCTGCTTCTTGGCCACCTTCTCAGCGGGCTTAGATAACTCCTGCCTGAGCTGGTCAGCCAGCGATTTCATGTTTTCCATATAAATGATCAGCATAAATTTTTTCGAATACCGGTATGATGACCGGATAGAGCGAAACCGGGGTTTGGAATGTGTTGGTGCGCTGAAAGTCGATGCGATCCGGCAGTACTTCAGTGATCACACCAAACTTGGAAAGCTGCGTGTTGACTTCCTGCATAATCTCATAGCGCGCGTTTGCTTTTATCCTGTTAGGAATAAAGATCATCTTGATCTTAGGATTGACCTTCCGCAACACCAGGGTAAATAACATGGTGGATTCGAATGTAAATTCGTCATAAGCGAAAGGGCAAATGAACAGATCGGCGGCGTTGAACACTGCCAGAAGTCCATCATCATCTAATTTTCCGGGGAGGTCGATCAGCACGACATCTTTGTCGTTCTTCATGATGACTTCTTTCAAAACGGGAAATGTTTCTAAGGTGGCTGACAGCACCTCGTAAGGTTCTTTGTTCTCTAGTATTTTGGCTTTTTCGTATTTCTGGGAAATGGATTGCTGATAATCCATGTCGATCACGGTCACCGGGCATTTTTTTGCCTGAGTGAGATAGTTGGCCAGCACAAGTGTGATGGTGCTTTTACCAGCGCCGCCTTTTTGATTTCCAATAATGATGGTCATGATGATTTATTTAACGGGTGTTTGTTCTTGCTTTCTTTTGTCTCCGGCGGCGCATGCCATGGATCTGTTGATCGTCCACATCATCTGCTATCCACACGGGGCGGATGGTCGAGGCAACCGGATATTCATATTCCTCAGCTGGCTGCGTCAGAGTCGGCGGGCCGGACTTAGTTGTTGTTGCGGTACTGAAATTCTCTGCCAGCAGTTCCTTCAACGACATCACTTCGCTGCCTTTTAATACCAGTTGGTGATCATGGTCTATAATGGAATAGCCATAAGGCTGCTTACCTTCCGCAGCGTGAAACAGCAGATCGATCCGGTAAGCTGTTGTCAAATGCGCTCTAAAGTCATCCCGTGATCTGTTGCGAGCGAACAATTCCTTTAATTCAGCTATTCGCTCGTGAGGTTTTTTATAATCGGCGATCTTTGCAGCAATGGCTTTTTCATCCGCCTCTTTACCAGGTAGGCCGAGCGTTTCCATCACCATGAAAAATTGAGCGCGGGTACTGAACTTATAAGCCATTGCCTTTTCTGTTCCCAATATTTCTTTAAGCGAACCGATGGCTCTTAATTTTTCGTAGGCGCTGTTGATCTTCTTGCCATCCTTAGCAACCCTGACAGAGACAGCATGTACGTGGTTATTTTCTGTATCCCTGTGATAAACGATAAGGTATGGTTGATCGCCATAACCCATTCTTGCAAGCCAGCTTTCGGCAATGGCCGTTAGCTCTTTACTGGAATACATTCTACCTTTTGCAGAAAGGACCGCGTGAAACTGAGGGTTTTTGATCCTCGAATTTTGCGAGGCGACCATTTGGAGATAATTCACGTAATCCTGAGGCCGTAACCGTGTTAATCCCTGTAAGGCACCGAAATTGGCCACCTTCATCAGGTCTCCTTTGTTACGGTCAATCTTATTGGTATTGTAGACGACCCCACTGAATTTGGCCGAGGACGATAGTATTTTGACGATCATACCAAGCGAATGAATTTTAGGAATAGTATAACTTGCTATCCGTGTAGCTGGGTAACTGATTATTTATAGAACCAGATAACTGTATAGCTGACAAACTTTATCACCAGCTATCGCTGTAGCACTGGAACTGTATATCAACCTATCGCTGTACTTTTAGAATCAGGTAACCTAATAACAGCATAACAACCTCGCTCTGTAGCGGCGTATCTCTACTAATATCTATCGATATAACTATAGCACGAGGTAACGCAGTAAACAGATAACAGCAGAACCCGGTAACAGTATATCTCTGTAACTGGCCGAATCCATTGCTTAAGATTTTCCGACCAGCCTGATCACTTTCCTTAAGGTCACATCCAGCTGTTGCTGGACTTGCAGATATTGTTGAAAGTAAGTGTTGAAATATTCGGCCACAATCGGCGACAAAGCATTCTGTAGTTTCAGCGTATTGGCATGCCTGGCGAGCTGGTTGATATTATTTCCGATCCTGCCCATTTCCGCAAAAATGAGATCCAGCGACCGGATAAGTTCTTTGGCATTGACTATAGTCGAGTTGCCATTGTGCAATACCCTTTTTCTTAGCAGATCGGTTTTGCTGATCCCCAGCGTAATTTCCAGGGATCTGATTAGTTCATATTCCTCCTCGGTGAACCTGACATCGATCTTTTTGGTTTTTTTTCCGCTTTCCAACTGCGGCCTTCCTTTTGCCATTTCTTACTCCCCAAAAAACGAGTCGCGAAGTTTTCAATCCCCCGGAGGGCAAGATCCTTTTTGTCCGACAAAAAGACATCTTGCCGTCGGAAAATCAAACGTAAGTTTGATTATCTAAATGATAATTATTGCCTCTAACGGCCACGATAAGGAACCTTAGGGACAATGAGTTTTTCTTCGGATGAACTTTTCTTATTAAGGCCAACTAACTTATCATTGTAATCATTGAACCCTTCAAAAGCCGATGACCGGTCGCTGGCGTAAGGCAGCTGCTGGCTGAATTGCTTTGAGGCCACCAGGCCAGAAGGGTCGCGATCAAAATAAGTATCCAGGAACGAAAATGCTTTTGCTTTCTCTATGCCTTCTGACAATAACGAAATGGAATTCAGCACGATGATACTATGGTCTGCTGAGGGGTTTTCAGTTTTCCAGCTGAGATAATTGATATAACCCTCGAATACCGCTGCTTTTTTAGGGTGACCTTCTATGAAGGTTATAGCCTTATGACCAAGGCAACCTTTGAAGTATTTATTTCTAACTTCCCAGGCTTCTTTCTCGTTCTGCCAACCGGCTGCATAATAATTCTTCTGCTGACCTTTTTCGTCCTTAACAAAATAATAGACCTCTCGAAGTGTGGCAACACCTATATCAAAAATCCCCCTTTTATTAAGGTATTCAGTAATGGCGGGGTGAGTACCAATAGGTTTAGTTTCAACGATAATGTAATTGGGGACCTTTACGGCAATTCGAGGTCGTTGTGGTCTTTTTTTGGCTAAAGAAAGCTGGCAAATATCATGGATCTTTTGGATGACCTCGCCGAAGGATAACTGTCCCCAAATGGCCAGGCCAAGGTCGACGATGTTACCGCCCCGGCGGGTTCCATGATCAAACCAAACGCCCAATTCGTCATTGACGCTGAAGGAAGGTTTGGTGTCATTTTCCCGAAGCATGCTGAGATACATTCGCTCCTTGCCAAGTTTGCGAACGGGCTGATACCCCAGCCGGTCTAGAAAATAAACAAGAGAAGCCTGTTCTTTCAGCTCTTTTGCTGTAAGTTGTACTGACATTATTAAAAAATTAAAGGTTTAACGGTTAAGGTGACTTTCTTCCATCAGCTTAAAAATCGTTTGGGACTTCGAGAGCAGTTCGATTTCGAACCGCCCTATACGCCAGGTCGCGGAATGATCGCCGTCTTTTCTTACTGTAATCATGCCGGCTTTGACCCAATTTTCTACAGTAGCACGACCAAACGATTTAAAAGCCTCACTTTTATTGAGGTAAGGTTTCACCTTCCCAGTTTGTATCATCGCGGACAGAGCGCCAAGTTCAGCGGCAGCTTCCGCGATCAATCTGAGTTGAAAGGGAGTGATTTCCATGTGCCGGCAGCGGGTAACGAACCCGATAATCCGCTTCTACCGGCAAAAATGTTTCGGGACTACCCACGTCAGATCCTACGATCCGGGCCTGTGCCTGCCAATGCGTTTTCGCGATATTGATATGATCTCAGCTTCGCAATATTTCCTGCGGCTAGCAGGATAATGCTTCATCCCCGTACGTCAAAGAGCATAGTAAGCCAAGTGCTTACAGCTTTCTATCTGCCGTTGGCAAATAGGTATGCCTGTTGCTCGAAGCGGCAACGCCGTCCAGCAAAGTCTTGTCAAGAAATTTTTTGGAAGTTTTTCCAGTTTTAGAGGAGAGCGATATTAACCGTTCTGCCAGCCATCGGTCGACGTTGCTACGCCCGTACAGGCGGTAGGCATCAGCTTTGCTGATCTGCGACCGAACCGGCCCGGCAAATGCAAGCACTTTCGCCACACCTGGCAGGATTGCGCTTTGCATTAGCTGAGATATTTCCTCGATTTTCATGGAGGCAAAGCAAGGATTTTGGGATAGGCGAAAACAGTGAAAGGGGGTGAAGAAATCCCTTCACCCCCTTTAAAATCAACCAGCAAGAAACTGCGCAGCATTTGGTTAAATACCTGTACTAATGCATTTTAAAAGAGAGTTAATTACTGTCAAAAAGAAAAAAGACAAAATTGGAGAAGATAAAAACTACCATAAAAAAAGCCCATTGAAATTCCAGTGGGCTACGATTATCAGAAGAAAATCAATCATTCGGGGTTATCCATCGTGATGCATCGTATGAAAAAACAGATTCGCTCAATCGAGAGACAGGCAAGTTTTTGATTTTGAAACAAAAAATGCAATTTTGATATATCAAAAGTTTTCAAGGATTGTATGATCAAATCATCGAAACTGTCTTCATCATTCACTAATCTTGGCATGGGTTCAGACTTTGTTGAACGTGCTGAAAAACTCGGTCTGTATAAGCTAAGTGACCTAATGCATATAAAACTTGCAGCCTTAAAATCTCACAGTGAATTTACCTATCTCTGGTACGCAGAAATGCTTAATCTGCTAAAGAATAATGACCTTTTAAGTGAGTTTCAAAAACGTACCCTGGATGTCTAATTGTAATTGGATAAATTATAATTTTTGTTCAACCAATTAAGCATGTCGATCAAAAGAGCTTTTAATTTCCTGGCAGTCGCATGTTCAACAACTGATGACTTTTTTTGGAGGCTTTCCGGCGATATAAAATCTGTATTAGGCGTGTAGAAGTGCCGGGCATAAAAAGCGAAAAGGTCACCGATATGATCATTAGCTAAAATACCACGCTCAAGCTGGATCCTGATAAACAATCCGAACTGCGCAACTGATAAATTGATAAGCATACGCTTCGCCCTGGATCTTATGCTATCATCTGCCGCAAGCCGACGGCTGATCTTTAACTTTTCTTTAACCAATTCGTATTTCTCGGACAGGAATTTGTTAAGTTCGTTATAAAGCCGTTCATTTCCGGAAGGAAAAACCAAACCTTTGGAAAGCGAAATATCAAAAAGATGGCTTTTGGCTTCGAGTAGCATTTCTTTTTGGTCGGCTAACCCATCAAGTTCAAAAAGTTGCTCATTCCAGGCATTCACGCAATAAAGAAAATACTCGGGTAAATTAAAATCATGAGTGATCAAATGATCGTTCAACTCCTCCGCATTATGAAAATGAGTTCGTAGGATACTTGCCATCAATTTTCGCAGATAAGTATCATTATCCCGGATCAATGGGCGTTGTTGAATCAGATTTGAAATTCCATCGGTGACGATGTGCCTCAGGGGGTTATCCACGTTGTGCAAACGCAGTTTAACCTCTGAGAGTTGAGATTTGAGTTCGATTTTAATCTGTTTGGCGATATGGTCAGTGAAACTTGTTTGACCAGACCATTTTGGGTAACGCTTAACCAATAAATCAATATCGGCCTCAAACGCAATACATAAGGAATTATAACCCAGTTTTATTTCAACTGCATCAGGATGGCTTCGCCATAAAGGCACTAACTTCACCCTGTATGAATTGACAGTGTTGCTTAATTCCGTAATCATAGCGATCACAGATTTAACATAACCGCCTTCGCTCTCGTAACAATTAAAGGAATATTTAAAAACCTTGGCGGTCAATAGTCCGATTTCTTTGTTTAAATGCTGTTTCCAATCATCAAATTCTTTTGCAGAAAGCCGCTGTCCGACCAGAGAATTCGGATGCAGAGATTCTGCCACGAATTGTTGCAGACGAACCGAAATGTTTTTCATAAAAAATATAGTTTTTCCATGATCACAATGAGAATATTAGGATAAGGTAGTGCGGTCGGGCAATACTATTTCACGAGACTTTATTAGATAGTTTCAATTCTTTATCGATCTCTATAAAAGCATCCACCACTTTGCCCAAATGCTCGAATGTGTGCGTAGCCATAACATTGAGCCGGATGCGCGCATTTTTTTTTGCTACCGCCGGATACATAATGGGGTTAGTGTAGATGCCAGCCTCAAGTAATAGTTTCCCTGCCTCCAGTGTCTTAGCAATGTCGCCGATCTTAACAGGTATAACCGCTGAGGAAGTGGTGCCGACATCAAAGCCCGCAGATGCTAATCCATGCTTCAAAAATTTGATATTAGCTAAAAGCTTTGACCGCCATTCCGGCTCCTCGTCAATGAGATCAATAGCTTTCAGAATACCAAAAATCGCTGGGGTGGCCGTAGTTGAAAATAGGTGTTGTTTGGACTGAAACTTTAAATATTCGATAAGCTTGGGTTCACCCAAAGCATAACCGCCAATATTACCGAGCGCTTTACTGAACGTGCCGGTGATTATATCAACATCATTGAAGGCATTTTCCTGCTCAATAACACCTCGGCCTGTTTTTCCCAAAACCCCTACACCATGCGCATCATCGACCACCAGGTAGGCACCGTACTTATGGGTTAAGGCAGCAATTTCTTTTACTGGAGCTGTATCTCCGTCCTGGGAATAAACCCCATCAATAACTACCATTTTTGTCCGGTAATTATGCTGGGCATTTTTGAGCACGTGTTCCAGCATTTCTAAGTTATTGTGCAAAAAGGTTTTCACATTTGTTTTTAGCGCACCTTCATAAACACTGGCATGTACGGCCATATCTAAAATGATAAGATCTTCCTTATGCAAAAGACTTTGTAAAGTTGCACTGTTTGCCGTATATCCGGTAGTGTAAAGGATAGCCGCTTCTTTTTTATAGAATGCTGCTATTTTTTCTTCAAGCATTCTGTGGTAGACGAAATGCCCCCCAATAGCAGGCGACGCGCCAGAACCAGTACCGAATTTTGTAATGCCGTCTACTACTGCGGCTTTTATTTTAGGGTGTTGACTAAAACCGAGATAATCATTTGAGACCAGGCAAATAGCTTTAGTGGAACCTCGGTCGTCCGGTAAAAGAAGGTCCATTTCTGGCCCTAGTGACGAGAACGATTCAATCCTGTAATTGAGATGACCATTGCTTCTGAGGAAATCTAGGTAGTCGTGAAATTCGTTCAGCGTAGTAAAAAGATCTTGTCCGATAACATTTTCAAAGTCTTGAAATGTGGCGTTTGCATAATTTTTTTTCATATTCTAAGTGGGTTAGGCAATAAATGTAAGTCTCGAAATTTTCTAAAATTGAGACATTCAATTAATTAGTTAACAATTAGTTAATATTATAAACCATGTCCCAACTTTAGATTTTTTGGCCGTTAATTTTGGGTATTTATAGGTTTAAAACTCAAGCCCCGAACGAAAACAATACTTACTTATGGTAAATGATGCACTAAATCATCTTCTGAATAATGCCGGACAATTTTCTGATCAATACATTTCTGAACTACAGAAATTGTTGCATGACGAAATCTATACATCCAGACAGATCATTCATGCTGCGGGACAGGTAGAATTAACGCTTTACCTGATCAAAAGCGGCTTCGCCAGATGTTATTACTATGATCGGGATGGAATTGAACATACGGTCAAGTTTTGTTCGAAGGGGGATTTAGTGTTTTCTCATGAAGGATATTACAAAGTACCCTCATTCTATTACACTGAATTTATGGAAACCTCTCATGCCATTGCATTAAGTTACACAGACCTTATCGACCTTCAGAAGAAGTTTCCGGAAACATCAGCTCTGGTCAGGTATGCCTTGATGTCGAATCGTAAAGAAGAGTATGAGCGCCAAAATATTCTGACCTTGACGGCGATAGAGCGGTATCAAAGGCTGATGAAACATAACCCTAATATTTTCCAAAAAAGTCCTGTAAAATATATCGCGTCCTATCTTAACATGTCGAGAGAAACATTAGCTAGGCTAATGGGAAGGAAAAATTAAATTGTGACGAAAATCACAAGTAAGTAAGCAGTATGTCCGAAAGTTAGTAATAAGAATGGGTATCGATTGTAGATTAGGTCATCGCTGGCTTTATCGATAAAAACGAGCTTTATCATAGAATTTTAACCTATGAAACGCTCCGAGATTCCTGACCTGATTGGCTTAATATTTATTCTGTTATTTGTATATGCCTCAGTAAGCAAACTAATTTCATTCGGGACATTTCGGATTGAAATGATGAGGCAATCTGTTCCGCGTTGGTCAGTCGATCTGCTGGTCTACATTATACCGGTTGCAGAGTTGGTGATAGCGGGTTTATTCTTATTCAGAAATTTTAGAACCGCAGGGTTGGTAGGATCTTTTGTGCTCTTGCTGACATTTACCGTCTATGTCACTTTGGCGATGTTTGGTGCCTTCGGTAAAGTTCCCTGTTCATGCGGCGGAATCATCAGCAAATTCACCTGGCCTCAACACTTCGTCTTTAATCTCATATTCCTTTCACTTAGTATATACGGAATAGTCCTTGACCAAAAAGAAAGGAGGTTCATTGGCAAATAAGAAAATATGAAAGCTTGTTCAATGCCATTTCAGAGTATAACATTGAGCACGGTAAAGGATTCCGTAATATTCGATCCATCATTAAATTATTCATTAAAGTTTTTATCCCTTTTTGATCCACAAAAGCGGAAATTAATATGAAAAGAAAAGTTTTGGGCGTCTTAGCCATCGTTATCGCTGTTAGCGCAAGTGCATTTACCACTAAAAAAGTGAACAGCAATTTCTATGTATATACAAGTGCATCAACAGCACAGGCGGATATACAAAATATCAATAATTATCAAAGCCTTGCTGGTACTGATCCGTGTGCGGGATCATCGGACGTGTGTGGCGTAACGTTGACTACCAGCCGTCCAGCCGGACAAACACCTGTTGCAAGTGAGTTCAATGCTGAGAAGGCCAACCTATGGTCATCGCAGCAGTCTCATGCAGCAGCCGACGGAAATATTGATATGAAAAATTAGTAGTAAGGCTGCCTTATCACCATAAGGCAGCCTTTAATATCATAATGCCGACTCTTGAACAAGAACGTTTCTTTCCGTCGTGGTGCGATACATGTTACCCCAGTCAGACATCGCGCTCAAAACATTGTGCATCGTTTGTCCTAATTCAGTTGTTTGGTACTCCACCCTGGGTGGCACTTCAGGATAGACAACTCTTTGGATAATCCCATCCTGTTCCAATTCGCGTAATTGTGCAACTAACATACGTTCAGAAATCCCTTCTATTGACTTTCTAAGTTCATTATAACGCATTTTACCGTGCATTAAACGGCATAAAATAGCTGGCTTCCAGCGACCGCCCATGATACGTAAAGTGTTAGCCATTCCACAATTGTCATTTATCAATTTTTCATTGATGGCATTGGTTGATGATTCCTTTCTCATACTTACTTTTTTGTTAGTACCTAACAATTTAAGTTCTACTTACAAATATAAAGTTTAGCCGTTACGTTTGTCTCAAATTAAAAAGAGCAATAATAATTTATGAAAAAGTTAGCAAATAAGATTGCATTAGTAACCGGCGGCAGCAGAGGTATCGGAGCCGCTATAGTAAGTCGTTTAGCAGGAGACGGGGCAAGTGTTGCATTCACCTATACCAGCGATGCCTCCGCTGAAAAAGCCGCCAACATAGTCACGGGTATTCAAAATGCAGGCGGCCGTGCTATAGCAATCAAAGCAAATAGTCGATTTGCCGATGAAGTGATCAATGCTGTAAATTCGACAGTGGCTGAATTTGGAGGCCTTGATATTTTAGTAAACAATGCCGGTATCTTAACCATTAAAGATATCAGTGAGCTTACAATTGCAGATTACGACGAATTGATGGACGTTAATGTAAAGGCTGTCTTTGTAGCTGCGTCAGAAGCTGTCAAGCATCTGAAATCAGGCGGTCGCATTATCTCAATAGGAAGCAATATGGGTGATAATGCTATCATGCCCAAAACTACATTATATACTATGAGTAAATCGGCTTTGCAAGGATTCACGCGCGCGCTTTCACGGGATCTTGGTCCAAAAGGCATCACTGTAACCTTGGTACAACCTGGACCGACCAACACGGATATGAATCCGGAGGATACAGACCTTGCAGAATATTTCCGTACAAGGATGGCGCTTGGGAAATATGGGACACCTGAAGATGTTGCAGCACTGGTGGCCTTCCTTGCCAGTGAAGAAAGCGCGAACATCACGGGCTCATTTATAACCACTGACGCTGGCTTCAACGCCTGATAACTAATCAAATATAATTTGCAATAAAAAGGCTGTCCTGAAAAAGACAGCCTTTTTATTATGGGTTTTGTTGCAACCCGCTTATTTCTACAGCAGATCTATCCAGTTGCAATACGTAACGATCGCTTCCTGGTGAAAGTGAAGAGATACTTCCATTTACGTTACGAACAATAATTTTGCTTCTGGCTTGGTCAAGATTTAACCGCCTTAGGTCTGTCCATCGCAAATTTCTGAACATCAGTTGCTTTCTGCGCTCTATTAGAATGGTAGAAAGAAGTTGGTCTTTATCATTTATATTGATGTTTACAAAAGTACCCGCCTTCCATCGGGTAACCAGCAGCTTGTTAATTGTATTCAATGCATCATTGATATTTCCATTCCTGACCGCGCATTCTGCTTTTATGAGGTACAGTTCATCAGTTGCAATTCCCGTAAATACAGCAGCATTGTTTTGCCCGGTGTAATTGCCTTTGAATCCAAAACTCCCATCCGCATTTGCTTTAAAAAACACAACCTTTCTCAAGTCATTGGGATCAAATGACCTATACAATGTTGTGTCGACTTTCGCTCTCGCCGGTGCCAATGCCTGCGGTGCAGCACTTCTGGCATCGTAAATCACCTCATCATTAAACTGCGCAAACGGAATTGCGGAAGTTTTGCTTACAGTGTTGTAATTGATTAGAATGTTATTGATTGCCAAAGCCGAATCTGCGTAGGTAGCGGCATTGATATAATCACTCATAGAAAGGTAGGTTCGTGCTAACAATCCATAAACTGCAGCTTTTCCTGCGTGGTATTTCACATCAGGTTGTCTTGGTAATAAGGGTGCCGCACTATTTAAATCGTGAATTATGGATTGATAAGTTTCGGCAATGGTTGACCTTACCGGTTTGATGCCGATATCGGAGGTTGTACGCAGAGCGATTCCCAGATCATTAGCAGCGCTGGCATTCTTATACACCTTACAATACAGTTGTGCCAACGCTAAGTGATAACTCGCTCTAACAAAAAAGGCATTTCCTTTAATGACGCTTGTTGCGGCCGGATTATCCGCGTCGATATGAGGAATAGCATCGAGTATGATATTGGCATATTCTATAGCCGAATAAGGAGATACATAATCACTTCCGATGAGATCATATTTTTGCCATGTATATAAATTCCGTTGGACGTCGATCAAGGAGGACCAGTCGGATGTCTTTAAGTAATAATTATCGGAGCTGATTTCGGCTGCAGCGGGATAGCGAGCATTTACGAAAGCATAGTTATCCAAAATGCCCTGTAAGTCCTGAATCGTTGTTGGTGTAGCAATAGATTGATCAGGTTTTGCATCCAGGTATTTTTTACATCCTGATATGGTCAGGACTGCTGTAAAGCAAATCACCCAAAAAAGCGATGAAAGCTTTTGAATATAAATTGATTTTCTTTTCATCGTCATGATATCATAAATTTGTTTTTATACCAATTGAGTAACTTGTTGGGGTTTTGATTCCATATATGAAATCCGGGTCGATCCCGAACTTATTCGCTTTCCAAAGGATCAGGTTCAGCTGGCTGGCATAGATATAGACCTGCAGCTTTTTAATAATTCTATAATTGCTCAGTGGTATATCATAATTTAAAAAAACATCAGAAAGCTTAATGTTGTCCGCTTTGCCTACGTTCACATCCGCATAGCGATAAAATTGATCACGCTGAGAGTCCGCAGGATAAATGAATGAAGGAACGCTTGTTTTTAATTCATCTCCGGGCTTTTGCCAGCGATTTTCATAATCCACGTAGCCGATGCCGTTAGTTAATAAATTGGAATAGCTTGTGACCGGTTTTCTGAAATAATAGTTGAACCTGTAGGTTGCGGTCGCAGTCAATGAAAATCCCTTATACTCGATCGTATTGCGCAACGAACCAAAAATGGAAGGCACAGCGGAACCGCGAATCACCTGCTGGTTGATAGGGTTTTGAGTTATAGCTGCATAATCTTTGCTGACCTGCCCATTAACGTAACCTCTCGGATCACCATTGACAGGATCGAGTCCAGCCCATTTATAACTGGCGACAACATATGGATTATAGCCCAATACAGGAAAAATGTACGTCCCATCGCTTACCAATCCCTGAGTACTTACTGATGCGAGATTTTTTGTCAATTTATAGTTGACATAGCTAAATAATAGACTGCTTGTCCATCGAAAGTTGCCGTCTATGTTGACGCTATTCAATATAATGTCTGCCCCTTTGGTAAAGATCGATGCGGAGTTACGGTTTGCGTTCTGAAATCCTGTTGTTGGGTCAATGACAGTGGCATTGATCAAATTATCCGAATGTTTGGTATAGTATTCAAAACTTCCCGTTAATCGATAATTAAAAAGACTAAAGTCTAACCCGGCATTCAGTGTTTTCACCTGTTCCCATGTCAGATCAGGATTAGCGGGGGCGCTGATACCTACATAAGGTACTTTTACAGGTGAGCGGGACGCATTGAAATAGGTGATTCTCGTAAGCGCGGATTCATTTGGGGATAGGTTGCCTGCTACACCGTAAGTTAAACGGGCAGACAGTTGCGGAATCCAGCCGATATGATAAAATGGTTCTCGTTCAATATGCCATAACACGCCGGTTGACCATAGTGGCGTCCATTTCTGGTTGGTATTTACACCGAACAGGTTTGATGCGTCGCGCCTGGCGCTTGCTGACACTGTGTATCGGTCGAGATAAGTATAGGCAGCATTTGTGAAAACAGAAACAAACCGATTATTAAATTTAGTTTGCCGCGTACCGTCCAAAATGTAACTGTCTCCATTAATTTCATCATAAGTCGGGTACAAATTGGCGAAGTCTACTGGTCGGGTTGTTAGTGTGTTTGGATCATAACCATAGGTAGTTTGATAAACACCCGAAGTTTTGGATTCTCGAATTTCGCTACCTGCTATTGCGGTTAATCGATGATCAGTTCCCCATTGCTGATCTAAATTTAACTGGCCCCTGATGGCATCCTGGGAACTAACATTCCTTATCGAATTTAGGATGCTGCCATATGGAACTGCATAAGTAGCGATGCCATCATTGAGTTGCGTAAACATGTTGACATAATCCCGGGCATAGTAAGAATTTGTATTGTAAAGTTGATTTCCTTCGTTCCAGGATTGCTGGTGCTGTGCTTTTATTTCAGCACTCAATCCCTTGAAAAGGTTGTAACTGGTATTAACATTGATAAGCACATCATTAGTGACATTGCTGTTTTCGTTATTACGCAATTCCTGCAGAGGCCTGTACTTCCAGTCAAGAAGTTTTCCGTTACCTACGGTGTCCGTAAAAACTTTGCTGTGGTAAAGGTCAATGGCTGCAGGGCTGCCAGAAGGATCGACCAGACGAGCATATGGGGACAGGATTGAATTATACCCAGAATAGCTACCATAACCACCCGGACTATTGTTTCGCGCAGTACTTCTTGTTAAAATAAATTCGGTTTGCAAGGTCCATTTCTTTGTCAGGTTGATATTTTGATTGGACCGAAGCGTTAGCCTGTCACCATCGTTGCCACGGAGGTTTTGAAGATTTTTGTCATATCCCGCTGAAAAGAGATAACGTACACTTGGGCCTGAACCCGTAATATTCAAGTAGTATTGTTGAAGAACTGCCGGACGATACAGATACTTTGCCATATCTGTTCTTACATCCTGAGTACGAAGCATTTCAATTTGTGCATTCGCTTCTCCAGCATTGATCTCACCGTTGCGCTGCCTGTTTAAGATATCTACTACCTGAGAATAGCCGGGATAACCGGGATCGCTGATGACATTATCATAAAATCCGGCACGGAATAGATTTTTCTCCAGATCAATGTAGCTTGATGGGGAAATTTGATTAGCCTTAAAAAGATCAGGTTTGGGCGAAACAGACACGTTTGCATTAAAGCTAACCGCTAATGCCTGTCCCAACCGCCCTTTCTTTGTCGTGATCACGATTACTCCATTTCCGGCACGTGCACCCCAAATTGATGCAGCGGCGGCATCTTTCAATACACTGACACTTTCTATATCGTTAGGATTTATATTATTAATATCGCCGGAATAGGGAAAATTGTCCAGTACGATTAGCGGAGAAGCTGCATCATAATTCAAGGTACTTAAACCTCTAATTTGAATGGTCTTTTGCTGAACATCATGATTGTCAAATATCAACCCGCTGGTTATTCCATCCAATCTGCTGAGAATATCCGGCCCCAAACGTTGATCCAGTATCTTTCGGTCCAATTGGTAAAATGAGCCAGTAGATCTTTCTTTGGGAATTGTTTGGTATCCAGTGCTCACAGTAACCTCTTTCAACTCGTTAATTATGGGTGTAAGCGTAATGATGAAAGGAGTTTTGGTGTCTTCCCGTATGACTTGTTTAACGGTTTTATAGCCAATGTGTGTAACCACCAGAGTGTCTGACGGAGGCGTAAATAGTAAACGGAAATGGCCTTTTGAATCTGTAACCACATCCGTTGGGTGTCTTTTCCAGTAAATATGGGCTCCCGCTATGGACTCACCCGAATTAGCTCGGACCTCCCCGTAGATATAATAAAAAGGATTTTGTGCCCTGGCATTTTGGGAAAAAAGTAAAGTAAAAAGTGCACCTATAATAAAAAAGATTTTTGAAGATTTCATAGCCCTAGGTTAATTGGTTTTTTCTGCCATGATCAACTTCTCACCAGATATTGCCTTTACAATATTTTGTGTATTAACTTCTTTGCTTCCGGTAATTGCCATTATTACTCCGTTTCCGTCAATCCAGATGGTGTGGGGAACACCCCTAAATTTGAAGTACGGACGGACAACTGAATCTGGAAACGAAATCGGTAAATCAAAGCCGTGGGGTGCCCAGGCTTTAGTTCGATTTATTACAATATCAACTGCGCGTCTTGTGTCACCACCGGCATTAACTAGAAATACTTGCAGCTTATCTGGATGGGCTTTTTGTAAGGAATCCAATTCATCAAATCCCTCTATACAAGAGGAACAGTAGGTATTCCAAAAATCCAGAATGATGATTTTTCCTCGAAGTTTAGATAGTTCAATAGAGTTTTTCTTGGAGTTTAACAGGTTTGTGATAACCAAATCAGGCATTGTATCACCAATATGTAGGTATTTGTTTGAGGTATTGATCTGTCCAAAGGCAGGAAAGTAAAGGCAATAGCAAGCCCATACGATTAGAATCGTTAATTTTTTCATGAGAAAATCAGTTTGAAATTTTAAAGATGGAAATAAGAAACAGGTCGATAATGGCAACCCAAAGTTTAACTATTAACTGATCGGGTTGCCATTATCAAAAGGTCATTCGGGGGGACAGATGACCAGTTGCCATACGATGAATTTACTTGTCTCCATTCCCAGTAATGATTTTAGCGTCTGACAATGCGCCAAGTAATTCTGCGCGATGGTAAATTTCAGAGACTAAAGCTGGGAGTTTTCCGATGCCGGAGTTTTCAAGATTTTGCAGATCAGCATTATCCCGGCCATTGGCCAGGTTCCGATAAAACCAATTGTTCAGTTCCCTTTGAAACTGATCATAAGGTACGGCATGAAACCGCTCCATAATCTCAGTTAAGGAACCAAATTCAGGCATTTCAGGAAGTGCTTTAATTTCGTCCATGTTTAATGATTAAGTTCATTATCTGGAGTCTGCAAGAGAGATTGATTCTGTATAATACTACAGGCATGGGTCCCAACTTTTCGCACCAGAAGGGTTGACACGCCCTGTAAACGCAATAAGAAGGGAGCCCATACCTGTAGCATGGGCATTCCGGCTCCTCATCTTGCATTTACCTTAAAAGTGTCAATTTTCTGGTACAAGACTCAAAGCGAATGCTTCGATATTTTTGAAGTATCCGCAAAAATAACATAAGTGATTTAAACACCTATATCTATATGCTTTTATTCTACAATCAAATATACAAAAATAGGCCGTATACGTCAACAGTGACGTACTAAAAAATTTGATTTGATGGTTGCTTTACCTTAATAATGGCAAAACAATATCGAAATCAAGAATTCATTGACCTCATTACAAAAAGGATTGAAGAAATTCGGTTGCAAAAGGGTATTGTTCAAGAAGATATAGTAGAAAGATCGGGGTTTACACAAAAGCAAGTTTGGTTAATGCTTAGTGGCAAAAACAATTTTGCCATCTCTCATCTAGAGGCTATAGCTAACGCCTTAGAAGTTCATCCAAAAGAACTTTTAAATTTTGACTTTGAATTAGTAAAGCAACCACCTACCAGAAAAGAAAGAAAAGCCAAATAATTAATTCCCTTCATTAAGAGTGCTGTTGGTCATTATTAGTAGTAATTTTGGCTAACCTTATGACTAAAAAGAAAAAAGCACCCGCTACAGCAAACCCTATACTAACCGATTCTTGGGAAATATGGAACTATCTGGCCGAAAAGGGTCGTCTGGATCCGATCTATTATGATAACGAATTTCTCAACGGCAACAGTTCGTTTAATGGCTTGAGCCACTATCTGGGTTTTAAGGTCGATAAGAAAACGATCATCGCTAAACTTAAAAAGCACGATGTATCGGCTGAAAAATTTATAGGAGCATTCTTTAAGGTTTTGCAACCTTATGCACAAATGATGAATGATCTCTGTGTGTTCTTTTCCAATTACAAGGTCAATAAAACGAACGAAAGCTTGAAGATCGTTTTTGATTTTGGTGAGGTCACCGAACAATTGGACTTTAACCTGCAGAATTTCCGCACCACTCTTTCAACTTATACGACGATAAAGAAAAAAGTTACTTTCTACCATATATCAGAGCTTTTTGACCTCCCGGAAATTTTCGGGCGTCATACTTCAGTAGACCAAAAAAATTTAAAGAACAAAAAAGCAGCTGCATGGCTTGAAAGCTACCGAAATGGTAAATATCAGAAGCCGGACCTAACTTTTGAGCCTACGGGGTACCAGGGATTGGATCAGCAATTAAACAGGGTGCTTGACCTTTGGAAAGATTTCATTGACACATGCCGAACTTATACAGATGACGTCAAAGAGTTTTTAGGAATATTATGGGAAGAAAAAAATAGGCAAAAAGGCAATGAGCATAATTCCTCCAAACTCTCTGAGTTTTGGGATATTGCCATCGGGTGGAGTTTAGATAATCTCTATGCCGAAACTGACCGATGGTCGGCATACATGCTAGAATCTTTTTACGGCAGGTTGGAAATGCTGGACAGGTTGATCGGCCCCGATAAAGATGGCAACGCTGCCGCACTGGAAAAATCATTGCAGGATTATTTTGAAGGTCTGCCGAGATCGGAAAAAGAATTTGATGATATTTTAGAGGAATTGATCGAGTTTTTGAACCTGCCCGTATGGAAAAAACGCTATGAATTATTCAGCACCTGGATCCTTTCTGTTATGGATCAGGCGCTAACTGACTATGAACGAGAGGTTCACGATGATAAAGGCGTGTTGAGGCTTGACTTTTCCGCTACCCATTTAATGAGTGTTCAGGCCTTTGGGGGGCCATTTGAGATATGGGCAGAAAACAGAACCCCATTGCCCAATCCTACAGGACATGGCCGCAAAAACGGGATCCAGCCGGATTATACCATTTACAGGCCAACCGTAGGTGATCCTAAAAATTGTCTGGTTTGCGTTGAAGTAAAGCAATACAAAAAAGCAAGCGTCAAAAATTTCGGAAATGCGCTGAACGATTACGCCAATGGTTTACTTAATGCCAATATATTCCTAACCAATTACGGACCAGTGCCGGCCAGTCTTCCCCTGGTACATCCGACGCGATCTGCTTATTTTGGCGAGGTTAGGCCGGGAACCACATTCCTGGACGATTTCAAAGACGCGCTGGTCGCAGCACTTCCTCTTCCTATTGTCCCGTCGCCGGAAATTGTTGCGCAGCGACAATTTGCCCAATTGAATATCGAGACCATTCATGTTGATGTCTCAGGTTCAATGGATGAAGATATTATTAAGGATTATCTCCGAGCATTTTTGACAGCCTTGCTGAAAAAAAATGATGTCAAAAAGATGACCGCACTGGATGACAGCCACAAATATGAATGGCGAGACCCTGACGAGAGCGATATCGATTCATTGTTGGATGAGCATTTTTATGGCGGCGGAGACCATTCCTTTAGAAGTCTGCTAACTGATCGCAGCAGTCTCATCCTTACTGACCGGAAAGGGGCGATCGAAATGTACGAGTCAGGATCAGAACCCATCATCATTATGTTAGAAGACGATCAAGCGGAACTTTACGTCTATAGCGAAGATCAGGAAAACTATACGCTCAAAGCAACGGAGACATTGGATATTACAGCAGCAAGAATTCTGAAAGGTTTCCCGGGCTGGCTTTATCCGGATGAAGATCAGCCTCGTGTATCGGATAACTGATCAGCGGTCTTTTTTGCAATAGCCCTAAAGATCGGTGCCAGCAGATCAGGACGGAAGAATAATTCAAAGTTGTCACACCATAAGCGGTCCTCTTTGACAAGGTCTACCTTGTTAAGGATAAACTTTTCAAGTTCATCGGATGTATGGGTATTATCGATGATCCTTTTGAAATTCATTTTGACATATTCCTCACTTTGTTCAAGATCCTCATTGATCAGGTGATAGCGATCTTCATCACCGGCATAGGAATCAAGTATCCTGATCTGACTATTATTGATCTCCCATTCCTGGATGAACTTCTTTGTAAACGGTAATCTGAATTCCTCGCCCCGGACGCGACTAAGATCGAGATGGACATTGAAGTAGTACCCTGGTTCATATTGCAGGATATCCCCATTTCCATAATCATAAGTGAAACATTGGCCTGTCACTAACTGGGATCGATAAAGTTGAAACTCACCGCCATTAAATGGATAGTACATGGACAGTAAACGCTGCGCAAATACCGGGTATTTGATTAGCAATTCAATGTTCTCATCGATGTAATTGAGATCCGTCAGGGACTTAAAAACTCTGGTGTAAAAATAACTGAAGGGTAAGCTTTCAAATACGCAGATACTTTCCAGATTGATCCTGGCATTTCTAGAATAGTTATAACTACCCATCAGCGTGATGGCATCATCAATGACCATGAATTTATGGTGCAACATGCTGGTATGTTCGTTATGAACGACAATACCGACCTTTTGAAAATCCTGAATTGTATTGTAGAAATAATTGTCGTTGGCTTTGTTATTATCGACGATGACCCCTACACTGATACCCGGATTCCGAAACTTGTGGTCACGTAATGCTGTTTTAATTTCGGGGCTGGTGAACCAGGCCATTGCAATCTTAACAGATTTACGGGCCATTCGTATATGCTCAATGATCTTTTCCTCTATATTTCGAACATAGGGCGTAAATTTATCTCTAGTTTCCATCTATATTTTTGTGTAAATAAAAGTAAGAATTCAAGAGACTAAGATCGAATAGATCTGGATTTAAAGGGGCATCCCATGCAATATGAGATACCCCTTTAACTTACATCCAGGCAAGTTGCCCGTCGGGTTTTGTGAACGAATACGCGATCAGATCTGCTTGGGTTTTTCCCATCACCCGCTCAACAACCTCGTAGGTGCTGTGCAACAAAGTATAAGTGCCCCGCAAACCTTGGTAAGGTGTTCCATAGCTGGTTCTAAAGCCATTGGCATTTAGACGTAGGGCCAGGTCAGCCACCGTAATTCTTCCGCCGCTTAATGAAACAGCCAAATTGTAAATGAATGATTTCTTCAAATCCATTTTAAGAATATTAAGTGAAAAAAAATGATGAAGATCAGACCAGAAAGCGCATTGCTGGGGTCCGATTGAGTAGTTATCTGCTTTCCGCAGACAGATCAAATGTCGAAAACAATTTCCGGATAGTCAATGCCCTGGACACAAATGCATCAAAAATAATATCCGCTTGACAAATTCTTGGGAGGTACGTAAGAGATAGGAATATTGCTTTTTTGATCAGCTTCATTTAAGTAAAGACCCAAATGTTGTTCTGATGCGCCGACTATCCAGTAATGCGCCTGTTCCGCGATCAGCATATTAACGCTATGGACAAAATCTTTCTTAGCAGGAACGAACCTGAATCGCGGTTCGTGGCGATGGTTCTTTCTGAGCATCACCACTAATTTATTGGAAAGGATAAGAAGGCTCCATTCATCAAATAAGTCTGAAACAAATGGTCTGTCACCGAGAATGAAGGAATCATCATCCTGCGTATGTAGTATCTCAAAATCACAGAAGTTATAGGTATTCACATCATCTGTCGTCGCGTTAACGATATTTTCAAGTACAATAACTTCCAAGGATTTAGCAGGATCAAGATCCTCCCTGACACCGATGCTTTCTTTCAGAAACTCGGTGACATGGTTAACAAATGCCTGGGTTCGGTATTTGAATGATAAAACAGACAATAGGAATCTTTGATATTCTTTTACATCATCGAACATAGATATTTCTTCCGCATTAAACTGGCGAATAGCTTTTGCTAATGTGCCTTCCAACCCGCTGAACCAATCTTCCAGATTTGTTCTTCTTTCTTCATCGATTATTGGCACATAGCCGTTTTTCTCTATGGCAAATGAATATGCCTTTTTACCGGTACCATCCGAAAAAAAGAATTTTGAACGCTCAATGTCATAGACGTGAACCCCGAATCTGTCTTGTTCGTTTTTCTTTCCCCAATAGTTTAGCATGAACCGGGGTATAAAATGGTTTAACTGTTTTTCAGGCATGTTCGATCTTTTGGGTCGGCAGTTGCACCTGGTTCTCCGTTTTTATCCAAAACAAACCATCCGTCACGTTTGATCGTTGCGTATCTAAACTGAAAACGCCTTTAAAACGATAATAGGTGTAACCCAGTATATCCATGTCCTTAAAGAATGTTACCCGCCGATGCGGGTTATCGATGACACCGCTCGCATGTTTTCTGCGGACCTCTTCATGTGTCGCCCTCTCAGTAATTAGGCATCCATCAGGACTGATGGTGTTTTCCCATTTCGAATTATGCGCTCCAGGCCACCAAATGATGGTATTCTCCATTTGCGGGTAAGCCACCGCACCCTTTCTTTGGAAGCCCATCTTTGGAACTCTTACTTCGAATAAGTCGCAAATCTGTTCAATCGTCTCCAATGCCACCTGATCCGCAACATTCAGAACTTGCTGATTCTTATAATAATAGGCTTTATATTCGTTATCAGGATCCCATGGCCTGAAAGAATTCATTGCCGATCGCTCCTGAAGTAGCGCTTTGATTTCTGCAATCAAAGAATCGATTTGGGCGTGTATATCGGACATCGACCGGTTACAATCTATTGTTCTTACTTGATGTCCTGAAGCTGTGACGATATTATTCTCACGCAAAACATCATTGGCAATTTTTTCCGCTGAACGATAGTGTCCGGGCTCATTTACTTCGACATGAATATCAAATTGGGGGAAATATATATCCGTCAGCGAATACTTGCCATGCTGATGACGGACGTATTGTTGCGGAATGATCTTGATGTCATTATTATTCAATAAATGCCAAATTCTGCTGATGACATAAGTCTCAATCCCTTTACCACTTATCTTTTTAAGTAGTCGGGTAATATATTCAAGCTTGCGATCCATCATAAGTATTATTCAGAATGCCTCTTAATGCGGATTTATTCATAAAAATTGTGATATCAAGGTTAGATTAATAAATGCTAAGATAGTATTATCCCCAAATAATCAACGAAGTCAAGATAGACATCGCTTGTATTTCCCAGGAAAGCAACGTCGCCTAGCAGGTTGGTTTCATGGGAAAGTCAAGCAACCGCTTTTAGCCGGGCCGCCTGTTTCGACCAGCGTGAGAAAATGGCGGAACGGCGCGCTGGGTTGGGCACCCTACAACGGCTCGTAAACCCTAATATCCAATTCTAGATCAGCAAGAAGTTCTTCGATAAGGGGTCTGATGATACCCCAATCCAGACCGCCATTTCCGCAACCAGGTGCAGGCATGCCGATAGAGCCAACTTCGTTATCGATCAAATATTTTCTGAGGGCGGTCAAACCCTGAACAATGTAGGTATATTCAGATGGTAGCCTCCAATGGGTCTTCGTCGGGAAATTGACAATGATCTTTTCGCCCAATAATAGATTTGAATCCCTAACCACCAATAACTTTCCGATGGCCAACTGTTTGGCAGCAAAAGCATTCCGATAGGTAAGATAATTATGCGGGAACGCATTTTTAAACGCAAGGGCAACGCCCTTACCCATGACACCGACCGTGTTGACTGTATTGACCAATACTTCGGCATCGTCCTTTAATAAATCCCCTTTAAGAAAAGTGATCATGGTTTTTTGATTTCGGGTGTGAAGATAATAGAAAGTTAAAATGTCAAAAGCTATAATTTGAACTGGTCATTAGTTGATGTATGATGGCCAGTTGCTCGTGGGTCATGCCTTCGGAATTAGCTTTTTGGACGAATGATTTAACAACGCTTTCCCGTGTTTTCCAATGGAAAGAATACACCATTGTCTGCTTTTGATAAGTTACCGTTTTCGGTATCGGCAAACGCAGCTCATGCGCCTGTTGTAAGATCACGATACGGCAGCAAGTGCGTTGATAATCCTTTTCGTCCAAGTTGCCGTATTTCAGATACTTGGCTAGCTTCTCTAACTGCGAACGCCTGTAATCTAAAACCTGCTTTTTCTTTTTATGGCGGTCTTTCTTTCGCTTCGTTTTCAGATCGGCCTGTAACATGGCCTCTGTGTAATCAGGGTATTTGATCTGAATTTCTGATAATGCGAATAATTGATTTTCCTTAAACACCCGCCTTGCAAAGTTTTTTCGGGTACGCTGAACGGAAACCTCGGCTTTTCGTTCGACCTGTGCTACTGTCAATTGCAATGGCTTGGCGTTCTCGGTCGCAAGTGTCCGGTACAGTTCCCGTAACAGTATAAGCACAGGCAGCCGTTTCTTACCGGCTTGTTCTTCATCAAGCATTTGGCCGACCTCGCTAACAGAATAGTGCTGCCCGTTATCTATCAGCTTTCTGATCAGTTCCGCTTCTTCATCAGGCGCTATGCTCTCTTTGTCTTCGGGGGCATTAATATCGAACTTGCCGAGGGGGTATTTGCTTTGGAAACCCTTCAACCGCTCCAAAAATGCAGTGCCGACACCAGCGTTTTCGTTGTCAAGCCTATCGGCCTCCTGTTCCTCGGCATAGATCAGTTTTCCCCAATTTTCGTACTGGTGGTAACATAGGCGTATATCAAAATGATGATATTCAATTTCCTCTTTGTTCATCGGGCGTTGCAGGAATGGGGAAGGATGGTGCAATCCCATCGGCCTGCGGTTGCGGTCGCACCATGTTTCGGCATGCATAAAAACATAGATACGGGGCGGGTATTTGGTTTGCGGTTTAAAATAATAGGATACTGTACCTTTCGCGTTACGGTGCAGGGCGTTCACCCGCTCGTATTCGGCTTTTTCCCTCGGGTTCATGACATAACCCTCTTTTATCTTTACCATATTATTTGTCATTAGCGCACTCACGGAGTGCGATCAGTTTCTGATAAAACATCTTCCCAATACTCATATAGTGGGTGGTGTAATACCGCAGGGTCGGTAAACCTGTAATGGCGGTAATCATCAGCTTGCATAATAGCCAGTTCGAGGTTGCTCACCTCGATGGTCTTTCCGTTTAAATCAATGATCTTCATAGGATTGGCATTTAAGCTACTTTGAGTGGTTGTGTCCTGAATTCTTTGAGGTTTAAGAAAAAACCCTTGTGAAAAAGGATGCCCTCACGGAACATCTGCCAAAGCAACGATGCCCCCAAATTGGCTAAAGCCGAGTTGATGAACAGGTCTTGTTTGGCCAACGCCTCGGCAAGCGAACAGCTTGGCGTTTCGTCTGCCTTTTCAGAAGCCATCAATAGGTCTTTGTATTCTTCGGTCACAAACGGCAGGTGGCCTTTTGGCTCGAACTGTTTGGAGGTGGGTTGCTTGATCTCACCGATCGTAGACAGCAGCACTTGTCCCGTCTCCTTGCTGTTCCCGAAATCCATCCAATACAATGGTTTATCCCGATGGCTTGCCGTATTGTTCTTATAAATATTCAAAATCTCTGCGATCTCAAACCTTGCGCTCACCGTGTCAACGCAGGAGATCGTCAGCGCAGCCATCCCTCTTGAAATGGAGCAGTATTCCTTATCGTAGCGTTCCGTTTCGGCTTTCCAGTTCAACCCAAAAAAGCGGTTGACACGGTTGATAAGGGCGACTGATTTGAACTGGCCGAGTTCTGCGGTCGTAAATAGCTGCCTTGCCAAGTTTGGTGTCTGCACCGTATCATCATCGAACAGGCGCACCATAAACCCAGGATGATTGAGGCCGTTCAATGCCTGGCTCATTCGGGCGAGAGCGGTAAGCATTTGGCTACCTGTTCCCCCCGCACCGATCAGGTTGACCGATATGGGATTATAGGGTTGCAATAATTCTTTATCAATGATATGTACAGGTGTGCGGGCAGTAGCCACTTCTTTTTGCTTTTTCATCGGATGATCTGTTGGAGGGTTAAGTTTTTATGTTTGTTGAGTTGCTCGGAGGGAAACGGCTTGCCAGTTGCAACCTGTTCCCGCCATAGGGTAACCAAATCTTTCTTGGCACTTTGATGGTTGCCGATGGTATGGCTGAAATAGCTGTTAAAGAAATAGACCTGCCATTTGGTAATAAAATCCTCCAAGCGGGTGTAGCGGTCTATTTCGATCTTCACTGTTCCCATGCACACGTTGCCGTTCTCATAGATATTGAAGAACGGGGCGTGGTACATGGCAGTATTGGCGGTGGGTTTGTTCTTGCCTTTCAGGGCGTAAACGTTCAAACTGGACTTACCTGCTTTCCAAACCATTGCAGGGATATGGGCTTTTCCTGCCGGTATTTGCAAATCGGCAACAAAAGCCAATTCGGCTTCCATTGCCGGGGTGTACCATAGCGCATAGCCCTCGGTCTGTGCATCCAAATAAAGCACATTCGTAGGCAGCAACCCTTTCGGTTTGAGGTAATTCGTTTTGATCTCTTCGGTACTTTGGAATAACTTGCTCAGGCTGACCATTTCGGCCAAGCTTAAAGGATGGGCATTTACGGGTTTACTATGTTTTCCAATATCATAACTTTCGACATAAACCTGTTGGTTACGGTCGGCCTCATAGCCGTATTGATCTTTGGCAGTAGATTGCCCTTGGTAAATAAGGAGTGCCTTTATGGGTGCGAACTGGTTATTAAAATCCTCGCTGATGTCTTTCATAATCGTATCAATTATCATAATCGTTTAAAAAAGTGCAGAGCCTGTCGAGCAATGGGAAGAAACGGCTTTCAAAACCGAAACTTTCCTGATGGGTGATTTCAGAGCTGTCAAACAGCAGCACATCAATTGGTTCATCGGTGATGCCCATTTCCTGAAAAGAGCAATCAATACAGGACATGACCGTTTCGATCACCGAATCATTACCACTCCAATAAAAGCTGATGTATTCTTCGGCTCGTATGCGTTCAGTTACATCGGGGTAATAGAGATCGGGGCGTATGGCATCGAAAATGCTGCGTTCGGGATAGGCTTTGTAAAGTTGTACGAACTCAATAGCCAGTATGGCCAGTTCGTTGTCCCGTTCAGGCAGGTTGGCATAGTTTAGCACTGTAACTTCAAAATTCGCCAATCTGTCTTTTTCAGCCATTAGCCTTGCCAAATAAATACCTGTATTTTGGAGCGTAAAGAGTTCATCCAATTGTTCCTGCCTGTAGCCCATTTCCTCCTTATCTTCTTCATTCATATCCTCATTGATCATATCCTCTACATAGCCGTACTGGTGATGCATGAATGCGTCAAACTCCGAATACATGGGTATCTGCGCCACTTGGTAGAGATAGGCGAAGATTGCGATCACTACCTCTGCTACTGCCTGTTGTTCAGCGTTGGCCACCCATTTGGAAAGGGGTTTTACGGGTAGATAATACAATGTCCTGCCCGTATCATATTGCTTGGTTACCGCTAACACCGCTTCATGCCCATCATCATTTAGGATGATACAATTCAGTTTGCTATCGATGGCTTTTACCCGTTCGGCAGTTATGCACCATGATTGGTAAATATTCTGCGGGAATGCGAGTTCCCCCACATCAGGCATCAGCAAATCATAGTATTTACAGAGGTTCTGTAAAGAGCGGAAATATTCCGTTTGCGCTCTTTGGGTGCTACCGCTGTATAAATAAAAGGGCTTAAAACTATGGTTCAGAAAACCATGACCACCATTTCGGGTGGTGCGCTTCTTGGCGGGTTTTTCTGTAATTCGGCTGCGTCCGGCAGCCTGTCCAGTCTGATGGCGAAGCTGCCGAAACTTGCGTATATTCTCCATAGGTCGTTCTCCTTATCCCGTTTTACCGTTTTCTTTAATTTGTTTCTCATAATCAGCCTTTCGTTCCCATCGTGGTTTCAAAATGGAATTGCATTTCATCGTTCTTGAACTCAGGGCCACGTATCTTGGCAGTGGTGAGTATCGGGTAGATATTGGCGTAAAAGTTCTTTACGTCCTCTTTGGTGAGTTGCTCACCGGGGTCGGCTAAGCGCACTTCCTGACCATTCTGTTTGTGCAGGAATACCCTGCTGATCTTTAATACTTCCATGATCTTCCTGTTATGCTAAGTCTTTTAAAAATGCTTCGTATTTGATTTGATGTTTTTGGAGTTCAGCGATCTTTGCTGCAACCTCGTCTGCCTTTTCGCTGTAGTCGCTGAAAGTTTCCATGAGGCTGATGGCCTCGGCATATTTGAACTGCTTGCTCAATTCCAATACCTGTACCAAAGCGTTATCATAAGCTTTTTTCTTTTCGGCCAGTGCCTTTTGCTCATTGACCTGTGCGGTGAACAGGTTTTCAGTTTCCTCATCGTTGTCGTCATCATCGTCGGTGGTGGCTGCGATGGCCTTGCCCTTTCCCTTGTTCTTTTTGTCCTGCTCGGCTTTGGACAGTTCACCCGCCTTTTTAAGGCTTTGCTGATAGGCATCGAGGTTGGCGAACAGACCTGCGGTCTGTTTTACGGGTACTGCAATCGCCTCAAAAAATCCCTCGTCCAATTCGGTAGCATTGCCCTTTAGTATCATAGGCGGGATAACATTCCCTGCCGTGTCTGCGGTAGCGTTAGGTAAGTAGATAGAAATAGTTAAAATGCCCTCGGCATTTTTCAGGAGGTTCAGATTGAGTGCGCCCTGAAATTCCAATGCGCTGACATGTTCAAAAAAGTTCGTTTTCATAGTATTTAGGTTTCCTTTGCTTTAAAATTCTTGTTCCTTTTCCTTTTTGGTATCGGGCTTCGTACCCGTTGCTTTCGATCACCGCCCTAAGCATGATCTGTGCGTGCCTGATCTCAAACGCATCTTCTGCGCTGACGAAAAGCAGGTTGGTATCTTCAAAAAAACGCAGGGTGTTGGCTAACACCTTGATGGCTTTTCGTTCTGTTTTACTGGCTAACTGGCTCATCACTTAATAGGTTAAGTTGATACATTGCTCTTTGGTAGCATTCAGCAACCGTCCCAAGTATTCAGCAAAATCACCGTCACCGATAATCCTTGCGAACGTCACGCTTTCAAATGCGTAATCGTCCTTGATGGTGAGCCACTCGTCACCGCCATCGAACTGATTTATGAAACACAGGTTGCGGTAGTAAAAACCCTGTCCCAAACACCAGTTGCCGTACTGAAACATCAGTTCCAGTTGTTCCAAGGTATCTACCTTTTTTAAAAGGGTTCTTTCAAATTCAGGGTCATTCGCTTTGGCAATCCAAGGGTTTGCTTTTCCTATTGCCTCCCATGTGGTAAGCAAATGTTGGGCATCAAATTCATTTTCCATTATATTCGGTATTGGCGTTACTTTCTCGGTTGGTTAAAGCAGCACCCCGAAACGGGGTGCTGTACTTGTTAGTTTAAAATGGCAGATCATCGTCGTCGTCCGAACCCGCTGCAACCGCAGCTTTCTTTTCAATGGCTTTCTTGGATTTGCCCTTTTCATTAGCATCACCTTTTTCCGCTGCCTTTACACTGTTCGAGCCGAACAGCTTTACATTGTCCACCGAACAAACGAGGTCAGCCTGTACCTTGCCCTCGCGGTTTTCCCATGTCTGGGCTTCAACCCATCCTGAAACTTCAACAATAGCACCTTTGGTCAGGTAAACGGCAAGGCCGGGGTTTACCCAGTAAGAGCAGTTAACGAATGCAGTCTTTTCCTTTTTGTCACCCGCTTTTGTTTTGTAGCGTTGGTTGAGAGCTACGGTGAAATTGGTCACTTGTTTGTCGCCTGAAACTGTCCTTGTTTGAGCGTCTGCGGTAATTCTTCCTGTGAATAACATTGCTTTTTGAATTAATAGTGAATAAACTGTTTGTTAAGCTTTCCTTGCTTCGCTTTCCTTGATCATTTTTTAAAAGAAAAAGGGGAAAAAGAAAGCCATAGGAAGTGCCGGCTCATAGCCAAAAGGAAACGGAATAAGTGCCGAAGGCCGAAGTGTTGAGGAACGAGACACGGAGTTATGCCGTAGTCTTTTGGCATACTCCACAAGAAGAATACGGCAAGACCTTAGCTGCGCTTTTTACCCGTTTCGACTAAAAAATTTAATATTATTTTTATTGCCTCCACAAATTCACACTTGGGCTTTCTCGCATCTGGCGGGGCAATAGCGATGGCCAAAACTGTATAAATTATGTCCTTTGAGACAAGTATGGAATAGGGTAAATTTGATTTATGAATCGGGACCCAGAAAATCCGGAAAAAAAATTGATCATCATTGTCGCTATGTCCAGCGGCATGTTACTCAATTTTACCGGCCCTACGGATGTTTTCACCAACGCTGATCAATATCTTGATACTTGTGGCATCGCTGGTGGTTATGATGTGAAAGTGGTAGCGCCTTTAACCAGCAAAAAACTGGAAAGTGCTGCCGGAATAAGTATAAGCTGCGAGCTTTACGTTGGCGAGATTGTTGGGAACATTGACACTTTGATCATAGCGGGAAATGATTCGAGGGAAGCAAGTCAAGCAGCATTGAAACCATTTTATGACTGGTTGGCGACAAGAAACGAGCATAATACGAAACGTATAGCTTCCATTTGCGGCGGAGCATTTGTGTTGGCAAAAGCCGGCATACTAAGCGGCCGAAAGGCGACTACTCATTGGCAGGCAAGTGAACGGCTGATAAAAGCTTACCCGGATGTGAAAGTCAATGCCAATCCATTTTTCACCCGGGACGGACATGTATATACATCAGCTGGCGTTTCCTCGGGAATCGACCTTTCCCTCTCACTCGTGGAGCAAGATTACAACAGAGATATTGCATTAAGCGTTGCACGTAAATTGGTTTTCTATTTGAGCCGACCCGGCTATCAGAGCCAGTTCGGAAGCTTATTACCGATTTATGAGCGAGAGCATATTGGTCAAAAAACCCAAAGCTGGATAGGCGAACACCTCAATGAAAAACTTGAGGTTAATCAAATGGCAGACCATTTAAACATGAGTACGCGTAATTTCACCCGTGTATTTCATAGGGATACGGGTATGCCACCGGCAAAATTCCTTGAAAAACTAAGAATCGAAGCCGCGAGGAAATATTTGGAAGATTCCGATGTTTCGCTGGAAAGGATCGCCGAATTATGCGGCCTTGGTGGTTTAGTGACTATGCGCCGGATCTTTTTGAGGCATTTGAACACCACTCCCTCAGATTATCGCAGGGCTTTCCGCACGTCGCTACGGGATTTGAGCATTGAGGGCTTAGTCACAATGGAGGCTGAAAGTTTTCCTAACACTATTTAAATTTTAAGGCGCAGATGTCTTGACGTTGATCAGATGATCAGCGACAGTGGATACCTATGGCCGCGTTTTACACATAAATAAGAAAAAATGAAAATTGCAATTAATGGATTTGGAAGAATCGGAAGAATGACACTAAGAGCTCTGCAGGACAAAGACAATGTAGAGGTCGTCGCCATCAACGACCTGACTGACATTGGAACCCTTGTACATCTATTAAAATACGATACTGCCCATAACCGCTTCCCTGGAGAAGTAAGCAGCGATGGAGACTACATCGTTGTCGGTACAAATCGTATTAAACTGCTGAGTGAAAGAGATCCCGAAAAATTGCCATGGAGCGAGTTCGGTATCGATGCGGTGATAGAGTCCACTGGCAGGTTCACCGATAAAACTTCAGCAGAAGCTCATCTTAGGGCAGGCGCGAAAAAAGTATTGATCACGGCTCCTGCAACCGGTGGAGTGAAGACCATTGTTCATGGCGTCAATAACGAACTGATCGGCGGCGATCAGATTTATTCAACCGCCTCCTGTACAACGGGCAGTATTGCGCCTGTTTTGCATGTTCTGGAAAAGGAATATGGTATAGTATCAGGTTATATGGTGACAGTACATGCTTTTACCGCAGACCAGAATTTGCAGGATGCCCCTCACAAAGACCTGCGCAGGGCGCGTGCGGCGGCGTATAATATTATTCCGACTACAACAGGTGCCGCTAAGGCTATTGGCGACGTATTGCCGAATCTCAAAGGAAAGTTAGATGGTTACTCTTACCGCGTTCCGGTGATTGATGGTTCAATTGTCGATCTGTCCATTAATCTACAAAAAGAAGTAAGCCCCGCGGAGATCAATGAAGTGCTGAAACGTTATGCGGACACTTCCTTAAAAGGGATTATGCAGTATACCGAAGAGCCATTTGTATCTTCAGATATCCTTGGAAACACCCATTCTTCCATCGTTGATGGCACCATGACCAAAGCGATCGGAAAACTGGTTAAGGTTGTTGCCTGGTATGACAATGAAGTTGGCATTTCCAACCGAATATCGGAGCTGATCTCAGAATTGTAAAGCAATCTATGCTTTAACAAGCCTGCCAATAAAAAGCCTGTAGCTGTTGCTGTGGGCTTTTGATTTTACTAATGAATCGCGATTGGGATTTTAAGTTTGAGTTTTAACTTGCTATTGATTAGCTTTAACACAGCTTGATCTCTTATCATAATGAAATTTGTTTTAATAGCCTTGTTTATGCTCTTATCTCTATGGAGCATTTTTAGTTTCGATCTTGAAAAACCATTAATCGCATTCCGTTACGGTTTCTCCTTTATCGTTGTGTATCCTTTCAGATTTATATTTCTTCTAGCTTTCCTAGCTTCTGTAGGTTTTATTTTTTGGACAATCTACAAACCGCAGCTTCAAGTCATGAACCAGACCTATGTCCATGCAGAACCCCTATTGAACAATGGGGAAAGAGCAGGGTTGAAAGTTAAAAATATTCAGGGTACCCTAAGTTATATGCGGATCAACAAAATGCTAAATGAGCCTATAAAAACCGATTCCTCATTTGAAGTAAACTTACAGGATTTTATTGAAAAACAACGCGCTCTTTGGGATGAACTGCCGCCCGCATTCCGAGACCCGGCAAATAATACCGGTCTCATCTCTTTACCAAAGCCTTTACAAATATCATATGTAAAAGTGGAAGCCTGGAAGCATACTGTTCTGTTCTTATATAGCGATGAAGCTTTGCCTGACAAACGTATTCTGCATGAGCATGGAGACTTTTCAGTTACGCCAAGTGTTCAGCAGCTTCAATTCCATGCCCCGAAAATTCCCGAAGCGATCATTGAGCAAGTAATAACGGCCTTTAACAATTGGCAAACGCAAGCCATGTCGCTTTACGATGCGCACATGGGTTTCGGCTATATCGGTGATCCAACGCCGCAACACAAATTCTTAGTCTTATTTATTCCAGAGCCTGCAGATCGATACGATTTTAATAATATTCTGAAAGGGTTAGTAGGTTACCGTTACGATCATTGATCGCTCATTATGAGTAAGAAAATAAGAGTGATATTCAAAGACGGTGAACAATATGGAGTGGTATTATGGCTAAAACTGACGAATAAATTTGTAATGGTCTCGCACACCTTACTTGAATCTTATTATCAACAATTCTATCCAAGCGGGACAAATTTTCATCGCCACGAGATTTACTTCAAAAACGGCGACTTCCATTCTTCATTTAAGTTTTTCGACCAGCATAACCGTCTTTATATTGACAGAAAAATATATGAGGATGCTATCGTGATCTGGTCTTCACCTTATTCTGATTTCAGTATTCGTTGCCTTGAAAAGCTTCCCCGTGATGAAAATAATCAAGACAACACTTTCATAGATTTTAATCTAAAGGCATGGACAGATCAGGAAGTTGGCCATACCTTTGGATCGTTAGCATATCGGTTTACGTATAATGGCCTCAGACATTTTCATAAGTTTAATTTACAAGATCTTGATCCGACAACTGACCTGCTTATCGACACCGGCAAACATAAGGATAAGATCATCAACGTCAGTGCCATGTTTTACAAGGATAGGCATTCAACTTTTGGCGACTTTAGCCACTGGAACACACCAGAAGCACCTATAACAAAAACGATAAGCGTATCAAGTTATAAAGCAGTGGCATATGCAATACTCGCACCGCAGAGGCGGGACATAAAAGAACGTTTAAAATACTACTTTGCGAAATATTTGGGCTTGCATCTATAATTCGCATTAGGGATTGAAAACGGCATCCTTCGCCAGAAGATAAAGTGGAAAGCCCGACCGAAGGGAATGCCATGAAGTTGATCCATAATACTTAAATATCTAAAGATTTATTTTTCTGCGCTGCTTCAAAGGCCCAATTAACCACATTGCCAAGCGCATCTGAGATCGCTTTGACGCCATCTTCTGCACCCATGTCCAAATCTGCAAAATCATAGCCGTTCGCTAAGGTGTGCAGCACGGTATAGTAAATACCACCGATCAGTAATGCTGCAACGGCCCTGAAATTGATATCAGAATTTTCAAAGTGCCCGTCGGTCTTTTCTAAGATATCCTGTCCAATAGATTCACGGACATTATGTATGCTTTTCATGATATGACTGGACCCATTAAGTTCCATCAGTATCAGGCTTTGCATCTTCGGTTCTTTACTAAAATGCTTAAAGAGCTGCTGCAATATCTCTGTAATGAATTGCCGGGCATTGCGCTCATCCAGTTCCTTTGCCATCTTTTTCAAGTGCTCTGCGAAAAGCATCCAGTAGTCATTTTCAACAATATATGCCTCAGTAAGGTTATTCAGATTACCGAAATAGCGATAGATTAGCTTTCTGTCAACACCTGCATGCCGTGCTACTTTACTGATTCGTACGGCACCAAGCCCTTTGGATTTAATGATAAAGCCAACCGCATCTATCAATTTACGCTTGGTTTGTTCTTTGTCTTTCATGATAAGGTATTAAGTTTGTTTCACATCACCGCACGATCAGCACTCACTGCTCCAAGCAATGGATGCGAAAAAAAACGGATCGCTAGGCATTATATACGGATCAAAGGGCGATGCACCAGGTCAAGCACGGGCCATGGTATACTGACGACAGCCAGCATAAAAGCGACGCCGAAGTATCGCATCAAAACATATTGCGTGTAATCATTGGTTTTACTATATCTAAGAATAAACATCGCGCCGGAAGTAAGCAACGGCAGCATTAGCATTGCAAGGGGATGTATCCAGCCGAAAAAGTTTGCCTCCTTATTGTCCGGCTGAGTGTGTTGCAAAAAATCATGGACCAAAGGACTGTACATATAAACAAGAATGCCAATGACTGTCGCCATGAGGATCAGGTGCTGTGTCAGCCGAGCAACCTTGATCTGGAACACCGTTGGCTGAACACCTGTGATCAGATTATATAGCGCTCTGCCTGAAGTATAAAGGAGCCCTCCAAGGATCAGCCATCTGAGCAGAGAATGACATAATAATATTATTTTAAATAGCATGGGATTAGCAATTGATCGTTAATGAAATGGTCATCATTGTTTACGCTAAAGTATTAGGCTGGCAGATCTTAAAACCCATCAGGCGTTTTACGTTTAAGACATTCTCCTTATTCGTCAGGTGCTCCAACAGGGCAAAGGCAACATCGAATGCCGTAGACGGGTTCCAGGAGGTGATGATGTTGCCATCTATCACGATAGGCTCCTTCGTCAGGATGGCACCAAGATCGACAAGGCTCTGCTGACGTAAAGGATTAAGGTTGTAAGTAGTCGCTCTTTTGCCCGTCAGCACACCGCTTTGCGCAACCGCTATCGCGCCCGTGCAGATCGAAGCGATCATTTTTTTGCTGTTATGGAAACGTTTAATCAAGCCAGAGATCTCGGGGCGCAAAGCGCTTTCGAAGTAGCCGAATTCCTGAAAACCGCCCGGGATGGCCAGTGCATCAAAATCATCAGGATCAAGTTCTTCGATAAGTTGATCGACAACGAGTTTTTGGCCGAATGTGCTGCCGACCTCTTTAGTGAAACCACAAGTATAAAGCTGTGTGGAATGGTCACCTTCCAGGCTATTCCATCCGAGCACATCGACAAAAACGCTTGCCTCATAGAATTCAAACCCTTCGGCAAGCAGCAGCAATACTTTTTTCATAATAAGCGCCAATAAGCCGGGCTGACCACACCACTTAAGTAAAGCGGCAACTTCCTGCCCGTACAAAATTTGTAAAAACGAAGAAAGAAGGCTACATACAGCCTTCTTAGATCAAAGCGACGTTTGGGGACAGTACCGGAGATCTTAGCTCTCTCCGGCACTCAACATCATCATTACTGTCCCCAATAAAGGTTAAACACCTTGGACAACACTTTCCACTCACCATCAATCAACAACAAGGAAAGATAATCCGTAGAACCCACGCCGCCTTGTAAGTCTTCCAGTTCCACCAGCACGACAGCTGCCGTCTCTGTTTTATGCAGAATGCTTATATGAGCCTTTACATCCGCAGCTGCGCCATTCTCCTGGGTGAAGTCGTACAGGAATTGCAGCTTGGTCGTTAATTGCCCGTCCGGCATGTACCCGGCCATTAGGCCTTCAGAATGAAAGGTTTGTTTTAGCTGATCGACATTACCGGTCTTTAAACCATCAACGTAGATTTTCGCCACATCGATTATATTATCATAATCAGCGATCGAGTTATTATTTTTTATAGCTGGCATAGTTGAGATCTTAATTTTTGATCGGATATAGGCCGGATGCCCGGCCGCTTTAATTGATTCCTGAAATTATTTAGCGTGTGACAAGTGATAGACCTTCGATATGATCTTCCATTCACCATTGATCTTCATCAGCGATAAATAATCAGTTGAATTATGATTCGGTGAAGTATTTTTCAATTCAGCAAGAACCGAAGCTGTATTAGCGGTCTGGTGAAGAACGCTGTTTACCGAAGTTACCTTTGAAAGCGCGCCATTTTTTTCGATCAGGTCATAAAGATGTTGAACACTGCCTTCAGTGATCTCATTCTCTGCCGAGAAACCGTACATGATCGCGTCTTTGTAAAAGCTTTTCTTTAACAGATCAACCCGGCCCAAGCGTAAGCCTTCTACATAGGTATCGATTACGTCCAGAATTGCTTTTTTATCAGCAGCGTCAGGTGCTGTAAGAATTTTGTGCCCCGTTGATACATATGTTTTTTTTGATGCAGACGAACCCGGTCCCTCTTTCGCCATTGCCATAGTTGAGCAAAGGCTTAATAAAACTATAAATGCTTTTTTCATTATTCCTATATATTTATTACTACAAAGGAGGGCTAATTTCTACCGATCGGCTTTTCTAAAAAGTCTATAATTTTGTTCTATTTGGTTCAATTATTGGATTAGACCATATGGGACATCAATCAGACCGCTTGTCTTAAACTAGTCGGAATTTTGCCATGGAATTGCTTAAAAATTCTTGAAAAGTGAGATACATTCTCAAAACCTAAGGAATAGCATATTTCAGAAACAGTCATCCCCGTGTTTTCGAGCATTTCTTTGGCCTTGTTCAGTCGCTTTTCCCTTATCCAAGTGGCAGGCGGCAAATTATAGACCTGTTGAAAGTCACGCTTAAAACTGGATAGGCTCCGGCCGGAAAGGTAGGCCAGGTCCTCGATCCGAACTTGTGTAGCATAATGTTGCTCGACCACCTCACGAAGGTCAGTCGGTACTTGCTGCTGCAAATGCAGTATTTGCTGAAACATGGCTTGGCTGCAAACAGCCGTATCGTACAACAATTCCATCATTTTATGGCGAAGCTGGCTTGGCGCTACCTTGGCAACATTTTTAAAATACGGCTTTAGGGACTGGGCAAATGCAAGCAGGCATTCATCCATGGGTTGGACGGAAGTAAGCACCTGGTGGTCCGAATTCTCCCGGCTTATCCTAAGCTCAGTACTCGTCAGGAAAGATCTGATCAGGTCGTTTTTCAGGGAAAACATCAGGCAATCGAAAAGATTGTTGTTATCATAGCTTCCTGACCATTCATATTGGATCAATGTTGCCTTTTTTAGCAATATCATTTCGTTCTTTTTAACAAGAAAAGACTGTTTACCATACACAACCTTCAGGTTTCCCTCCAGCAAAAAAACAAGCAAATGGTCTTTCAGGTACATGGAGCCGTGTGTGTCGATATTATGAACGCATTGTTCGATCAGAGAATAACCGTCCAGTAGCAGGGTTTTGTCAGCCCAATCCAGGTTGCAACCAGTAACGGCGCTAGGATCTGTAAAATTCATATTTACTATTATTATGACATATCCCGTAGCTGGTCGGGAATTGCCGGATTAGATTCATTTTTGTTTAGCTTCAGCCGCCGGGCGTTCTTTATCCATGATCATCTGGAGATTGGTCCAGGCACCGCCATTCACCGCATTTTTATACCCTCGGGCCTTTAGCAGTTCAACGGCCTGAACACTTCTTACGCCATGGGAACAACATGTTAATATCGGACGTTTATGGTCCAGGGTAATCGGTGTACCTCTTTCCAGTTCATTTAGGGGAAAGTTGACCGCACCTTCCAAATGTCCGCGTGAAAACTCTGCTGGTGTCCGTACATCCAGGATCACCGGATCTTTCGCAAGAATGTTTTCCATGGTGTGATCATCTACAGATGTAGCGAACATGCGGTAAATGAAAAAAACAAATAAGGCAATGATGCCAAAAAATACAACGTATCTCATATTGATAATATTAAGTTGGGCAGCCAATTCACTGATCCCAGGATTATGGCCGCTTATTAGTAATAATGTTGTTAACAGCTGCAGAATGTTCGACCCGTTCAATAGCATTAATGACAAGGTTTAAGCCGTCGTTGGTATAAGGGAGTAACTTTGCGATTGCATGACCATGCTTATCCATCTTTAACAGCGACCTGTAGAGAATATTGATCATTTTCTCGGGCTCATCAAGGTATTTAAGGCGCAGGTCATCATACTGATGTTCAAGGAAGATCAGACACAATGCATTTTCCATGATCTGCACTTCGTAATCCTGCTTTATTCTCTTTTTAAAGATGATCTCCGTTACACGGTTGATCTGATTCTCGCCATAACGAGCTTCTCTCATTAAATTACCGGCGATCGTGGCATGATGCTGTGCCAGATCCTTTCTCCATTTGAGATAAGCTTCCCTGCCATCCGGATAACTGTCACGGGGAATCTCCCATCTGCCGATATGCTGGCAACGGGATGCCAGTAACAGTTCTTCACCAGAGGCCGGCTGAAGGGACAAAACCCATTCATTCAGCATCAATGCATGAGCGTATTCCTGAGGATATACCTCGTTTTTCCAGATGATCCAACGAGGATCATTTTGATTATACTCATCAAACAGGTTAAAAGCGTGTTGTAGCTGGTTCATGTGAATGCCGAATTGGGCCTTGCAGGCCTTAGTTAAGATTTAATTTTTCACTGGGCACATTTAAAGCAATCCCTTTTTTACGGAATTTCCTGTACCACACAAATCCGACGATCGCGATCGCGGCATAAGGCATACAAAGCAAGTAAAGGATGCCGTTATTAAGGCCTTTCGCAAGTCCTTCGTTTCCCGCCTGCCTGTTTGATTCTACTGTCGCCACACATTGAGCACATTGGGCATGGGCCATTTTAGCCGTTCCCATCATAAATATCAAAACCAGGATGCTCAGAAACTTGGTGATCTTTTTTATATAAGTTTTCATGGACTGTAAGATTTAATAATGTTATCAAAATCTAAGTAACCGAACATTTCAGTCAAATGTCTTCCGGTGTTCGTTACCGGTCGGTTTCGGCAGGCCGCTCTTTTGTGATCAACCGATCTATGTAAAATGTGCCAAAGGGTATAATACAGGCAAGCAGTATCTTCCAGGTAGTTCGCTGGAAATTCCATTGCTGTTCTACACCAATGCTAAGAGTGCTGAATATGAATCCCAGAAACAGCAGACCATGAATAGGGCCGATCGCTTTAACCAATACAGGATTTCCAGCGATGTATTTAAACGGCACGGCAACACCTACGAGAAATAACAGTGAGGTCCCTTCGAGGTAGCCTAACAGCCTCAGCCTGCCGACCGGGGTTTTTAAAAGGTTTTTAGTCATGACAACAGATTTTAATGGGTTCTTATTTAGTTAAGAGGTAATTACATTTAAAGCGATAAATTATAGCGTCCGCACGAACGGCCGGCTCGCCAATGGTGAGAATGGCCAGGGTATAGCGATAAAAATCACCACTAAGGCGATCGTGAACCAGGTCAGTATCGTATCAAATTTTTCAGTGTCAGTCTCCTGCCGCTTTGCCTTCGCTGATCCGATCGTAATCAGCACTACAGCCACCATCATCATAACCAAATGGAAATAGCGAAAGAAGGTCTGCTCGTTAAATAGCTTTCCGGGCGCATCCATCATCTGGAACAGTACGACCGGGCTTTGAAAGTAAATGGACATTCCCAGCAGCAGTTGTACGTGCGCAATGGTGGCTGTCCAGTGCCGCCACTGGTTCACTGAAGCAGTGTAACCTATCTTGCCGGTTTTCCCCCGGTAAGCGATGTATATGGAATAGACCAGGCTGATTAAAACAAGCCAACGCCAGAACGAATGCAAAAAAAGTAATATTGGGAACATGATCATGAAATTTTGCATACCATGTAGTATGCTTTAAAGCAAAAAAGTATGACACTGGTGTCCCGCATATCTGCCAGGACAACCTTCAACAGACAGTTACTTATCATCGAAAGACAAAGCAAAGCAGTGAAAAGTATCTATAGCCGTTTCAACGACCTGGTATTGTTCTGACACCGGAACGGTTTTATTCAAAACCTCTATAAAACGCCCCCACATGGAACCTGTCTCAGGGCCGTACCCGGAAAAGAAGGAGACCCCGTCAATGATGCCGAACTTTGCCAGCATTTGAACAATGATGGAACCTCCCATGATGGAGCCTTCCATCACATAGAAAGCGCCCAGTGCCTGGTACACATTAGTGATCTCCGGCACATCCGGTACAGAAATCTCTGTTGCAGTCTGGCCGAGACTAACCATATCGTTGGCCAGAAAGTCAGAATTTCGGCGCTGTTCTATATCAGGCAAAATATTTTCGTTTAAGTATGGCGTGATCACCTCCTCCAATCGGGAGAAAAAGGCATAGAAATATTTTAATAAGGCTGCATAATCTTCCTTGCTTTTGATCGTCTTTAATCGGGTAACAACTATTTTTTCTAATTGCTGGTGTGCCGCAGCAGACCCATTTCTTAAAACGTCTTGTATCATAAGTATAAAAATTAATTAAAATCGTAACTGGTTTGACCAGCCTGTTGATCATAGGTTTTGAAATCGTTTATCATTTATAAATTCTTTATCCGTGAGTGTCTTTAAAAAGGCCAAAATCTGCTTCTGTTCCCGGTCATTGAGGGAAATACCTAACCTACCGTCCTTTTTCAGTTCGGGATCAAGATTAGGATTTGCTTTTACGCCATGGTCATAATGTGCCAGCACATCATTAAGGCTCGCCAGGCTTCCGTCATGCATATAAGGCCCGCTGACCTCAACATTCCTCAAAGAGGGCACCTTGAATTTCCCTATATCGACCTTCCGGTGGGTCAGGCTGTCCCTTCCTTTATCGGCAGAACGCATCTCCAATCCATTGTTGCGAAAACTGCGATCAGTGAATAGCGGCTCCTGGTGACATGAACTGCATTTCTCTTTAAAAAGCGCATATCCTGATCGCTCTTCTTCCGAAAAATCGCCTCCTTGTTCATTGCGAACATGTTTGTCATATTTCGAATTTGCGGAGACCATTGCAGCCATAAATTGAGCCAAGGCTTTCATCATTTTTTTTGACGTGATAATCGAATCGCCAAAGGCTTTTTTAAAGAGCGGCGGATACATGGGTAATTCCTGAAGCCTCGCACTCATCTGGTTCATTTCGTTGGCCATTTCGCAAGGATTGTTTACTGCGTTATGAGAGGTCAGGTCCAATTGGTCTAAACGTCCGTCCCACATAAATTCCTGTTGCCAGGCCAAGTTGAACAATACAGGGGCATTCCGGGTGCCTGTACACCCTTTTATGCCCCGACTGAGTGGCCGCTCAAAATTTGCAAATGCTGCATTTGCCTGATGGCACGATCCGCAGGAGATCGATTGATCAAGCGATAGCTGACGGTCGTAAAACAAGATTCGCCCGAGTTTGAAGCCAGCTGGTGTCAGCTTATTGGCTTTAAGATCATAGACCGGTTCAGGAAAATTGGAAGGCACTTTAAGTTCAATGTTTTCCTCTTTGGCATCAAAATTAACTTGGGCCGGCTTGAGATTATACGCAAAGTAGCCGATGATCACATTGATCAGTACGATGATGATGATTAATTTTTTCTTCATTAAGTTCCTGTGCACAGTACAGAATCACGGGCAGGTGCTAATCTTGTCGGCAGACTGCAGCACGCTGATCATTTACTTTTTTCTTCTACAATTAAAATGTCCATATCGTTCAATAGTTGATCAACCTGCTTCGAATCAGTTCCGTCGTAGGCACCTCTTACTCGTTTTTCTTTGTCTATGAGTACGAGATAACCCTGGTGTACATAACCACCGGGTGCTTTGCCGTCCTCGCCAACAGAAACGAGGTAATTTCGCTTAGCAAGCGTATAAACGCTGTCTTTGGTACCACGCACGAATTGCCATTGCGATCCATCAACACCTAATTTTTGCGCATATTTTTTCAGGACATGAGGAACATCATATTTGTAATCTATGGTATGAGAAAGCAGCATGACCTGGTCGTTTCCTTTATATTTTTCATATACTTTCATCAAGTTGCGGTGCATTACCGGGCAAATCGAAGGGCAAGAAGTAAAAAAGAAATCAGCCACATAGATCTTACCATCGAAATTATGGTTGGAAATAAAGATGCTGTCCTGGTTGATAAACCTGAACGCGGGAATGGTCTGGTATACGGTATCGATAATTTTATTACCGTCGACTATACGTTCGACCGGTTCGTGTGGACCATAAATTGGAAGCGTTTTAGGCTTTCCTTTACATGCGGAAAGGGCGATCGTCATGGCGACGCAAAACCATATTTTATTCATCATCGATCAACTGTTTCTTAATTATCAATTTTGTTTATAGGAGGAATATGAAGCTTTTGAAATAAGCCTTTAGCTTCAGAAATAGCATTGTTATATAAGCCGTCAAGCTTATTCAATTTATCAGCCTCTGCTTGATAATAAGCATTCGTCGCTTCAGCAGAGTTTCCTTCGTAATCCGCCTTGTATTGATGCATCCAATCTTCCATGGTCTCGTCAGCCTTGATTAATGATGCCCTGATCGCTTTTATCTGTTGAACAGATTTAAGGGTTTCTATTTGGGGATTAACAGCAGTAGAGTGGATTAATTGTAAAGTGTCCAATTGCATTTTAATCGACATGGCGACCTCTCCCTTCTGCATTAACTCATCATGTTTAGAAAGAATGTATTGCTTCGGGTCAGGCTCATTCTTTGGTCCGCTGCAAGAAAATGCCAAGCCAAGCAACATGATGGATACCAAGTAGTATGTTTTTAGTCTGTTCATTAGATATTTATATAATTTTTCAATTAACTGTTATTGGAGTGGACGTTTGCTATCGGTCACTATCATTGCATCTAAGTTTGTTTTTATTGAGCATTAGCTTGGCAACGAAAAAGGTCCCGAAGGGAATAAAACAACTGACCAATATTTTAAAGGTGGTTTCGCTAAAACGCCATTTGAATTCTTCAGCGACCTGAAAGGTATTGACCAGAAACCAACAAGTCAGCGCGAGATGGAACGGCGAAATAAACCATAACATACTAGGTTGTTGCAGTAATAATTTAAGCGGAATGGCGACGCCAACCAAGAGTAAAAACGACACGCCTACGCCATAGGCGCTTATTTTTAATCGTTTTAGGGGCGATCCAAAAATCTCTTCCATCAATGTACTGTGCTATAATGATTGTCAATCCGCTTCGCTATGATTCATATTGATCGGGTAATGCTCCCCAAGACCTAAATCCTTCAATGTTGTGCGGAATGCCCGGCGATAATCAGAAGGCGTTGTATTCAGTAATCTCAGAAATGTACGACGCATAGAACTCAACGCTCCAAAACCACAGGATTCTGCAATATTTTCAAGGGGGTTGTCAGTATCTTCTAGCAGTTTCCTGGCCTGTTCGATCCTTACTTTTTCGACGAACTTAGCCGGAGGCGTACCTGTTTGTTTTTGAAAAACCCTTGTAAAATTTCGTGGACTCATATTCAAATGATCAGCTATGCTTTTGACATCGAGTGCTTCGGTTAAATTATCGAGTACCCATTTCCGAAGTTTTTGACTGAGGCCCGGTCTTTCAACTGAAGGAAGTAAGCTGCCGAACTGGCTTTGGTAACCCGGCCTGTATAAATACACAACGAGTTCACGTGCTACCTGGATCGCCACATCTTTTCCATAGTCTTCCTCTACCATAGCTAGGGCGAGATCTATCCCAGAGGATACACCGCCTGACGTATATATATGGCCGTCTTTGATGTATAGAGGATTTGTGTCTACGGTCAGCTGCGGATAGCTTTGCTGAAGTATTTCGTTCAATGTCCAGTGTGTGGTGACTTTACGGTTATTGATCAATCCCGCTTTTGCCAGTGCAAAAGTGCCTGCGCAGACAGAGGCGATTCTCCTCGTATTTTTATCAGTACGTCTTGAAAGCCATTGGTAAAAAGGCTTGAACTGAATAGTTTCGGAATCTTCGGATTCATAGTTAGAAATAATTAAAGTATCTATCCGTGACCTGATATCAATAGCGCGTATATGGCATAAAATGTCAGCCCCGGCATTGGTGGCTATACACTTATCAGCAGTAGGTGCAGCTATTTGCACTTGGTAACCTACCGGTAAACCCCTGCGTCCCAGGTAAATATTTGTTGTTGTAAATACATCAGCAGGCCCCACAAAGTCCATCATCATACGACCGGACATGGCTACGATAACGACCTTTTTTTTCTGATCCGCCTGAGCATTATCCATGATCTCATTTTTCATACTTACAAAAATACACGTTACCGGACTTGTCTCAAAGGACATAAATAGCGCATTTTAGGCCATTTTTAAAATGACAGACTAAAATGGTATTAAGATAACCAAATTCACAAAAAATTACTGATAATCAATAGTTTACTCAATATTTTCATCTGTTAACAGACGACCAAACTTGACATTTTTAACTGGCTTCAGCAATGGTAGCTTTCCGACAGGCAACGCTGTTGATGATAAAAAATACCAAAACATAGATAACTTTGCACCGTACTAATCGGTATGATAATGTCAAAAGCGGACGCAACAAGAATGGATATATTAAAGAAGGCATTTGACCTGATTTATAAAAATGGTTACCAAGCAACAAGTATTGATCAAATCCTGGAAACCACCTCTGTAACTAAGGGCGCATTCTATCATCATTTCAAAAGCAAAGAAGAAATGGGGATAGCATTGATCGACGATGTCATACACAGGGAGATCTGGCCAACGATCATGAAGTCGCTCAGAGTCTCGAAGGACTTCAGAAAAAACTTATATCAAATGCTAAAAACTCTTCTGATTGGCCATCCGCTATTGCACGCTGACTATGGTTGCCCCGCCGTTAACCTGGTCCAGGAAATGGCACCGATAAATGAAAGCTTCAGAAAAGCGCTGAAAAAAAACCAAACTGAATGGCGAAAACTCATCGAAGATGAGATCGTAAGGGCTCAGGCGGCAGGACAACTAAGTGCCGAACATAACTCCGAAACCATCGCCTTGTACATTATCACGCTTTACCATGGGGTACGCACTATGGGAAAGGTACTTGGTAAGAGTTACTACAACATCTTTTTGAAGGAATATCACAAGTATCTGGAATCACTTAAATAAAAATTTTTTGTAAAAAACATACCATGTAGTATGCTCAGTCAAAATCTATGACCATTCAAATATCCAATCCGAAAACATACTACATAGTATGCTTTCTTTTGTTCAGTGAGCATTTAACGATGCTAACCTTCGATGATTACTTTAACTGGTTATCGCTTGAGCCAAACACTTTGATGAGGCCGACGATCACCACGATCTATTTAAACTAATGAAACAGAAAAATTTCACGCCTTTGATCTGGATACTGACAATCACTATCAATGGTTTGATCGCCACCGCCTATTTTTTACCAAAAAACGATCTACTTAGTGGATACGACCTCACTAAATTGCCCTTGTTAAATGCAGTGTTGAACGGATCAACTTTCATCGCATTGCTTGCAGCTTTGGTCAGTATCAGGCGAAAACGGGTTACAGCACACCGAAGCTTAGTATTCCTTGCGTTCTCATTTACCTCGCTTTTCTTATTCTCCTATTTACTATACCATTTTTCTGTCCCATCAACGAGGTTTGGAGGCGCTGGAATGATCAGAGTTATTTACTTCTTGATCCTCGTTACGCATATTTTCCTCGCAGCGCTGATCGTTCCGCTGGCATTGATCACGATGAGCTATGCCCTAAACGGTAATCTAAACAAACACCGGAAAATAGCTGCCTGGACGATGCCGATCTGGCTGTATGTCAGCCTTACAGGCGTCATCGTTTACCTGCTCATCTCGCCATATTACCCGCATTGATCTCAAGAATAACTATACAGCTCCATTTTCTTTTACACTTAATATTAAAATCTTTATGAAAAAAAAACTGATATATGGCTTGATGGCTCATGCTATCATTTTGTCCGGCTGCTCATCCGGCAGCCAGCCATCAACACCCGCGGCAACGCCTTCCGTACCTGTTGCAACTGTAAATGCCAGTGATGAGATCATTTATTCGGAATACCCGGCAAAGATCGAGGGTTTGACAGATGTTGAGATCAGGACCCAGGTTTCCGGCATTCTTGAAAAGATTTTTGTCAATGAAGGTGCCTACGTCCAAAAAGGAACCCCGTTATTCCAGATCGATACCAGGCCATATCGTGAGGCTTATAATGATGCCGAAGGTGACTTACTTGCCGCAAAGGCAACCGTTGCCAGCGCAAAACTGGAGGTCGAAAAGCTGACGCCACTTGTGCAGAACAAGGTAGTATCATCATACCAGTTAAAGACGGCGCAGGCGGGCTATGAAGCCGCTTTGGCCAAAGAGACACAGGCCAAAGCCAAGGCCGGAAATGCAAAGATCACCTTAGGTTTCGCAACGATCACAGCGCCTGTTAGTGGCTTCATTGGTCGTTTTTCAAAGAAAACCGGCAGCTTACTCTCGCCCGCGGATACTCAGCCCTTGACCTATTTGTCGGATAATCGCGAAGTGCACGCTTATTTCTCTATTGGTGAGGCAGACTTTGTTACCTTCAAGGATGGTTTAAAAGGTGCATCGATCAATGAGAAGTTAAAAAATTCACCGCCGGTAACCATTTTGCTGGCGGGCAGGAATCCATATTCCCAATCCGGGACGCTGGACATGGTTGATGCTGCATTTGATAAAACCACCGGCGCGATAACACTTCGTGCAACTTTTCCTAATCGGGAAGGCCTGCTTCGTTCCGGAAATTCCGGCAGGATCAAACTTGGTTTGAAACAATCCGGCGTGATCGATATACCGCAATCAGCCACCTTCGAAATGCAGGACAAGACATTTGCCTTCATTGTTGACCAAAACAACAAAGCGCATCAGGTCGCCCTGACCATATCCGGCTCTACGGATAACACCTATTACATTTCCTTCGGTCTAAAGAGTGGTGACCGTATAGTGTTAAAGGGTCTGGAAACGGTAAAAGATGGAATACTGGTAAAACCGGAACAACCAAAAGAAAAATTGGCCAGCAACTAACTAAAATAAAAAATCATGCTTAAAGTATTTATCGATAAACCGGTAATCGCCACCGTGGTTTCTATCATGCTGGTCATTCTCGGTGGAGTGGGTCTGATGGGCCTGCCTATTCAACAATTCCCTGATATCGCGCCGCCGGTGGTGCAGGTATCCGCTAATTATCCCGGGGCCAATGCTGAAACCATGGTCCGGGCAGTAGCGCCGCCGCTGGAAGAAGCGATTAATGGCGTTGAAAATATGAGTTATATGAGTTCCACCTCCAGCAACGATGGAACGCTGACCATATCCGTTTACTTCAAGTTAGGTACCGATCCGGACCAGGCAGCGGTGAATGTGCAAAACCGGGTATCATCTGCGACCGGGCTGCTACCGCCTGAAGTCGTTCAGGCCGGTATTACTACCCAAAAGGTGCAGAACTCTCTGATCATGGCCATCAACCTGATGAGTGAGAATCCGAAGCTATATGATGCCACTTACCTGACCAATTATTCACAGATCAACATCATCCCTGAGCTGAAACGTATCCAGGGTGTCGGTCAAGTGACCTTCTTCGGTGCCAACAGGGATTATTCCATGCGTATCTGGCTGAACCCTGCACAAATGGCTGCCTACAATATTACACCGACCGAGGTAATGACAGCTGTACGGAGCAAAAACCAAGAAGCGGCTCCGGGCAGATTTGGAGAATCGAGCAACCGTTCATTTGAATACGTGCTTAAATATTCCGGGAAATATACTAAACCTGAAGATTATGGCAACATGATTATTAGGGCGAACTCAGATGGCAGTATCCTGAAGCTGAAAGATGTTGCCAAAGTCGAGCTGGGTAGTTATACCTATAATTCATTGAACACGGTGAACGATAAGCAAAGTGTGTTGTTCCAGGTGATCCAGTTGCCCGGTACCAATTCGAGGGACATTCAAACGAAGGTAGGTGAGTTTCTTAAAAAAGCGGAAAAAGATTTCCCGCCGGGTATCAAACAGCAGATCCTTTACAATACGAAAGACATGCTGGATCAATCCATTGAACAGGTAGAACATACCTTACTGGAAGCATTCATACTCGTGTTTATCGTGGTTTACATCTTCTTACAGGATTTCAGGTCGACCCTTATACCTGCAATCGCTGTTCCGGTAGCAATTATCGGCACGTTCTTTTTCATGTCTGCCTTCGGGTTCTCCATAAATTTGCTCACCCTGTTTGCACTTGTACTCGCCATTGGCATCGTGGTGGATGATGCCATTGTGGTGGTGGAAGCGGTGCATTCCAAATTAGAACACCGGGATATTAGCCCGAAAAAAGCAACTATGTCTGCAATGCATGAGATCACCGGGGCGATCATTTCCATCACCCTGGTCATGGCTGCGGTATTCCTGCCTGTGGGCTTTATGAAAGGTTCCGCGGGTGTGTTTTACAGGCAGTTTGCCTTTACGTTGGCAATAGCCATTGTGATATCCGCATTAAATGCGCTAACACTCAGTCCGGCCTTGTGCGCTTTGTTGTTGAAGGATGTGAATCATGATCATCGCGGGCAACCTAAAAATTTTAAACAGCGATTCTTTCATGCTTTCAATAAGGGATTTGAAAATATAACGGGCAGATATGTTGGAGCCGTAAAAGGAATGATCAAATTCAAGTGGATCAGTCTGGGCGGCTTAGCGTTGGTCGTAGTTGCCACTGCCTGGCTAATCAGAAGAACCCCAACAGGTTTTATTCCATCTGAAGATCTAGGTTTCATTGCCATATCGGTCAATCTTCCTCCCGGTTCTTCCATGAACAGGACTCAAGCCATCCTGGATGAAGCGGCTAATAAGGTACGGGATATGAAAGCGAAGTTTGCATTCAATGAAGTTGCAGGCTTTAACGTATTGACCAGTTCCACCAGCCCCTCTTCAGGCGTAGCATTTTTCAGAATGAAAAAGGATGGCGAACGCGGAGAAATGAATAGTGTCACGGAAAATATTGCAGAACTGCAGAAAAGGTTGAATACGATTAAAGGCGCTCAGTGTTTTGTCTTCTCATTTCCAACCGTTCCGGGCTTTAGCAACGTTGACGCCCTTGACCTCGTTCTGGAAGATAAGGCAGGTGGCAAGCTGGATAAGTTTGGTGGCCTGGCGAACCGTTTTATCGCCGAATTAATGAAACGTAAAGAAATTGCGGTCGCCTTTACCACCTTTCGCGCAGATTATCCGCAGTACGAAATGGTGTTGGACCATGAAAAAATCGAGCAATTGGGCGTAGATGAAAAGGATGTATTAAATACGATGCAGTCCTATTTCGGCAGTGCACAGGTGTCAGATTTCAACCGATTCGGAAAGTATTACAGGGTGATGGTTCAGGCTGAAAAAGAAGAACGGGCGGATCCTGCATCGCTCGATGAGGTATATGTCAAGAGCAAAGCCGGTAGCATGGTTCCGGTAAAGACGATCCTCAGCTTGAAAAGAGTATTCGGACCGGAAGTGATCACACGCTATAACCTTTTCAACTCTATTGGTGTCAATGCCGTACCCAAACCAGGTTACAGTACCGGTAATGCGATACAGGCGGTACGTGAGGTCGCAGCCGATGTTTTGCCAACAGGTTATTCTTATGAGTTTTCCGGCATGACCAGGGAAGAGATTTCCTCCGGCGGGCAATCGGTGATCATCTTTGTGCTATCACTATTATTCGTTTATTTCCTGTTATGTGCGCAATATAACAGCTACATCCTTCCATTGGCCGTTGTGTTGTCTGTGCCAACCGGAATTATAGGTGTATTTATGGCTATTGGAATGGCCGGAATCGATAACAACATTTACATTCAGGTTGCACTGATCATGCTCATTGGCTTGCTGGCTAAAAACGCAATCCTGATCGTTGAATTCGCTGTACAGCGTAGGCATGCCGGGCGCACCTTGGTGGAATCAGCGCTGGAAGCAGCCAAATTGCGTATCCGTCCGATCATCATGACCTCTGTTGCTTTCGTTGCCGGTATCACACCAATGATGCGCGCAACAGGGCCTTCAGCCATGGGTAACCATTCGATCAGTATCGGAGCGGCCGGCGGCATGCTTGGCGGCGTGATCCTTGGATTATTTATTATCCCGGTATTGTTTGTTGTCTTTCAGGCACTCCATGAGAGGATCTCCGGAAAAAAAGAAATTGTTGAAGAGCAAAAGGCGTTGGAGTACAAACCAGAGCCTGTGCTTTAATTATTAATCACCAAGCAATGAACAATAGTAAAATAATATATTTGATCCCTTTTTTGATAGCCTTCGCTAACGCATGCAAAGTATCAAAGGACGTTAATACACCCCAACCCGAGCTTCCGGCGGCATTTAGAAATGCAACAGCATCAGATACCGGTAGTATAGCCAGAATGCCCTGGAAATCGTTTTTTCAAGATCAACTCTTGCAGCGAATGATAGATAGCACGCTATCACGAAACTATGATATGCAGATCGCGATGAAGAATCTGGAACAGTCACGATTGGTTTTGAAGCAATCTAAATGGAATAATGTTCCACAAATTGGACTGAATATAACAGCAAGTACGACCAATCCCTCAAATAACAGTTTGAACGGATTGACACTCGGACAGTTCCTTGGTACTAACCATTTGGAAGATTATTCAGCTAACTTAAGTTTAAGTTGGGAGGCGGACATTTGGGGCAAAATTAAAAATACTAACAGGATCGCGCTTGCCAGTTATTTGCAAACACAGGAAGTGCAGAAGACATTGCAAACGTCTTTAATCGCATCCGTATCTCAGGGATATTTCAACCTGCTGATGTTAGACGCACAGCTACGCATTGCCAAGAGAAATTTAAGTTTGAACGACAGTACGCTTAATATCGTAAAGCTCCAATATGACGCCGGACAGGTCAGTCTGCTTGGCGTCCAGCAGGCACAAGCACAACGCCAGGTTTCAGCAGAATTGGTGCCTCAATTGGAGCAGGGCATCGCCATTCAGGAGAACTCCTTGCGCATGCTTGCAGGGCAATTACCGGACAGGATCCAGAGGAATTCGCTGCTTGACGAGGTGAGCTTTCCGGCTATGCTTTCCGCAGGCATTCCCTCAGAAATGGTCAGCCGCAGACCTGATGTAAAAAGCAGGGAGCTTGATCTGACCATCGCAAATTCGCGTGTAGGAATCTCCAAAGCGCAAATGTATCCCGCATTACGCATAACTGCTTCGGGCGGCGTCAATGCCATCAAAGCCAGTGATTGGTTCAATATACCGGGATCATTATTTGGCATTGTCGGCGGTAGCGTACTACAGCCACTTCTTCAGCGTAAAGAGTTGAGTACACAATATGAGATCGTCAAGGTCGAGCGTGAGAAAACAGTATTATTTTTCAGGCAAACCGTGTTAAAAGCGGTTGGCGAGGTTTCTGACGCTCTGATTAGTATAGAGAAGCTAAAAAACAGGGAAACAATTGCTGTTACGCGGGTTAAAACGCTCCAGCAAGCCACCGCTAATGCCAATGCATTATTTAAAAACGGCATGGCCAACTACCTGGAAGTGATCACCGCGCAAAGTAATGCCTTGCAAAGTGAACTGGAATTAGCTACTATCAAACGACAGGAATTGAACGCCATTTCGGACCTGTATCGCAGCCTAGGAGGTGGGATCAATTAATGAGCATTACGATGGATAAACTATTAATGTACATTGATCGGGCTTGGTGGAAAATCACCGGGGTAATTTTGGTTTTTTCCACTTTATTTACAGGTTTGTTGTTACCTGTGCCTGCACTGCCCATCCTCCATGAGACCATCAGAAATCTATATTTTCATGTCCCCATGTGGATGGCAATGCTGGTCGTTTTTAAGATTTCCATATATGGAAGCCTGATGTATTTACGTACAGGTGACCAGCGATATGATCTCTTGTCACTTGAATGCGTTAAAGTCGGACTATTCTTTTATTTACTGGGTCTGTTGTCCGGCATGCTTTGGGCTAAATATACCTGGGGAGCCTATTGGAGTAATGACCCGAAACAAAACAGTGCTGCTATTGGGGCACTGCTGTATTCAGCTTATCTGGTACTTCGTAATTCCATTGAGGAAGAACAAAAGCGAGGCAGAATAGCGGCCATTTACAACATCTTCGCTTTTCCTATTATGATTGTACTCTTGTTTGTGTTGCCGCGCATGACAGATTCCCTTCATCCAGGTAATGGAGGTAATCCTGCCTTTGGTAAATACGATCTGGACAATGGGATGAAGCTGGCCTTTTATCCCGCTATGCTTGGCTGGTCCCTTATTGGGGTCTGGATCGCTACGATCCGTTTTCGTATCAAAATGGTTGATTACTATCAGAACACAATAAATTAAATTTAATAACAGCCAGCTGCAATCGAAAAGCAGCTGGCTTATCCGTTCAACATGAAAAAATTATTAATAGCTGCATTACTTATTTTGCAAACTGCTAATCTCTTTGCACAATCAGATTCAGGAATTGAAATGGCCGACTCACTCAGAAGCTCCGGAAAAATCTACGTGGTGGTTGCGACCATTGCGATCACATTCGTGGGCCTGGCAATTTATCTTTTTTCTATTGACCGGAAATTAAAGCGATTAGAAAAGAACCATCATTAATTAACCGACACAACAGATTGTTCCCTACTTTTGCGGCTTCAATAATTTCTTCGCTTTGAAAAAGAATCAATCGGGCTTTTGGTTTGTGGTCATCACGACCAGTCTTGCATTTGTAGTATCTCAATTGGATGTTTCTATTGTAAATGTGGCTGTTCCGCAAATCGGGAAATCATTTTCTGCGAATATCAGTACTTTGCAATGGATCGTTGATGCCTATACTATTGCTTTTGCCGTATTAATGTTATCAGCAGGCGGCATGAGTGATCTGCTGGGATCCAAACGCCTTTTTCAGATCGGCATACTAATCTTTGGCATAGCGTCGATAGGTTGTGGACTTGCATGGAACGCGCTCTCATTGATCGGGTTCCGTGCTTTGCAAGGAATCGGTTCCGCAACCATGATTCCAAGTTCGTTATCTATTCTCAGCAACAATTTCTCAAACGAACCAAAGCTCAAAGCGCGCGCTATCGCTTACTGGACTGCCGGAGGGGCGATATCTATAGCAGCCGGACCTGTTGTTGGCGGATTACTCATCAATATGAGTAGCTGGCGGATGATCTTTCTGGTAAATATACCGATATGTTTTGCCGGCTTCTTTTTAAGCATTTATCTCACTGATAGTGTAAAAAGTAAAAGCAAGGGCTTTGACATACCCGGGCAATTGATCTGGATGCTCGCACTAACCGTGTTTATTGCTGCCATGATCGAATGGCATACGCTGGGCCCGGCATCACCTATTATATATGGCGGCATCTCTCTTAGTATCCTGATGTTGATAATGTTTATTTGGCGTGAACGGGTAGCGAAGGCACCGATTCTTCCGCTTGACCTGTTCAATTCCAGGAATTTCAACGTATTTATAGGCTTGGGAATGTCCCTCAACTGGATATATTACGGTCTGGTGTTTGTTCTTAGCCTCTACTTGCAGCAGGTCCTGCATTATACTGCGTTTCAGACCGGCCTGGCTTTTTTACCATTAACCGGTGGGTTTCTGTTCTCGAACCTGATGAGCGGCTACCTAATGGATCGCTATGGCATACGTGTGCCGATCCTTATCGGATCTGTTGTTTTCGCTGCGGGTTGCATCTGTCTGTTAGCAGCAAAAACAGAAACACCATATTGGCATTTGTTATTCCCTTTCTTCGGCCTGCCATTCGGAATGGGCGTGGCTGTTCCGGCAATGACCACAGGTACACTTGCGACGGTACCCGCAGGTAGATCCGGTATTGCATCAGCAGTTCTCAATACTACCCGACAAGCAGCAGGCGCTGTCGGCGTGGCTGTGTTTGGAACGATGGCCAGTGGCGGAACCAATCAAATCGTTTCAGCCATCACGGTAATCGCAATCATAGCGGCGGTGTATATGCTTTTTTATGCTTTATTGATCTATAAAACACTTCAGGAACTTGATCACTATAAATAATCAGTACTGGACGATGGAAGATCTCTGAGAGCATTTCTTAACAAATGGTAACGGCAATTCAACTTCCAAAGTAGACTTTTGCTGAAAACGATGGTTATGAAAATAGAAAAAGTTTTGCTTACCGGTATTACCGGATTTTTAGGAGCTCATACGGCCATTACACTGCTAAATGCAGGGTATGAAGTTATTGGTACGCTACGCTCCGAGGGTCGTAAAGCAGCGATATTGCAAGTCATCAAAAAACATACGGCAAATATTGACAGGCTAAGTTTTGCAGTGGCAGACCTAAGCGATAAAGATATCTGGTATGAACTTACCCAGGGTGTTGATTTCATTCAGCACGTGGCATCACCTTTTCCGTCAACTTTACCTAAAAACGAGGACGAACTGATCAGGCCCGCTAAAGACGGAACGCTAAATATTTTAAGAGCTGCGGCACGGAACAACGTTAAGCGGGTGATCCTGACCTCCGGACTGTGTTCAATCGCTTATGGTATTGACGAATGGGATGATAATAAAGTCTTCAACGAAAACGACTGGACGAATATTAACAGCGACAAAGATATAACACCATATTATAAGAGTAAGACCATCGCTGAAAGAGCAGCCTGGGACTATATGAAGAGTAATTTAACAGACCTTGAACTGGTGACTGTATGCCCGGGCGCTATTTTGGGGCCTGTTCTGGAAGAAGATTACGGAAACTCTGCCAATATGATTATCGCCTTGCTTGACGGCAGCTACCCGGCCATACCTAAAATCGGGTTTGATCTGGTTGATGTGCGTTCAGTAGCTGATCTGCTTGTCAAAGCGATGGAAAGTCCAAAGGCACCCGGAAATCGTTACATCGCTGCTTCAGAATACTTAAAGTTTAAAGAGGTCGCTAGCATACTGAAAGAACGTTATCCTGATAGGAAGATTCCTAGGGCCGAATTCCCTAACTTTATAACAAGGCTGATTGCAAATTTTCGCCCTGAGCTCAAACCGGTATTATTAGAGATGAAAAGAAGAAAAACGGACCTGACTAAAGCAAGAAAGGAACTTGGCTGGGAGCCTATCCCTGCAAAAGATGCGGTGATCGCTTGTGCTGAAAGCATTCTTCAACATCAAATCGTACAATAATGGAAATGTTAAAGTCTGCATTATCGTTTGGTGGGATACTTGCTGATGAGGATATTCAGCTTCTGATTGCCGACTTTAAGCATCGGCAAGTAAAACCAGGTGAATACTTGCAGGACCTACAAGACATCGCTACAGATATCATCTTCGTTAACACCGGAATTCTGAGGCTATTCGGTGTAGATGGGAAGGGTAATGATATTACCAAGCACTTCATAAAACCAAATCAATTCTTCGCCAATCTCGAAAGCTATTATTCTAAACAGCCTGCAACAGAGGCTATACAGGCAGTTACCCATGGGGACATATATACCATCACATTCTCTGCGTTTGAAAAGCATATGCAGATTATTCCGAACTTGTATATTCAGTTCAAAAGCATCAGTGAATCCACTTTGCTACAAAAGATCAAGGATAATGATTTCCTGAATTTCGGCGACGCAAAAACCAAATATCAAGAATTGCTGAGGCGCTACCCAATACTTATCCAGCAGGTCCCTCAGCAATATCTTGCATCCTACTTAAAGATCACTCCCCAATCTTTAAGTAGAATAAGAAAGGATTTATCTTCACAGTAATATTATGAATGAAAATCAAAATGAACGCTTTTCTCCTTTCCAGCCGGTGTTTAAGAGAAACTTTTCCCAATTCAGCGTCCCCGGATTGATCCGCCTGCTCCATTCAATATCCTTATCAGGTTGAAAATATCCGTAATCCACAGCAAATTCAACCATTCCGGAAAGTTCACGTACCAACTCCGGATTTTCTCCGAATTGAGGAAATTGAGATAATAGTTCCTCTGCAGTATAGGCAGACCTGTACGCGGCTTGAATTCCAGTAACTCTGGTAAATGCTTCAACCATTTCTATAGGTGAAATCACTTCACCGACAACCGGAAGCATCTTTCCTTCATATTTTTCTGGATCAGAATAAATTTCCAATACCACCGGTCCGGTCGCTGTCTGCGGATCCACAAAAGGGGCTTTGAAATCTTTAGGTAGATAGATTGGAAAAATCAATGTTTCAGCTTCCCAATATGGCGTGTAGAACTCAATCAGGTTGGTATAAAAGAATGCCAGGTATATGAAAGTGCTTTTTATTGGCAGGGACCTGATATATTCCTCGACCCTTGCTTTATCTGTAAAATGAGGGGCGAATAATTTCCCGCCTGATATCTTTTCGATGTTCTCCAGGCTGCTAAATACTACATGACCCACACCGGCTTCAACGATAGCATCCGCCAGTTCTTTTCCAAGTTGATATTCATGGGTCGCTGGCGGTACAATTTGCGGCGTGATCAGAAATACACTGTCAGAACCACGAAATGCAGAAATATAGGATTGATAGTGACCAAGCTCCAGTGGTATATTAATCAGTTCTGCACCTTTTTCAATTAATGCCTGACCTTCAGTTGAACTTATCCTCCGGGTGGTTCCGCGCACTCGGTATTTCCCGCTGTCCAATAATGAATTGGCTACACTATACCCTTGTTTGCCTAAAATCCCCACGATGGTGATCAAAGGCTTGTCGGCTGAAAGCTGATTATTATTCGTTTCAATGCTGCTCATATGATAAATACTTTAAACTAAAAAAATTATAGTTGCAAAACTATTTATAGCCGTATAACTTTGCAATAACTATCATTTTCGATAGGTACTATCGACTACTATATGAAGAAATCTAGTGACGATGACCTGGTAAAGGTCAATGACAAATTATATCCCTGCACCCTCAGTGTGGCTATGGATCTTGTTGGCGGAAAGTGGAAAGTGGTGATTCTTTATTATCTGAAGGATGGTGAAAAACGATATAGTGAGCTTAAGCGGGATCTATATGGAGTTACGGAAATGACTTTAAGTCTGCAACTGAAGCAACTTGAAAATGACGGGTTAATTTCGAGACATGTCTTTGGGGATAAACCACCGATCAAAGTGATCTATAAGTTAACCGAATTCGGTAGAACCTTCGATCCGGTACTTAGCGCAATACGCCTATGGGGAAACCATATCGTAGAAGAGATGGGTGAGTTTATCAGACGAGATAACGAAATTGATGCTACGACTAGGAAAGACATCAAGTCGACCATATGAAAAAGGAAGAAAAGACTGCCAACTCAAAATTTAAGAATATAGTTGAGGATAAATAAGGGCAATCCTAGGTTCCATGCTTATGAATAAAGTGATTAAAATGCTCTTATCAAATCAATATACATAGATGGCTGCCGGTCATAGCAGACAATCAAACCCTTTTTTGCCCGACTAATGCCTACATAAAAAAGGGTACGTCCATCCGTTTCATTTTCCACGGTAAGCGGCTCGTGGAACCTGCCTATTCGGTTCCATTGCTGAAAAGGGATACGGCCAAGGTTCATATCGTAAAGGATAACCACTTCGTATTCGAGGCCTTTGACTTGATGAATGGTGTTGACCATGATGCCATCTAAACCCGATAAGGTTTCCAGGTATTTTCCGAGCGTCCATTTCGCCCCTTCTTCAATATCGATTACGCTGTAGATCTCGTCAAAGGCAGAATGCGAGATCTCAAAAATCTCGTTAAATACATTTTTCAATGCCACTAGCGCCTCAAAAAGGCTTTGGTTTCGGTCAAACTGACCAATGCGAGTAATTAGGGCGTTGGCAATCTGTTTAATCTGTTTTTCGTCCAGCAGGATGTTGCTTTCGAAAGCATGTAATTCGATGTTCCGACGGACAACCCTTAGGTTTCGGATAGCCGCCTGCTGGAGAAAGCGCGCGACGCTTCGCAATAAGCTGAATGTAGAGTGATTGAAGTTCTTGTGTGGTAAAGCGCCCATGCCCACGGTACGGTATTGATCACGAAGGCATCGGCTAACATTTAGTGCATCGGACCAGCGGGTGGTTAGAATCGCAATCTCTGAAAGAGGGATTTTGCGTTCGACAAGACGTCGAACATAACTTTCCAGAGTGGTCCGGTATCCCTGTTCGGATACTTCCTTAAAGGTTAAACGGTAATCAGCGTTCCTATATTCCGATTCGTTGACGAGGGCTGGATGACCCGCGAAGAGTGCTGAATACGCGTTAATGATGTTAGTGGTAGAGCGGTAAACCTGTGTCAACACTTCTACCTTGGTATCGAAATCTGTTTCCGCGCATTGAAACGCATTTTCGATTGCACCCGCAAAACGGTAGATCCGCTGTTTTTCGTCCCCGACCATAAAGAAGGTGCAGCCAGTCTGTTGGTTGACTAGCCGCAAGATCTCATATTGAAAAAAATTGGTATCCTGGAACTCATCAACAGAAATTTCATAAAACTTACTCGCCAGCGATGCCGCAACAAAAGTATTTTCGGTGACGATCTTATAGGAACGGTACAGGATCTCGTTGAAATCAATGGCCTTTTTGGTTCTCAGGAAATCATAAAAGATTTCCGCGACCTCAGGCAAAGGCGTGGGCGCAGTCCATTCAACAGTCAGGTCAAGCTCACCAGCCGGATTTTTTTTGATCTTGTTCAATTCATCGAGCGCGCTATCGCCAAGCCCAAGATCAACATGGAGCTCGGTAAATTCCAGCAATTCATCATATGTGATTACCCGCGGTTGCCCCCATTGGTACCTCCAGCCGAATGGCCTTAAAATATATGCCAGGCAGAACCGGTGAATGGTGCCAATGAACACTTCTGTTCGGCCATGGACGATCAGCCTAGCGGAGATCTCGTCCGCACCAGCATTGGTATACGTGATCAGTGCCAATGATTTGCCATGGGGAATTTTTTCCAACTTATATTGTGCCCTGGCGACCAGCGTTTTGGTTTTCCCTGAACCGGGCGATGCACAGACCAGGGTGTTCCCCGGTGAATCGAACACGGCTTTATGTTGCGTGTCGTTCAATTTCATAACAGGTTTTTGGTTTGCGCCAAGTGGATAATGGCATCTTCAATGTTCTTCGGGACAACAAAATGCTCATCGATAAGCATACTGAGCTCCTGTGAAAAGCGTCCTTTTGTGATGGTGCCTTCGACCTTTCTTAGTAGTTTTTCAGTCCAGGTCGCAGGTTCGTCTTTGGTGGTTGCGATCAGGTCATCATAAGATTGCTTGTGCCCCAGGTTGATGAAGCAATTTTTCAGGTAAGTGGTATTCGTATTCCTGTCCGGGAACAGATCGGCTTCCAATGTGATCTGACCAGGGAAGACACGTACACGACCATTTACTTCCAGTTTTTGGGCATTTGCGACCGAAGTGGTGATCAGGTCATCCGCAAAGTTTTTATTATCGCCGTCGATGATTGCGGCTGCAGGGATTTCCAGGTTTTTCTCCTGCAACAATTTGAGGTATGGGTCGAAGTAGCGGCAATAAATGGGAACGACGGAAATGTTGTGTTCCGTCAGGTTGATCTTGTAGCGTTTGGCCGAGATCACCGGGATGAGGAACTGCTCGGCCACACCTTCGACAAAAACGACGGCTGAGGCGAAGAACAATTCACTGCGGGTCGCGTCAAGATAGCGTTTGAGCAATTGCTTGTCACGCGGGTCTAAGGTATCGCTTTTGAAGGGTGAATAGGCTTTGACCTGTCCTTTCATCGTTTTATAAAGTACGTTCAAATTCTTATAGTCGCAGTCGCTGGCGATATGGGTGGAATGCGACGTCATCATGACCTGCGTGGTCTTTAACTCATTTAAGTTTGCAAATAAAATCTTTTGTAATTGCGGATGCAAATGTGCTTCGGGTTCCTCGATTAGAAGGATATTGATCTCATGCGCTTGGCTGGAATTCTCCAGTTCCGCAATGAACAAACTTAAATAAAGAATGTTCTTTTGGCCAAGGCCCAAGATCTGTATGGGGATTGGAAGCTTATTATCTTTATTGGGGTTAAAGAAAATATTCATCTGGCTCCAGGCATCCTCATCAAATGTGGATAGGAAGCTGATGGAAATTGGAAAGGAGAAATATTCTCCTGCGATATTAGAACCTTTTGTCTGGATGTTTTCGGCTAGTTCCGGGATGAAAGGCAATTCATTCAAAGAAGAAGATGAAGAGGACAGTATCTTTTTAACACTTTCCAGCTCTTTCTTGGCTTCTTTCCTTGACTGGCAATACTTGCTCAATAGCGATTTGGTGCTGCCTTGCAGGTCAGAATTGATGTTGCGGAAGGCATTGATGTAATAGAGATTGATCCCATCGAGGTCACTAAAGCTGATAGCGTGTCCCTGTTCGATCAGGTCATCTACATTGAGCGCACTGCAACCGGCGAACAGTTTCCATTGAAAGTCACCGGCGACAATACGGTCAGGCGGTAACACATTGGGAAAAAAGCGCTTTTTATGTGCGAAAAGGTAGGTGATGCGTGCGGTATGGTCACTGGTTTTGCAGGAATGGAACGTCGGGAACCTCGCGAGATTCTTACTGTACAGTTCTACACTGATCAGGATATGGTCATCGATGGTCAGTTCATTTCGAAACCCGTAAAAATCTTTGATCTCCAGGATTCTATTATTATAAGACAGGTCTTTGTCTAACACCAGCCGGATCGCCCAATAAAGGTTGCTTTTCCCAATATTATTTTCGCCGATAATGGTTTGAAAACCTTCGGTGAAGTCGATATCTAGTTCTTCAAAGTTCCGAAAGTGACGTATGCTAATTTTGCTAATATTCATAAATTAGGCTCTATAGGTCATGATTTTAGGTTCAAGTAATACCAAATTTAAGTGATTATTATTGAACTTAGGAAACTTCCAAACCTTAAAATAGGCATTTTGGAAAACTAATCGATATTTATAAAAGGCTAGCGAGATTAATAAAACCGACTACCAGTTATGTGGTAGCAATTATCGTCATGAGACGGCATTAAAAACTCCGGCATACTTTAAAAAACCCATAGAAGATAATACGCAAATCCATATCAATTATACCAAGATTATTTGGCCGATCGAAGATCATAAAACAAAAAAGGGTGCTGACTTTACGCCGAAATACACTGGCCAGTTTGTCTAGAGTGGCGGTTACGTTTAGCGGAATCTTCATCAAACTTTAATTTGACCATTCAGTATAAGTCATTTTCGAACAGTTAGCCACAAAAACGGTAATACCAGAGTTCTCAGAGCTTTATTAATTGTAAGAATTAACAATTGTTTTGAAAAGTGTTCCCGACGAGATTCGAACTCATATCAGCTGAACCGGAATCAGCCATTCTATCCATTGAACTACGGGAACTTTGGGCAGCAAATATAAAGGATTTTCTAATGTGTCAACCGATAATAAAGATTATAAATTAAATAAGTTTGGAGATCATTTCTAAACGGACCAAGATTAAATTAATTTGCTAATTCTTCATTTAGTACAGCTGTCACAGCCGCTTGCACTTCATCCAAAATCGTCCAATCTTTCTCAATATATATATCGGTAGTTTTTCTTCCCTCGTCGATATGATTGAGCGCCATCGCAACATCGTCCTTACTTTTCCGGCATGTGTTACGCGCAATCGTTGCGAAAGTATGCCTAGCCCAATAGAAGGTTATATCGGGTATATTTAAACTCTGCTGAATTTTGCGCATTCCGTAACTCAATGCAGTCGATAGACCAATTCTGGTTGAATAACGCTTATTTAGAATTCCGATGTATTTTTCTATTAAAGGTTTTGCCTCTTCTGTTATTTTGATACTGATAAACGCATGATCTTTACGTTTACCCTTTGTCTTTGAACGTTTGTATTCCATCCGACCGTCCTTAATATTCTTGGATGTCATTTGGAAGAAATCGACAGAATTTGTGCCGCACATGTAGAAAGAAAGCATGAATAAATCTCTGGCTAGCGCTGGTCGTGAATCCTCCGGCCATTCGCTATTTCGAATAGCGGCGATCTGCTTAATGCCTATATTTCGCTTTAAGGTTTCGGGGCGACTAATAATTTTGTACTTTTTAAATGGATAATGGGGAATTTTAATAATACCGAGATCTTCATCATTGTATTGATCCCTCGCTGCGTTAAACAAGCCTCGTAAATCACGCATATGATTATGAAGGCCGCCATCTGCTAACGGCGGGCTTATTATCGTGAAAGCTTTCTTGTTTTTACTTTGCCTGGTCAACTTTCGCTCAGACCTTAAGTACTTCTCATAAGACCGCAACATAGTCGCGTTTATTTCATTAATTGAAACGGTATCGCGACCAAAATAATCGACGAGGCTATTGATTACTGCACGGAAGTTAACCGATGTGCCGATTTTATCTGCGGCGATTAAAGACTCAATTTTTGCTCTACCAAATTCAATGAAATCAATTTCCTTATTTGACTGAGTAATGTAATCAACGATTTGAGAACAGTTCATGTAATTGATTCGACTGCCTAGTTCACTAATTGCCCGACGGTATTCGTTTATGTCTCTGTCGATTTGAATTTGAATAAAATTATCCTTGACTTCCATTTTCTTATTGAGCTGCTTGATACCAACAAAATGATTGGTATCTAGATATTTTGAAAGCCTGTTATGTGACACCCTTATTTTGATGTTCCAAGTGCCGTCGGATTTTTGGTGATGTTTTAGGATTACTGATTTTATAGTCGCCATTGAAGTCGTGTTTTTGTAAAACATTTGTAAAACATTTTCGCAGAATCCGACAAAAAAAGTTGCAAAACCCAACGAAATCAGCAACAAAAAATATTTTATATATCACTGATATTCAAATATATAAAACGCATTTAACTTATAAAATAGGGAGTTATAAAATCGGCTTGAAAACGATAGGATTATGGTTTCCGGTACCATCGATATGAGTTCGAATCTCGTCGGGAGCACAAAAAAGCCTCTTAAATTTATTTTAAGAGGCTTTTTGTTTTCTTTATGTTGCTCAATCTTCGCAATGCGAAATATGATTCATATTTAAAATGGCATCTACCTCCTGGAGAAAATGCTGATGTTCCATTTCTTCTACCTCGAGCTGCGTTAGGCCGCTGTACTTTGCTTTGTTTTGGTGCCTGCTTCTAACGATGATCACAATAGGTATACATACCTGTATGATCATAAAGGCTACCGTGATCTGGAACATATAAGTAACTAATGTATCCATAATAGTAAGACAAATAAGGTATAAATTGGTGTTGTTAATTTAACGATTTTTACTCGGTTTTAGATACGTATTCGCTATTTTTTCTACTTTCTTAACCATTTAAAGCGTTTTTAACATTTTGTACAATAAAACGCCTTTACAGCTTTAAAGCTTATATTTTTAGCCCCATTTATTGTTAATCTATTTACTTGTTTATTAGCCGGCCAGTATCGTTTTAACCATTTTTAACGTAAGGGCTATTATAATTTTTTAATAATGCTTGCCTAACCAAAAGCCTTCCTTATATTTGTAACCAAAAGGTTTCATATTAATGGTTAAACATCTATTCCTTTTTATTCCATATAACCAATACTCCTATGTTAGAGACAGTTCAACCCAAACCCAAAAGTAAAGTATCTTCTTTTTTCTCTGTTTTAAAGCAATCACTTAAAGGCGCCGAAGTTGACCTCACCTCCATCAGCATTAAAAGAGCCATTATCCTGTTAGCCATTCCCATGATGCTGGAAATGGCCATGGAATCTGTATTCGCGTTGGTCGATCTGTATTTTGTGGGGCATTTGAAAAACAGCAGCCTTGCCATTCAAACGGTTGGTTTAACAGAATCGGTATTAACCGTTATATATTCCCTGGCTATAGGTTTGAGCATGGCGGCTACAGCTGTAGTGGCCCGGCGTATCGGTGAAAAAAATCCCGAGGCGGCTTCAAAGGCCGGGATGCAAACCATTATCATCGCCGTAATTATTAACCTTACCATCAGCATTATAGGGTTAACACACGCCCGGGATATCCTGCTGATCATGGGTGCCTCTGCCGAAACTGCCGATCATGGAACCAACTTTGTTCGGATTATGATGGGTGGTAGTATCATTATTGTGATGCTATTCCTGATCAACGGTATTTTCAGAGGGGCCGGTAATGCCGCCGTAGCCATGCGCAGTTTATTGATAGCCAACATAGCAAACTGTTTCTTATGCCCACTTTTTATCCGGGGGCTGGGCCCTATCCCGGCATTTGGCTTAACCGGTGCCGCCATCGCTACTACTATTGGCAGAGGGCTGGGCGTTAGTTACCAGGTTTACAATTTATTCAACGGAAAAAACATCCTGAAGATACGCTTAAGCTATTTTGTGCCCGACTGGCAGCAGATCAAAGCCATCATCAAAATTGCCGCGCCGGGTATTTTCCAATTTGTGATAGCCAGTTGCAGCTGGATATTCCTGGCCGAACTGGTGGCTACCACCGGCGGCGAAGCTGGCTCAGCGGGCTATCAAACGTCCCTGCGGTTAATGATGTTCTTCCTGTTACCTGCCTGGGGGCTAAGCAACGCCGCCGCAACCCTGGTTGGGCAAAATCTGGGCGCAGGCCAGGTTGACAGGGCTGAAAAATCGGTATTTCAAACCATTAAATATACTATGGTGTTTCTGGGTGTTGTAAGTATATTATTTTTAACCTGCGGCCACTTGTTCGCCTCATTTTTCACTAACGATGCAGCTGTTATAAAAGTAGCTTCACGCTCCCTGCAAATTTTAAGCGGAGGCTTTATTATTTATGGTATGGGTATGATTTTCACCAGCGCCTTTAATGGTGCCGGCGATACTTGGACACCTACCAAGATCAACCTATTTACCTTTTGGGTGTTCCAGATACCATTTGCTTACTTACTGGCCAAGTATTTTGAAATGGGACCAACAGGCGTGTTTGTTTCCATCCCTGTTGCCGAAGTTGGGCTTACCTTAGGGGCCTACATTCTGTTTAAACGCGGCAGGTGGAAAAAGATCAAGGTTTAATAGGTTCATAGTCGATGGTCGATAGACCATGGGATAGTAACGTCTGTAAGATAGAAACATAAAGATCAAAAGAAAAAGTCCGAAAATTTGGAGGGTTACACTCGCCAAATCTTCGGACTTTTTTACTTGCAGATTTTCAGACTCCATGGGCCATCAACTATGGTCTATGGGCTTTCTGACTTCTTAAGGCACTTTTACTGCCTGACGGGCAAGCAATTGCCATTGTCCTTTATTTTTAATCCATACCAACAGTATACCAAGCTTCACCGTACTAGGGCCTTTTCCTTTATCATTGGTGGCTGCGCTAAGTATATGGCGCACAGTAGCGGTATTACCTACTACTTTTACTTGCTGCTCGGTCAAATCGATAGATACAAAATCAGATGCTCCGGTAGCAATATCACTTATAAATTCTTTTTTAGTTTGCAGTTTACCGCTTGAGTGACCGTAGGTTAATTCGGCGGATGTCAATTTATCCAACGTAACGGTATCGGCATCAACCATGGCTTTACGTAATTGCTCAGTGGCTTGTGTTACCTCGCTTATCAGTTTGGCATTTTGAGCAAAAGGTTTATCCATGTGTAGTAGGAAAACTGCCCCGAAACAAAGCAGGGCCTTGAATAAAAAAGATCTTTTCATAAGGATTTTCAAATTAGGTTTTTAACAAATATACTGTTAAACGTTAAATCTGAAGTGCATAATATCACCGTCCTGTACAATATAGGTTTTGCCCTCAATACCCAATTTACCGTTTTCTTTTATAGCGGCTTCCGATCCGTTGAATTTTACAAAATCGTCATACTTGATCACCTCGGCGCGAATAAATCCTTTCTCAAAATCGGTATGGATAACGCCTGCGGCTTGCGGCGCTGTAAAGCCCTGGGTAATTGTCCAGGCACGTACTTCCTGCACGCCCGCGGTAAAATAAGTAGCCAGATCAAGCAATTTATAGGCCGCTTTGATCAGTTTATTTACACCCGATTCTGTCAACCCCAGATCGTCCAGGAACATCTGGCGTTCTTCAAAAGTTTCCAGTTGCGCAATTTCCGACTCAATCTGTGCCGATATCACCAATACCTCGGCATTCTCTTCCTTAACTGCAGCCTTTACCTTTTCTACATAGACATTGCCTGTGTTTACCGAGCCTTCGTCAACATTACAAACATACATCACCGGTTTGGCGGTAAGTAGCCACAGATCGGCAACGTATTCTTTATCCTCTTCGGCAACAGGAGCAGTACGGGCCGATTTACCCGCCAGCATATGCTCTTTGTAAACGGTTAAAACATCAAAGGTTTTTTTGGCTTCTTTGTCGCCGCCGGTTTTAGCCATTTTCTCCACTTTCTGGATCTTTTTCTCTATCGATTCCAGATCCTTCAGTTGTAATTCGGTATCAATGATCTCTTTGTCGCGTATCGGATCAACAGAGCCGTCGACATGTATCACATTATCGTTGTCAAAGCAACGCAGTACATGTATAATAGCATTGGTGGCACGTATATTACCCAAAAACTGGTTTCCTAAACCTTCGCCTTTGCTGGCGCCTTTTACTAAACCGGCTATATCAACAATTTCAATAACATTGGGTACAATACTTTTGGGTTGTACTATATCAACAAGTTTGGTTAAACGCTCATCCGGTACCGTAATTACGCCTACGTTTGGCTCAATAGTACAGAACGGAAAGTTAGCCGCCTGCGCTTTGGCGTTTGATAAGCAATTAAAAAGTGTTGATTTACCCACATTTGGTAAACCCACTATTCCACATTGTAAACCCATTTTTTAGATATTAATTCTTTTGTCGATGGTCGATAGACCATGGTCAATGGACTATCGACCATCGACTATTATCTACCGATAAAATTCGCGCAAAGATAACACAAAAATTTGCCTATAATTTGAAAAAATAAACGACTTTTGCCAACGTCAAAATAAGGCGAAACAGATTAATAACAACATGTAAACAACAGGGGGACACTTATGAACGAAATGGTTGAACAAATAGAATTGTTGCTGGAGCAGGAAAACAATAAACAATTGAAGGAATATTTGAACAACCTAAATATATCGGACGTCGAGGAACTCATAGGTGAACTACCCGAGCATGGCCCCAGGTTTATTGAAACCCTTTCGCTTAACCGCGCAGTTAACGTTTTCCGGATATTGGACTCACCTACGCAGGAGCGTATCATCAAAAAACTATCCGGACAAAAAGTTGCTGATCTGATCAATGCCCTGCCTCCTGATGACCGTACCGCCCTTTTTAGCGAATTGCATGGCGATGCCGTTAAAACACTCATCCTGCACCTCTCGCCTGATGACCGCAAAGAAGCTTTATCCTTATTAGGTTACGAAGAAGAAAGCGTTGGGCGTTTGATGACCCCCGATTATATTGCCGTTAAGAAAAACTGGGATGTTACCCGGGTACTATCACACATACGCCGTTACGGTAAAAACTCCGAAACTATTGATGTGATTTATGTGATAGATGAAAACGGGGTACTGCTCGACGACATCAGGATACGGGAAATATTATTGGTTAAACCCGAAACCAAGGTAAGCGACCTGATGGACGGGCGCCTGATATCCCTCAGCGCCAGTGATCCGCAGGAAGAAGCCATCAATATATTCAGGATGAATAACCGCGTGGCGCTGCCTGTGGTTGACAATGAAAATATATTATTGGGTATTGTAACTGTCGACGATATTTTGTGGATAGCCAACGAAGAGTATACCGAGGATATCCAGAAAATTGGTGGTACCGAAGCATTAGATGAACCTTACCTGGACATTAACCTGTTCCTGCTGGTAAAAAAGCGGGTTGGCTGGCTGATAATTTTATTCCTGGGCGAAATGCTGACTGCAACCGCCATGGGATTTTTTGAAAAATCAATTGAAAAAGCTGTTGTACTGGCCCTGTTTATCCCGCTCATTATATCAAGCGGTGGTAACAGCGGTTCGCAGGCATCTACCTTAATTATACAAGCCATGGCTCTGGGCGAAGTTACCGTTGCCGATTGGTGGCGCGTAATGCGCCGGGAACTGGTATCGGGCCTTATGCTGGGCGCTACACTGGGTATTATAGGCTTTATGCGTATTTACATCTGGACGATGTTTTCGCCCATTTACGGTCCGCATTGGATATTGGTAGGCCTAACTGTAGGCTGCGCACTGGTTGGTGTGGTACTGTGGGGATCACTGGCCGGCTCCATGCTGCCGTTGGTTCTGAAAAGATTGGGCGCTGACCCTGCCACATCCTCTGCCCCATTTGTAGCCACCCTGGTTGACGTTACCGGCCTCATCATTTACTTTACCATCGCCGTGATGATCATGAAGGGTGTGATGCTATAATAGCTGATTAATTATTCTCCGCAGTCGCTCGGCTGGAGCCGAGCGACTGCGTGAATTTTATATTTATATCAAAAGGCTGTCATCCTGAGGAACGAGGAACTGTTTCTTGAACGTAGTGAAAAATCTATTATTGAACTTTGCATAGTTTAGAATAGCCCCTTCGTTTCTCAGGATGACAAATCAACAAAATTTATCAGCGCAATCAACGTAATCCCCCTCACCAAATCAGCGGTTTAATTCATATTCGAGTTCACATTGCTATAATCAATATTGGTTACATTACTATAATCGGGCACAAAGCTATCCTCGTTGCTGATAGCCATATCCAGTTCAAAGCTTGATGGATAAGGTGTATTGAGCAGGCTGCCTTTAGGGATGTAAGGGAACAATTCGCCGTACGTTTGTATTTGGCTATGGTTGATGCGGCGATAAATGAACATGCGGTGCAGGTCGCAAGGTTTTACCAGGCCTGCCGCACCTATCATTTGTATTGCACTACTAACCGTTTGGTTATGAAAATTGGCCACACGCACCTTTTTATTGTCAACCACCAAACCGCGCATCAGGCTTTTATCCTGCGTGGCTACACCGGTTGGGCAAGTGTTCATATTACATTCCAGCGCTTGTATGCAGCCCAGGGCAAACATCATTCCGCGGGCACTGTTACACATATCGGCACCAAGGGCAAAATTCTTCACCAGATCGAACCCGGTAGCCACCTTACCTGAAGCAATGATCTTGATATATTTTTTTATGTCGAAACCGGTCAGCGCATCGTAAATAAAGGCCAGGGCCTCGCGCAGGGGCATACCAACGGAGTTAGAGAATTCCAGCGGAGCGGCGCCTGTGCCGCCTTCGCCCCCATCCACGGTAATAAAATCGGGATAGATGCCTGTTTTCACCATGGCTTTACATATCGCCAGGAACTCACTCTTATGCCCCACGCACAATTTAAAGCCGATAGGTTTACCACCCGATAGCTCACGTAGTTTTTTGACAAACTGGGTTAAGCCAATAGGGTCATTAAAAGCAGTATGGTAAGGCGGCGATACTACATCCTGCCCCATTTCCACCAGCCTGATCCTGGCAATTTCGGGGGTAACTTTAGCTGCAGGCAGTATCCCGCCATGACCGGGTTTGGCTCCCTGCGACAGTTTGATCTCGATCATTTTTACCTGCGGCAACACAGCGCGCTGGGCAAAGGCATCATAATCAATAGTACCATCCGGATGGCGACAGCTGAAATAGCCGGTACCAATTTGCCAGATAATATCACCGCCGGGTTTAAGGTGATAATCGCTCAAACCACCCTCGCCTGTATTATGGGCAAAGTTGCCCAACTTGGCGCCACCGTTCAGGGCCAGGATTGCGTTCTCGCTCAACGAACCAAAACTCATGGCCGATATATTATAAACACTGGCCATATAAGGCTGCTTACAATCGGGCCCACCTACCTTTACCCTTGGCGACAGATCAAGCTTGTGATGATCAATCGCCGCTATACTGTGATTAAGCCACTCGTAGCCATCTTCATACACATCCAGTTCGGTACCAAAGGGACGGGTATCATCAACCTTTTTGGCGCGCTGGTATATCACGCTGCGGTTTTGACGGTTAAAGGGTGTGCCATTGGTATCGCTCTCAATAAAGTATTGATATATTTTAGGGCGCAGATCTTCCATCAGGAAACGCAGGTGACCAAACACCGGGTAGTTGCGTACGATGCTGTGCTTTTTTTGGGCCAGGTCATAAAAGCCTATAGCATATATAGGTACCATGATTACAAATGACCATGCTGCGGGTTTCCAAAGGATTGTCCACCCGATGAGCGCGGCGAATATGATAATGAACGAGGTAATGAAAAGCTTCTTCATAGATAGATTATTTAATATAAAAATAACTGTTAAAGTTAAACATTAGCGCAATTGTATGGTTAAACTTGTACTTGATTGTCGGTGAATTGTAATGAAATAAAAATACATGTTTAAACATGTATTTTATTATTATCTTTGACTCAACAAAACAAATAAAAAAAATCATGGCAACAGAAACAGCAACAAAATGGGTTATCGACCCTATGCATTCAGAAGTACAATTTAAAGTAAAACACTTAGTTATATCAACCGTAAGCGGTTTTTTCAAAAGCTTTGGCGGTGAAGTAATTACCGAAGGAGATGATTTTGACAATGCCGAAGTGGATTTTACGCTTGACATTGACAGTATTGATACCAACCAAACTCAACGTGACGAGCACTTAAAAGGCGGCGAATTTTTTGACGCTGAAAAATATCCAAAAATCAGCTTCAAATCAACCTCATTAACTAAAACCGACGATGATGAGTACGAATTAAAAGGGGATTTGACCATAAAAAACGTAACCAAGCCAGTAACACTTAGCGCTGAATTTGGTGGCTCAGCTGCCGATTTTTATGGCAACACCAAAGCTGGTTTCGAAATCACCGGTAAAATAAACCGTAAAGAATTTGGTTTAACCTGGGATGGCGTAACCGAAGCAGGTTCGGTTGTGGTTGGTGAAGACATTAAATTACTGATCAACTTACAGTTAACCAAACAGGCTTAATTGTTTTAATGCTGTTGCTGTGTTTTAACATTTAAAAGCCGGTGTTGTTGCCCAGGCGGCAACCCGGTTTATTGAAACACGCTGGCAGATTAAAATATACTAATGATGATGAGAAAGTCACTTGCCAAAGGCAAGTGACTTTTTTTATTTGTTTATATCGTTGAAAAAAGTCTCTACGTACAATCCTTCAATAGGCTCTGGGTAACAGGCGCTTTTCCATGCGCATTAAAACTAACTTATAGGTATATTTGTCTGTATATCATGCTTATTAAAATATATCCCGAAAATCCAAACCCTAAAGCCATTGAACAGGTGGCTGAAGTATTACGCAAGGGCGGCCTCATTATTTACCCAACAGATACAGTTTACGGTTTGGGTTGTGATATCACCAATCACAAAGCCATTGAGGCTATTTGCAAAATCAGGAACATCAAACCCGAAAAGGCTAATTTCTCGTTTATATGCTATGATTTGAGCCATATATCAGATTATATCAAACCTATTGATAATACCACCTTCAGGGTGCTGAAAAAAGCTTTGCCCGGGCCATTTACTTTTATATTCAATGCCAGCCACATGGTGCCCAAGCTATTGAGTTCCAACAAAAAAACGGTGGGTATCAGGGTGCCAGATAATGAGATTGCACGCGAAATTGTGAGGGTTTTGGGTAACCCTATTCTCTCTACCTCTATCAGGGATGATGACGATATTATAGAATACTCCACCGACCCGGAACTGATTCATGAAAAATATGAGGACCTTGTTGATATCGTGATCGATGGCGGTTACGGGGATAACATCGCATCAACCGTAGTTGACTGTACCGAAGGCGATTTCGAGATCATCCGTGAAGGTAAAGGGGATCTGGAATTATATTTGTAGTTTTTGGGGAACAAGGATTCTTAGATCAAGGATAAAAGCATGAAAAGAAAATCCTTACTATTTTATCCAAAAATCCTTGATCACTCTATGGTCTTATATTCTGTATAAATGCTGGTATCTTTTTCATATAGTCATCTTCGGCCAGTAGCTTTACAAACTTACTGCCTACAATGGCGCCATTGGCGTATTCGCAGGCTTTTTTGAAGGTTGCATTGTCTGATATACCAAAACCAATAATAGTTGGATTTTTAAGTTCCATGGCCTTAATGCGCTTGTAATAATCCTCAATGCTATTGGTAAGCTGCAGGCTACCACCAGTTATAGACGATGACGACAGCAGGTAAATAAAGCTATTACTCAACTCATCAATTTTCCGGATTCTATCTGGTGATGTTTGGGGTGTAACCAGGAATATATTGCTCAGGTTATTATTGATAAAATGTGCCGAATACAGAGCTTCGTATTCGTACATGGGCAAATCGGGTACAATAACGCCATCTACCCCCAATTCGGCTGCTTTTTTGCAAAAACGCTCGATGCCATATTGTACTATCGGGTTAAAGTAACCCATGAGCAGTATAGGTATGGTAACCCTTTTACGCAGCTCAGTTAACTCTTCAAACAGATGATCGAGTGTCATACCGTTGATCAGCGCCTGCTCTGAACTATGCTGAATAGTCGGCCCGTCAGCTACCGGATCGGAGTACGGAAAACCTACTTCCAGGAAATCGGCCCCGGCCTTTTCCAAGGCTTCGGCAATATCAACCGTAGTGTTCAAAGCGGGGTAACCCGCGGTATAATATATTGATAACAGATTTTCTTTCTTAGCTGCAAAAAGTTGGTTTAATCGGTTCATTGTATAGCTTATAGTTAATGGTTCACTGTTCATGGTATTAACCATGAACTAATTAATAACCGAAATATTTAATAAATGTATCGAGATCCTTATCGCCACGACCCGAAAGGCAGATCACAACATTGTCTGTTGGGTTAAACTTCATTTTTTCCAGCTGTGCCAGGGCGTGTGACGACTCGATGGCCGGGATAATGCCTTCCATCTGCGAACAAAGTAAACCGGCTTTCATAGCTTCGTCATCGGTAACGCTCACGTACTGTGCACGGTTAATCTTATACAGATGCGCATGTTGCGGACCAATACCAGGGTAATCTAACCCTGCCGAAATGGAATAAGGCTCAATCACTTGTCCATCGGGAGTTTGCATCAATATGGTGCGGCTGCCATGCAGCACGCCTTCATTACCCAGGAAAGTAGTAGCCGCCGAATGGCCGCTATCAACACCTTTACCAGCAGCTTCCACAGCTACCAGTTTAACCTGCTCATCATCTAAAAAGTGATAGAACATACCCATAGCATTACTGCCGCCACCGACGCAGGCCAGTACGTATTCGGGTAATTCCTTACCGGTATGTTCTACCAGCTGTTTTTTAGTTTCTTCGGATATGATCGATTGAAAACGGGCTACCATATCGGGATATGGAAAGGGACCAACTACCGAACCAATGATATAATGAGTATCAACGGGGTTGGCTATCCAGTCGCGCAGGGCCTCGTTGGTGGCATCTTTGAGTGTTTTGCTACCCGATGATGCGGGCCTTACGGTAGCGCCCAGCATTTTCATACGGGATACATTGGGAGCCTGGCGGGCCATATCAATTTCACCCATATACACCACACATTCAATACCCATGAGGGCGCAAACGGTAGCGGTTGCCACACCATGCTGGCCCGCGCCGGTTTCGGCTATAATACGTTTTTTCCCCAGGCGTTTGGCCAGTAGTATTTGCCCTATGGCGTTATTGATCTTATGTGAACCGGTATGGTTCAGGTCCTCTCGTTTAAAAAATATGTTAGCGCCATATTTTTCCGAATACCGTTTCGCATGGTACAACGGTGAGGGCCTGCCCACATAATTTTTCAGCAGATCATTAAATTCCGCTTTAAAATCCGGATCATTAATGATGTTGAGGTATTGCTGTCTTAGTTCTTCAACATTCGGATACAGCATTTCGGGAATGTATGCACCTCCAAAATCACCATAGTAGCCATGTTCGTTAACTCCGTATTTCATTTGTAATGTTCTGTTTTTGATGATATCAAATGCTTTTTCCAACTTCGGGATATTTTTCAAGCCAGGCTCGTCTTCAAACTGGCTGTTCAAATCAACCGCGTAAAATTGCGGATGTGTTATATTTTTCAATTCCCCTATATTATCAAGGCTTATCCCACCCGATAAAAAGAAAGAGATATTCAGGGTATATTTATCCAGGATACGCCAATTAAAGGTCTTACCTGATCCGCCATAGATGGAGGTTTTGGTGTCGAACAGGAAATAATCTACATAACTGGCATAAGCATTCAGTTTGTCAAAATCAAAGTCGTTATCAACGCCAAAGGCTTTTATAACAGTTACCCTACCTTTAAAAGCTGCTGCAAACTCCGCATTTTCATCACCGTGCAGTTGTATGGTGTCAAATCCATATTGATCAATCAGTTGGCTAATAACTTCGGCGGTTTCGTTTACAAAAACCCCTGTTTTGTGGATGAATGCAGGGATTGTTGCCAGCGCATCGGCAGATAAAGTATCAATATAACGTGGCGTACGATCGTAGCAAATAAAACCCATATAGTCTGGCTTTAAAGCGGCTACTGCTTCAATGTTATCAGGATACTTCAGTCCACAAACTTTAATCTTCATCGTTAATTCTGTAATAAAGCGTTAAAACTGTTCAGAGCCTTGCCACCAACCAGGGCCTCTTCCGCTTCATAATAACAATCGGCAAAGCTTTTTTCAGGGCCGATGGTTTTAATGGCCAGCGCAGCGTTTGATAGCACCACGTTATTTTGAGCAAATGTACCCTGACCGCTAAGCACATCAGTAAATATTTTTGCCGAAGCAGCCACCGTGTCGCCACCGGTTATCTCTTTAGGATCTAACTTTTCAAAACCCAGGCTTTCAACCGTATTGATCTTTTCGCCTTCGGCCGAAAAGGTCTTGAAATCACAGGTAAGTGATACCTCATCATAGCCTTCCAGCGCGTTCACTATCGTATATTGGGTTGTAGATTTTTGATACAGATAGGCATAAACCCGGGCCAGTTCCAGGTTGAATACGCCAACCAACTGGTTATCGGGCTTGGCCGGGTTAACCAGCGGCCCCAACATATTGAAAAACGTTTTTACGCCCAATTCCCTGCGTATAGGGGCTACTGTTTTCATAGCCGGGTGAAACAGCGGCGCATGTAAAAAACAAATATTAGCTTTATCGATGCTAGTTTTCAGCTTATCGGCATCATTGGTAAATTGATAACCCAGGTACTCGATTACGTTGGATGAGCCGCAGCCCGATGATACACCATAATTACCATGTTTGGCCACTTTATACCCTGCACCAGCTACTACAAATGATGCCAGGGTTGATATATTGAACGTATCCTTACCATCGCCTCCGGTACCGCAAAGATCTATCAGCTGACCGGTTTCCAGATCGATAGGCAAACAAAGTTCCAGCATCGCATCACGGAAGCCTTCCAACTCCTCAACGGTAATGCTGCGCATGCAATACGCCGTCATAAATGCGGCCATTTGCGAGTTATTGTATTGCCCCTGGGCAATGTTCATCAAAATATTCTTTGATGCTTCCCTGGTAAAGGTTTTGTGTTCAAAAAGATGATTTAATATCTGTTTCATAAGCCCTATTCCCTACAGGGATTTTTATGATTAATTTTTTCTATTCATCCCTCAAAAATGAGGGCAACAAAAAAGGGTTACCTTATGGCAACCCTTCTGAATATTATGTTAAAAAACAAAAAACGGAATTGCCTTACGATTAATCGTTAAGCCACCACCAGTTATTGTTTAATACTATCATTTTCATT